>OBEQ010396444.1_pt1 | contig 14934 bp, 14 predicted proteins | sample 1670901 | NCBI WGS metagenome assembly OBEQ01 (sample SAMEA104232315, study PRJEB22302) | groundwater metagenome | biome: forest; feature: aquifer; material: groundwater | place: USA | collected 2011-08-07 | depth 5.4 m | reverse complement strand
GCCGCTACAATTATGAAGATGACCGCTAAAGCAAGGAAGACTGCGAATAAGAAGCTGGATACTTTATCAATGACAGTTATAACACCCTGGGCAGTCGTAACAGGCATTGTTGGTGCATCAGTAACCGGATTTGCAAGAGCACCCCCTCCGCCGCCAGACCCTGGTCCAGCTGGCCCGCCTCTTCCACCATCTGCTGGATATGCTAATGCGTTGGCCATTAGGGTAACTACAGCTAATAACCCTACAAGGGTAATTCCCAACCGTGAGATTATTAATCTTTTGTCCATTTTAACTTTAATGATTATAACACATTAAGCTGGCCCGCCCAGAATATCCTTAATAACTCCGGCGATTCCGCCAGCAATTAAGATGACTACTGTCCCAATAACCGCCCAGAGGAGCGTTTGCTTACCTTTCTCAATCTGCGCCGGACTGCCGGCGGCAGTAAGAATCTGGAACCCACCCCAAAGAACCATGATAGTCACAAAAGCGAGAGCAAGGGCATAGAGAAAACCACTAATTGCATTAAGAATATCTGGGATGGTACCGAATTGGAGGGGGTTATTGATGGAAAGATTTAGGGGGTTTGTGCCTTCGGGGGGTTTTGTGCCTCCTGGAGGATTAGTGCCAGGAGGGGGTGGATTTCCCCCTGGCGGTTGAGATGGCTTAGGTTGGGTACCGGGACAAGGAATCTTTTCCAGATTATTACAGGTATCCTTATTTTTAACTGAAGAGCATATTTTAGTTTCGTAGCCAGAAAGGCAATTACCGCCATAAATAACCCCGCCACAAGTGTTATTATCCTTCCAATAACAATTGTAAGTGCCTCCTAAATATAAACAGGACCCAGGGCTCTGTTCAGTATCCCGACAGGTCTTCGCATCCGTAATTGACAAACAATCGTCTACATAGCCCGCCTCGCACTTATATTTAACATAGGAATCCGAGCGACAGGTGTTGTCATCCTTCCACCTGCAGCTAAACTTGCTGCCTTCTTGAGGAGCGGCCTGAAGTGGACTCGCAAGATTAACCAGTCCCAGGACTAATACGCTGAAGATAAATACGACTAGGGTGATAAGAGGTAATCGATTAGATTCCATTTAACTTTATTCTTAATTTATAATATCACATTACTCATTTATTCTTTTTGAAAAGGCCGGGACACTCAATCTTCCCGATTGAAATAATTTTTGCTTTAGAATCAACTTTGCAAACGTCAGGCTTAACAATAAATTGGAGAACCGTATTAATCACTACAACGGAAGTTAAAACGATTACTAATCCGATTACAGCTCCGGTAATTGCTTTTTTGCCTCGCTCGATTTGATTAGGCGAACCGCCAGAAGTTAAAAGAAGAAACCCGCCCCAGAGGAAAAATAAGACGGCGAGAACAAGGGCGATATCAATCATGAATTGAATAACTTTAATACCGAGCTCGAGAAGTTGATGTTCACCGCATTTAGTAACATCACCAAGAGGGTTCTCGGGAGTAGCCCCGGGACAAGGAGGCACAAGCCCGGCGGCCAGAGTTGTTTTGACTAAAAATTCTGTCATTGCTTTGTATTTTCCAATTTGTACAGTCCGGTTTCGGCTTCTTGCAGAACTCCGAAAATTGAATTGCCGCTTTTGGCTTTCTTAATGACTTTATCAAAAATAGTTCTGACTGTTGCGTCGTCTCCTTGGTAAAAGCTTTTCGCAGTTAAGGCCTGGCGAGCAAAGACACCGAAGACAGAATCGTTGAGATGTTCGCTAATCAACGACCTTAGCGCCGGCGGCCGGCCAGTGGAAGTTAAATAGTAAGAAGCGGTTTCCTTGTCGGTGGCAGCAAACACAATAAAGTCCCATGCCACCTCGGGATTTTGAGTTTTGGAAGAAGCAGTTAAGGCCCAGTAATTAGCGATATTTATGGCTTTTTCCGGGTTGGTTTGAGGAGCAGATTCCACAGCAAAATTCAGGAACGGGTTTTTAGATTTAATTCCGGGGATGTCATTCGCATAGCCGAATGTCATAGCAACTTTACCTTCAGCAAACGCTTCAACCGCGGGGGCGAAAGAGTCATTCCAAGTGTAAGAAGGATTCTTAGGATTAGTAAATCGGGAGTAAAACTCGAGAGCGTTCTCGCCTTCTTGGCTACGGATGGTTTGGCTTGGATATTTATCAGGAGGAAGCGCCCCTGTTTGGAGCATTAAGAGTTCTAAAATATCCGGTGCGTTTGGGGTGCTATCGGTGCTGCCGCCAATCGCGGCAGCAGTTGAAGTGAGGTTGCCGGCCTTATCAATACTCCTCACTTTTGGAATAATTGCCAAGAATTCATCCCAAGTTTTTGGCGGCAGAGCGACGCCGCGTCTATCAAAAATATCCCGATTGTAGAATAGCGCTAAGGTGTCAATGGAAAGCGGGAAACCGTAGATTTTCTTGTTGCCGCCGACAAAATCATATTCAACCACTTGAGGGAAAAGATTCCTAAAATCGCCGGCACTCACTTTCCCTTCCGGAAGTGGAGCAATCTTATCCGAGTGCTTGGCAACCCAGCGGTTATTAATCATAAAAATGTCCGGGCCGCGACCGGCTGCTAAACCATTAATAAGATTTTTCTCGTAAGTTTCCGGCGTGAGCTCGGTGTATTTAATCCGAACGTTAGGATGCAATTTCTGATAGCGAAGAATGGCATAATCCCAAGCTAACTGATTGTCTATCCCCCAAATCGTCAAATCTATTTTTTCAGTCGGCTTTCTACCGCCAGCAAAAAAGATAGCTAGAAAGACAATAACAATAACGCCGGCGACGCCAAGGAAAATAAGTTGCTGTCTGGTGAAAGTCATCTATAAACAGACGGTCCCAATAATCTTGTCGCCGGCACCGAGTTTCATAATTCGCACTCCTTGCGTGGCCCGGCCGGCACTCCTCACGCTTTTAATGCTTGTTCTCAACACCAATCCTTTGGCTGAAAGAGCCAATAATTCAGTTTGCTCAATTATAACATGGGCTGAAACCACCTGGCCGGTTTTACTCGTTGTTTTGGCAGTTAAAATACCCTGACCGCCACGCCGCTGAAGCTTATACTCCTTGAGCGGAGTCTGCTTGGCATATCCATTCGCCATCACGACTAAGAAGCTGGCCTCTTTAGTTGGTGCTATTAAATCAAAGGAGCTCACTCTGTCGCCTTTTTTCAAAGTAATGCCTTTGACACCGGCAGCAGTCCGCCCCATGGCTCTTATGTCTCCTCCCTTAAACCTAATGGCGCGCCCCGCCGCAGTCGTCATCACAATCTGGTCATACGGGGTGGCAAGTTTGGCCCACTTTAACTCATCGTCCTTATTGAGGTTAATTGCAAGAATGCCGCTTCGCCGGACATTAGCGAATTTATCAAGCCCGGTTTTCTTAATTACTCCGCCGGCAGTCGCCATCACTAGATAACGCTGACCCTCCTCTTCTGCTTTTCCGTAGGTAACAATAGCGCTTACTTTCTCGTTGGCCGGCACGCCCAAAAAATTATGAATCATCTGGCCCTTACTTGTTCGGGAACTCGATGGAATCTCGTAAACTTTTGTTTGAAAAACACGTCCCCTATCGGTAAAGAAAAGAATATTGTCATGAGTGCGGGCGCCCACAAAATGGGCCAGGACATCGGTCTCATTAGTGGCTCCCCCTTTAATGCCTTTACCCCCCCGCCGCTGATGCTTAAAAGTCTCTGGAGGCAAACGCTTGATGTAGCCGTCGTGGGTCTGTGTGATGATCGCCTCCTCTTGAGGGATCATGTCTTCAACCGCTAACTCTTTCAATTGACCGACTTTAACTTTAGTGCGACGCGAATCACCGAAACGGCTATCCAGGCCCCTCAGTTCTTTCTTAATAACTTCCAGAATTTTTTCTGGACTCTTAAGAAGAAGTTTTAAATCCTTAATAAGCTGGAGTTTTTCTTCTAGCTCGTCATCAATCTTTTTCCGCTCGAGAGCCGCCAGCGTCTGGAGACGCATTTCCAAAATAGCCGTTGCCTGACGATCGGAGAGATCGAATTGTTTCATCAAATTCTTATGGGCTTCGGACCTATCAGCCGATTTTTTAATGGCGGCAATAACTTTATCAATTTGAGATAAGGCCTTAGCCAATCCTTCAAGGATGTGGGCTCGCTCTTCGGCTCGCTTCAGTTCCAACTTGGTTCGGCGGGTAACAACTTCTTTGCGGTGCAGAATGAAGCCGAGGAGGACGTCTCGAATTGACATGGTCTGGGGCTGGAGTCCTTCAGAGAGTGCCACCATGTTTAAGTGAAAATCTTTTTGAAGATCAGTATAGCGCCAGAGCTGATTCAAAACCTTTTCTGGAACGGCGTCGGATTTTAAATCAATTACGATGCGTAACCCATCTTTGTCGGACTCATCTCGAATGTCGCGGATACCACCGATTCGCTTATCCTGGACGAGCTCGGCCATTCGCACGATAAGTTCGGACTTATTGACTTGGTAGGGGATTTCGCTCACAACAATCCTTTTATCTTCTACTTCAACTGTCCCGCGACTCGTGATACTGCCCCGGCCGGAAGTATAGGCCTCTACAATTGTTTTTCGATCATAAATTATCCCGCCAGTCGGAAAGTCCGGTCCTTGAACGAACTCCATGAGCTCCACGGCGGTAGCTTTTGGCTTATCGATTAAATGGATGCTGGCGCTAATAACCTCACTTAAATTATGAGGCGGGATCTTCGTTGCCATCCCTACGGCAATTCCTTCGGAGCCGTTCACTAGAAGATTGGGGAATTTGGCAGGCGCGACTACCGGTTCTTTCCGGGAATCATCGTAGTTGGAGGCGAAATCAACGGTCTCTTTATCAATGTCGACTAAAAGCTCTTCGGCAATTTCTGAAAGGCGACACTCGGTGTATCGCATGGCGGCCGGCGGATCGCCGTCAACACTCCCCCAGTTTCCTTGGCCGTTGATTAAAGGATAGCGAAGAGAGAAGGGCTGGGCCATTCTAGCCAAAGCATCATAAACGGCGGTATCACCATGAGGATGGTAGCGCCCCAGAACATCGCCGACTACATTGGCTGATTTTCTAAATTTGGCGCTGTGTGTGAGTCCTGCTTCCTGCATTGCCCAGAGAATCCGGCGATGAACTGGCTTTAAGCCATCTCGGACGTCGGGCAGGGCACGGCCAACAATGACGGACATCGCATAATCCAAGTAGGATTCGCGAAGCTCTGCCGTAATCTCGCGCCGCTCAATCTTCGTTCCTTTATTTGCTTCGTTTAACTCTTTAGCCATACCAGTTTACCCACGATTTGCTCCTTATCTAAATCCTTCTTCTTAATAACAAGCTTTTCTTGGGCTTCAACTTCTTGCCCCAGCTCTTCAGCCAAAAGTTTCACCGTTTTGTCACCAACTGGAATAATTATTTTTGGATCAATTTGCTTAATAAGAGTAGCAATCTGTTTGGCTTTTAGCTTGCCGGGCTCAACCGAAAGAAATAAAATATCGACCGCTCCCAATTTACCCAGGGCCTGGCCGATTGACTCACCACTAAGCTCCCCTAAAAAGGATAGACGGACTCCCTCAAGCTCGACCGAATAAACCGTTCTTAAAAGCTGGCCGTTAGTTTCTTCACCTAAACTTATCCCTTTAACTCGCACACCGCTAATTTCATATTCGCCGGCGCCGGCAACAATCTCGGGAGGGAGAGGAAATCCGATGGGCAACTCGGTCCTGGTGCGTAAAATTAAATTCGCCCTTGGAGGGCGGCCCGCCTTCGCTAAAGCTGCCCCCTTCGCCGAAGTGGCTACGGAGGCCGAGTCGGCGGGCAAAGGATCAACAAGCATCACGAAGTCCCCCACCTGACACTTAACGCCAAGCGGAGATAAGCTTACTATCATCCACTTAATTCTAGGTAAGTTTGGCAGGTTCGACAAGCTTGCGGAGGCAAGTTCATTCCCCTATAATTCCCACGCTAATATGCAGAAGAGCGGCAATCACCTAGAGTTGCAAATACTTAAAGCGAATCCATCGCTTATGACCCTTTTGAAGGAGGGTGACTTGATCGATGTCGCTTTTATCGAGAGAGGGGGCCGGGCAGCTTATTTCGAGATCCCAATGATTGGAACCGGAGTTGTTTATGGAATGGAGCTTACCAACGCCAAGGGCATTTTAAAAAACCTCTCGACCGGCGAGACCGTAACAGCAAAAGTGCTCGCCCCAGAAAATGAGGAAGGGATGGTGGAGTTGTCTTTGACTGAAGCCGGCAAGCAAAAAGCTTGGCAGGAAGTGCGTGAGCTGAAAGAGCGAGGCGAACCAATTAAAGTCAAGGTTACGGGGGCGAACACCGGTGGGCTTATTGCGGAGATTACCGGCCTTCAGGCCTTTCTCCCGGCTTCCCAGCTTTCAAACGAGCACTATCCGCAGAACCCAGATGGTAGCCGCCAGAAACTCCTTGAGGCTCTTAACCAATTTGTTGGCATTGAACTCACGGTAAAAATTATTAATGTAAACCCCAGGAACAATAAGCTGATTGTTTCGGAAAGAGAGGTGGTAACGGAGAACGTAAAAGAACTCTTAACTCAATATTCGGTGGGTCAGGTAATTTCGGGGATTGTTTCCGGAGTGGCTAATTTTGGGGCTTTTATTCGCTTTGCCGATAACCCTGAAATTGAAGGGCTAGTGCACATCTCGGAACTCTCGCACAATATTATTGATCACCCCAAAGAGGTAGTTAAAGTCGGGGATATGATCCAGGCCCAAGTTGTTGAGATTAAAGACGGACGGGTTTCCCTGTCACTCAAAGCCCTTCAACCCAACCCTTGGGAAAAAGTGGGCGAACGATTTAAAGAAGGAGTAACGGTAAAAGGAGTAGTCCATCGTCTCAACCCCTTCGGAGCATTCATTAAACTTGACGAAGACATAATGGGATTAATCCACGTTTCCGAGTTCGGCTCGGTCGAGGAATTGAAAAAGAATCTTCTGCCAGGCGAGTCCTATGATTTTTTGATTGATTCGGTTAAACCAGATGAGAAGAGGATTATCCTGAAAATAGCCTCAAAGCCGACTGCCTCAACCGCGACAGAGGATAAAGTCCAGCTACCGAGGGAAGAAGCTCCTACTCTTTAAGCTTTAAAATAACTACAATCTATATTTATGGGGGCAGAGAGTCCTAATAAGAAAATATTCTATCGTGGCATCATTCGTGTGGTAATCGCCTTTCTTGCCTTAGCGCTTTTTGCTTCCTTGATTTACACAACCCGCGAGAAGACGGCGACGATTAACATGACCGAGCTCGCCCAAAAGGTAACGGCGGGTGAGGTCGAATCAATTGTGGTTAGTGGCAACAACCTGGAAATTAAACTTAAAAACCACGGGAAGCTTATCTCTAAAAAAGAAACCGAAACAGGACTAACCGAGACCTTAGTTAATTACGGTGTGAGCCCCGACGAGTTAAAAGGCGTGGGGATAGAATCCAAAGAGCAGTCGGGGGTGAGCTTCTGGTTAAGCATCATTCTCCCGGCTCTTTTACCATTAATTCTTATCGGAGCGATTTTCTGGTTTCTCATTCGGCAAGCCCGAACCGGAGTTAACCAGGCGTTTACTTTCGGCCGGGCGAATGTTCACCTTTTTGGGGGACAGCGGGAAAAGATTACTTTTGCCGATGTAGCCGGCCTCAAAGAAGCGAAGAAAGAGCTTGAAGAGATCGTTGATTTTCTTAAAGAACCCAAGAAGTACCTTGAGATGGGAGCGAAAATCCCGCGAGGCGTGCTTTTGATGGGACCGCCAGGCACGGGAAAGACACTCTTAGCGAGGGCAGTCGCAGGTGAGAGCGGAGTACCATTCTTTCATATATCGGCATCGGAGTTTGTGGAGATGTTTGTGGGGGTCGGAGCCGCCCGAACAAGGGATGCGTTTGCCACCGCCAAAAAAGCGGCGCCTTCGATTTTATTTGTTGACGAGATTGATGCGGTTGGTCGGGAGCGAGGCGCCGGCTTAGGAGGAGGGCACGACGAAAGGGAACAAACATTGAATCAAATTTTGGTTGAGATGGACGGCTTTGATCAGAGTACTCGGGTGATAGTGCTCGCAGCTACCAATCGTCCAGACGTGCTTGACCCAGCACTCTTGCGCCCTGGACGGTTTGACCGGAGAGTAGTACTTGACCTACCTGACATTAAAGAACGGGAAGAAATTCTAAAGATTCACGTCAAGGGTAAACCTTTGGCAAAAGACGTTGATCTCTCTAGGGTGGCGGCGAGAACTCCCGGCTTTTCCGGCGCTGATTTGGCAAACCTTGTTAACGAGGCGGCGATTCTCGCTGTTCAGGAAAAATGTACCGAGGTCGGCCAGCTTCAGCTCTATGAATCAATCGAAAAAGTTATCTTAGGGCCGGCGAGGCGGAGCCGCATAGTTTCAGATAAGGAAAAAGAGATTACAGCATATCATGAAGCCGGTCACGCGCTTGTCGCGGCCGGCCTAAAAGATGCTGACCCGATAAGCAAGGTTTCGATCATTGCCCGTGGACAAGCCGGAGGATATACAATTAATTTACCCCTAGAGGACCGGCGGCTTGTCACCAAGTCGCAGTTCCTAGCTGATTTAGCGATGATGCTTGGCGGTTACGCATCGGAAAAAATAATATTTAAAGAGATTACGACCGGTGCCTCGAACGACTTGAAGCAAGCATCAACTTTAGCCCGGCGACTCGTCACTCGATATGGCATGAGTGAAAAAATGGGTCCTTTAACCTTTGGCAAAACCGAGGATTTGATATTTCTGGGAAGGGAGATTACAACCGAAAAGAATTACTCAGAGGAAGTAGCGGCGGAGATCGATAAAGAAGTCAGAAACTTCATTGATAATGCTTACAGAAAAGCGGTCCAGATAGTCACAAAAAATAAAGAAGCTCTTAAAGCGATAGCTAGGGCGCTTATTGAAAAAGAGGTGCTAGAACAAGAAGAATTCTACGCCATTATTAAACCTTTTAAACTAAGAGGGATTAAGGCATAATCTGAACCTGAAGTCCGGCCCGTAGCACAACGGCAGTGCACCGAGCTTATATCTCGGCGGTTGTGGGTTCAACTCCTACCGGGCCGACCATTTGGGCGATTAGCTCAGTTGGCTAGAGCGCTTCGTTTACACCGAAGAGGTCGCAGGTTCGAGTCCTGCATCGCCCACTCGCGTTTCATCCGTTTACCGAGTAAGTCCGGGGTTTTCCCGCACCTCTGCCGAAGGCGGATGGCTGCGGGGCGATCCCTGCCTGCCGGCAGGCAGGCCTCGAGAGCGCACATTTATCCCCTTGACCTTGATGAGCATAGCTCGGTATGCTGATTTTATAGCTCGTTAATAGATTAAATCGGGAGGTTTGTACGGCGATGAGTGGTTGCGACATTAAGTCGGACTAGTCACAGCCGTACAAAAATACTGTTTTTCTCCATGGGGGCGTAGCTTGATCTCGGATAAAGCGGCAACTCGTAGCTTCGTAGCTGGTTAGCTCGGATAACGCACAACTGACACCCGTCGATAGCGTTATAAACCGACTCGGACGAGCTATCGAGTAGCAGATGCGGGTTCGATCCCCGCCGCCTCCCTGGGTCCGACCCGCCATCGGACTCACCCGCCCGGTAGCACAGCCAATGGCCAATGGCTATCGGGCGCGAGGTCCTCCCTGGACCTCTCCCCCCAGGGGCGTCCGGTCCTTCTTTGGACCGGACGCCCCCCCGCTCTCCTTAATGGAGAGCTTCTCTTTTTAACAGAGAATAAAAATTAGAAATTATATATCATATATGATATATTCATTGCGATGTCTGCTAACGGTCCGGAGACAAAAATCGGAAATAAGATTGCTGAATACCGGGCGGAGAGTGGGATGACTCAGCAAAAGCTGGCGCGCTTACTAAAAACGAGCCAGAGTGCGGTCGCCCGAATGGAAAAAGGCGAGCAGAATTTCAGCACTAAAACCCTTTTGAAGATCGGCAAGATTTTTAATAAGAATTTGATTGCTCTTCCTGATGAGACAATCAATTTTGAAATTGAAGGCGGCCGGAAGTTGAGAGGAACAGTTACGACCAATACTTCCAAGAACATCGCCGTAGCGCTCCTTTGCGCCTCGCTTTTGAACCGCAGCAAGACAACTCTTAAAAAGATGCCTCGGATTGAAGAGGTTTATCGGATAATTGAAGTCCTTCAAAGCATAGGAGTTTCGGTAAAATGGGTGAACGGCAATGACGTTGAGATTGTTCCACCGAAGAAGCTCACGCTAAGCAAAATGAATGTTGAAGCGGCGGTGCGAACAAGAAATATGATCCTTCTTTTTGGCTCTTTGATCCACCTCATGCCGCGATTTAAGCTTCCTCACCCCGGAGGTTGTAAATTAGGGAAAAGAACTGTAAGGCCGCATTTATTCGCCCTCGAAAAACTCGGAGTAAAAATTAAAACCAAGGACGATTACTACGAGGTTTCGGTTAACACACTCCACCCGGCAGAAATTGTTATGTATGAGTCGGGAGATACTACCACCGAAAACGTAATAATGGCGGCAGCGAAAATTCCCGGAAAAACAATTATTAAATTTGCCTCAGCTAATTACATGGGGCAGGATCTCTGCTTCTTCCTAACCCAGTTGGGAATAAGGATAGAGGGGATTGGCACCACGACTTTAACGGTTTACGGCAAGTCGGAAATTAATAAGCCGATCACTTATTACCCGAGCGAAGACCCGATTGAATCGATGCTTTTTCTTTCTCTTGCTGCTACCACTAACTCCTCAATTACCGTTAAGCGGTGCCCGATAGATTTTCTAGAAATAGAGCTTTTGAAGCTTGAGAAAATGGGATTTCGATTTAAGGTCTCCAAAAAATATAAAGCGAGGAATGGATTTACCGATCTGGTAGACATTAAAACCTTTCCCTCAAAGCTGAAAGCTCTCGAAGAAAAGATTTATGCCCGGCCCTATCCGGGACTAAACATTGATAATCTCCCTTTTTTCGTGCCGATTGCTACTCAGCTTGAAGGACAAACCCTCATTCACGACTGGGTTTATGAAACGAGAGCCATCTATTATATGGAATTAAATAAACTAGGGGCGGATATTATCTTAGCTGATCCTCACAGGGTTTACATCAATGGCCCAACGAAGCTTTCTCATGCGGAGATACTCTCTCCGCCGGCTCTCCGGGCCGCAGCCATTATTCTAATTGCTATGCTCGCGGCACATGGCAAATCTGTTTTGCGAAATGTCTATTCCATTAACCGCGGCTACGAAGATTTAGCGACCCGGCTGAATAAACTTGGTGCCCGAATTAAAATTCTCCGCAGTTTTTAGACTTATCACGAGGCGCAAGCGTTAAAAGTCGCTATCTGGCTATTGTATTGGTTAATAAGAGTTCTTGTCTCGTCCATCAAGCTGTTGTATTCCCGAACGAGCGAATTGTAAGTGCTGACTTTGTTATTGTAGCCAGGATCTGTTTCCGGGCTACTGGCTTCAATTCCTGCCTTCATTACAAGCAATCTGCCTTTCATCTCGGCTAAGGTTGCTTTCTTCCCCTCAATAGTTTTACCGAGAGAGGCGTCTACCCTGGGGCAGTCGGAAGCAGGCTTCCCAAAATGTTGAACTGCAAGCCAAGTGGACCGTCCCTCAAAAACACATCTTACTGCGCTAGCACCGATTTCGGTGAACCGCGAATTTAGAATGTTGGCTCGGTGGCCGGGACTGGCCATCCATGCTTCCACCACAGCCACATCATCAGCAAAAGGGCCGAGAGCTAAATTTTCTCCTATTAGGATGTAGTCATATCCAAAGTTGTCAGCTAAATCCCCAGCCCCTATGCCGATCGGTGAGACGTGAGTGAAATACTGCTTCTTGCACATGTCGTTGGCTTTGATTGTCGCCATAGAATTTAGGGTTCCGTTTTCCCCAAGAAACCCCAAGCCATTTTTTTGTCTTTGAAGATTAGTTTGCAAAATAATGCCGGCTTGAGTTAAAGCGGTTATCGCTGGCGGAGGAGATTCAGGTGTTGGGACTGGTGATGATGTCGAAGCTTCGAGCGGAGAAGGAAGGTTTACTTTCAGGCCCGGAGGCGCAGAAACTTCTTGCTTTGGCTCTAATATTCTTGTCTCTGGGGGCTTAGGAAGCGAGGGAAGATTTTTGGCAACCAGATTTTTTTTACTGACTTCTTTCCCGCTTTGCGTTTTTTCTTCTACTTTTGTTTCTTGCTGCGGATTTTCAGCTGATTTTTGGAAAAGGTTAGGATAGAAACTATTAAAATTTTCTGGTTTTTTGTGATAAACAAGCGCTGTGCTCAAAAGAACAATTAAAATTGTAAAGAAAATTCTATGCTTCATGGTGAGTTATATTAATGCTAAGATTTAATCTTTAACGCAATCCTAAATGTTTTTTCAATTAATGTTTTGAGTGTTTCAAGAGTTTTGGGATCTACAAATGACCCGTTGGGATTAAAGGCCGCTTCAGCTCGAGAGATAAGAACCTGGGGCTGGGGGAGAATTAAGACGTTAACTGAAGCTAGAATCTGACGAAGTTGAAACTGGCCCCGAAGCGTGCCAAATCCGCCGGTGGAAGCACCGAAAATTACCGCCATCTTACCGCCAAGAGAATTTTTCTCGCCTCGTGAAGCCCAGTCAATGGCGTTTTTTAGGGCGCCGGAAACAGAATAGTTGTACTCCGGTGAGGCAATAATTAAGACGTCTGATGCCTCAATTTCTTTCTTCAGCTTTTGGACGGATTCCGGCATGCCTTGATTTTGAATGTCTCTATCGTAGATGGGTAAATTGAGCTTGCGTAAATCGAGTTCGTGAACTTCAGCGCCTAAATCAGCCGCGATACTCTTAGCAACTTGGAGCGCTTTGCGATTGTACGACTCGGTCCGTAAGCTCCCAGAGATAGTTAAAACTCTGAGTTTATCCATTTATCGAATTAGACCTTTCACGATGAAATAAAACCCGACAAGCACTGCTAGAAAAATAAGAAGCGGTCCTAGCTGATCTACAATTTCTAAAATCATAATTTTATTCTAGTATTTTTTGAGTATTTAACCCAATGCTTAGAGTCTTTCCTCCCCATCATGTAACTAGTAATTCTGGACGGAATAAAACTTGTGGAAAAGGTGTGGAGTACTACCCCGTCGCCTTACGGATCCTGCCCCGTGATTACGAAGTGATTATACGGGGTTATTTGGAAATTCATTCGGAAATTTCCGCATCAATATCTATGCGACGATCGGCTTCTCAGCTGATAAAAACCCGATCGTCGCATAGATACTAGCTTTCCTTATTTTGAAAGACCAGTGTGAAACAATTTTGTCAAATCTTGTGAAACATTGTGAAAATCACAAAACCTGATCGTGGCTTAAATAAAGGAGATTTACCCGGTTACTGAGACGAGTGTTTCACGTGAAACAATTCCAACGCACTTAAATTGTTTCACGTGAAACAATTGAAAAATTATTTCACGAATTTTTCAAATGATCCGCCTCGGCAGAGTTCTCTCTCGTAATAGCCGGATTTATAGAGCCGGTAAAAAAGTTTATAGCTTTTGGGAACTGTGTGATCACTCTCTATCTTTTTTAACCAATCATTAAACTCATCTGCCTTATCGCCAACTAGCTGGCCGTAGAACAAAGGGATTATTACATTTTTAAGAGCACTGAACTCTCTTATAAGTAAGATCGCCACTGGTTTTCTATTTGCCCTGTCTTTCCCAGGGTAATGATAAGTATAAATTTTGTTTTTGAGATCAAGTAGATCTCTTATTTCCCCTAGTAATTTCTGATTACTGGCGTGCGTTCGGAGCTGAAATGTTGGTATCCTTCTCATTCGCAAACTACCTAATTTAGTGGAAGTGGTAAAAGTAAAGGATCCGGTGCCCTGGACCAGCCCGCGGATGTAGTCGTAACTGATGTTTGTCATAGATGTTTCACGCGTAACTTGAGATGACGTTTACCTGGTAAACGTCATTTTCATTTTCACGTGAAACAAATCAAAACTCAAGTGTTAATAAATTGTTGGTAAACAAAAACAGCCCTTTGGCTGTTAAGTGGTACTGAGCCGCAGGATATCTCCTGCGGCTCAGCCGGTTCTGGCGGAGGAACGGGGAGTTGCGGTGGTCGTCATCGTCGATCCAGAGGATTTTGCTGAGGTCGTCGATGATGTCCCACGGTCCACCAAAATCGTCGAAGCAACCCGCACAACCCATGCTTATCCCCCTATTCCTTCGAGATCATGCCACCACCAGTGTGGCCGAGTGGTAACAGCGTGGCAGATGACGCACCGTCGCTGTGACCACACGCCGGGGTATCTCTGTATTTGGTACTTTTCTCCTATGTGGCCAAGCGGCCGCGTGAAAAGACAATGCAGGCGACCAGGCCTACCTTTGCCGCGCTTCAGGCGACGGCTCTTCTCCACGCAAGCTTCTTTAGGATCTTTTCTCACGAGATTACCTCTCTCGTCTGAAGGTGTTAGCGAACTAGTTTGTAAATACAATATTAAAATCTTTTTGTCAATTAATTAGCTGGGCTGATTGAGATTGGAAAAGAAAAGCCCCCAGAATGGAGGCGAGGGCTGGGGAGCCCCGAAGGGCTCCCCAGGGATGAACGGCCGGCGGAGCCGGCGACGATCAGACCGTGATCGCGATCGCGGCGGTGCTGCCGAGCAAATGGCAAAACGCGAGTGTGTGCGCCTCGAGGCGCGCAGCGCCGGTGCTCATGTACGACCAGCCTCCTTCTTTCTCCCGTCCGGGAGGTTTGTAGAAAGAACATGGCTTACAAATGTATCTATAGCAAACCTAACTTGGTTTTGTCAAGTAGTAATAAAGGGCGACTATCCCTTGACAACAAGTATGCCCTAGATATATAATAGGGCTATGAAGTACACCATCAAACAATTTCAGAAGGACTTCCCGAATGATGATGTATGCCTCGGCTACATCTTCGGGAAAAAGTACCCCGATGTAAAG
>OBEQ011899838.1_pt1 | contig 14936 bp, 18 predicted proteins | sample 1670901 | NCBI WGS metagenome assembly OBEQ01 (sample SAMEA104232315, study PRJEB22302) | groundwater metagenome | biome: forest; feature: aquifer; material: groundwater | place: USA | collected 2011-08-07 | depth 5.4 m | reverse complement strand
AGAAGCCCAACCGCAATCGCAACAGCAAACCACTAACGCCATCGCTAGTCCTGAAATAATTACTGGAACGAAAGTTTACTGCAATATTGCAAACGTCGATATCGCGGAAAAGGTTGCGCAAAAGCAGGTTGACGGAGTGGGATTGATGCGCGCCGAATTCATGATTGCCAATATAGGAGTGCACCCGCGAAAGATAATCAAGGAAGGAAGGCAGCAAGAGTTTATCGACCGTTTGGCTGAAGACATGCGGAAAGTCGCGCAAGCATTCTACCCCCGCCCGGTCGTGTATAGAGCTACAGACTTTAAAACCAACGAATACCGCAATCTCGAAGGGGGGGCTGAATTCGAGCCTTTGGAAGAAAACCCGATGCTCGGATACCGCGGCTGTTTCCGTTACGTGAAAGAGCCGGACGTTTTCCGGATGGAGTTGCAGGCGTTAAAGAAAGTGCGCGAGGAATTCGGGCTGAAGAATTTGTGGCTCATGATTCCGTTCGTCAGGCGCACAGGAGAACTGAAGCACGTCAAGGATATGATGAAGGACGAAGGGTTGTACCAAACGCGCGATTTCAAGCTCTGGATCATGGTGGAAGTCCCTTCAACAGTCTTGATAATCGAAAGGTTCCTGGAGTTGGGAGTGGATGGAATTAGTTTTGGAACTAACGACTTGACCCAGCTTATTCTTGGGATAGACAGGGACAGCGGAATCATGGCTGAAGAGTTTGACGAAAGGCATGAAGCTGTGCTTCGCGCTTTGAAGCACGTGATTACCGAATGCAACGCGCGCGGAGTCACAAGCTCTTTCTGCGGACAAGCCGTTTCGGTCTATCCCGAGGTTGCTGAAGCCGTCGTTCGTTACGGGATAACCAGCGTTTCTGTAAACCCCGACACTATCGAAACCACTCGCAAGATAATCGCTGGCGTAGAAAAGAAAATAATGCTCGAAAAGCTTATCAATCTGGAATCCAAGGGCGAAGAGAACCACAAGTACTACGGCTAATCCACTCTAGTTCCCGAAAAGCTTTTTCCGTCTAGAGCATTCTGCATGTCGGCGGGGTTGCTTGAAACGAAGCTCAACGGAATTTTGCTTCGCGCAGCAAGCTTGCACGCGACCACGTCGAAAACGAAGTTTTCCCTTGCCCTGCGCGAATCGAAGCGCATCGCCAAGCCCACGAGCTCGTCGTGCGAGAGTTTCGAAAACTTTTTCGCCTTCGGGTTTTTGCTTGGGTTTGAATCGTATACGCCCGCCGCCTTGGAAACGTTAACCACTCGTTTTGCGCCAAGCATTTCCGCGAACAAAACCGAAACAGCATCCGTAGTGATGCCGGGAATCATTCCGCCAGAAATGGGAATCTTGCCTTTCTCCAACAGCGTAGGGGCTTCGTTAAAGCTTTTCACGAAAACCCCGTTTTTCAACAAACGCGCTATTCGCCTCGCGTTCTCGCGCGTGGCTTCAATCGCAATCTTGTCAGCGTGGAATTCGCTTCCGCCCTTCGAACGCATTTGCTCCACCCGCTTTTGCGCCAAAGCCCCGCCGCCCACGACTATGACTATGCTGAATTTTTTAGACGCTTTCTCGAAAACCGAACACACGGCTTTAGCCTTGGCGTTATCGAATTTATCGCCGGAATAAAGCACGCTTCCGCCCAACGAAACTACGACAGCCTGCTTCACTTTCTCCTACCCCGCCCAGGTTTTGGTTTTTTTGTTCTAAAACCCAAACGTTTCTTTTCATTCCACTTGTAGTAAAGCCCGAACAAAGCCATTAACGCTGCAAGCAAATTGAGCAAAGCGAAAACGGGAGAGTTTATGGACAAAGCGTACGCGGTCAAGAGCAACGCCCCCGCTAGGTACAAAACCCCGAAGTTCCAGTCCAAAGGCGAATGATGGCGTTTGACTATCTGCTGGACTTCGAAAACCCACGCAACGACAACCAGAAAAGCACCCGCAAGGCCTATTATTTCGTTCACGAAATCACTTTATAAGAAAGAATTCTCAAAAGTATATTAAACTGCGTAAGATGGTGAGCGTTTTGAAAAACTTGCATAAAACAATCTCTTCAATAGCGAAAAAACTCGACGAAATGGAAAAAAGGCAAGACCAGGTTTTAATGTTGAGCAGGGAAATAGTGAGGGACTGCGCCAACGCGATAAAGCATTTACACACGAACGAATTTCCTCAGGCGAAAAAACGGTTGGCTGAAATAGACGCGAAAGCCAAAAAGCTTTCCGAAATCAAAAAAGGGTTCGAAGGCAGCGCGGCAATCGCTTTCCAGGAGTACGTTGAAGTCAAAAGCTTAATTGCGATTCTCGAGGAAAAGCCCCTGCCGGATTTTGAAAAGTTGGGAATAGACCACAGGCAATTTCTTTCGGGGCTGGCGGACGTTGTCGGGGAATTGCACAGGGCCATGCTCATCGCTTTACGCAATAAAGACAGGAAAAAAGCGGAATACTTGTTCGATTGCATGGAAAGCATTTACGACAATTTGATGGTTCTGAAATATTCTTCTTCTCTCGTCGGTTCTCTAAAGCCCAAGCAAGACAGCATTCGCGGGCAAGTGGAGAAAGCGAGGGGGGAATTGTTATAATTAAAATGAGGTGAAGAAACTATGGTAGTATATAGGGTAAACCATGAAATAGCGACTAAAGCACTTCACTTAAAGCCTGGAATCTCTGTCGTAGGCTGGTACGCAGCACACCCAAGTGAAGACAAGAGAACGAGAGCAAAGGTTAAAAAAGAAGGAGCCGATTTGGTCGTCCAAAATCCGCCAGCTCACAAGGGCAGGGCTAATGACCACCAAACATTGAAACTAGTTGCCAAGCTTTCCAACAGGGGAGAACAAGCAATCGGGGTTAAAGTCTTTAACGATAGAAACGAAGCCGAAAACCGTTTGCAGTGGATAGAAGACAATGCGAAGAGATTAAAAGACGTAGTTCATTTTCCAAAACGAAGGTTTGCATATGGGAATGCTCTTGTTTATCACTGGGTTGCTGGAAGAAGAGCTGGAGAAGACGAAAAGCTGGATGCTTTGATTCAACTTGAAAAGGCTGGGCTTTACGACCATCCTTACGTGAAAAAGGGGCATATTAGAATAAACGAAAACGGCCCCCATCTGCTGATCTAGGTTTTTTTAATCAGTTTTAAAGTTGGGACAAAATGCTTGACATCAAGTTTTGCAGGGAGAATCCTGACGAAGTCAGAAAAAGCCTCAAGAAAAGGCACGATAGCGAAAAGCAAAAGTGGTTTGAAGACTTGCTTGCGAAGGACGAAGAATGGCGCAAAATCAACATTCAAGTAGAGGAATTGCGCGCAAGGCGCAATTCTATTTCAAGGGAAATAAACGAGGCGAAGAAAAAAGGCGACGAGCGGAAAGCAAAGGCATTGCTTAAGGAAGCGTCGGAAATTCCCGACAAAATCAAAATCGCCGAAGCTCAAACGCAAGCGTTGAAGGAAAAAACCGATTTTTACCTTGCGCGTTTGCCGAACACCCTCCACGAAAGCGTTCCTTACGGGAAGGGCGAAGAGGACAACAAGGAAATAAAAACGTGGGGGAAGCCTCACAAACCAGACTTTTTGATGAGAACGCACGAGCAAATCGCCGAAGACTTGGGAGGCGCGGATTTCGAACGCGCTGCAAAAATCTCGGGAAGGGGATTTGTTTTCCTCAAGGGGAAAATAGCTTTGCTCGAGAGGGCGTTGGCGCGATTTGCTGTTACGAATTTAATGGAAAAAGGGTTTGAATTCGTTCTCCCGCCGTTAATGCTCAACCGAGACGCTTACGCTGCTGTAACTGATTTGGACGATTTCGAGAAAGTCATGTACAAGATCGAAGGCGACGAAAAATTCCTCATAGCAACGAGCGAACACCCTTTAATCGCACAGTACAAAGACGAGGTTTTGGAGGAAAGCTCTTTGCCCATCAAAATCGTCAGCTTCAGCCCCTGCTTCAGGAGGGAGATAGGCGCGCACGGCGTCGACACCAAAGGATTGTTCAGAATGCACCAGTTCGAGAAGGTGGAGCAAGTCGTGCTATGCACTTCTGAGGAAAGCGAAGAGTGGCACGAAAAACTATTGGAAAACACGGAAGAATTGTGGCGCAAGCTGGAAATTCCATACCGGATAGTCAACATATGCACGGGCGACATAGGCACCGTCGCAGCTAAAAAGTACGATTTGGAAGCTTGGTTCCCGCGGGAACAGAAATACAGCGAAGTTTGCAGCCTTAGCAATTGCACGAACTACCAAAGCATTGGGTTGAACCTCAAATACCGTTGTGGAAAGCAGGGTTCGAAGGAGGAAAGGAAAGAATGGGTGCACACTTTGAATGCTACGGCGTTAGCCACTTCCTCCCGTACTCTACGCGCGATTCTGGAAAACTACCAAGAGAAAGACGGGAGCATAACCATCCCGAAAGCCTTGCGCTCTTACACGGGATTCAACGAAATAACTATGCCGGGAAAAAAGGAAAGATAATATAGAAGTCGGCTATCCCACGCCTAAAGGCGTGGGTTTTAAATGCCGACTTCTATAGCTGCAGAAATGCATTCATCCGCTTGCTGAAGCAAGCGGTTTTCTACATTTCTGCATAAGAAAAGCGCTATAAAGTGTAGAACAGTGCGACGGCGAAAGCAATCGCAAGAAAAGCTATTACCGCCCGCTCGTGGTCTTCGAACGCTATCAATTCGTGCAAAGGAACGTCATCCACCGGCGGGCCACCTTGTAGTTTTTTATTGAACGGAAAAAACAAATATTCAATCCCACTTAATATAGAAATCGGCGAAACCGATTTCTATAGCTGCAGAAGTGTCGCTGCTGCACTTCTGCATTAAAAATTATTTCGCCTGCGGTTGCTCTACGGCATACTCTTCCTCGAAAACCACTTTCTTCACTTCGGGAACGAAAGCCAAAATCAATTCTATGCTCCGGAACTTCTGCTCCAAGAAAGGAGAGTCCTTTCGCACTCCCGAAGGAACGAAAAACCTTGCAGTCGCACCGTCCAGCTTTGCCGCCACTCCGGTCCCTGCGAACAAATTGCTCGCAACGGCTTGCACTTTCGAAAGCGCGTCGGCGTAAACCTTGTTTATCTTGAAGGAATATTCCACTGTTTTTCCTGCTAGAGGATGGTTGAAATCGACTTTCACCCTGCCCCCGTCTGCGGAAATAATGCGTGCGGGCATGTCGTCTATATCCAAAGTCATTCCGGGCGTAGGGGTAATGCCCTGCGCTTGGAATTTGCTCAAGGAAATAAGCCTCACCATTTCCGGTTTCCTCAGCCCGAACGCGTCTTCCGGATTCAACGTTATCGTCTTGCTGCCGTCGCTCTCGCCGGACTTCAAAATCTCCGCGTCCAAGCCCGGAACGAGCATCTTCTGTCCTGCGACTATCAAAACCGGCTTGAAAACCCTACTCCTCTTTTCGTCGTAAACCCCCGACTTCTTCGCTTCCTCTGCGAGAGTGGTTTCGAAAACCGTCCCGTCCGTTTTTCCGGTAAAATCGACTTCAGCAAAATCCCCTTCCTTCACTAAAAACACACTCCCCCTTTTTTCTTTCAAAAATAAGAAACACGAATATTGTCTTGCAAAGTTTTTAAGCGTTTTTTTTAATATAGAAATCGGTTTTGCCGATTTCTATAGCAGCGACACTTCTGCATTAAGAACTGTTTGCCGTTCGGTTTTCGGGAGGATTGCCCGTTTCTATAGGCACTTGCTGGACAACGCCCTCTTCATTACCGTCAGCCTTGCGGGTGAGGGTTACGACAACGCTAATCGTGTCGTTTTCTTGCGTAGAACCTAAAACCAGGCAGCTCCAGTTGGGCTGCTTGCACAATGCTGAAGGCAAGCGCGCTACGATAGGGTCGAAACCGGCGGGAGGGGTGAAATTGACCGTAGAGTGAAAGTCCAACTCTAAAGCGCGCCTGTAAGCAAAGCCAGTAGGGCAATTGACTGAAAACAGGGTGTTGACCAAGCCGACAGACTGGTTTGAAGCGTTTGCGGAAAGGGAAACGTCGAAAACCGTTCCCCCTACTATTACCCTCTCTACTCCAGGAATTCCTTCGAACTCTGGCTTGAGCCTGTTGAACAACTCTTCCTTACCTTCTTTGCAAAAGAGAATCATCCTATTCTCCAGCTTTTTGACTGTCGCAGTCGTATTGTCGCTTGCTGTAAAAGCAGGAAGGACCGAAGGGGAGGGCGTTACGCCCTGCTTTTCGGCAGTGGGAGTGAAGAGAATGGGCCAGAAAAAGCCTATGAAAAACGAGAGGATAAGGAAAACCAAGCCTATGCGGATTATCCAAGCCTTGTCCATTGAAAAAGCCACCCCCTAAACTAGGAAAAAAAAACTAAGATGGAAAAAAGAAGAAGAAAACCCTCCAAAAAAGAGAACGAGGGTTTTTTTTAAAAAGAAAAAATGGGAGCTATAGTTTTTAGCTCCTGATGGTGTTCCTGTTGTTGCTCAGCCACGCTATCAAACTGTTGGCGGCTTCGACCGTTCCAGCAGCGTCGTAACCTGCGACGACAATCCTGCTTCCAACCACTTTCACGACGGCCGCGCTTCCAGCAGTCAACTCTGCGCCAGACAATGCGCTGGCAGAAACGCTGTTGACCATTTGACCACCGAAGGTGATCACGCTGGACGCGCCAGTCGCGAGTGGGCTGGTGTCGAGAACTACCATAGGTGCAGAACTCGTGTCAAGAGGAACGATTGCATCGACGGTGTCAACCATGACTCCGTTCGCGGTTACCTTCAAACCAGCAGCTCCACCGACAGCACCGCCTGCGCCGCCGGCTGTTATGTTCTGTACAGTGACTTTGTAGCCAGAGTCGTCCAAAGCAAGTTCTCCAGCCTTGAAAGCCTTGGTTACCTTGTTGTCAGCGCCGGCTGTTCCAGCCTTGCTCAACTGGTAAACACCGTGTCCGATCTTCTTCGCATACTTGAGCGAGACAGAACCGGTTCCAAAGCCATTCGCGTAGCTTCCCCTGAAGGAAACGTACTTGTCTTCGACGTTCGCGAACGAAACTCCGTCGGTAGAATTGTATGCACTCACGACGTTGTCTCCAGTCGCGTCAGCCGCGTTGTTGGCTTCGTAGCCGAACGGGTTGGTTCCGATAGTCGTAGAGTTAATGTCGCTCTCGAACTGCCTTGCGTCCTGGTCGTAAATGAACGTCCAGAACGGGTTGCCCGTACCCTTGGTTGCGACGCTCGCTGAAGTGTCCGAATCTTCAGTTCCTTCCGGAACTGCGATTACGAACGCATCGTTGTTGAGTAGAGTGGAGTTCGAGTTGTTGACACCATCGACGAAGCGTATTGCCGCGCTTTCGGTTGCAGAGTAGTAGTACGTCAACGCAGTTGTCCTAAATGAAGTGCCGTTCTGACCACCGCCAACGACATCGGTATAGGATGTAGTCGCGTTACTGCCAGCAACCCACTCGCCAGTGCTGTTTTGATAGAAAATGGTACCGCCAAAGTAGTTGTAACCATTGGCTTGAGTGCTGCCAGTGTTGGACGAGTTTGACCACGGGCTCATCTGCACGTAAACGGTGCTTACACCCGAAGTGTCGGCTTGTCCAGACTGAAAGAAGGCGTTGCTCTTTTCCGAGCTGACTACAAGGAAGTCAACTGTTCCAGTTCCAGCCGCGTTTCCACCCAAAGTCCTTCCTGCAGAAATGCTGATTGTAGCATTCTTCTGCAGAGTGAAGGTTAGAGAGTCGTAGTCTTCGGCCTTCAAGTCCATGCCGTTGAAAGCCAGCTTCAAGCCAGGAATGTTCTTGACCATCTGGACGCCGTCTCCAGCAGCAAGATTGTTGATTGTAGTAGTGTCCATGAGGACAAGCTTCTGCAACCCTTGCGACGTGGAAACGTTCTGCGATTGGATTTCAGCATACCAGTCTCCCTGTCCTGAAACTTTCTTTCCGTCTTCGATGACGAGCCTGTTTCCAAAGAGGGAAACTTCGGCGTAGTTGGTTCCACCCAACGCACCACCTACGACATCCCAAACGAAGATTACGACTCCGTTCTTGTCATAGGTTTCGAGCGGGTAGAGCGTGGTTTGGTCGAGCAATCCTCCGTTAGCGTCGTAAACCTGGAATGTAGCCCTAGTCTGAGTGTTCGAACCAGTACCGATTCCGGTAATGTCGGACAAAACGACTTTCTTTCCGTCGGAAAGAGTAGTCGAGTCGCCTGCGACCATGAAGCTCTTGTAGTCAACTTCCTTGCCCATGGCAATGTTGGCGATGGCCGAAGCGTCGGAAGTCAAGCCCCAAGTTGCAGAACCGCTTGAAGAAGGAACCAAAACCCAAGTGTCGCCCAAGAAAGTAATCTTAATGCGGTTCTTGGTTACCAAATCCGACTGGGCGCAAGTCGCCTGCGGCTTGGTGGTATCTAAACAAAGCGGGATTGGGTCAGCAAACGAAATTTCGTAAGCTACGCGAGCATTCTGCCCTTCAACCCGATGGTCAGAAGTGTCGTAAACAGTGTTCGATGACATGTACACCCTCTGGTCTTCCTTGATGGTCGAACCCTTCGGGTTTGAAATACGACCGTTGCTCGGAAGGGCCAAAACTTGAGTGTCGTCAGGAGTGATGGAATTCGGGTTTCCGCTTACTGAAACGTTTGTAGCGCTTGAAGAAGAGAAAGTCGTCATCAAAGTAGTTCCGGTACCCCTTATGCTGTCGGACTGGTCGTCCACATAGTCGTTCACGTAAGACTTGATTTGGTACGCCAAAGCGGGGTTTACTCCCGGAGTCTCTACTGTTAGAGTTGTAGTTGCGCTTCCACCGGAACCTCCAGTGCAAGTCAACAAGTCAGTGCCGGTGATTTCAACAGCAGCACCGCTCGTGTACGCCAAGTTTCCAATCATTGCAGCCACGTTAGCGGCAGCAACTGCATCAGAAGGCGCGGCACGAGAACCGACTACTAAAACTACATTCGGGCTACCGTTGCTGAACCACTGGAATCCGGAGACACCAGCTTCGTCTACGCTAACGGCTCCTGCAAAAGCAGCGCCCAACATTGCAGCGCCAGCAGCGGCGGCAGCAATCTTCTTTACACTTATACTTTTCACGTAACCACCTCTGTCTTTCGACAGTAGATTTTCAATTCCTCTCTGTTATTTCTCCTATGAAGGATATTTACACTCACCACAACTCTGCGCTATAAAAAGCTTTCCAACAGAAGGCTTAAACCTCGCCTGGCAAACTCTTCATACCGCGCGGGTTGAACGCGAGTTAAGCTATATCCCGAACTCTCTTTTTAAACCTTTCCAAAATTCGCTTCCTGACGAAGAATCGTTCGGAAAGGAACGACGGTATTTAAACAATACTTCCAGTACCCGCCCTTACTTATAGACTACTGGGGGGCGCCACCAAGCGATACCCCGCCCCCTCCCCGAACGCCCTTTTGCACTAAGGCAAGGGATAGCGCAATTATCTTATGAATATAGGGAAAGGGTCCACCACCACCCCCTCAGACCTCAATTGTTACTACCGACAAGTTTATAAATAATGAAAACTAGGAGTAATACAACAAAAGGGGTATGGAGAAAAATGAGAGTTAAAACAGACTTACGGGGTTTGAAGGGCATGGTCAAAAGCGATAGCTCCGGCGCGGCCCACGAATGGACTTATTCTCCCGTATGGCTGCCTGTGCAGACTGAAGGAAGGGGAGTAATCAAGGTTTCCACCAGGCAGGAGTACATGGACTTTGAACTGGGGAATTGGAGAATGATTCAAATCACCCGCGTTGCAGCCATAGTTCTCGGCGTTACAGCTTTGTACTTCTTGACTTGGAGTGTCCTCGTTTCGGGTGTTTTTGCTTTGCTTGCAGGATGGGCGTGGGGAGTTTACGCCCGCAAAGCATTCTTCTTCGAAAACATCAACCGCAAGAGGGAGATTCTCGAAGGAACTTAGAGGAAAACGGTGTAAAAAATGGCTGCTGAAGTTGGAGCAAGGGAAGTACAGCAAATCGGCGCTGCTACAGGCGCTACCGCAGGCCAGCCTGGCAGGTCTTTCTTGCCTTTGCACATCAAGCCGAACGCACCGCCTTTCGTAAAGCAGCACAAGCGTTACGACTATCTTGCGGAATACGTCGGGTACGAGAAAGACCGTTACAAGAACATGGCGAAAGCAATATTCTGCTTTATATTCGGGATTCTCACGCTTCAAGCGTTCCCGCCCGGAGCTTTGCTCATGATTGCCTTGGCAGCGCGCTTTCAGGACATAGCGTGGATGGACGGATTCATTACCAGGACCTTCGGAAAGTACAGGTCTATAGTATTGGTGGACTGAAAATGAACGAAATAGTTTACTTCGTAGGACAGGAGAACGCGTGGACCGCGATCGCAGCGAAAGCTTTCGCCTACGCATGCAAGTGTGGTGTGAAACATGGCTGACGCAGTTGAGGAATTCAAGCCCCACGAACCGGGAATAGCAATGCAAATCGTAAGCCTCATGGAAGACGCGGGACTCGTTAATATTGCGAATGGCGGGTGGACTTTCGACCAAGCGATGTTCGGCCCGAGCTTCATCCTTCCGGACGAAGTCATTTGGGCTATAGTGCTCGCAAGCATCGCCTATTCGGCGATGGTGTTGCATTGGATTTGAAGGTGGAAAAAATGGCTGTCTCATTGGGTCAATACAAAGCGCCGGCAAGCGCGAGGCAAGAAGCGCCTGCGTTCAGCGCCAGCTCTGCTCCCAACTTGTACGTTCCAATGGAGTCCACGCAAGCTTTCGCCGACGGAACTCCGGTCAACTCCCTAATGGTGAAAAACAGGGGTGAAATAATTAAAGACTGGTTTGGCGAAAAGTGGAAGGAAGGGTCGCTTGGAACGGTGTACAAAGCTTGGTTGTACTGCGTGCTTTCGCTAATCGCGGTTGTTTTCTTCTACGGAATAAACTTGTGGATTGCTGGCTTTTTCGCTTATTTGACTGGTTATTTCTGGAGCCAGCTTTTGCTGAACTACGCTTGGAGCGTAGAATGGTTCAAGAATAAAGCGTGCATTTCCACGAAGTAAGGGTGAAAAAAAATGGCTGACGAATTCAAAACGGAAGGGCAAATGGCTTTGCCCATCGCGGCTCCAGTGCAAACCCCGCCTCCGGGGCAGGTAGGCATTTACGGTACAGTAGCGGAAGCAAAACGCCCCTTGCTCGTAATGGGGACCCGTTATGAATACATGATGGAGCACTTGCCCAACTACAAGATGTTCATCCGCTACAGGGTTTACGCCGTCCTCTCGCTAATCGTAGGCGTATGGCTTTTGTTCAACCTAAGCATTCTTGCCCTCCCGGCTTTCTTTCTTGCCACGTATTACTACCAGCTCGTAAAGCTGAAAAGGGCGGTCACGGTCGAAAACAAGAGGACCGTCATGATCGGGCACTGACATCCCTTTCTTTTCCTAAAGAAAGGTCTGTCAACCCCAAAGAAAACTAGGGTTTTTCTTTGGCGCGGTGCCTCCGCACCTTTCTTTTTCGCAAAAAGAAAGGGGCAAGGCTTAAGCTCCTCCCAATTCCCGAGGCAGCACGGCGGCGGCTATTTCGCGCCGCTTGCTCCCGGGCTTTTTTTCATCCAGCGTGAGAAAGTGCGAAATTATTAATTAATGGCCCAATACCACTTTATGGAACGGCGAGGAATTGTAATTGGAGGAACATATGTCCATAAACCCTCAGGCGGAACGTACAGGGTTGATAATTTAATCCATGACGCTACCGGATACGAAACTTCTGGAAAGGTTAAAATCCACGGAACAGTTTTATACAGCCAACTGCATGAAGGAGAATTTCCTAAAGGAACACAATGGACACGGGCGATAGAAGATTTTCTCAGAGCGTTCAAGCAAGCCAAGCCACGAAAAGGTTTATAAAACTCTTTTCCACAAATTTGTTTCAGGCACGCTTTTGTGCGGATGCCCTAATTCTCGAAGAAAACCAAGTGCTCTAGCATAATGCATTTGTGTTGGTTTTGAAAGCGTGTTGTGAATGGCGAAGTTTATTTTTGTAACAGGAGGCGTGTTGAGTTCCCTCGGCAAAGGAACGCTATCCTCCTCCATCGCGCGCATCCTCAAATCTCGCGGCGTTAACGCGAATTGCATGAAAATAGACGTTTACTTGAATTGCGACGCGGGAACACTCAATCCTTTCGAGCACGGCGAAGTGTTCGTGACGCAAGACGGGTTCGAGTGCGATTTGGATGTAGGCAATTACGAACGCTTTCTCAACATTTTCGCCCGCAAAGAGCAGAATCTCATGATGGGACAAGCTTACAAGGCGGTTATAGAGAAAGAGCGCAAGGGAGAGTTCTTGGGAAAAACGCTGCAAATGATTCCCCACGTTACGAACGAAGTCAAACACCGAATAAGGCATACTGCGAAAGTAACCGGGGCGGAAGTTTTGATCGTGGAAATAGGGGGGACAGTGGGCGATATTGAAAGCGAGGTCGTTTTGGAAGCGATTCGCCAAATGCGCTTTGACGGCGACGAGGTGGTATTCATTCACTTGGCGTTAGTGCCGACTATAACGACGGGCGAACAAAAAACCAAGCCCATGCAACACTCCGTAAAGCAACTGCTTGCCGCAGGAATCCAGCCCGACGTTTTGGTTGCGAGAAGCGAGAAGCACTTGAACAAAGAGGCGAGGGCAAAGCTGGCGATGTTTTGCAACGTCCTGCCTGAAGCCGTATTTTATTCCCCGAACGTAGACACTATCTACAAACTCCCGCTTGTTTTGGAAGAGCAGGGAATTGAAAAATTGATTGCTGAAAAGCTTTCGCTCAAGCTCGAAGAGCAGGATTTGGGAGAATGGAAAACACTGCTCGACAAGAAACCGCGAATAGAAAAAACCATTGCAGTAGTGGGAAAATACGCCACCACGCGAGACACGTACATGAGCGTTTTCGAAGCTCTGCAGCATGCTGCGTTGAACAACGACGTGAAAATAAACGCGGTTTTGATTGACTCGGAAAAAATCGAAGCCGGAACGCAAAAGCTCGACGAATTCGACGGTTTTGTCGTTCCCGGCGGGTTCGGGGAAAGGGGAGTGGAAGGGATAATTCAAGCGGCGAAATACGCGCGCGAAAAAAACATTCCTTACTTGGGGTTGTGCTACGGACTTCAATTGGCGATTATTGAGAGTGCGCGCAATGTTTTGGGCTGGAAAGACGCGCATACCACGGAAATAAACGAAAAAACAAAACACCCGGTAATCTGCCTTTTGCCTGAACAGCACGCTATAGAAGAAAAAGGCGGGACAATGCGGTTGGGCGCGTATGAAGTGAAAATTTCGCCCGACACTCTGGCGTTCGAATTGTACAAAAGCGAGAAAATACTCAAGCGCTTTAGGCATCGCTATGAAATCAACCCCGACTTGATTCCTGATTTGGAGAAAGCTGGTTGGGTTTTCTCCGGCAAAGACCCGAAGAGGGAAATAAGGAAGATTGGGGAATTAAAAGGCCACAAATTCTTCATCGGTTCGCAATACCATCCTGAGTTTGATTCCAGGCTTGAACAGCCAGAACCCCTGTTCGACGGTTTGGTAAAGGCGGTTTTGAAAAAATAAGGTTGTAAAATGAAAGTTTTGATTGTCGGAGAAGGCGAAATCGCGCAGAAAATCGGCGAAGGCGCGGCTCAAGCAGGCGCGGTAGTGGAATACTCAACAGAATATCGCGATGGGTTTGACTTGGTTTTCCTCGATTCGACCAAGGCAAAAGGAAAGGAAACGGGAAACATTGCTTTGTTTCACGCGAAAGGGTTTTTGGAGTTCGGCAACCCGATGGAAAAAGCGGTGCACGCTCTTACGAACGCACGGATCGTAAACCAGATTTTCCTCGAAAAGAAAGGCTTTTTCAAAAATACTTTGGATGAAACGGATTTGGAAAGGGCGAGGGCTTTCGGCGAACGCACCGTGCGCAACCTTTCAGGGCAAAGGTTCGAAAAACACTCTGACAAAACCCGCATTAAGGGATACAGGAAAGCGGCAGATTCGAGTTCTTTAAAAGGAACTTTGAAGAAAATGGACTTAAGCGACTTGAGAGATCATTCTGAAAGGTTTTAAGCTACTGACAATATCGTAAGCTTTAAATATATCGATACTCAATCGTATTACGAGTGGTGTTCGATGGAAAGTGCGGTTATTTCTTCCAAATTTCAGGTGGTCATTCCCAAATCCGTTCGAGAAAAAATGGGAATTAAGAAAGGGCAAGAGGTTGTTTTCCAATCTTTAAAAAACGAAATTCGCTTGGTAGTGGTTCCTCCTCTAAGCGAGCTTGAAGGCAAATTTCCGGAATTGAGCAAAACTCCAAGCAGGAAGGCACTTTGGGAGGACGAGATGAGATGAGCAGATATTTATTCGATACTTTTTGCTGGATCGAACTTTTTCAAGGGGGGCCTAAAACGAAGGAAGTGAAGAAACTCCTCGAAGGTGGTGATTCGGAAATTCTCGTTTCTTCTATCACCTTACCGGAAATAGCTGCAAAATTTTATGCAATAAATCGTGGGAATGAAGTGCCTCACGTGCTGGCTGCAATAGTTTCGAAGGCAAGGGTCGTGGAAATTAGCACAGAAATCGCCAATGCAGCTGGCAGTTTTTGGGCTCAGCATCACGCTAAAACAAATTTAGGGCTCGTTGATTGCATTTTAGCCGCGACGGCTTTAGCCAACGACGCTACAGTAGTTACGGGTGACTCTCACTTCAAGTTGTTTAAAAATGCTCGAATAATTTAAGAATTTTAAAACCAATATGCCCTATAACTATTTTTGAAAATGCGGGACTTTGATGTAGTAAATGCCTTTCTCGCTTTTGACTACCAAAGGATTTCCGCCCATCAGCGATTTCACGTCCAATTCGTAAGCCCCTTTCTCTAGAATACGCAAGTTCTCAGCCGAGTCGGAATCGACGCTTACCGGCTTGTCTTTAGCGAGGGATTTGAATTCCGCTTCCAACCAGCTGTAATCTTCT
>OBEQ012774442.1_pt1 | contig 14939 bp, 13 predicted proteins | sample 1670901 | NCBI WGS metagenome assembly OBEQ01 (sample SAMEA104232315, study PRJEB22302) | groundwater metagenome | biome: forest; feature: aquifer; material: groundwater | place: USA | collected 2011-08-07 | depth 5.4 m | reverse complement strand
GCCGCAGGCCATCGCCTCGAGCGGCATGATGCCGAAATCTTCTTCCGCCGGAAAAATCAGCGCCCGGCACCGCGCATAGCAGTCGCGCAGTTGCGCGTCGGATTGCCAGCCGAGGAACTCGATGTTGGGTCGGGCGAGCTGCTTGAGCGCCGCCTCTTCCTGCCCCGTGCCCACGATTTTGAGCGGCAGCCCGAGCACATTGAACGCGTGAATCGCCACGTCGAGCCGCTTGTACGGCGCGAACGCGCCCGCCACGAGAAAATAGTCGCCCGGCACCCCGGATCCAGAGAAGTGCTCGGTGTCGACCGGCGGATAGATTACGGCGGCATCGCGGCCGTAATGCCGCTGAATCCGTTGGCGCACATGGTGCGAGTTGGCGATGAAGTGGTGCACCCGATCGGATGTGCGCACGTCCCAATGGCGCAGATGCGGCGCGCAGAGCGACATCGCCGTCCGCACCACGACGCTCGATCGGCCCGCCCCGAAGTAGTCCTGATACAGGTCCCAGATGTAGCGCATCGGCGTGTGGCAATAGCAGATGTGCAGCGCGCCGTCCTCGATCCGGACGCCCTTGGCCACGCAGTGACTCGACGAGATCACGAGGTCGTAGCCGGTCAGCCGGATCGATTCAACGGCCAATGGCATCAGGGGAAGGTAACGACGATATTGCGTATCGATCGCCGGCAGCCGCTGGAGGAAGGATGGGGTGATCGGCCGCCGCTCGATCGTCGGCGAGACGGTGCCCGGCACGTGGACGAGGGTGTAGAGATGCGCGTCGGGATACAGCTCGCACAGCACCTCCAACACTTTTTCGCCGCCGCGCATGCCGGTCAACCAATCGTGCACCAGCGCGACGCGCATCACCGTGATGGGGTCACGGCATCGACCTCCCGGCACACTTCCGACTCAACCCTGCCCTGCGCCGCATCGATCAGCACGTCCAGGGTCTGCCGTGCCGCCCGCTCCCAGCTAAACTGCCGCACACGCTCGATGCCGCGCTGCCGCAATCGCGCGCACAGCGCCGGATCGCTCGCGAGTCGGCACAACGCGTCCGCGATGCTGCTCACCGACTGTGGGTCGACATAGTACGCTGCGTCACCGCACACTTCCGGCAGCGACGAGACGTTCGAGGCGATCACCGAACATCCGCACGCCATCGCCTCCAGCGCCGGGATGCCGAAGCCTTCATATAAAGACGCGAACACCAACGCCGTGGCCTCCGCGTAGAGCTCGACGAGCTGATCGCGAGCAACATACCCGGCGAACACGACCGCGTCACCGAGCGCGAGCGCACGCGCTTTGGCGCGCAGCGTTCGAAGATAGTCCGGCCGGCCTCCGACGACCACCAGCTTCCGACCGGTCCGCTCTCGAACCGCGGCGTAGGCCTCGAGCACGCGTTCAACGTTCTTATGGGGAAATGACGGACCCACCACGAGGAAATACGCTTCCGGCCTCCCATCAGATGAGGTCAGTCGCTCGTCGTGCGCCTGGCCGTCGTCCTCGTACGACTCATGAATTGCGATCACTCGCTCAGGCGGCACACGATAGTACTGGAGCACATCCTGCCGCGCGCTGTCTGACACCGTGATAATCCGTGCGCACCGCGCCAGGACGCGAGGCAGCACGCTGGTAAAGTAGCGATGCATCCACCGGTTCTGATTGGGAAATTTCAGCGGAATCAGGTCGTGAATGGTCACCACCTGGGGGCGTCTGGTCCAGAGAACCGCGTGATGTGTGGCGCTGTAGATAACGTCGGGGTACTCCTTGAGCAGCCGAACGGGATAGACGACCTGGTGCCAGAGAAACCGAACGATCTTCCCGAACAGTCCGAATCGCGGCTGAACCCAGCGAAGCACTTTCCGGACTTGGACGTCACAGCCCTCAAACGCTTCGGGATAGGCGGTGAACACGATCAGGGTCGTCTGGTCCGTCGCCTGCGCGGCGAGCGCCTTGATGAGCTTCACGGTGTACATGCCCAGTCCGCTCGGCCGGGCATCCAGCATGGTCGCGCTGATCGCGATACGCATCTAGCTAGGGTACGGCTTCGTCAGCAAGTCTCGTGGAGCCCATCACAGCACGCTTGTTGTCCCCGACTCGGGGTTCCAGCATTTGTGGAAACTTATATGTTTCCCACTTGTTGCTTTTCCCACCATCGAATATCCTTTCAACTGAATAGAGGAGGGAAAATCCATGTCCAAGCAAGAGATTCTGAAGGATGGTACGTTTGAAGAACTCGCTGAGGCCCGAGTCGATGCCAAACACCGGATCACGCTCGGCAAACATATCTCGGGCCTCATCACTAGCTTTCGAGTCTACCGCAACGCCCATGGACAGATCATCCTGGACCCCATGGTGTCGATTCCTGCCCACGAAGCCTGGTTGTTCAAGCATCAGCGCGCCTCTGCGCTTGTGCAGCGGGGCTTACAGGATGCGCGGCGCAGACGTCTCATCAAGGCCAAGGAGGATTAACCTGAGCTTCGATTTAGAATCAACAAGCCTCATCAAGAGCGAAGGGCTTCCAGGACCGCGTCGGGGCGACGGGCGGCGACCTTCAAGAGCGCTCGCGCGGCTCCCTCCGGATACGTGCGGCCCTGTTCCCAATTGCGTAACGTCGCGGAGCTGACGCCGATGAGATGCGCAAACTGCGCCTGGGAGACGCGCAGACGCTTCCGGATCAACTTCACTTCGACAGGCTTGAACGTGATGACTCGGCTTGGTCTGCGCTTGCCCGCCCGAATGGCTCTCGCCTCATCGATACTCTTCAGCAACTGGCTAAAGTCCTTCGCCTTCATAACACCCCTCCTCTAACATAGGCTCGCAAGACCTTCAGTTGTTCCGGCGTCAGGTCGCCTTGCTGTGTCTTCTCGTAGGCATAGATCATATACAGCCGATGTTCCGACCAGCAGTAGTAGATAATACGAATGCCGCCCCGCTTACCGCGGCCCGCTACGCGCCAGCGGATCTTCCGTAATCCACCTGCGCCTGGAATGACATCGCCCGTCTTGGGGCTTTCAGCCAGCGTCGCTTGAAGATCGCGATACGCCTCATCCGTCAATAACTTCACGATGCGCTGGGTGAAGATGCTCGTTTCCACAAATTCCATCGGCGAGCTAAGTATACGCTATTAGCGTATATCCTTCAATCTCAGATCTCAAAGGCATCACGATACATGTCTAAAGGCACGCGCCCTCGCACAGATAGATGGGATTGGGCGTCAGTGGAAGGCTCTCCACCCCGTTGACGGGCTGCAGGCTCCGCTTGCCTCCCATGAGATCGACGACCCACATCGGTTGAGATCCGACAGGCACCTGAACCGGTTCCTGGTCCTTCGTCGTCCACACGACCGACACGGCACCTTTCGGGGTGCTGAAGGCGAATCCGTACGCGGAGCTGGAGCGCAGATCGAGTTGGCGCAGATAGCTTGCCTGACCGAGCACGCGGGTTAGCACCGCGTAGGCGACATAGGCGGGTTTGGGGGTCAGGTCACTGAAGAGGATGCCGAAGTTTGCTTCCTTATCATTCGGATCGAGCCGGGCGTCTGCCAGCTCGTACCAAAAGAACTTCGCCACTCCCGCCGCGAGCGACAACACCGCATCCCGCACGAGGTACGACGCCTGCTGCTCGAGCGTCACGATATTCGTCGGTGCGCCGATTTCCGTGATCCAGGTTGGCTTTCTCGCCGCTTCGGCGGCGCCCTTAAGAAAATTGGAAAGATTCTTCGAGAGCGTGCCTTCCGGCGGCTTTTGGTAGTGATAGGGATGGATGTTGTAGCAATCGAATGAGGCGAGCGCCCCCTCTTGCTTGAGCATCTGCACCCAATCTACAGGCGCCCCCGAGGTCCCGCCCATCAGCACCACGGCGTTGGGATCGGCTCGCTTCACCTCTGTGTATGACATCTGGAGCAATTGCGCATAGTCAGTCTTCGGTGAAAGCCATGACCGAAGATTCGGTTCATTCCAGATTTCCCAATATCTCACCTGTGGCTTGTATCGTGAGACGAGATTCTTCACAAACCAGAGGTAGGGATATTTTCGCGGCATGTAATACCTTCGATCCTGAGCAGATGCCGACAATGGCCCGGTCGAGGCCCAAGGAGCGGTGTAGTCGACGATCAACAACAGTTGAATCTGGCTAGCTTGGGCCAGCTTGACGATTTTATCGAGCCGACTCCAATCAAATTGCCCCTTCTCCTTCTGAACATTGCCCCAGGAGACATCGGTGCGCAGCCAAGTGAAACCGCCAAGGCGGATCAGCCGAGCATTGCGACTATCGAGATAATGCTCGCAAATGCCAAACCGCGTGCTCGACGCCGCCGAGGACGCGGGCAAAATCGCGAACGGAAGGAATCGCGTGGTGGCTGTAAGGTTGTGATTAGAAAGGGTGAGCGCCTCACTACCCTGACGAACGCCTAGGGTCACGCGGAACCATCCCGGCTGACGCACGCGGAGTGAGAGCTGGCCCTTTCGGCCCGCTCCAGTCGACACGAGGCTGACGACGCCATCCTCGATCTTCCGGCCGAAAAAGTCTGACACCTCGTAGACCAGAGGTGACCGCGGGTCCTGGGGCAGTCCCCCGAGATCGATTCCTAATGTGATCTCCTGATCGGGCAAGAACACATTGGCTTCGGGGGTCTTTAACGGCACAAACTCCGTGTTCTCCTCGGCGTGCACGGGGAGGCTCAGCGAAAGACCGATCCCCACGGCAGCAACGATCCATCGATGTGTCGATCGATCTCGTCGCATCAGCCGTTCCTATCGACTCTCAAAGGTTGGTCCACGAACGTTTCCGCGCCCAGTCTTCGTTCTCCGTAGCCCGAATGCGCTGGCACGCTGAATGGCGGCATGTGAAATGTGTCAGCCCGAACCTCTTGGATGAGGCGCAATGACAAGCCCAGGAACGTCCAAAAAAAGATCTGGCCTGGGAATCCCTCCAATCCGGTTCGGAACAAGAACTCCACAAACTGTGACCCAACAAACGCGGCCGTTCCCGCAATGAACCAATAGCCCGCGGTTGTCCTAGACGCATACCTGGTTACAAAATTGATCAGTGCGACAAAACACTTCAAGAGCAAACCAAACCATACGGCGCAACCGATGAGCCCGTGCAGGATGAGGATCAAGAGATAGAAGTTATCGACAAAGAAATATTCTGCACTGACTTTTGCCTGGGCCGAACCAATCGCTCCAGTTCCCCATCCCATGAGGATTTTCATGATGGAATTCATAGGATAGCGCGCAAGCACGCTGGACCACTCCAGCGTCCGCCCAAACAGACTTCCACTAGCCAGCAACGCGCCAAGAAACCCATCCCTGCCTCTTGCTAAATCAGCACCCATCATCACCGTTGATGCCGCCGCCATGACCACGATCAAACCGACGAACGCCATGCCGAAATAGAGCACACCCGCATGTCTTTTTCTGCACAGAAACAGTGTGATGGCACCGGCCACGGCGGTAATGATCGAGACACGACTCGTTGAGACAATGATGCCGGCCAGGAGAAGAAGCGCGACGGGCCAATGCCACCATCGCTTCCGTGAAAAAAGCATCAGGGCCAGATCATACATCAGCAACATGGAGCAAAAATCCCCAAAGGCAAATGGCTCTCTCAGGGTCGAGAAGGCTCTTAAAAAACCACCCATCTTGGCAATATTCACATAGCCGATAGACTCGGTCGCATCACCAACAAAGAGAGCCGTCACAAAATTCCAGCCCATGAAGAACTGCCAAATGCCAAAGAGGCAGATAGGAATGGAGAACCACAGCAATCCGTTCACGATCTTTTGGCAGAAAGCCGGGCCAACATCGCCCGGCATGAGCTGCACAAGCACGAAGAGTAGGATCGGAAGATAAAGAACTTTCAATCCCCACAGGGCTTGAGGCACGATCGTTGTTTGGTTCACAAGACCATGAAATACACCCAACAACGCCACGCCAAAAACTGACACGGTGAGGAATGGGGCAAACACTCCTCCGCTCTGCCCCCTCACTCGAGCATGGAGAAGACTGACAATGGCACCCACCGAGAGAAGTACGAGTAGGAGGCAATCTTTCCAGGCGTTTAACAAATACGAGTGTGTTCTGAGCGCGATGACCCGAATGAGTCCGTCCAACGGAATAAGGAGCAGATAGATGGCGAGTGCCGGAACCAACAAAATTTTTGAAACGCTGAGGCGCCGAGCCGAGTAAGTCATAGTCATTTCCGAGCTAGAGCCGCTTCTTCGTATATCTTCAGGAATCTGTCTGCTTGCAGCAGCGGACTTGTCTCTCTGGATTTTTCGAGGCAATACGCCCGCATGTGGCTGATCTCGCTGGGTGAGCGTGCCAATTCTTCCAGAACCTCCGCCAAACCATCCACATCCCCCGGCTCGAATAAGCGTCCGCTCTTCGAGTCCTCGACGAGTTCTGCCAAACCGCCAATCCGTGATGCCACCACCGGCATGCCCTGGCTGTACGCCTCATACACCGCCATGGGGCCATTTTCCTGCCAGAGCGAAGGAAGGATGGCGACGTGACATGCGTCCATGAGTCTCTGTCTATCGCTGCCCGCGACGAACCCGTGGTACACAATTCTGTCATCGCCCGAGGCTCGTCGCTTAACGTCCTCGGCCAGAGGGCCGGTTCCGGCGATATGCAGGATCGCGTTGCCTTTCATGAGCCGAAAGGCATCAAGCAGAACTACCACTCCCTTATGAGCTGCCAGTTGCCCCATATACAAAAAGTGGCACTGTTGAATCGCCGCGTTGGTCGTTTCGCGGGTCGCACTATCCACAGCGTTTCTGATCATGCGTCTGATCGCTCTGGGGAAAAATCCACGGGACACGTGCGCGTCCAACACGAAGCGGGTCGGAGACGTCACCGCATCGACTTGCTCCGCCAACCGTCGTCGGCAATGCATGAAGAAGCTGCATGAGCGGCATACCTGGTCACAGTTTCGACGGTCTCTGAACATCGTCGCCTTCGGGCATACCAAGTAATAATCATGCAACGTATGCACGACACGGATGTTCAGCGACTTTGCCGCTGTCCACGCGGCGGCCGAAAAGCCCGCGATGTTATGCGTGTGCACGATGTCCGGATTCTCACGCCGTAAGAGCCGCCTCAGCACCGCAAACGCATGCGGATTCCAGATATCGGTCAAATGCCACAATGGCTTGACCCACCATCGCGCACGACGGCTTTGGAGTACGGGGTAAAAGTTTGCTGGGTGGAAGCGGAGTATCCGAATGCCCCGCCACTCTTCTTCAGTGACTGCGCGCGACGGTGCTGGGGCCGTTGACACGACGACGACTTCCTGGCATTTCGCCTGCAGAGCCAGTGCCAGCTTTGCGACCAACACCTCCGCGCCACCGACGATGTACGGTTCAAATAAATTACTGATCAGACAAATCTTCATCGATCTGGGTCTCGGCACGTCCCCGCACCAGAGCTTGGCATCAGCGGGAGACGACACTCGTCTCGAAGGGAGCTAGTAGATGGTTGTCGCGGTCAGGCAGCAGGGCCTTGCAGACGTCCATGACCCGCAGAGCGTTGTGACGCCAAGTGTAGTTCTTGAGCACCTCACCTCTCGCGGCGGTTCCGAGCGCTTCGCGAAGTGCGGGGTCATCCAAGAGCTTCAGGAGCCCTTCTTTGATCTCGTGCGTTCCGCCGTCGGTGAGCCAGGCCGTCCTCTGATGAACCAAGATTTCCTTCACGGCAGGCGAGTTCGGAGCAAGAATGGCCTTGCCCATCGCCATATATTCGAAAATCTTCACCGGCGAACCATAGGAATTCGACGCTGCCATTACGGCAATATCAAAGAGCTGCACGTAGGAAGGCATGTCGCGGTGGGAAATTGGTGGAAGAATGTGCACGACATCTTCAAGATGTCTCTCGTACACCTCGTGCGTCACCCAGCGCTTGAGAGGACCATCGCCAATGATTACAAGACAGATGTCCTTCCTCAGCCTACCGATCTCCGCGAACGCATCGATCAGTTCCGGCATGCCATGCCAGGGCTGGAACGATCCGATAAACCCTGCCACGCGTCTATCGCGAACCCATCCCTTTAACTCTTTCACAGCTTCTGAAGAAACGCTGGGGACAAACTGCTCCGGATCAACGCCGTTGTGATTGACACACATTTTCTCTAGCGGCGTCCCGAACTGCTTGGCGATCATCCTGCGCAACTCTTCACTGACCACGGTGATGGCGGCCGCGGATTTTAGCACCGCCGCTTCGAGGAGACGGGCCAGCCTGTTGAAGTGCCAATGTCGCTTGCACATCGCTTCATGCTCTTGCGAGACGAGGGTGTTGACCTCCAGGATGATGGGAAGCCTGTGCCATCGAGCCACCAAGTTCGTTGAGAACTGCAGGCGACTCGTACGGACAATCAGCAGATCGGGCCGCTCGCGACGTACGGTCTTCCACGCGATAAGTCCATAAGGGACATTCTTGAGCAGACACTTCATGTCATACCCGAAGAACGCGGCAAACCGCCGCCAGATCGATTTCGCCACAGGCTTGTAGGGAGTGTAGGCGGGGCTGTTCCAGTTCCCCAGACTGATCAGCGATAGATCAACGCCTTCGCCCATCAGGGCGCTGGCAAATCCACGCGCATGAACCCCAGCACCCTCACTGTAATCGTAGGTGAAGTAGCATATTTTCATGAGTAGTCCACCGGTTCTTGCACTTCATCGTAAATCTGTTCCAATCTGGCGGTCTGGGTTCCAAGATCATAGGCGTGCTCGATGTGTGTTCTGGCTTTCTCCCCCATCAGTTCCCAGCGCTCGGGATGCATAATAGCTGCTTCAAGCTTCGCGGTCAGCGCCTCGACGTCTCGTTCTGGCGCTAAGAATCCGGTGGTTCTGTCCATCACGACCTCAGGAATATCGCAATGAGTTGAAGACACGATCGGCATGCCGGAGGCCGACGCCTCGATAATCGATACGGGCACGCCTCCCTCCGTGTCCCCGTCAACTGCGGTCACGCTGGGCGAGAGGAAAATATCATGCTGGTAGAGCTGCTCGATAAAAACTGAATGCGGCTGATATCCAAGCAATCGTATTGAATCCTCAAGCCGGTAGCGCTTGATCATGGCGAGAATCCGCTGCTTTTCCCTCTGGTCCGACTTGACCGGGGTAGCATCTCCAAGAAGTGTCAATGAGAGCCGTTGCGACGGATGCGCCTGCCGAACGCGTCCAAACGCCTCGATGGCCCACGGAATTCCTTTCTTCTCACGAAACGAGCACGCGATGAGAATTCGTGCTCCCGCCTCCTCATTGAAGCGCCTGGCTTTGAAAGGGATTTTCTGAGCATTAATGCCCAAGTGATTCACCGTCACTCTTTGCTCAGGGCAGCCGAGATCGATGAGACATTGCTTCATATGCGCGCCTTCAACCAGGAACCGTTCACCTTCGGCAAACAGACGCTGATAGCGCGCTTTCCACCATGGCTTTTGACGAGGTAGCTTGCTCATATCTGACCCATAAAAGGTTGTGATCATCGGAATCTTATAGCGTCGTTTCAACGGTAGCGCGCGATATCCGGCGGGTCCAAAGTGGGCGTGGATCAGCGTCGGCCGATCGTGTTTCATCCGCCTGGAAAAATACGGCAACCATCCGAGCCGGTTACCCAGCTTATTGATCATCGCCCCTAGCCTTCCCACCTCCCTTGGCTCGATTGATTGAATCCGAGCAATGGGGAAAAAATTCTGGTTCATGACGCCGAAGCAGTAGACTGTCGGCTCGTATCTCAACAAGTGCGCCGCCTGGCCATGGATCCAGTTTTCCGTCAGCGGCAGATATGGCCCATCCTTGAAAAAGACCACAGCGCCGCGTCGAAGCAACTTGTTCTCGAGCACAACCTTCCGCTCACCGAGCGCTTCTGTAGTCCTCATAGACGCACGCCAGCCACCTGAACGAGTTCCCTGACCTGCTCTCGATTTAAGAGCCAGCTAGCTAGGGCATAGACGCCAGTCCCCGCGACGACGATCGCGACGAATGGCCCGAGCCTATATAGTTCTGACTCAAATAGCAGACGTATGCTGAGCAGTGCTCCCGCCATGAAAAAGCCGCAAAGGAGCGGCCGGCTGACTGCCAGCAATAAGTCGCGCACATGCAGCCCAATTAGACGAAATGGAATCGCGAAGCATGGGTAGGCCATAATTAGGGAAACAATCCCGTACGCCGAGGCGACTCCCAAGATGCCCCATCGTAGACCCACGACAAATGACAGCATGGCAAGCGCGCCAGACGTTATTCCCCACCAGAATAGCCAGTCGGTTCGTCCTTTGGCCTGATAGATCGACCCAACCGTCGTGCCCATGGACTGGATCATCCCAATCGGCGCAAAGATCATCAGCAATGGAATGATCGGGTTCCACCGCGCTCCAAAAACCATGGCCACCAGCGGCTTGGCAAGCGCGAATAGCGCGAACATCAGAGGAAAGGTCACCACAGCAATGAGGCTACATACTTGCAGATGCGCATCCCTTAGCCTCGCATTGTCGTTTTGTATTCGTGAATACAGTGGGAACATCACTCTGGTAACGACAGTCGAGATAGTCTGTAGCGGATAGAGCATGATCCGGTAGGCCAGCGTGTAATAGCCGAGCTCAGTCGGCCCGAAAAACTTGCCGATCAGGAGATAGTCCCCGTTGCGTGAAAAATAATTGAAGACGTTGAATCCGGCCAGATGGAGGCTATAGTGACTCGCTGCCCGCAACTGTGCGACATCAAAGCTCCATCGAGGCCTCCAGGAACTCACCGTCCACAGAAGAATGGTGCTTGCTAACGCCACGGCCAGCGACTGACACACCAGGCTCCACACTCCCCACCCTGAGAGAGCGGCGCAGACCGCGCTCACGGCACCGATCGCCATGGAGACGATTTCCACGAAGGCCAGCCGGTCGAACTGCAGCTGACGTTCAAGCAGCGTCTTTTGAAGGATTCCGATCCCCGAGACAGCAAAACCGATCGATAGGACTTTCAGTAGCGGCTCGATCCGCGCCTCTCCATAAAATCCGGCCGCAAGGGGCGCGATGCCATAGACCAACGCTCCTGTCGCGACGCCGAAGACCGCATTCGCCCAGAAGATGCTGGAAAGAAAGCTGCTCGACGCCTCAGCACGCTGGATGACCGCCGCGGATGTCCCGAGGTCCTTGAACACCTCGATAAAGCCAGTGATCACCAGCGCCATCCCCATCAGCCCATGCTCGGCCGGAGCCAGCAGCCTGGCCAAGATTACTGTCGTCAGAAGTTGGACGATCTGCCTGCCCGCTTGGGACAGCGCCGACCATCTGACGCTGCGGGCGGCTCCGCTCTTCAAGGAGCGCGCGGAATCTCCATGCTGTGGGACGAGGGACTGCGCTTCATCAAGCAACACAGGACGAGTCATGCAACTTCAGCTGCCGTTGGTGCTGTTGTAGTGGCTGACTCAGCTCTTGGCATCTCGATAAACCGAGGCCCCACTGGCTTAGCGGGATTCCCGGAAAGCATCGAGTTGGGCGAAAACCGTCCACGGTGGACCACGCTACCGATGGTGACAAAACAGTTCTCGGGTATCGAAACTCCCGGCAAGATCACTACGTTCAGTGCCAATCCGGTGTTTTCCCCAAGTTGTACCGGTCCTTCGACCAGGCATTGACGATCGTCGGCAACGCCCGGCCCAAAATGGTACCGCGCATCTTCGGGATGCTTCTTGGATCGGAAATGATGACTGAACGCGTAGATTTTACAGCCGGCCGAAAACCCGCAGTCATCCGCAATGTACACGCCGGCTGAAATTCCGGAGATGAGACACCCAGGCGCGACATGGACGTTTTTCCCGATCCGCACCACTCCGGGCTCTCCGACGAACTGAGGATTCGGCAGCCTGATTCGCTCTCTGTCCGACGAGTCCGGACCAGCCAGAATCATGACCCCTCGATCAATCCAAGCACCGTCTTCCAATCGGATAAACTCGGGATGCTGGAAATAGATGCCTGGATCGATCCGTACGCGCGCTCCCAAAAATAGGAGCTTTCTTTTCCAGTAGATCCGGCGAAGGATAATCCCCGCCTCTCCCGGCAGATGGGTGACGAACATCAATAGGATCGCGCCTGGAAACGTCAGAATGACTTTGAGCCGTCGCATCATCACTGAAGAATCGTCGGGAAATTGACGCATCGTTCAACGGCTTCATCTGCGCGCGGACATCCCTGCACACGCTCAGGAATCGGGTGGACGTGACTGACAAACCACACTCCGAGCTGCACGCCGGCTTCTTTGACGGCCCACGCAGTGCTTCGCTTCTTCTCCGGCTCGACCAACACCGGGTATCTCAGATAGACCGGCTCCGATCCTGGAACGACGAGTGATGGCTGGTACCCATGCCGGCGACACCATGTGTCCCATTGAGCGGCATTCTCGCGTCGCGTCGCGTTGTAGTGGTCGATCTTGCTCAACTGGTTCGTGCCGAGCGCGGCGAGAGGGGCCGGCATCCGGCAGCCGTATCCCGGTGGTCTAACGCCCTGCTCTTCTTCCGGCGTGATGGCTGGGATCTGATGTTTCCCGTAGCGCAGCTCCGTCACATCACCGAGCAGCCATCGCGTGGGATGCTTATAGCGGTAGAAATTCAGCAACACGGTCATCAGTTGCCGATGGATGACCGCTGCGTCCGGCCAGGCTGAGCGGTCCTGATACGCCTTCAAACGGGCAGCTAGGTCCTCGCGATTGCTAACAGCGACACCTCCCTGAATCGTATTGAAAACTTTTGAGTGCTCACTGGAAAAAATCGCCACGTCGCCGAGATTTCCGACCTTGGTGTGCTGAAATTCCGCGCCAGTGGCGTGCGCGCAGTCTTCAATGACCGCAAGTCCGTTGCGCCGCGCCAGCTCAATGATCGCCAGGTAATCGCGGCACACCAGACCATAGAGATGGTGCAACAAGATGGCGCGTGTCCGGCGAGTCAGCTTCTGCTCCAGCACCGACACGTCGAGACCAAACGTCTCGAGCTCGATATCCGAATAGATGACGGTCACGCCTTCGAAGCGAAACGCGTTGGGCACCGCCACGCAGGTGTAGCCCGGGATGATCACTTCGTCGCCATGGCTCAATCCCAACGCGTTGATACACGCACTGAGCGCCGTGCGCCCGCTGTCGAAGGCGAACGCATGTTGCGATCCATTCCACCGAGCGAACGTCGACTCAAACCGCCGGACGATGTCTTCCTCGCTCCAGCGGGACCGTTCACCCAGCCATTCGCGGGCGACCGCAACATCATCCTCGTCCAACGTCATCGACGCGAACGAGGGCGTGACCACGGGGCGGCCTCTAAGCAGATTCAGGAGGTTCCTACCCTGATTCCTGCCGGCCCTTGCCACGCCTGCGGCAAACTCGATCATCCGAGGATCTCGCGCACCGCCGCGATGACATCGTCCACATCGTTGTCGCTTAGCTTCGGTGAAAGTGGCAGCGACACTGTTCGGTGGGACACCCACTCCGCGTTCGGGAAATCGCCGGGGTTGTAGCCGAACGACTGTTGATAGAACGGATGGAGGTGCAAGGCGATGTAGTGGACGCCGACGCCGATGTGGCGGGCAGTCATCTCGTCGAGGAAGTGGTCGCGGGTGATGCGCAGGCGGTCGGTGTCGAGCAGCAGCGTATACAAATGGTAGGCGTGGCGCGTGCCGGGCTCGGGTGGCGCGGGCAGGAACACCGGCAGATCTTTGAGCGCGTCGTTGTACCGCTGCCAGATCGCTTCCCGCCGCGTCCAGTACGGCTCGATGCGGCCAAGCTGATGAATCCCGATCGCGGCCTGGAGATCCATCATGTTGTACTTGAACCCGGCGTAGACGACTTGATAGTGCTTGTAGCCGTCATCGCCGAAGCGCTTCCACGCGTCCTTGCTCATGCCGTGCAGGCCGAGCACCTTGATTTGGCTCGCGTACTCCTCGTTCTCGGTCAGCACCATGCCGCCTTCGCCGGTGACGATGTTCTTCGTGACATAGAAGCTAAAGCAGCTCAGATCGCCGAAGCGGCCGGCCGGGACGCCGTGGTACGTGGTCTCGATCGCGTGCGCGCAGGCTTCGATCACCTTGAGCTGATTCGCGCGGGCGATCGCCATGATCGCGTCCATGTCGCACGCCCGCCCGGCAAAGTGCACGGGAATGACCGCGCGCGTCTTGGGTGTAATCTTGCGCTCGACATCACGCGGGTCGATGTTCATCGTGTCGCGCTGGCAGTCGACGAACACGGGCCGGCCTCCGGCGTGGATCACGGCGTTGGAGGTCGCGGCGAAGGTCATCGCCGGCACGATCACCTCATCGCCTGGCCGCAGGCCGATGGCGAGCATGGACAGATGCAGCGCGGCGGTGCAGGAGTTCAGGGCCACGGCGTGCGCCGCGCCCTTATACGCGCGGAAGAGCTCTTGGAAGCGGTGGACTTTCGGGCCGGAACCGAGCCAGCCGGACTTCAAGCAATCGACGACCTCGTCGATCTCGGCTTGCTCGATCTGCGGGCTGCCGAACACCAAGAACTCGCGCCGGCGGCGCTCGGCCACCGGCGCGGCGGCCTTCATCGATCGATCGGATGTGCCTGTGTGCATCGCGTGGACGTCCTTCTCGAGCGAGGCGGTGTGCGCCCCGCAGGCATCCCGACAACACGAGCGCGCGGCCGCACGTCACGTCCAGTCGTAGACGAATTTTGGAACGGCGAAGCGGCGGTCGCTTAAGATCGCGCCAAGGAGCTTGGTCCGCAGCGCGCCCAAGGAACTCAGCATGCGCTTGAGCGCCTGGCGGCGGACTTTGCCGTCGCGCACGATCAGCGCGACCGCGTCGACGTGCGCCGCGAGCGAGACGCTGTCCTTGAAATTCCGCGTCTCGGGCCCGTCGAGCAGCACGAGCTCGAAGCGCTCCGTCACCGACTCGAGCACGGCGCGCAGCCCGGGCGAGTCGAGTGCCACGCCCGGATCGCGGCCGGG
>OBEQ012700409.1_pt1 | contig 14939 bp, 8 predicted proteins | sample 1670901 | NCBI WGS metagenome assembly OBEQ01 (sample SAMEA104232315, study PRJEB22302) | groundwater metagenome | biome: forest; feature: aquifer; material: groundwater | place: USA | collected 2011-08-07 | depth 5.4 m | reverse complement strand
TTGTTTGAATCTATTTTTTTTTTCATAATAATAAAATCATTATTATTTTCTAATTCTTTTATCAATAATTGGATTTGTTGTTTATTTGATATGTTTAACATATTTACGTATGTTTATTATTTTTTAATTCAAATTAAAAATAATAAGTATTTTTTAATTTAAATTCAAATTAAAAATAATAAGTATTTTTTAATTTAAATTCAAATTTATATAATTAACGATTTTCCGTATCATTTCTAATCACCGTTCTTGCAACAAATCGCCAATGTGAATTATCTAAATAAGGTATATTATTTTTTGTATTTTCAGCAATGCATTTATACATTTCAACATATAAATTATCGGATGATATAATTTTACATCTTTGATCATAAGAATATAATATCCATGGTTGATACCATTGAACATTTTCATGTATGTATTGCCAATAATCAGAACCATTATTTAAATTACTCGGTGAACAAAAATCAACATAGTTTTCAATTTTTGTGTTATCAAACATAAATAATAATGATTTATATTTAAATTTATATGGTATAATTGTTTTTCCATTAGGTGTTTCACAATCAACATCAAATTTAATAATATCTTCAAATTGATATATTAATTCTGTTGATATTTGTTGTAGTGGAAATGCACGCCAAAAACTAGTATTAGCAACAATGTTTGGTGCTTTGTCATAATTATTTTTTTTACACACAAATAAATATTTTTTGTTATAAATTGAATATGATGTTGGTAAAAACACAGCATCATTCGCAAAATAATCTCTTGTTTTATTCCATTTCATTCTATCAATATATATTAAACCTGTGTAAATATCAGTATATGTATTTTCATATGCTCCTCCTGTATTTGTTGGATTATATGTTATATTTACAAATACAATTGTGTAGTCAAATTTATTTGCATCATCAACATCATTTAACATATTAAATGCATACATTTGTTTTGCAAACCAATAATCGCGATTATATGTATTTGAATATTTTAAAAGCTCAGTTGTTTTTAATAAAGATATAAGTGATTCAGTTTGCATATTCAAATTATTAAAATATATTTGAGAAAAATAAAATATAATATCTATTAAACCTAATGCTAATGGAGAAATATTTTGTTTTGGATCAATAAATCTTGAATATTTGTAACCGATTTGTGAAAAATTACCAACTAATGTAAATGCATATTTAAACACAATTGATGTTGTTAAATTAACATCAAAAAATGCATCGCCAAATAAAAAATAATTATCGCCATATTCTGTTTTATTAAACATTTTTATTATTTCATTTGGTGTTGATGAATTAACTATAAATAATGTTTTATCACTTGTTTTGAAATTTGGATGGGATACTAAATTTTCAGTTAACATTGTTTGTATATTTTGTGAAAAATTACGCGTATTCGCATTAGCATTAGCATTAGCATTTATGTTTATGTTTGTTACAATTTCACTAGTTATGTTTAAGGGTAATATCATTTTATTATTCGCGTTTATCAATTCTTTCAAAAAATTTTCAGTATATAAACTTGGTTGATATATGTAACATATATTTTTAAAATTTGATAATTCTAATGGTTCAGCTAATGTATTATGATTTCCTATTTTTAATAAATTATAAAAATTATCTGTCATCAAAAATCTGTTAAATAATTCATAACATAATTCATCATCAATTAATGCAGTTCTTATAATATTTATTGGTAAAGAATCCATACCATTTGGTAAAACAGATTGAAGAGGTGCAGTTGAACATGAATTAAAATATAATACTTTATCTTTATTTTTTTCTAATAGTTCAACACAGCTTAGCACCTCTCCACTACCCTGTGTACCCAAAATGCATTTATAACCTAAATTTATATATTTTGTCATTTGCTCTAAAGCATTTGTTGTGCCAATATTATATAAAACAATATCATATTGATTTGTTATTAATTTACCATCCATCATCCATTGTATAATATCAGTTGCATTTTTAAAATCGTCAGTTGATAAAATCAAAATTTTTTTTGCATTTTGTTTCACAATAATTTCACTATGTATTTGTTGTATTAAATTTAGTTTTTTATTAATTTTTTTATTTATTTTATCGTTTATTTTATTATTTAATTTTTTACTAAAAACATTTTTATCGATAATTTTTTTAGTAATTTTTAATATTTGTTTTGCAATACAGTATATTGAATCAATGACAATATAAAATGTTTTTAAATCATTATTTAAATCGGAATATATATTTTGTATATTGTCAATTTCAGTATTAATTTCATTTGTTAAAATTATAAATTCATTAATATTAATAATATTATGTTTGTTTTTATTTATTTTTGAATTTATTTTTATAAAAAGTTTTGTTATTTTGTCAATGTATTTATTTATTTTTGATAAATAAATATTACTATTGTTATTGTTATTATTATTATTGTTATTATTATTATTGTTATTATTATTGTTATTGTTACTATTATTATTTATAGTTATTTTTGCTAAATTAAATTTGAACATATATATTTATATTTAAAAAATACTTGTTTATTTAAATATTAAAATAAAATATTTTATTATTTAAAATTTTGTTGTTTGCAAATGATTTTAAATTTTTAATACATAAAAGTTCTGAAATACCATTTTGATCAACTCCACAACTAAATGATATATCTACTTTTTTTAACAATTTCAGATGGTTGATATTATAAATATTTTCATTGTCTTTTGCGTATAATTGTTTAATTTCAAAAAGTTCTGAAATACCATGTTGATTTACACCACATGACCATGATATGTCTAATTTTTTTAAAAATTTTAAATGATTAACATTTATTATTTTACTGTTAAAATTTGCATCTAAATTTGTAATGGATTTTAATTGTGAAATACCATTTTGGTCAATACCACAATTAGTTCCTGATATGTTTAATGATTTAAGAAATTGCAAATGATTTATGTTTGTAATCTTACTATTGCAACTTGCATTTAATCGTTTAATAAATTTTAATTGTGAAATGCCATTTTGGTCAACACTACAGTCATGAGATATATTTAAACATTTAAGAAATTGCAAATGATTAATATTTGTAATGTTAGTATTGTCGCTAATATTTAATTTTTTGATATATTTTAATTTTAAAATTTCATCCTGATCAATATTATCGCAACCAGATACATCTAAATCTTTCAAAAATTTAAAATTACTGATATTCCTGATATTGTCATTACATGATACATTTATTTTTTTAATATACCACAAATTTGAAATACTATTTTGTTCAATCCAATTGCATCCAGATATATCAAGTTCTTCAAGAAGTTGCAAATGACTAACATTTAAAATATTATTATTTTCACTTGCATTCAATATTTTAACAAATTTTAATTGCGAAATACCTTTTTGGTTGATACTACATAAATCTCCTGATATATTTAATTTTTCTAATTGTTGCAAATGATTTATATCATAAATTTTATGATTGAATTGTGCATTTAAATTTTTAATAAATTTCAATTGTGAAATACCATGTTGTTCAACGCATTTTTGTTTACAACCTCCAAAATGTGAAATATTCAAATTTACTAAAAGTTGTAAATGATTAACATTTGTAATATTTGGATTGTCACAGATATTTAAATCAACTATATTGAAACATATGTTCAATAAATCTTGATGAATTGTTTGTGAATATAATATTTTTATGTCATCACATATATTTTTATTTATATCAAAAATATATTTAAATGTAATGTTGTTGATGTTATTTTTTTTGGTAAATTTATATAAAATATAATAATTAAAAGGTTGATATTGCCAAAGTTTATTATAAAATATATTTTGTTTTATGACAAATGTGTTTAAAACATAATTAAAAAATTCGTGTTGAATATTTAATTGAAAATAATCGGACAGTATAATATATTGTTTAATATTTTCATCTGTGTATTGAATGATTTTATAATTATTGTTTATTGATAAATTTGTTAAATATATAATGTATTCATCATATGATATGTTTAAATTCATGGATGTATTTAATAATTGATAAGCTTGTTTTACAAGTTCATCAATTTCATTAACAAAATTATTATTATTTGTGCAATAATTATTGTCATTGTTATTGTTATTGTTATTGTTATTGTTATTGTCAAAATTTTCATTATCTAATAAATTTTGCAAATATATTGAAGCTCTGTATATAGTTAATAAATTATTCATAATAATTGTTTAATTGTTTAATTGTTTAATTGTTTAATTATTTATGTAATACAACTGATATAACTGAATTAAAACGAATTGAACCGAATTGAATTAAACATATAATTTAGTCATTTTATTATGTCAATTTTTTAATTTTGAAAGTTTTGCAAATTTTTTAAGGAAAAAACTATCTTCCTTGCCATATTTTCACAACATTAAATTCATTCCAATAACTAAAATCATTTAAATATGTTTCATACGACAATTCAAAATTTTGTGGAACTTCTCTAATATTTCCAAATAAAGAACAGTCAACAGCTGTTACTATTTTTTCACTAAAAAATAATAATGCAATTATACGTTCTAAACATGAACGATGTTGACGTATGTATATGTGTTTCATAATATTCATTAAATCATATTTTTCAAAAAATATTTTTACAGTGCTAAATCTTATTACACACGAACAACCAAAACAACCATACCATTCATGTGTATTTTTATGAATTTTATTTAATTCATCAACATATTTATAATTTAATAAATTTATTAATTTATTTTCATACTCATAATTTTCATATCCAATATCAAAATGCCATAAAAATTTTTCATTATCAATATTTATTTTTTTGTTAATAAACATTCCATCATGTATAATTATTGCTTTATCGAAAAAATGAAATTTATGATAGTAATAATATGGCAAATATTCGCCACAATTAAAATTAAATTCAGAATTAATTATGATAGCATTAACAATTACAATTTCACTATTTATAAAATCTTTATTTGAATTATCATCAATTATTATGATTTTGACAGAGTTGCCATATAAATTACGTATTGAGCTATATGATTTTTGCCAAAAATTATTTGTTATTTTTGTATTTACATATCTTGTTATTATAAATCCGTATTGCATATTATTGTTGTTGCCGTTGTTATTATCATCATTATTATTGATAAAATTAAAAACATCATTGTCATCATTTGTGTATTTTATGTTATTTTTATTATTAATAATGTTAACACTGTTATTATTTTTGTTATTTGTGTTATTTGTGATATTTGTGCTATTTGTGTTATTTGTGCTATTTGTGTTATTTGTCTTATCGTTGTAAATATGATATTTATATTTATTATTATTGTTTATTTTACTAATTTTAAAATTCGTTTTCCAACAATTACGATTAAAAGAAATAATTGAATTTACATCTAAATAGTTATGAATTGTATTTTTGAACATATATTCAATTAATTGTTTTGAATAACCGTTTTCAACATTATGTTTTCCAATTACAGATGAATTAATTGAATTGTTGTGTGATAAAAATTTTGTTGACTCATCAAAATTTGCAATTGTTCCAACACCATTATTTAACATATTTGTAACAAAATATACATGTTCTGGTGGATAATACAATAAACTATTTTTAATTTTTTCATTTATTAAATAACCATAGTCTGTTGTTTTGTAATTGAATTTATTTATAATGTCTAACATTATTTTTTTATTTCTTATTGTAAATCCATCACACATAGCTATGTTATTCATATCTGTATAATTGATGTCATTTATGTAATTGGTATAATTTGCATTATTTGCATCATTCACATTATCCATATTATTTATGTCATGTATATTTGTTAAATTTGACAAACAACCAACATAATCGTATTTCAAAAAATCATCTATATTTGAATTGAATATGCAACTATCTTTGCAATATATTAAAATTTTATTTCCAGTCAAACAATTCCAAAATTTATTTGAATAAATTAATCCATTATATTCATTATCATTTAAATCATCAATATCAAATTTTATGATTTTAATATTTTGTGAAATTGTGTTACATATTTTTTTGATAAATTCAAAATTATTATTTCCACATATTACAGTGTGAGACCAATTTGATGATAATTTGTTAATAGTATTTCTTATTAAAAAATCTATATGTGGTACACTATCATTGAATTCAATTAAAACTGTTTCGTTTTCGTTATTCAACGTAATTTCTTTTAAATCAATATTTTTGTAATAATCAATAAATCTATAACAAAAATATGTAAATTCAAATTTTGAATTTTCAATTATTTTTTTAAATATTGATACATAATTCCAATCTTTAGGAAAATATATATCCATAAATTGTTTTAAACCAATAAAATATTCATAATTCATAACATCAATATTTAGCATATTTAAAAAATTAATGTTATTCGTGATGTGATCAATACAATTTTGATTACTTGTTAAATCAAAACTATATATTTTTTTAGACATATTTGTTTTATTATTGTAATTATTTATTTTTGTGTAAAGAATTTGGGCAATTATATTTTTTTCAGTTAATTTGTAATTTTCGGATACAAATGAATTTTGATTAATATCAACATTTGAATTTATATGTAAATTTGAATTTATATTTGAATTTATATTTGAATTTATATGTAAATTTGTTTGCAATACATATTTTTTGTATGTATAAACAGAACATACTATATTTTCAATATCTATTGTGTTATTAATATAATATTCGTATAACACATCTTCATTACATTTATACACATTGTTGTATAATTTATATATTTTTAATGAAAAAAATGTGTCAGCATCATTATTAATATATTGTTTTTTATTTTGTTCATTTTTATGAAAATAAATAATAATGTTTTCATTGGTCATTATTTCAATATTTGATTTTTTTTTGTATTCATTTAAATTGAAATATGGATATTTTAAATAAAAATCGTATAAACTTATAATATCTGTTGTATCATTCATAATAATATTATACGTGTTATAATTTAATCATTTTTTTAACACATTTAATTTATTTTTAATTGGCAATTATTCATTAACGATTATTTATTGTTATGTCGTGTAATAGTAAAATTTATTTTAAACAAAAATATTATATGAATATTTTTAATAAAAATAAAAATTTTATAGTTGATAGCACACATGATAAATATTATAAATTTATACCAATTTCAGACAAAGATAAATATAAAATAAATTTTTTTATAAAAGATAAAATGATAAATAATGAAATACTTACTTTAAATATTGAAATATCTGAAGATATTAAAAAAATTTATGCAAATAATAAAAATATTGAATCAAATAAAAATGTATTGATTTTTAATAATGACAATAAAGAAATTACAATTATTTTTGAGGGTGTAGCTGAAAAATCTTATGTTAAAATTAAAAAAAATACATTATATTCTTTGATAATGATAAATAATGATAAATACGAATTAGATAAAAATAAAGATAAAGATGAATCTAAAAAAGATGTAAAAGATAAAAAAGATAAAAAAGATAAAGATAAACATAATCACGATAAAGACGAATCTAAAAAGGATAAAGATAAAGATAAACATAATCACGATAAAGACGAATCTAAAAAGGATAAAGACAAATATAATCACGATAAAGACGAATCTAAAAAGGATAAAGACAAACATAATCACAATAAAGACGAATCTAAAAAGGATAAACATAATCCTAATCACGATAAGGACGAATCTAAAAAAGATAAACATAATAATCATGACAAAGATGAATCTAAAAAAGATAAACATAATCATAATCACGATAAAGATGAATCTAAAAAAGATAAACATAATAAAAATGAATCTGAAAAAAATGAATATAAAAAAGATAAACACACCAAAAATAAATCTGATAATGATTCATTTATAACTGACAAATCTAATAACAATTCTTCAACAACCAATAAATCTAAAAAAAACAAATTTAACAATGATTCATCTGTAACTGATAAATCTAAAAAACACAAATATGATTTTATCGACGATTCATCAATAATTGATAAATCAAATAATGGCTCATCAAGCATAGATACAACAATAACAGATGAAACTATACCGATTATCAATATGCATAAGCAAAATAAAAATACTACTGATTATAAAATGAGTGAAAATTTAACAAAAATAATAAACAGTAATAATATTAGTGAACAAGATAAAAAAAAAATTCAACACTATGATATGTATAAAAAAAATAGTGGAAACACAAACACATTTTTGTCAAATGGATTAAAAAATAAATTGAATATTCCAAGAAAAATAGTAAAAACAAAAAAAAATACGAATAAATTTGACAGCAATATAAATACTGACAAATCTAACACAAATTTTCATAACAATTTAATAAATAGATTTGAATATATTGATTATATAATATGCAATCAGCAAAATTCGGGGAATTTTGAACATAATTCAAATAATTTTAAACAATCAAAACAAATTTATGGTGTGTCAAATTATTCGGACAATTTTTTATTATTTAATAACAATAACAATATTTCATGCGTTGAACATAAAAATGAAAATGAAAATGAAAATGAATATAGTGTATATGAATATGATAAATTTAATACTGAAATTAATGACAAAATTAACAATAAAATTGATGTAAATAGCAACGCTATTGGCATTAAAAACAACATTATTTACACAACAAATGAATTAACAATTATTGTATTATGTAATGAACCAATTGGTATTAACAACATTGATGACATTAATAACATCAAAAATATTTGCAACATAAAAAATATAAATAGCATTATATTTATTGTTATCCATAATGATGTTGACACATTTAATAATTTAAATAATTTAGATGACATAAATGAAATTAAAAATAACACAACAATCAATTTACAAATAATTAATAATGTAAATAACAATAATAATATACTAAATGAAATACTACAAATTGTTAACACTGATGTTATTTTATTTTTAGATTCTGCACAAAATATAACACAAACAATAATTGAAAAAAATATTAGTATGCTAACAAATATTAATGCAATCGGATTATTTAACAGCAATTATTATGATGGTAAAATAAATTTAACAAACATTAAACACATTGATTTAAATGGTTTAATGATGACAAAAAATATTTACAAAAATATTAAATTTGACAATTACATAAATAATATATTTGATATTGGTATTGATGTTTCATTTCAACTTGCAAACATGAATTGTGAAATAATTGTATGTAATAGTGAAAATATTGAAAATACAAATATTCAAATTACACATGGACAGATTTGTGAAAACAAATCTTTAAAGAATTCTTTGAATTCTAATCATAAAAATTATAGAAATTACAAATATTTATGTTATAAATGGAAAATAGATGACAATTTTGTAAATTATGATTACATTGACGAAATAAAATTTGATTTTCTTGAAAAAGATAATTTAAGTTTATTTTATAACAAAAAATTTGTGTTAATTGATGAAGCAAAACAAATTATTTTAAAATTCATTAAAAATAAAAAGGTATATCTTGTGATGTCACATTGGGGTTATCCGTCATATGGAGGTGGTGAAAATTGGTTAATTGATACAATGACATGGATGGCATCAAATGAAAAATATGCATCAATAATGATTTGCTTTTATGATCAAACAAATAAAAAATATTTTAGCAATTTGAATATAATTACAGAAAACAATAAAATGTATATACAAATGCCATTAAATTATTTTTATTTAATACGTATGTTAAAATTAATAAATCCTGTATGTGTGTCACATCAGGGATTAAATAGGATGTTATATTTAGAGTTAAGCAATATTTTAAACATTCCATTTATAACTGGATTTTGTTTTTGGCAAAATATTGTTACACATAATAAATGTGTAAATATTGATATGTTAAATAATAATTTAACAAAATGTGATGAATTCAATATAATTTGTGAAAAATCCGAATATGTTTATTCATCATCAACTTTTGTAAATGATATTATCTATAAATACCATAATACAAAATTAGATGTAATTGATACAATTTCAGATGTTCAACATTATAAAATTAATGAATTTAAAAATCAACAATATGTTACAATAATAAATATTCATAAATTAAAAGGCGGATGGATGTTATTAAATTTATTAACCAATTTGAATCTTGATATACCACTTTTATTGGTGCTGACTGAACCATGTGAAGAATTTGACAGTAAAATTAAGATGTTTGTTAACGAAAGAAATATTTATTCAACAAAAAAAACAATTCTTTATGAAAAAAAAATGGATGATGTAAAACAAATATATGAAAAAACAAAAATACTTTTAATTGGATCACTTGTTGATGAAACTTTTTGTAAAGTTGCATATGAAGGTATGAAAAATAAAATACCAATATTGTCAACTAATTGTGGAAATTTAAAATATTTACTTGATGGATATTCAGATTTTGTTGAACAAAATGCTCTATTATGGTGTGACAAAATCAACGAAATTTATAATAACGATAATTATTTAAAAGAAATGTCAAATAGAATGCCAATTAATAATATTAATGATGAATCAATTAAAAATAAATTTGTCAACATTGTAGAAAATATAAAAATCAAAAATAAATTCGAATTATGCAATAATAATATTGGTATTCTATGTCCTTGGTGCGACCAAGGACTAGGTGTACAAAGTAGGGAATATTATTTGGAATTAACAAAACATAATTATTCAGTTCATGTTATGTCGTTCAAACCATATGTTGTATCGAATAATTTAAATATTAATAACACAAACATTGTTAATACTGATAAAACTAATTGCAACCATAATTTATTTCAAACAGATGTAGATGAATGGAATTATCCTAATGTTAATTATTACAAAAATAACCGTGACCACATAAATATTAATGATATATTGGATTTTATTGGAAAATCTAAAATAAAACATATGATATTTATTGAATTATGTTTTGAAAATTTATTTGAAATCGTTTTGATATTTAAAGCATTTGGTATTAAATGTTATGGTATACCAAATATTGAAACATTTCGGTATGGAGAATTAACTAAACATACATATTTTGACAATATATTTTGTAATAATTATATGACATATGATTTATTAAAACAATGTAATTTAAAAAATTTATCTTATTTAGGATTTAAAATTAACCATCCATTTTTTACATATAAAAATATTGAAAATATTAGAAATGCAGATAAAACTATTAATTTTTTTGTCATGGGTGGTTTAAATTCAATTATAAGAAAAAATATTAAAAAAATATGTGATTTATTTGATACATTAAAAACATACGAAAGCAAAAATAAATTAATATTACACGTGTACATTCAAGGTGATCAAATACCTGATAATTTAAATTATAATAATGACAATATTATTATTAATATTAAAAATTTAACATATAAGGAAATATCTGATTTATATAAAATAAATGATATATTTCTTCATATGGGATCACATGAAGGGTTAGGTCTTGGATTGTATGAAGCAATTTCATGTGGAACTGCTGTATTAACAATAAATAATTGTCCAAATAATGAAGTTATTATTGAACAAATCAATGGTTGGACCATCAATTATACATGTGAACATTTAATTGACAACAATATGAGTATTACTAAAAAAAGTATGTTTGATTCTGAACATTTTATTGAAAAAATAAAACATATCGACAATACATTTGATAAATCACAAATGTATGAATCAATAAAAAAATATAATGAATTGCATGATTGTGATTATATAAAAAATATGATCAAATATTTTTAGATAAATATTTAGTTTGGTTTAATTTAATTTAATTTTTATTATATTATTATATTTAAAAATATATACAATAATATTATGAGTGGAACAGAAACAGCAATAGAAATGACACCAGAAACAGCTAAAAAAGTAAAAAAAGGCGATGATTATATTTTTTTTAGAGTTAATTTTCTAAGATACAGAGCTATTTATGATGGAAGTGTCCGAAGAAGTAAATTTATCGTTATTGAATTAATTGTATTTAATAGCACAATATTTACATTATCATGTGGTTCATTACCAGATGCAACTGAACAAACTAAAAAAACATAACAAAATAAATAAATAAAAATTGAACAAATAAATTACATATTATGATTTTAAAATAAACAATTAAACCATATAACAATACAACAAACATGGATAATTTATTAAAAATATATAATGCATCAACATATTTGCAAAATTTATTGGAAGATGAAAAATCAGACAATTTCGTCAGTACCATTAATGGACTTTTACAACAATCATATAAACTTTTAAATTTAAATTTAAATTCGTATTCGTATTTAAGTTACATAGACTACATTGAATATTTATTAAATTTAGTAAACAATTATAAAAATATTAAATTTACTGAAAATAACGTTAAACAATATATAGTGTTATCCGATTATTTTCAACTAACTATTCAAGACGAATTTTTTAATACAGTTTTAAATAATTATATTCTACAACAAAACATATTTTATGATAAACTTTATGTATATCAACCTTTTAATTATTATATTTTGGATAAATTTAGTAAAAAAAATAACATCAACAACAAAACATTTATGTATATTTTTGAAATAAATGAAAATATATGTTATGAAATTAAAAAATTATATTCGGTTTACATTGAACAAAAAACATTAGATAAATGTGTAAATATTGTTGATTTAGATATTTGTAATAATTCACATATCAAAGATATCAATTGTTTGCAATTTCTTGAAACTGTAAATATTTCTGGATATTTTAGCAATTTACCACAACGCGGTATTTCACAACTATTATTTGTTAAAAATTTAAATGTTTCAAATAATAAAAATATAACAGATGTTAATCATTTACAACTTTTAACAAATTTAAATGCGTCTGGACGACGTTGTAACGTTACACAATTAGGTATTTCAAAACTTTTGTTTGTTAAAAATTTAAATTTATTTGATAACAGCAAAATAACATGTGTGAATCATTTGCAACTTTTGGAAGATTTAGATATATCAGGTCTATCATGTGGTATCAAACAATATGGTATTGCGCATCTTATGTTTATTAAAAATTTAAATGTATCGGTTAATTCAGGTGTCACAAATGTAAATCATTTACGATGTTTAGAAAATTTAAATGCATCTGGTTACTGGTGTGGTATTTGTCCATATAGTATTTCATTGCTTACAACGATTATAAAAACATTATGCACATGTAATAATCCTAGTTTTAATAATAATTGTTGTCATAATCGTAATTTTAATGATAATTATTTTCAGGTTATATTGAATAATGATTATCGCCATAGATCAATAAATTATGCAGATTGAAAATAAATATTTTTATAATACATAAAAATAACAAAAATAACAAAAATAACAAAAATAACGAAATAACAAAAATAACGATGCAAAAAATTACATAATTTTTATAGTTTTTACATATATTTTATATGCATTTCATATATGTTTTTTATATACATTTTGCATATATTTCACATACATTTTACATACATTTTACATATATTTTATATACGTTTCATATACAATTTATACACATTTGCAAACATTTACATACTTATAATCAACGGTGTATGTAAAAGTGTCCCAATCAACACAATTAATAAAAATGTTTGATACAAATTAATACTATCTGTTTTTGTAATACGTGACACCGTATTGTTCCAACAGTATTGAACAATAAACACATATATTACTAAAATAATAACAATCATTAATAGTTTTGTTAATAAATCTTGATCCATAATATATATATTGTTGAAAATAATAAAAAAAAAATAATAATCACTAAAAAAATTAAATTATATGTTTATAAATTTTTTGTCACAACAAACACATAAATATTTACATAAATATGTAACGACATATGCACAACCTGATATTGAAAGTAATGTACATGTTGTAAATATCATAAATATTAATACATGTAATAATTTTGTGTTTTTTGATAAATTTGATGTGTTCATATTATATAAATGCACATATATTAAATTACTTAAATGGATTTGTTAAGAATATTTGTTGTTTGTTGTTTGTTGTTTGCTGTTTGTTGTTTATAATATTTATTGTTTGTTGTTTATAATATTTGTTGTTTGTTAAAAAAATTGAATTATATTAAATATATATATAATTTATATTAAATAATGGATACTGATGAAATTAAAAATGTATTGTTAGATTATTTATATAACAATATTGATGTTGAAATACATAAATATGTACCAATACAAGATATGTCAAATATATTTGCATTAAAATTAAAAAAACACTATGTGACTGCAAATTCATGTGGAATAAATTCTTTTGTTGTATTTACAAAAAAAAATAATGAACATTATAGTTATTTAATTGACAGAAGAAGTATAAGTTACAAACGTGTATCTTTAAATAAAAAAGATGCACGTATTACACAATTTAAATCATCAGTTGATTTAAAATATTATGATGGAACTGTATTTGACGGTATTTTATTGAATGGTGATTTAACAAATAAGGATCTACAAACATTTGTTATTACTGATGTTTTTATGTTATGTAATCAAAATATGTTAAATATTGATTACAAAAAAAAAATGAATATTTTAATGAATTTTTTACCAACTAAAAAATATCAATATGATGATATAAATTTTGTAATTCATAAACCATATGAAATAAATCAAATACCAACTATGTTTAAAGAATATATTAAAGATAATACAAAAAAATTAAATATCAAAGGATTAACATTTTTTCCTCAGATATCTGAAAAAAAACTTATTTATATATTTGACAAAAATGATGATTCATTAAGATATAAATTATGCAATGATTTATATGAAACAACAAGCAATGAAACAGTCAATAACAACAACAATAACAATAACAATAACAATAACAATAACAACAACAA
>OBEQ012218531.1_pt1 | contig 14939 bp, 4 predicted proteins | sample 1670901 | NCBI WGS metagenome assembly OBEQ01 (sample SAMEA104232315, study PRJEB22302) | groundwater metagenome | biome: forest; feature: aquifer; material: groundwater | place: USA | collected 2011-08-07 | depth 5.4 m | reverse complement strand
TGGGATTTAGCAGAGCTAATAGCCGGTAAAACAGTTGACACTCATCATTTTCTTCTTTCTGATCAGATTGTTAAAGTCAGTGAGGATCTAACAAAACACTCAATTTCATGGTTAAGAAATAACTGGAGAGCAGCTTATGGGGATCTTTCCAGTAGACTCCAAAATCCCATTTCCAGAACTCTGGTGCATCCTGCTCAACTGCCTCCTCAGCCAACAAATGGTTCCAGTGATATCAACCAGCAGATAGAAGAAATTAATCAGCTGACCGATGAAATCCCGGCCGGTAATTTGAGCGGCTGGACAATCCTTTTCTCAAAAAATGGAAAGTTTAAAGAAGACGAATTGCTGATGATTGATGGATCTGCCATAGATGAAAGAGAGGCTAATTTTGAGAGAATAATCAGAGAGGACGGAATAGCTTGTAGCGTGCCTCCTGCCAGCATCATAAGGTGGTTTGATTCCAGGCTAACCGTGCCTGATGAGACTGAATGGATGCAGTGGCGAATTTTTATTGACGGAGTTGAATATAAAAAAGCCAGACACGGCCGAACCAGGCTGATTTACCAAATAGATGAAAGCTCAAAAACAATCAGATTCCATGTTTATTTCAAAAAAGCCTGGGAATATAGAGGGCTTTAATTGAAATTATTAGCTAGATCTACTTAGTTTTACAGTCACCCCTGCCCAGGGTAAATCCGGTTCACCCGAATCCTTTACCCCATTTTCATTTTTATCAGAAAACAAGTTTACTTTTAATTTATTCTCACTTCCAGCTTCCATCTTCAATCCTCCACCTTCGGTTCGCACTTTCCCGGACCCCTTAACCAATCCAATACTGAGGGTATTTGTGCCTCCTTTTATATCAGCTGTACCCGGTACTCCTGTAAAATCCACTCCTGGCACTGAGACCATCTCCACCCTGTAATTTCCCGGATCCACTTCAACCTCCACTTTTCCATCTGCCCCGGTTGACAACAGGTAATCCGAGCCTATTTTTACAGCCTCAGCTTTAACTGACACGCTGGCTGTGGCTACTTTGGCCAAATCCTCCAGAGAAACTTTGCCGCCTTTGGCCGACTGGACCAGCAGCTGCTGTCTGGCTAGAGTTGAATTTAAACTTTGCGGAATAACCCAGGCCACCGGCTTCTGGTATTGACCTTTGGCCAGATTCTTAATATAACTTATGGCTCCTGTTTTCATTAAGACAAAGGCAATAATTTCAACCAAAACTAAGGCTGAAATAATGGCCATTATAGCCAGCACTTTAAAATTTCTTTGTGTTTCCATATTAGGTTAAAAATTCATACTGTAATAATATATCCTTAATTTTCATTAGTAGAAGTAAAAAGCTCTTTATGAGTACCAAATGAAGTTAAATAAATATAAGTATCACCTTCAATAATGACTTCTTTAAAGATAGCTCTATAGTCTGCCGTAATATCAATACTTCTCTGACCTTGATACTCTCTTTCCAAAGGATGGTTATTAAGTTGAGAATCGTAGGGATTCTTTGCAAAGATTAAAATACGCATCTTGAATGACTTTCTTATCCGTGTATCTGATTTTTTGAGTTGTCTGAGGAAGTTATCGGTATACCTAATAGTCATATGCCCTGGTCTTCAAGCCACTTTACCGCCTCTTCCCCTGTCTTAAACGCTGGCGATATCTTACCTTCTTTTATATTTTTCTCCGCTTCCTTTATTGAATCTATGAGGTACTGACTTGGTTTTTCGTCTCGCGCGCTAAAGGTAATGGTTTCGGTGGTAATAAAGTGTTTCAAGTAATGATTTATAACGCTCGTCAAACTCAAGCCCATCTTTTCAGCAACTCTTTGGGCTTTAGCTTTGACTTGTGGATCTGTTTTAATTAAGATTGATGCTATGTTCATAATTTTAGTCCTCTAAAATTATATCAGAGGAGCTTGCACGATTTATGAGTGCGGATCTGCTGATATATATATTCAGTATATAACTTTTATATATTTTGTCAAGTTTGTAACTTTTTAAAATCCCGGGCAGTGTTCATAATTATTCCTTGATATTTAATAAAGTGAGGCTCGGTTGTCCGTATTGGGCCTCTCCCACCATACAGGTGAGATTCGGCAATATCGCAACCCTGGCTGATGAATGAGTATGGCCGGAAAGCACTACCAGCATTTTATCCGGTCTCTCTCTCATAATATCCGCCATCACCTCTCCCACAGATCGAGCAGAAAAGTGAGGCAAATCCGCATAACTGCCCTTATATCCCTCAATAAAACATGCCTCAACAAATGGAGGGCAGTGAGTGAGGGCAACCACAGAGTCATATCTGTCAAAGGCTTGAGGCAGGATGTCTTTAAAATACTCTGCAGATCTATCTCCTAACTCATTTAATTTTTTCAATACCTGTCGGCTATTTAACTTATTAAAATCCTCAATTAAAACCTGGTCATTTAGCTTGTACGAGCGATTATAATCCCCGGCCCGGCCGTCTGACCAGCCTCCAAAACCGACTAAACCATGATCTACTGCGAGCTCTATTATACCAGTTTGATCCATCCAAACCAGTCTATCACTTTGAGCGGTTAATCTCCTCACTCTCTCAGCTACACGCTCAAAACTTGAATAATAATAATCATGGTTTCCCAGGACAAAGTAAATTGGCAGATCGATATGTTTGGCTAACAACTTAAGATCTTCTTCAATGCTGCGACCGGTGGTAATATCCCCGGTAATGAGCAATTTTTGGGCTCCAGAATCGTTAACCCTTTGACAAAAACCCTCAAATGTACCTCGAGGGATTGCAAAATCTAAATGGATATCGGTAGCCCAGGCTAATTTTTGTTCACTCATTTAGCAAATTATAGGCTATTTCAAAGCAAAAGTCAACTATTTGTGCGTATTATAAATATGCTTGTCAAACCAATCTACATATGATTTATAGAATCCGACATTATCATAAGCCCACCAAGGTAATTCGTTCAGTTGGTTCGCGAAAGTTCTCACATTTGTTCGAAAATGATAGGCTCCCTCATCCGGCGCGCTGGCAATATTCCAATAAGAGTCATGAATTTTGTCAGACAAAGTTGTTTTTCTCGGTACTGTTGAAATATTTGGAGGAGTTTTTGAGTGGTGATTCAACTCTGTTTCAATAGTTAATTTTATATTATCAATCACTTTTTGCGGCATACCTTCAGTAAACGTAATGTCAGTAACCTCTCCCTCAAGAGAAGAGGAGTTTAGTTTAAGGGTGGCATTCACTTCATAACTCCCCGGAGGAGCTTGTAATCTTGAAGCCGTCACTCGTGTCCCGTCAGGACTCATATAAAACTTTATGCTCTTTTCTAAAGTCTCAGCCACCGGCATTTTATCCAGCTGGTTCTTAATTTGAACCTTGAGATAACTGTTTAGATAAAATGGTCCATAATTCTTCAAACTGGAAGCGCTAACCACTTGTTCAACTTTATCCCTCAACCCAAAATCCTTAGGAATATCAAATATTGATCCATTTCCACTCCAATAGCTATCAAATTTCTCAACAACATCATTAAATTTACCTGTTAGTTGACCTGAGTCTTTTAGTTTGGATAGAGCGGAATACAAACTTTCAGCATCAGATGAGTTGGCAATGGCTTTTTCCAAACTTAAGCTGGCTTGGACTTGTAATTGCTCATCAACTGCAATAGTTGTCGGTTCATATTTTCCTGTTACTGCATTTAGCTTATAATTAGCTGTTTTCCCCTTTTCGTTATCCCTGATTGTGACAAAAATCCCATCTTCGTTAACAATTTTTTTGGCTTCAAATGCCACATCTTCAGAAAAAGAATCATGGGGGTTATTGTGGTAAATCTTGACCGAATCGATAGCAGCCGGGTTTATGGCACCGGGGACTAATACTTCCTCTTCAGTCGGGTGTTTAGATAATCTCGTATCTTTCCATGCTTCCATCCCTTTATTTTCCTTCCCAAAAGTAAATATTGCTCCATTTTTAGGGGCTCTGGCCTCAAGCATGATACCGCTTTTAGGTTTATCCTTCCTGCCCCATTCTGTGGCCCAATGAGTTATTTCCCGAAGACTCCACGAGGCAAAAGGACTATCCCAGTACCTGGGATCCTCAGGCTTATTAGAATGAAAATCAATCTGCCTCAACATTGTATCTTCTCCTTTATATATACCTAGATTTTCCAAATATTCATTGCTCATCAATCTGTTATATCTTTGGAAAGATTGTCTGACAGCCTCGGGAGATACAGCTCCTCCGTAAGAATTATTGATAGCGAAATTAGAAGCCCCCACTGAATAGTTATCACCCTCAAACATTCTCAACACTTGAGCTTCTGTGTTTATAAGTCCTGATGTCATGCCTCCACGGAAGATTCGTCTCTCAGTATAATAATGATCTCTTAGAAACCTCTCGTAAGCCTCGCGATCCTGAGGATTAGCTGTCAGGAGCGAGACAGTGGAATCAGGTATTAATCCTCCGACAGGAATATTAATCGGATGCCCGTCATTTGGATCATAAAGTGTCCTGACTCCACTATAATCGTTATCAAAACGAGTACTAACTCCTTCAAAATTTCTTAAGAAATTTTGGTATTCGGGCGAAGCCTCCCCCGGCTTTGGCAAAGGAGGTGACTGCGCAATTTGGCTATAAACCCGGTTGTAGAAGGCAACTCTGTCATCTAAGCCCATTGAAGTAGCCGGATCAGGCTTAATCCCGGCATTCTCAAAGGCCCGGGCTCGGTCCAGTATAAACTGTTGTTTTTCGGAAGCTTGTCTGAGAGTTTGGGCCCAGCTTTCCGGGTTTTGAGCAAGAGCAAGACCGATACTCACTCGTGCCGGGGCTTTACCTTCTCTTTCCAGCGCCCAATTCATCAATAAATCAGCCAAATCACGACCGCCTTTAATGTTAAGGGTTGGTATAATTCTTTGGGTAAGCTCAGCAGCCAGGCTATAGGGATCATGGGGGATCTGGAATTGCTGATTATACCAAGTAATCACATCTTTTAATTGAGCTTCATATTTTGCATACAACTCGAATTCTCCGGCAGACGGATTAGATAACCTATTTAAATCTCCATATAATTGTCTGATGAATTCGATGTCCAAAGGCCCGTCATGAGCTTTGGCTGTAATTCTGGCATTCAACCAGTCTTGGTATAGCTCCCCCCGCAAACCTCTTAACTGATCCAAAGAAGCTCCATTTATTAAAGCGCCGGCTAATGTATCATCACTTCCCGCTAATAACCTAATCTCTGTTGGCTTATCAATATGACCCGCTTCTTCGGTTTTTGAAATTAAAGCAGGAAGGTCAATTTCGCCTCTTTTATATGAATCCAGCGCAGAATTTATCTGCTCTCTGGCTTCCTGCCAGTTAATCTGGGGAGCGGCAGCTGGCTGCTTGACCGGAACTTCGGTAACCGCTTCCCTATTAAACGAATTGTCAAGCCAATTCCTTACTTTATCAAGTACACTGGCTGGCTTACAAGGACTCTCAACTGCATAGGCCACCGGGATTAGGCTCACCGGACAAGGATTAAAGGCATTCTTAAGCTCGGCCGGTTCAGCAGGCAGTTGAGCAACCCCGGATTCAATCTCCTTATCAAGACTCCGCGGCGCAACCTCAAATTGGCCGGTTTGTGGATTTAGTTTATAATCTGTGGTGATCCCGGTGTGGTGATCTACAATGGATACAAATACTCCGTCTGAGTTTTCCACCCTTTTGGCTTCAAATGCTAACCCTGTTGCCCCGTATCCTCTGTTATAAGTTGGATCTTTACCCCAATCATATATCCAGACTTCGTTTACGGAGGCAGGATGCAATCCTCCGGGAACCAAAATCTCATTTTCAGCGGGGTGATTTGTCAATGTCTGTCCTTCCCAGGCTTGAATCCCCAGGGAACGGCCATCGCCCGGAAAGGTAGGAATAGCGCCATCCTTGGGTAATCTGGCCTTAATCACAAAGCCGTTCTTCACTTGGGCCAAATCAGCGCTTGAAAAATCAGATGACCCATTTCTGGCAAAGCCAATTGAAATTCTGCTCTCCGTACTGGTTGAGACAAATGGAGATTTACCTACCGCCTTTCCAGGCTCTTTTGCATGGGTAGTAACCTCATCCAGGAGTGGGGTACCGGGAGCACCCTGGCTTCGAGCCAGATACTCATCAGCCAATAACCGGTTATATTCGTGAAGAGATTCAGCAACCCGACCCGGCGAAACAGCATTTGTCCCCTTTCCAAAATTATTACCAATTGCCCCGTATGAAGCTCCCCCAATGGTATACTCCTCAAAATATCTTAAAATTTCTTCTTTACTCTTAATAGCTTGGAATTCGACACCACCCCTATAAACAGTCAGGCTTGAGAAGTAATTACCTCTTAAAAACCTCTGATATGCTTCATAGTTTTCAGGTCTGGCGGTAAGATGTTCTATCTCTGCTTCCGGGATTAGGCCGCCAATAGTTTGATTGTAAAATGGCATGGTGCCGGAAAAATTTCCATTCAACTTATCAAACTCAGACTTCAAGCCACTCAGGAAAGCCTCATAGTCACTACTTTTTAAATTACTTTCTTCTGTGGTCCAGGGTGGAGCCCTGGCAAGATGGTCATATAAAAGCCTATAGAAGGTTGCTTCTTCTTCAACTCCCAATAGATAAGCCGGTGTGGGGGTTATCCCTGCCTGTTCAAGTTCGGATGCCCGGTCAACAAAGATTCTGTGCCTATCACTGCCTTCTTTAACCTGTTTGGTCCATTCGGGCAAAGAAGATAAATAGTCGTTATCGGGATTCAGCACTCTAGCCGGGGGCAATCCTTCCCGCTCAAGCGCCCAGTTCATTAAGATCCGGCTGGCTCTCCCGTTGTTATTCTCGAAAGGATGAATGGAGATAAACCTTCTCTGTAATTCTGCAGCCAGTGCATAAGGATCGTGCACAGGATTGGCCAGCTCTTTTGTGTACCAATCTACCAGGTCATTAAGCAAAGCTTCAATCAAACCTGAATCAGTTTTATTGGCATCGAATATTCTCCTTGCTTCTGGCGACAAACTGTAAATACCGTCACTAAACCTGGTGTCGGTAGTAGGATACTCTACCACTCCTCGATTAGGTAAATATCTCAACAGCGGATTATTCTCAATCTCTGCTATTTGCTCCGGGGTATATGGAGTCAGTCCGGGAAACCCTCCATATGGTTCATTCCTAAATCTTCCACCTATTGATTTTTGGTTAGGTTGATCGGGAAACTTATCAAGGAATTCGCTGGTATCACTGTGTATCTGCCTAAGAAAGTCTGTACTTAAAGGACCCGTATGCGCCCTGGCAGTTGCCTGTGCTTTTAAAAAGCCCATATAGGCTCTATCCCCAAAAAGTCCTGAAATGTCTTGGATCGAGTCACCAGCGATAGCTCTGCTTACTGCATATTTATCATCTACAAACTGGGCTACTTCGGCTACTCTGTCGACCGGATTATCAATCCGCATGATCTGTTCTGTCTTAGAAATTAATGAGGGAAGGTCTTCTCTGTTAGGATATGAGGCAACAACAGCAGCTACCTCTGCTTTTACCTGCTGATAGTTTACCACCGGTGCTTCAACCTGTGGGGGTCCTCTTACAGGAGGAACAGATTCCTCCCTTCCAAAAAGCCTGTTAACCCATCCTTTTACACCTTCCACAATGTTGGCAGCAGGATTAACTACCGCGCAAGGACTTTCAGCCGCAGCATACACTGTTGGGAAAATATTAAAAGTTAACGGACAAGGGGTAATTTTTTGATCCTGCCAAACATGAGTAAATTTTTCTGGGCCGGGGCCTGTATTTGGTACAACAGCCTCTTTTTGTTGAGCCAGCTCCAGTTTATCCCCATTTCTTCTAAGGGACCAGACTTCATTATCTTTGTCAAATGGCCCATTAAACCAAGGTCTTTTGCCATCATGGAATGCCTCATGCTCAGGCAGGGAATCGGTTAATATTAAAACTTTGAGTGGATTATTATCAGCTCGTCTTTGACCTACTCTTCCTCTTATTCCTCTCTCCACAAGGCTCCGCTCTTCAGCAGACAATTGACTGGTATATCCGGTCACTACCATTATATTTTTGTCTTTTGGAATTCCTCCGGGACCCCTCATTATATCTTCTGCCGAAATATGGAAATATTCATCAGGAAGGTGTCTGGCAATTTCTTCAGCGCTTAATCCTACCTGGCTAATATCAACTATGGCCCCTCCTCGATATTGACCTTGATGAAAAGCGAATTTTATTGGATCAATAACCTCATCAACTGTGACTGCTTTTGGACTTAAACCTTCAGGAGAAGAAGGTTTTCTAATCCCCACTTTTTCCAGCAAATTTTCCAAAAATCCGGCAGGCTTACAGGGATTAGTTCCCTGGGCATAAACTTCTGGCACTAAATTAAAGCCAATTTTACAGGGATTAGTCTGATTAATATGTTCCAAGTCATAGAAAACATAAGTCGGACCCTGGCCGGTAGAAATTTGCTTACCGCCTCTGGTAACTGCTTCTCCACCTTCATTATATATAGCTCCATCTATCCCCTGAGATTTCATGAACTGGGCAAAATCATCCACCCAAGGTGGAGCTCCAATATTGCCATCTGTACCCAACATTGCCCTAAGATCTACACCCTGGTTGGAATCAATCAAACCGCGTAACCTGCTAATTTGTGTCTCTTCCTCATTAAATCTGATCTCCTCCAGAAATGTCTCAGGCACCGGTTTAGCTCCGTGTATCTCCTCCATCCTTCCTAGCCAACGCTCTGCCAAACCACGATCAACAGGAAGATTTTGAGCCGGATTACTGGGACTGCGAAGGTCATACATCCTGGATCCTTCTGCCGTAAATGAAGCAACATGAGCAGGAGTTTTTGGATCAATCGCAGAAGCCGGGTATTGTCTAATAATTGAATACGCACTAGCTGCGTCCTGATTAATGGTACTATAAAAACCCGAGCCAAGGGTTAAACTACCATCAGGAGAAACATCAGAAATTTCAGCAGAGGTAAAGGTAATATCTGTTCTTATCTTTAGATTCGGTTCGGTAGTCCCATGATAAAAAGTATCCGGACCTAAAGTTGTTACATGAGCGCTTAGATCTTCCGGTATCTGAGTCCTGTCTCTTCCCAAAACTCTGTCTACTAAACCACCAGCCGTATTCCTAATATTTTCTGCAGCTGAGGTGATATCATTTGAGGTATTTTGCGCTACTACCTCCAGTGGATTTCCACTGCAGGGGGTTAATATATTTGATTGTGCATAAGCCACGGGCATCAAGCCAAATCTAAGCGAACAAGGTTCTCTTTGTAAAAGCTGGGAAACTTTCTGCCTTAAACCATTTTCTCTTGGTATTGAATATAGAGCATCATCCAGATCCCTTTGGCTACTTCTTCGTACTGCCTGACGGGCAAAGTCAATACGGTTATATAAAGAGCTGGCTCCGACAAAATCACCATTTTCTTTAAATAATCCCCTGTATCTGGATAAAATATACAGAAGGTCATCAAAGTTGCGAGCCTGATAAATTCCGTCTTCCAATCTACTTGCATCCTGTCTTAATAATCTGTTTACTGTTAGCCTTAATTCTTCGGGTAATTGACGTACATTACCCTCCCCAGCTCTGATACCCTCAATTATATTTTCCAGTTGTCTGGCGCCATAAGCTCTCTCCCCTCCATCGGTGATTAATCCGTTTGATTTGCCCAGTGCAAAGTAAAGATCATCAAAGCTGCCGGACTGTTCAAACTGCCTTAGGACAGCTTCTGCTTCACTATTAAAAATACTCCTTAAAGCATCTTTGGTTTCCTGGTCAACCGGTAATCCGGAAACTGCTACATTTCCTCCTCTAACAGCTTCTATGTAACCATTAACCCTACCTGTATCAAGTACTTCTCCGTATTGAGATTTTAATCCGCCTCTTTGGGAAACCATTGCCAAAAGTTCATCAGCGCTTTGAGCCTCTGTTAATGGTCTGTGGAATAATCGAATATCCCTGTTAATATCATCAACTATTGACTTGACTGCAACTGCTAATTCTTGATCAGATCCGATAAAACCAGCCTGCTCCAGCTTGTTAGTAACCTCAGTAGCCTCAATCTCACTGGTACTTCCAAAGAAACTTCTTTTAACTGATCTGGTGGCTGTTTGATTACCACCATTGATTAAATCCTCGGCTCCTTTGAACACATAAGCCGAAATAGACTCAGCCTCAGTTGCTAATTCCTGATCTGTTCCCTTAAAACCGGCCTTTTGTAAATCTACTTTAATTTGATCTAGACTGATATCTTTTGCTGAAGATGGTTTAGTAAATACCTGTGCGAGCAAACTTCTCCTAACTTCACTTTCTGCCTGAGCATTTTCCGGCCTTGGAGCAAGAATGGATGGCAAAGGATTACATGGATCTGTAGCAGCATAAACTGTGGGGATTATGTTAAACGAGACTGGACAAGGAACTTCTGAGGCTAGAGCCGGGGGTTTTTCACCTCTCAGAGCGGCATCTACTTCTTCTAATGCTGCTGCTACTTCTCTGGAGTGAGCTGCTTCTCCACCGGCTGCGGGCAGTTCATTAACAACAGTTTTACCGGCTCTGGCGGCTGTTCTGGCTTCGGATTCAATCACCTGATTAGAAATTCCGCTGGTAGCTTCCCTGACTGCCGCCTCATCTGCCGGAGGAGCCCGGTCGAAAATATGGCTAATCTCATCACCGACCTGACCAGGTATTGCCTGGGCTCGCTCCAGCACATTCCCTTCAGGACCGCTAAAGTTGGCTGCCTCCGGAATAATAACTACGGGCTGCTCATGAGTTACAGCCTTAGCAGCCGCCTCACCGTTACCGGCTTCCTTGAAAACCGTTGGGGCTGCTGTTTCCACCGCCTGTTCAAAACCTTGGGTCTGAGTTTGACTAACTCTGTCAATAATCCCGCCGGCCCCTGATGTAAACCGGTCGTAATCAGACACCAAATCCTGATAGCCGCCTCTTTTAAGCAGCTCCTGCTGGGCCCGGGGAATGCCGGCTGCATCCATTGATTCCTGTATAATCTGTGAGCGGATCTGCACTTGCTGTTCAGGGGATCTTTTCTCCAGCCCGCTTGAAAGCGCCTCCATCCGGTTATCAACTATAGTAGCTAAATCTCCGGCCTTATCTCCCAAAGCCTGACTCCATTTTTCTACAATCAGCTGATCGTCTGCTGAAAGACTGCCTGCCTCTTTTCTAATCAAAGCCGCCAGCGCCTCTGTCCCGGCCCGGTTCTCAATTCCCAAAGCGCCAATCGCGGCCCTGCCCACCGGAGAGGATAAGGCTCTGCCTAAACCAAACTCAGCCACCGGAGAGATGACTCTGCCGGCTGCCGGCCCGGCAAAGACAAATGCTCCGGTCATTACAACATCGGTATTCCTCTCGTTAACTTTTTCGTGCCATAACTCTGCCTCCGGGGTTTGCCCGATTTTCTCGCCCACCTGCAAATAGGCCCGGTAGCTATCCTCCACATGATCCAGCTCCACCATTGAAATGCCCATCTGAGTAGCCAACCTCTCCCTGGCTGCCCGATCCGCCACCGGATCAACTTTCTGATTAACGTCTCCGTAGCGATTGCCGGGATATAAATTCAAATAGTCGCTGGTGGCATATTGCTGGATCAGTTTGATATCGGCCGGCTGGTAGTCATAACCTCTAATCTTATTGCCGGGATTTCTGATGATGGCATTGGCCCGGGTGACTTCCTCATCGGTTAGCTTAACAATGCCACCGGCATCGTATGCCCATAAATCACAAAGGTTGCCGTGAGCCTGAAGACAAAGGTTATGCGCAGTCTGTTCATCTTCAATTTTGGACACAGGTACCGGTAGTCCTGCCAAAGAGCCCACCGGTATCAAACCGACCGATGGAACCAGCTTCACCGGATTGGCAGTTCTGCTCGGCAGGGCTTCTATCAAAAAATTCCGCTTTTCCGGAGGCCAGTTTTGAGGATTGTTTATGTCCAAACCCAACTCTTTAACTAAAGCTTCATACGCTCCTCTTTTCTCCAACGCAGCGTAACCGCTTTGTATATCCTCAGGCACCAAGTGGGAGGTGGTATAACAGGCGCTATATGGCCTGAAAGAATCTAAAATCTTAGTCACCGGAGCTAAAGTGGTATCACAAACTCCAATGATCATCTCTTTTCCGGAAACATCCGGGTCAATCCCGAGTTGAGCCAAAGCATCTTTTAAGGCTGCCTTAGCTTTTTCCCTGGCCCAGTCATTTTGGGTCTTATTTAGCAGCGCCTCCTCAGGCGACTCTATGATTTGCTTATAAGGAATGTAGGGCGAAGCTCCAAAAATTGTCTTAGCCCGATCGAGCGTCTCCCTGTCTCCGTATATTAAATAAGGATCGGTTCTGCCGGCATTTAAACCGGTTGAGGTTAAGGTGTTGTCTACCTCAATGGCGGCTCTGATCCTTGAGAGCGCATCTTCAGTTTGGCTGCCGACTCTTTGTTCATCTCGTCTGGCTCCTTCAACTCTCTGGTCAAAATCGGATTTTATCTCACTAATAGCATTTGGAATGCCGGTTACAGTTTGAGCGGCTTCTTCAGGATTAAAATGAGTAACGGCATCTGCTAAATTTCCGGCTCCGCCTGTAACCGCCTGGGCTACACCCGGCGCAGCAGATACCAGTGCATCGCCGATAGCTTGAACTGTCTTAATGTCATTGGTGGCATTTTCAATGATCCTGTCAGGCACAAAAGTGACTATTTCTGTGGGGTGTTCGGTCACAAAAGAAACTACATTGCCGGCAGCTTGGGCTGGCCCGCTTTCGGCTATCCCGCTGGCAGCCCGCTCGATTGGGTTTTGAAACTCTGAAACTTGTTGGCTTCCTGCCTGAGCACTGACCGGACGGCAAAAACCGACCGCGGTTGGACAATAAAACCCGGGGCCGCAATCAGCAGTTTTCTGACAAGCTTTACAATTTAAATCAGCAACACAATGAAAATGGTTGTTGTCAGCATTAATGTGTTCTTTGTATTGACAATTAGCCGGATCAAGCTCGAAATCGTTAAAGCACCTTAAGCCCCTGCCGATATTCTCACATTCATACTGTACAGGTGTAGGCTCCGGTAAATTACAACTGTTGACTTGAGGAGTTTCCGGAACTGCTGTGACCACCGGAGGCGGAATTATTGGAGCCTCCACTGACCTTTGTTCGCCGGTAAATCCGAACCCTCCAACTGCCTGACCTTCCGGACAATTAACCGGATCACTGATTTGCTCCTCAGCCGGACATCCGGCAGTAGTCCCCTGATTAAACCATCTTTTGGCGGCAACTCCGGTGTTTAAGCGGTTTTCATCCTTAAGACAGGAAATTTGAGCCTGGCAAACAATAGTTCCGGCAGTTCCAACAACCGGAGTTTCACCCACCGCTGGAGCAGTAGTTGGGGTTGGCGTGGCGGTGGGAATGGGCGTGGCGGTGGGAGTTGGGGTTGGCAATAGATTAACTCTGAATGATACTGTTTCCACATTACTTTTTCTGTTATCCGTAGTCTGGATATAAACGGACACTGTATGCTGATCGGCTGATAAATTTTCCAGGTCTTTTTGACAATCTTCTATCGAATCCCCGCCTCCGTCTATACTCCACCGGCAAACAAAATTAACTCCCAGCTCGGACGGATAATGAGCTCTGATGCTAATCCTGGAGCCAAATGGAATACTTTGACCATTTAAGTCATAGTTAGACCCATTTAAAGTTTCCTCAAGAGAGGTAATAACCGGCTCAACCGGAGTGAGAGTCGGGGTGGGAACAGTTTGTTCACTTACAGGCACTGCCGCCTCAGCTTGAGGCGGTATGGTACACTCCAGAACCGGCTGATGCTGGCTGTTCAGAACACAGCGGTTGATTCCAACGGCCAGCCCTTCATGACACTGATCAAAAGTGGCTCCTAAATTACTAATAGTGCAGCCGGTTTGCAGGGCCGAACCAGGACTGACTCCCCCTGCCTGATATGGGATGCATTGAATGGCCGGGCCGCTGGTCGAATTAACACAGATATTTTCACCGCCATTACACGGCCCCAAATCATCCGTCAGATTGCATCTTTGGGTAGTTTGAGCGGGCTGAGTCACTGCCTGGGGCGGCGGCGAAATAGTTATCCTGACCAGATCAACTTCACCGGGACTGCAATCACTCCAATTCGAGGGATTACTGGCCGGACTGCCGCTGCACTGCCCGGCCGACCCAAAGGCCCTGACCACGAAAATCCAGGAACCTTCTTCAGCCTCCCAATCTTTACTAACACTGCAATCATTGCCTGAACAACTGCCTGAAACCAGGTTTCTCCAGGAACCGGCGTTTGACAGGTCGCTGTTTTGCAAAGCTATCCAGATTCCGATCTGAGTCAAGTCAGATCCAAGAGCATTGGCATTAAAAGTTAGCCGGTCACCAACCATTCCGTGATCAGGACCGGACAAAGTGGCTGTCGGAGGAGAGCCCGGTTGAGTCGGAGCTTCCGTCACCGGAGGCTCAGACACTGTCACATCTATAAAATCAGAGCCTCCGCAATCACCGTACGACGGATCCCGGTCGGGATTGCCGCTGCAGGTTTCTCCGTCTGCCTCAAAAGCCACCACTGAAATTTGATATGAGCCAACTTCACTGACATTCGGCCACCAGCCAAAATCCAAAGGACAGCTGGTTCCGGAACAGGTTGTGGATGCTAAAGTCTCAACCTGACCGTTTCGTTTCGAAACTATCATCAGCTGTTGTAAATTCACTCCGGTGGCTGCTGCATGAAAAATCAATTCCTCTCCCGGATACCCGGATGACGGTCCGCTGATGAAGGCCCTGGGAGGAATATGTTGAATGGGAGCAGTAGTGGGAACAGGCTTACAGAGCCTATTACAGGTAGCGATATCACCGTATGAACCGAATTTCGGGATTGTGGTTGAAGTACAACTCCTGGAAACCGTGTCACATTCATA
>OBEQ010158152.1_pt1 | contig 14943 bp, 14 predicted proteins | sample 1670901 | NCBI WGS metagenome assembly OBEQ01 (sample SAMEA104232315, study PRJEB22302) | groundwater metagenome | biome: forest; feature: aquifer; material: groundwater | place: USA | collected 2011-08-07 | depth 5.4 m | reverse complement strand
GGATTTGAACCCACGACCTCGTTAAAGCTGCGTGCACTCGCTTCAACTCCCTCACGAAGCGCGCTCCCAACTGCGCTATAGCAAAAACCTCCCGATGGGGAGGCTCTTGCTTGGTCGGGCTAGTGGGATTTGAACCCACGACCTCTTCGTCCCGAACGAAGCGCGCTACCAACTGCGCTATAGCCCGACGATTGGCAGAATGTATCAACTCCTAAACACTCTGACAAGCTTTTCTCATTTAGTTTTTCTCATTTAGTTTTCTCTTTTAGTGATGGTGGCCGTGTCCATGAGCAGAGATCTCTGCTTCCAGGCGTGCGATAGATTCACGCTTAATGACCCAGGCCGCTAACAGCGCCGTAATAGGAACAGTGAATATCAACCCAATCGTTCCTGAAAGGGAACGGACAATCTCGTCGACGACGGAATCAAAGTTGATGAACTTTAACCAAGATCCACCAAACTGGGTATAGAGAAGAAGGCTAGACAAAGAACCTCCGACATACGCATAAACCAACGTATTTGCAAGCGCAGCCATGTGGTCATTCCCAATCACCATCCCCGCTTTAAACAGCTCCCGCGTCGATAAACGATGGTTGGCTTTTCGCACCTCCGCCATCCCGGAAACGATGGAAACAGCCACGTCCTCGACAACTCCGGCAGAGGCAACAATGATCCCCGCAAATAGTAATCCTCGTGGATTCAAGAGAGGATTTTTATCAAAAAACAACCTATCCTCTTCCGTGGCTAAACCAGACAAGTGAGCCCAATCGGCGAACACCCAAGACACAAGATAGGCAATCAAAGATCCTCCAATCGTACCAATGGCTGTTACAACCGTCTTGCGATTCCATCCGGTTGAAAGCCCCGTTGAGATGAGCGTGAAAACCCCCGATAAAAAAATCGCGATTGGGACAGGGTTGTACCCCCGTAGAAAAAGCGGGATGAGCACGTAGCCGATAAGAGCGATGGAAATGCCAATCGAGAGGGCAACTTTAAAGCCTTGCCAACCGGACAAGAGAACAAGCATGAGGACAAAAAGGACGCATAACCCTATGATAGCCGCACGTCGATCAAACCCCTCGAGATAATAACTTGCCGTACCGTCTTGTCCTGGTTGAATAAACACAACCACCTTATCTCCCGTCTTTGGAGACAGTCCATACGGATTTGATCCCACATCAGAACGAATATCTTGCTCTTTTCCATCTAAAGATCCAGATAAAAACTGGATGTGGTACACCTGCACCTGTTGGCCCGTCGAGGTGGTTTTTTGATTTTGCGTCGTGACACTCTCGATCACAGCACGTTCATAGGTCCCATCAGGTTGGTTCTGCGAAGATGCTGTTTGTGATGGAGCGTCTGTTGCATCATCACCTCCGGCAGCAAGCGCCGTGAAACCGCTACAAAAAAACAGACCTAAGAGACTTCCAAGAAAGAGAACACGTACCGCGAAAAAACGGGGCATAGATCAACCTTATCACGCCTTTTGCTCCCATGGGTAGGGCTTTGCGTACACGGCTTCTTGCCGAGCGTAGGCATGTAGCCAAGCAAGAAGATGTGCCGTGGCACGAACATCATCACGATTATAGCATACGATGTCGTCCAAAACCGTGTGATCTTGGCTCGCAATCCAGTGTTCATAGGCTCCAATGGACGCCCCTCCACTTTTCACGGCACTTGTCCACGCAAACCCCAGAAACTTACAAATCGTTTTGAGACTATAAAAATAGAGAGGATACACCACATGCTCCCGAGCCCCCTCTTTTAGATCCACAAGCCTTGTTTGAAAGTGTTTCAAAAACGAGTTATCCATATCCCCATACCGCTTACTCAACGTTTTGAGGCGTACTGCTTCGTAGGCAGCATAATGATAGATGGTGTAATCAGGGGGCAGTGTCGAAAGCCATGCAAGAAAATCTTTCCACATTTTTTCTTCCTCCTCTGGACGTTCCGCGAGGAACGAAAGATACCGCCCCTCCCCCCCATCCTTGATCCAAAAACCGTAGAGATAGTCCGTGTCTGTCATCGGATGACTTTCGATATCGAAGTGGATTTCGAGTCCAACTGTTTGATGCGCCCAGGCTTTCTTGATGATCACGCTTTGATCAACAAGCGAACGGGCTTGACGTTGCACGCTTTGAAGGGCCTTTCGTGTGATCCCAGGCGCTTGGCCCTCGAGAGAAGCCGGGTCAAGATCCGCCGCGTCGAAAATCGTGCGAACACCATGCTGTCTCAGAAAAACAAGTTTTTTTACATCAACGTTGAATAAAAGAGCGATATCATCGTGCTCTTTTGCCAACCGAAAACAGGCCTTTCCCCAGGGCGAAGTATCTTCACATGTTTTGCGGTACACGGGCTCCGGCCGTTCGCCAGCAATGATCCGTTCGAGCGTGGTTGTGATTTCACAAAACTCCTTTATATGCTCTGATGCATTCATCTCTAACCGCTCACCATCCCCATTTAAAATAGCTGGATGTGGAGGAAAATATCCCTGAAGTTTTTCGAGGAGCGTGCTGTAGAACATGAGTTGAAATACATGCTCTTTCTTGACCTCATGTGCCCGTTTCACGTCGACCGGCACGTAATGCCAAGTACCAAGCGCACTTTTACCTTCGTGACGCTCAAGAATGTCTGGACGCCCCACCCAATCACCTTCTCTAAGCCAACCTTGATAGATGGTAGGTACCCCTTGTTGCATAAGTTTCCAGGTCGCCTCAAAACCATCTTCCGAGGTATGCGCGGAAACAGAAGAAAAATCTCCATATGTTTTTTGGACAATCCGTGTTTCATGGTCAAGTCCATCCGCAAGACGCTGCTCTTCAACTTCGGTGAGCGTCCGTCGATCTTGCCGATCCCCAAACCGTTCCCAGTACGGCCAATGGGGGCACTGGATGTAACGATAGAAGTCCGTGGCAGTAAGCATACGCGGACAACAGTAGCGCCGAGGAGACATGAAAACAATGGCCGTTAATACGCATCAGAAAACACAGGGGCTAGATAGCGATCTGTCGGAGCGAATGCGTCCGTCAGAATAGGGACAGGATGTCCTCTCAAAAAAGCCTGCACGGATTCATGTGAGATGAGCTGCGTAAGACGTGTGTATTCTTCTTGGTTCATCTGTGCTGCTTGAGCTGCAGGTGACATGGTTCCCTTCCATGCGATCGGATCGATTTCCTTATCTGTTGCAATAAGCACAATCGTGTTACGTCCAGGCGCAAAGTTCGCCGCCCCTGGAGCGACGTACACCTGCTTCCACACCACTTGAAGCGTACGAACCATTGCCGAAAGAAACTGGCCATACCGTGCATCATCGATGATATTGAGGGCATAGACCCCATCCGTCGACATATGCGTTTTGAGCAACCGATGAAACTCAACCGTCGTGAGATGATATGGCACACTAAAATCGTTGAATGCATCTCCAAACACGAACTCAAACGGTTGCTTTTTGGTAGAACGAGAGAGATACATCCGCGCATCCACGTTCGCTGTTTCGATCGTGGTGTTGCGCGATAATCCAAAGCGAAGATAGCTTGTCTCTGTCACCTTTGGATCAATTTCTGCCACAACGCTCTTTGCGAAGGGATAACTCGCCTCAAGATACCGGGGTAACACATACCCGCCACCACCAATGAACAAAGAGGAAAAGGGGTCTTTTTGTGTGTGACGTAGAGCGATGAGATGTGCGTAAACCTGTTCATATCCGTATCCAAGGGTCTCCGGATGGAGCGGATGAACATACGAATGTACTAAATGGTCCAGCCGCAAAATATACCCTGGGTTTTGGCTGGTCGAACCCACATCGTTTATGACGACGATGCAATAATAATGCGACTCCAAAAAACAGGCGCGCGGAAGGAAGAGCTGTATGAGAAAAAAGACTGCAAGAAGAACGCTTAATCGCGTATTCCAAGGACGTTGCGGCCAAAGACACCCCCATCCAACCAGGATAAGGAGCACAGCCAAGGAGGTAAGAAGGACGCGAGTTCCCATCCAAGAGATGAGCCAAAAGCCGCTCGTGAGCGCACCAACAAGACCACCAAACGTATTCCATGCAGACAAGATTCCTGCCGTTTTGCCCACATCTTCAACGTGAGAAGTGGCGACCCTCACCAACTGCGGACCAATCGTAGCGATGATAAGTGCTGGCGGCAAAAAGGCAACCAACGCAAAGAGAACTGTACGGAGCGGAAGAGGAAGGTTCACAGCTCCAAGTGTAGGTGCGCCCACTTCAACAAAGCAGGTGGCAACAACAATAGCCACGCCCGCCCAAGCAATGGCTTGTCCAAGACCGAGAGAGCCGTCATCCTTGTCCGCAATGATGCCCCCTAAAACATTACCTAAGGTGATCCCCAAAAGAACAGCCCCAATAATCGCCGTCCAGGTAAAAATAGACACACCTACCTGGGGAGCCAACGCGCGTGCCGCAACCACCTCGATTGCCATAAGCACAAAACCCGTCATCCAGGCAAACGCAAGATACGCAGGTTTCATGCGACGAGATTCAGTTGAGCCTTGGGCGACCTTTGCGGTCAGTGGAACACGACGTAGCATCATGCCGATAGCGACCACCAACAAGAGCCCAGCTACCCCCCCAAGAACAGCGGGGAGCGAAAACCACATCAGCAAAATAAAACCCGTGCCAAAGGTGCCGATAATGCTCCCAATCGCGGCGCAAGCGTTCAATGTACCCACGGTTTTTCCGAAAGAGGCAACATCTTGCACAAGATACGCGATCAAAACAGGATGTACGGCCGCCAAAAGAAAAGTTGGAACACATAGCAGAGTCGCGCCCAATATCAACGCAATCCAACCAAGCGAGAAAGAAGAGGCGGCAAGAGACGTTCCCATCCAAGAGGCAAGGAGGTTCATGTTTCCAATCCATATCGCGGCGATCAAAAGGCCTCCTCCCATCGTTCGAAGAGAGAATCCCCGTTGCATCACGATGCCCACGATGCCGTATCCTCCCGCCATGGAAACGAAAACCATAGCAATAACGCTTGCCCATGGCACAATTGAGACCCCCACAAATGGCGCGAGCAAACGCCCTGCTACCATTTCCATCGTCATGAGACATGCGCTCACGACAACGGCGATGAACCCAACCCATCCAACGCGTTTCCACAGATCAAGAAAGAAGTTATACATAAAACATACACAGGATTGTACTTGGCGCACCTCAAACAAAAAAGACGGACACCCCATCCGTCTTTTTTTAACGCTTCACGTTGTACGTTCCGCGTTTCACGACTTATTTGCTTTCTTTGTGGGTCACAGGACCCTTGCAGGTCTTACAAAACTTCTTCAGCTCTAAACGAACCTTGATGGTTTTCTTGTTCTTTCGTGAGTGGTAATTGGTTTTACCACACTGCGTGCACTGCATTTTGATGAGATTATCCTGGGACATATAAGCGTTAAAACATCAGATAAAACGGGAATGGGAAGGGAAAATGGAGCCGGCGGTCGGATTTGAACCGACGACCTACGGTTTACAAAACCGTTGCTCTACCAACTGAGCTACGCCGGCAGTTCCGTCTACCCAAGCGCCACACAACCAAGTGCCGGAAGAATAGCCGAACTCACCATCCTCGTCAAACAAAACGGCGGAGCTGACATAAAGTACAGAGACCAGAAGAACGATGAACTGAAAGAAATGAGTTCTCAGCGCCATGGCTCACCTCGAATCATTTGGTCAACTCCGGGGTAGCAACCGCGCTGATAGAAGGCTGTGTCGTCAGCTTGTCTAGGATCGACTCCGTTGCCACGTTCACGCAGGTAAGTATCAATACATGCACTCGGACAACAGGAGACCGACTCATCCCAGGGGTGGGAGGATTGGCATCTGCGAAGCTGATTGATACAGTGATCCTGAGTTTCATCAGTAGTGTTAATGCAAGAGCCAATAAGATCAATACACTTGCCTCTCGCGGTGAGTGGAGTATTGATCGACCGGTCAATCCCCATACCCAAGGGACCGCTTCGCGAAATAATAGGTACATCCAGGGTATTGGGGCGATCTTGTGGCAAAGCGGGTGGGTCTCTGTCAGGCGTACAGCCAATTCCAAAACCCAATATGCACAGCGTCAGAAGGATGACTTTTAGGGTGATAACAGACATGGGGAATTCCCTCTGGTGTGACGCGACCAGTTCCATTGTGATTCAACACGCTCCTGATCGAGATCTCTGCCCAAAACTGAGCTCGGCGCTATCGTAGCCTACCCACGATGTCAATAGCACTGCATCATGTCCACAGAAATTAATCAATGTTTTCATATAGTTAGACGAAACATTGCACGCGGACTGCCACCCCCTCGCCGGGCGGCTCGATGCTTGGCGAGGTCGCGATGTTGACCTCGGGGCAGCCGATGGGCAGTGACCCTCCGTCAAGCCCCCCAACGGGCTCATGGACGGTTAACGCAGAGCCGATGGTTTTCGCTCAACCAACGCAAAACATCGCCGTGTAGCGATGTTCAATGGATGGTGCGCCTTGATTGATCAAGTTCGACAGGAAGTTAGACAATCCATGAACTTCACACCTCGTCATGAGCCAAGCTCAGACGAGGCTGTTTTGCGCGTATGAACATTCCCTTCTCGAACAGCTTGTGGACAATGGAATGCTCGGTGAGGATTTTTGGCCCCCTTACGATCAAGCGCCGTCCTGCGACAATACAATCAGCAAATCTCACATCGCCTCTTTAACCGAGGATCGCTGAGTTCGTGTTGCTTCTCCGACTTGTTGATAACTCAAATTCTTCCTCCCTCTTACCGTACTCACTTCTCCTGAAACAATGAAATCATATGATCCCAGACATCACGTACGATCCCAACAAACTTCGAATCACGGCTCCCATCGTCTGGCTTCGCATGCACCATCTTCCTCCGATGGGCTGGGTGAGCGACTTCAAGGCGTACAAGATGATTCCTGATCCCGTGTTGTTTCCTCAGCTTCGCAGAGTCTGGGAGCTGGTACTGGAAGGGATCCCCATCGACCGTGTGAGAGTCATTGCGAACGGGGAGATTGGAGTACGTACACCTGTTCGAGGTCGTCTCGGTGGCAAGCCAATTCAGCGCTGCGCCTTCTACAAGATGCTCGCCAATCCGTTCTATGCCGGAACCGTTCGCTTTCGTGATGAATTCGTTCGAGGACTTCACGAGCCGATGGTCTCGATCGAGGAGTTTGCAAAAGTGCAGGATCTCTTGCAGACACGCAGGCGGAACAGAGGTTGAAGAACAGATTTAGCCTAGACCCATTGTCATCGTACCCATTTCTGATGGATGATTTTCAAGGTGGGTTCTTTTCACTCTCCGTCGTATGCTCTGTCTATCGTCCCACGGAGCGTGCTCGCTATTCATGTCGGTCCACGCTACGTGGGCTTTGTTCTGCTTGAGGAACACGGTCTCATCTACCACGGATTCCGGACGATCACGCTCAGAGGCCGGGGCACGGAACGGACAAAGGGGAAGTATCTCGCAAAACGAATTGAACGAACTATCCGTCTCTACAAACCGGATACTGTCTCGATCGGCAAGAGCCGACACCCGCTCGCCAAGGCATGTCGGAACATTCACAGGGAGATCTTGGGATTCCTGAAAGAACAACACATCCCCTACGAATGCCATGCTTCGCGAGAGATCCGTCTCTTCATGCTTGGCCGGAGACGACAGAAGAAGCGCGATCACCTGGCCAAGATTCTGTCGAAAGGATTCACACCCTTCCTCGCGAACCAGATTTCTCTCTTTGGCGAACGTGAACGCTACCGGCGTACTGCCTGGCTTGCACTTGGACTGGCCGTTCTCGTCTTTGCTCATCGATTTCCGCTTTCGATCATCATTCTCGCACACAGACCGGCCTACAGGATTCGTGGATTCTCAGAGTTACTGCGAGAGAGGATTCGTGCGCTCGATGACGGAGAAGTTCAGTGACCGAGTTCGAGTCTCTCACGGTGTATTTGATCTCAACACATTCAATTATTGGCTCAACAAAACACAAAACCACCCTTGCGGATGGTTTTGTCTATGGTGCCCAGGAAGGGACTCGAACCCTTAAGCCTTGCGGCGCCTGATCTTAAGTCAGGTGCGTCTACCAATTCCGCCACCCGGGCACGGGCGGTCTCTTTTTATCACGCTCACGGTTTTGAGACAATCCGCTTCTTCATATACGTCCCCGCCAATCGAAACCCTCGTTTGCGATAATAGGCTCGCACGCCTATCCCACTAATAACGACGAGACTTACATATCCTTGTTCACACGCAATTTTTTCAGCCTCCGCCATAAGAATCTTGCCCCAACCCTGATGCTGAACCGCCCCTTCACGACTATCGGCTAATGTGAGGGATTGACCGTAGGTATGGAGTTCACGAACAAATGCGCTGTTTCTCAACTCTGGAAACGCTTGCGCAACTTCTTGGACCATTTTTTTTGTGTGGGGATTATCTATGATCGGTTCATGATCAGGTAAACGCAAGCGCAAAAAACTCACAACCGTCGTCCGCTCCGCATCCTCGACACTCAAAAAATATTCCGTCCCAAACGCATTGCGATAGACATCAGAAAATATCTGTAGCTTCGTATCTATAGCGAGCGGTGGACGATGCCCGGCCTCCCGACACCGCAAACACTGACACTGAATCCCCCGCTCTTTCATGCGGGTTTCGATGACATCACGAAGATTGGTGACCTTGTTTCCTCCCGAAATTTCAAACGAAGGGAAGTCACGAATCAGGCGAGACACACGGCAATATCGAGGAATGACCGATTGCATACGCACCATCATTTCAATCAGCTCTTCTCCTTCGAGAGGCGTATAGAGACCTTTTGCGTGCCAGTCTGCCAATTCCGCTGATGGCAAAACCACGCATGGATACAGTTTGATCATGTCCGGACAAAAACGATCATCAGAAAAGAGCTGATCAAACATCTCTATGTCTCGCGCAACCGTTGCCCCTGGTTGACCCGGCAAAATATGATAATCCGTTTTGAACGCCGCGGCTTTTAGAAGTGCTGTTGCTTGAACCGTGTGTTCGACCGTATGACCACGTTTTGTGATGGCAAGAATCTCATCATCAAGCGCCTGCACCCCAACCTCAACGCGCGTCACACCAAGTTCACGTAAACGGATGATCTCCTTGGGCGTGATCCAGTCTGGCCTCGTTTCGATCGTGATCCCAATCATCCGATACGTCGCTGATTCGTTCGCTTTTTGAGAGGTCACGAGCGAACCGTATCGCGGCTTACGTTGTGCAAGACCCAGATGGTTTGCCGCATCAAAACACCGTTTTACAAACCACTTGCGATACGCCCACGGATACGCCGACCACGTACCTCCTTTGATGATCAGCTCAATCTTTTTTGCATCGTGACCGTTCCGCTCCAACGCTTGGACGCGCTGCACGACTTGATTATACGGATCAAACTTGAGAGAGAGCGCTCGTGCGGCGGCTGGTTCACTTGCCACATAGCTTTTTGGCATCCGTGCTTCTGTGGGACAGTAGACGCATTTTCCAGGGCACGCGTACGGCTTCGTTAGGAGCGTGATCGGCGCAACACCAGAATCCGTACGGACTGTTTTACAGCGTAAAAGTCGTTCAACACCAAGATGACGCGGCCGCGTTTTTATCACAATACGATAGGCCTTGACCAGGCTCGCGATCGTAGGAAATTGAAAAGGCGTCTTCTGAACATGGGCTCGAATAGCCGTCTCTATCACCTTTTGTGAAGGCGCTGGGTGCGCGAGTACATCGAGAATAATCGCTGCTACGATGCGTGCCGGTGGACGTTGCTGATGAGACATGATGGAATGTGGGAAGCCTACCATGAATAAAGAACTTGCCAAGCAACTTTCACAAAGTGTCCGTGATTTTTACGAAAAACAAGGTGATTGGTTTGCGACAACACGAGGCAAAATATTACCGGAACAGGAGTTTGTTTCCAGCTACATCAAAGCCGGAATGACGATTGTCGACGTAGGCGCAGGTAATGGAAGATTGGCAAAAATCCTGCCAGAAGGGGTGAACTATATTGGGATCGAGCCTTCGGACACGCTCCGAATGATCGCAAACAACCCCACCTCACCCCCACGTTTCCTCGTTCCGGGTTCTTTGCCGACCATTCCTCTCCCCAATCAGATCGTTGATGGTACCGTCTGTCTTGCCGTTTTGCATCACATTCCCACTCAAGAGAGCCGCCTCACGTCCGTTGCAGAATTGATTCGCATCACAAAACCCGGTGGGATTATTCTTGCAACATCCTGGTTACACAATCCACATGGAAACGAAGTAATCGCCATCAAAGAGGGAGAGCCCGGTGACTACTGGATGCCGTGGCATGGACCAGATGGCCAGGCGCTACGTTATGTTCACTTCATGCAACCAGATGAATGGAGAACACTGTGGACGCATCCTGCCTTAGACATCATCCAGATCGGCATGCATAGCAAGCAGGACTGGACAAACGATGAGTCGCAAGCCCTGAATTGGCGTGTCATTGCAAGGCGCCGCTACGAACAAAATTCGAACACGTGTATCATGTAATGTTATGGACGACTTTTTTGTTGACATCCAGGCAGATGAACCACGTCTCGTGGCCGCCGAAGCTCAAGAAATTGATAGCGGATTTGATGTGGCATTGCGCCCCAAATGCCTCGACGAGTTTTTGGGACAAGAAAAAGTAAAAGAGAACTTGCGGATTTTCCTTGCCGCCGCAAAAGGACGTTCTGAGGCCTGCGAGCATATCTTGCTCTATGGACCACCTGGTCTTGGCAAGACGTCCCTTGCACATGTCGTCAGCGCCGAAATGGGAGCACACATCAGAATCACGAGTGGGCCAGCCCTAGAACGTGTTGGGGATTTAGCGGCCATCCTCACCAACTTGGGCGACGGTGATATTTTGTTTATTGATGAAATCCATCGGATGAATCGTTCGATCGAGGAGGTCCTCTATCCCGCAATGGAGGACTACGCTCTCGATATTGTCATCGGTAAAGGCCCAACGGCACGCACGCTGCGACTCGACCTTAAGCGATTTACCCTCATTGGCGCCACCACTCGACTCTCCTTACTTTCCTCGCCACTACGTGATCGGTTTGGCGTGACGTATCATCTCGATTTTTATACCCCAGAAGAAATGGCTAAGATTCTTGATCGTAGCGCGCGCCTTCTCCAACTCGACGTCCCCAAAAACGCCCTCGACATCATCTCGACACGCGCTCGACGAACGCCGCGTATCGGCAACCGTCTTTTGAAACGTGTACGTGATTACGCCCAAGTCATGAACAATGGACTCCTCACGGCCGAACTCGTCGAAATCGCCCTCAAAGCGCTCGACATTGATACTCGTGGACTCGATAAAGCAGATCGCCGGACCCTGCAAACGCTGGTAGAAAAGTTCCGTGGAGGCCCTGTCGGACTCACAACCCTTGCCGCCGCAACCGCGGAAGACGTAGAGACCCTCGAAGAGGTGATCGAACCCTTTCTTTTGCAAGAAGGGTTTCTTGCTCGTACCCCTCGCGGTCGCATCGCCACAGAAGCCGCCTATACACACCTCGGCTTTCACCCACCGGAACGACAGAGTACAATAGGAGTATGATCCCTTTTTCTTGGCTTTTGCTGGCTTGGCTTGGCATGCTCACGCTCTTTGCCCTGCTTGCTCTTGTCACGCTCTTTACCTACATTCGATACAGCGTCGCGAACACCACGACATATTTCAGCACGTTCTTGTTTCTTGGGGTCGCAGCACTCGTTCTTGTCTCCACCTGGATCTACCTCTTGCAGGTTGATTGGTCGCAGAATCTCGATATAAGTCCAATGTTCAGCACGTTCTTCACCTTATGATAGACCTAAGCCACCTTCCAAACCCCGTGCCTGGAGAAACCTTGGTGCTTTTACTGCGTCGACATCCTATCGTCATCTTGCCCCTCACGATCGTCATGCTTGTGTTACTTGCTTCACCCCTCGCCGCTGGCTGGTACATCCAGACATTTCGCCCCGAACTTCCACAAGATCCATCCACGTTTGTACCCATTGTACTCGTCGGTTCTATCTTTTTTCTGTTTGCGTGGCTTTTTCTGTTTCAATATTTCATGGACTATTATCTCGATGCTTGGATCCTCACCTCACGGCGCATCATTAACATCGAGCAATCAGGACTCTTTCATCGAACCATGTCCGAATTACGCTTGTATCGTGTACAAGATGTGACGGCATCTATCAATGGATTCTGGGCCACTATGTTTAATTATGGCGATGTAGAAGTACAAACAGCCGGCGAAAAACTCCATTTTACCTTTGAACAGGTGTCCAATCCGAACGGGATTTCTAAAACGATCCTGGAACTCGCAGAGATCGATCGCCGGGAACAGCTCGATGTAGCTGTAGAGGAGTTTGGAATGGGTGATCGTAAAACGACGGCATAAAAAAGAGCGGAGAGAGATGAGCGATGACACGAGTCGTCGTTTTTCTTTCTCCGCAGAAAGCGGAAGTCGTTAAGGAGCAATCAGCGTGTTTGTCATACGTACACGATCGGCGTCACGAAACAGCGCTCCGTACCAATCGGGCGAGCCACAGGGAATATCGTCGTGAAACCCGTCGGTCAGAGGCGACCAGACGAACACGCCGGATTCAACGTAACCATGCGCAAGCAACAGATCCGGCCCAATAACGGGACATGTCTCATATCGACTCGTCCAGATATGCGGGCCAAACAGGCCCGAAGCACGTCGTTCGAAGGAGGTGAGACGACCCGCAGTCTCTGTAAACGGTGCCAAACTCATCGAGAAGGTGAGCCGCGCTCCCGAGAAGACAGGGCTTGTAACCTGTCCACGAACAACGAAGTCTACCCAGTCACTTCCCACAAACATCTCCGGCATAAAACGAACACTCGTCGCTTGCTCATCCGTCAGAGGAGACGACGCAGGCTCGATAGATGCTTCGCTGCCAAGCAAAGGATTGCCATCACGTTCATGCTGAAAGGTGAGCGTAAGAGGAACAAGGCCAGGTCGACCATCTTCAAAGCTATACGAGGTCACGAATCGCTTGAGGGTGAGTGGAGCTCCAGAACTGCGGAGACGCCAATGCAGAAAGATACGGTCTGCATCCGAGATCAGGTCTTGATCAGCGTCGAGCGGCTGAACCACCGGGTGGCCGACGGGCATGATGTGTAAATCTCGAACAAGAGGGCTGTTACTCACGACAGACACAACGCGACCATCCACCGCACGGATAGAACCCGGATCAAGAAGGAAAGATCCGTCGCCAATCGTGACACGATAAAGATGGTCAACGCTCGCGTACTCTGGAGCTTCTGACACATCTGTATCCATCGTAATCCCCAAAAGAACAGTTTCTTGATCCCGAAGCATGAGGGAAGGGGCAAAGATCAAACGGCCCGTGCCGTGTCCATCCAAGGGTGAATGCGGCTCAAGAGGGCCCGCCAGAATCCGACGAGCATCAAGATCCCAGAGGGTGAAGTGACGAAATCGCGACACGCCACGTTCATCCGCCACTCGACCCGTCAGGCTTGTGAGTTCGAAGGAGATCGAGGGCATCTGGATGTCACCACCATGTACTGTGAAGGACCAGGCGATCATCTGAAGATGTTGACCATCTGTTGGCAGGATCCATCGAGGAATGGCTCTCGAAACCACCCGCAATACAACGGGCACGATGTGCGTCGGAGGAAGAGCAAGACGTGGGAAGTGTTCATCTGCAAGAAAGGTGACACCTGAATCGTTCTCGGCTCTATCCGGAGGCTCACGTACAAGAGACGCACAACTCGGAACGAACAAAATCAGCAGAGCGACAAAGAGCATCAGGAGCTTTTTCATGACAAAACTCTCTTCTCCTGCATCGTGAACACACTCATGTGAACGGCAGGAGGATGGAGATGATGTTCGTCCACGCTCCTACCGTCACCTCTCTACTCCGTTCCATGAAATGGCCGTCTCTGTCAAGCCTAACCTGTGGAAAAATCACATGCATCCAGTGCCGATCTAACGATCAGCGATGAATGAAGGCGGCGGAGAGAAGAAGGCAAACGATAGATCGTTTTTTCTCTCCGCGGGAGGCAGGAAAGGGGCGATTAGTAGAACTAAGAAGGACTGCGTTCGCCGCATCTGCCAGTCAGGCGGTTGAGAGCTCGACCAGGTGGACAGAGCGAGCCTAGCACGTGGATAAAGCAGCGGGGTGCACGACTGGTCACAGGCTCTAACAGGAGCTCATGAGAAGCTGGTTCCCAGTGATCCCCCACTCGATTATTAACCCTCACGTACTCGACGTTCTCTCGGCAATGCCCTGATTCATCGAGCACCGCAAAGGAAAATGGTTCACCATCAACACGGATATCTACACTAAAAAGCTCTGTTCTGTGTAATGGACGGCGTCTCTCAAAGTACGCTTCACGCATGGGGCCTCTTACTTCGACAAAAGGTCCAAAATCGACATCAACCACTCTCGTCGCTAAAGGATCTGGCGCATACCAGTCAAAGAAGAGCACCGCTTGTCTTGCTTGAACGACTCCCCGCTGAAAACCGATCGTGATCAGAACAGCCCTAGCCATAAACAGTGGTCCTCTGGGCTGGAACAAGATCAGACGACTTCCATCATTGTGAAGATATTCTTCTCCCGAAAGGTATGTACCGTCTTCATACATGCCCTCCTCATACCGAACACTCGAAATCCACGAACAGTTCGTCGGGGATGGTGACAGCGGCTGGTTCGGATACACGCACGAAACAACTTCACCGGTAGTGCTCACGGTTTCGATCCTCATTTGCCAGAGCCATGCTCCTGGATGGGAGTGCCCAAGAAACAAAAAAAAGCCTGTTGCCATATACCCCTCGAACACAAACACCTTGAAACAAGTTCTTTCTTGCCTCAAACTGTTTGTCCTTGAAGGTGAAGATTCCAAAGTCCAGCTGACAGCAGCATGAAGGTATCATCGGTATTTGC
>OBEQ011620988.1_pt1 | contig 14945 bp, 13 predicted proteins | sample 1670901 | NCBI WGS metagenome assembly OBEQ01 (sample SAMEA104232315, study PRJEB22302) | groundwater metagenome | biome: forest; feature: aquifer; material: groundwater | place: USA | collected 2011-08-07 | depth 5.4 m | reverse complement strand
TAAGTCCTATATGATTGGACATATTGATACGAATTATTTTTTTAATACATTTAAAATTTTTATGCCTCCGGAAAATACATCAATTACAAAAGGAGAGGATATCATGGGCACTCCACCCAAGAGTTCATCCTTGTTGCCCATGATTCTTGGAGGACTTGTTGTTGCCCTGCTTGTCGGGGCTGGATTTGCATATCTGCATATGAAAGGTAGCGACCAACTCGCGGAGTCTCCGGTGGACCAGCCAGTTACAACAACGCAGCCCACTACGTCGGCAGAAGTAGATACCGGAGCAAGTGCGAGCCTCGGGGGAGATCTCTATGTGAAGTCACAAGATCCGGTCGGAGATAAATTACCCGATGCAGAGCCAACCACGAACCCGATTGATGGCGCATATAAAAACCCATTTGAATAATATGAATAACTCATTTAAAAACAGAAGAGCGTATATTGTTGCGGCGATTATGCTTTCGGGGATGATGATCACCGGTGCAACCACATTTGCGATCGAAGATACGAGTGGTGATGGAGTGACGCTCGCAACTGCAAATGAAACATCGGGAACTGTCGGGATAACTTTTCCTATTGCCGAGCTGGGTGATTGTACCGACAAAGCTGCCTGCAAGGCATATTGTGACGGCGGGGAACACATGGACGCATGTATCGCATTTGGGAAAGCGCACGGTCTTATGAGTAAAGACGAGGCAGACAACTCAAGCAAGTTCAAAGACAGTGTGAAGGGAGGAAAGGGGCCGGGTGGTTGTACATCGCCCGAGACGTGCAAGGCATACTGTAGCGATGTCAGCCATACGGACGAATGTGTGGCGTTTTCTGAGCAGCATGGATTTAAAGGGGCAGCACTCGAAAAAGGGAAAAAACTTGCCAGCTACTTGAAGAGCGGAGGAAAAATGCCCGGAGGATGCACCGATGGTGTCTCGTGCAAAGCATATTGTACTGACCTTGCGCATGCAAAAGAATGTTCCGACTTTGCACACAAGGCGGGCATTGCAGGGGAAGTAAAGAAGGGAGACGGGGAAGCACCAAGTGATGAGCAATTGCAAAAGCTCGTAGACCTTGCGGCGAAAGGCGAGACTCCCGGAGCATGCAAAACAAAGAACGAATGTCAGGAATATTGCCGCGTTGATTCCCATCGCGATGAATGCGTTGCTTTTGGAGAAAAGATGGGGTTGCTCAAAAGCGGTGATGCAGATCGTCTTAAGAAACTCAGAGGCAAAGGACCGGGCGGTTGTGATTCACCCGACGCATGTCACGCATTTTGTAACGATGAGGCGAACCATGAAACCTGCTATAAATTTGCCGTGGAAAATAAGTTGATCTCCGCAGATAAACTCGAAGAGATCAAAGATGGCGCGGTGCGCATTCGGGAGGGGATCTCAAATGCTCCGGCCGAGGTGCAAGAATGTTTGAAGAGCACGCTTGGTGAGGACACACTTGCCGACCTTGAGTCCGGTGATCTCACTCCCGGATCTGATCTTGCCCTCAAAGCGAAAAGTTGTTTTGAAAAGTTTGGCGGCCAGCACGATCCGGCAAAGACCATCAGTTCCGCACCAGAGAGCGTGAAGACCTGTCTTAAGGCAAAGCTCGGTGCAGACTATGAAACGGTTATAAATGGAAAGACCAAACCAACAGGAGAAACGGCGGATGCATTTCGCATGTGTTTTGAGGGTGCACAAATGGGAGCTACTGGCACAGGGAAACCCGGGCAAGGTTCGGGCAGTGAACAACCCACTGCAGCAAAGATCGCATCATATATAAAGAGTGCTCCCGCCCCTGTACAGGAATGCCTGAAGGCAAAACTCGGAGCTGACCTTGATGCGCTGATTGCCGGCACAAGCACGGTCACCCCCGAGCTTATGAGCACTATTCGCGCTTGTTTCCAAAGTTTTATGCCGCAGAAGCAGGGTGGTATGAACCAAGGTGGAAGCAATGCAGGTGCGGCAGCCAAGATCAAGGCGGGCGATCCAACATCACCGATGCAGGGGAAGCCTGGCATGCTTCCACCGGGCGGCGCAATTCCCCCGACAATGAATCCGCAGCTTGAAGCATGTTTGAAGGAAAAACTTGGTGATGACGGCTTTGCGAAATTGAAAACAGAAAAACCAACAGCCGAAGTCGGTCAAATGATCCGTCCGTGTTTCGAGCAATTTGGTAAAACGACAACGATAAAACCTTCGGGCGGAGTTACTCCTGTGACGGGTGCCCCCGATGCGGCAACGTGGGCAACGCGCTTACCCACCCCTGTTGCGGCATGCGTAAAGGAGAAAATGGGAGAAGACGCGTTTATGAGTGCCGCTAAAAACCCGCCGACTCCCGATATCGAAGTCGTGGTCAAGGCGTGTTTTACTGCAACAGGCACAGGTGTCGGAACCCCGCAAATGAAAGCGGTCAACCCAGGAGGGGGGATGGAGTTACCCAAACAAATGTCTCCGCCGACGAACACCGATGGAGGAATGAAACCTCCTGAAGGCCAGCCAGCGGAAACAAAACCGCAAGCACAGCGAAATGTCGCGCAGCTGTTGCTGAGTGCGGTAGTTACCTCATTTCTTTTCGTGAACGGGATAGTCAAATAGTTACCAGACCCCAAATATCAAAAAACATCCGCTCTGGCGGATGTTTTTTGATTGCGAAAGATCACGAGGTATCTTTGTTGTCAATATGCGTTAATTATGTTATAAATACTGCATGACGACGCTCGTAGTGAAATGGCTCATTAACGCACTCGCGATATTTCTCGTGGGTCATTTTTTGCCGGGTATTCATGTCCCGGACTATACGACCGCCTTGGTTGTGGCGCTCGTGCTGGGTGTCATCAATACGGTTATTCGCCCAATCTTCCTTTTGGTTACCCTTCCGATCAACATTCTTACACTCGGGCTTTTTACTTTTGTCTTGAATGGACTCATGTTCTGGCTTGTGAGCCTCTTCATTAAGACTTTTGTCATCGACGGATTCTGGTGGGCAGTCTTGGGTGCACTTATTGTTTCTGTCATATCAACGGTCGGAGATCGTATCTTTCTCGGTGCGGATGGGAAGGTGGGAGGGAACTAGATTTTGCCTCGAATATATGGAGAAAAAAATTCGCATCATCACCCATAGTGGAACATTTCATGCTGACGAGCTGTTGGCTGTGGCTGCACTTGAGATTTATCTTGCGGGTAAGCCATACGAAGTGATCCGTACGCGCGACCCTAACATCATCGAAACAGGGGACTTTGTTGTTGATGTCGGTTCCATTTACGATCCGGCCACTAATCGTTTCGACCACCATCAACATGGTGGAGCGGGTGCACGCGAGAACGGCATTCCATATTCCTCATTTGGTTTGGTGTGGAAACATTACGGTGAGGCGATTTCTGGCAGCAAAGAAGTTGCGCGCGCTATCGACGAACAGATAGGGCATCCTGTCGACATGGGAGACAATGGTCTCGACTATTATGGTTTGGTACGTCTCGACACCGAACCCCTTATCCTGCAATTTGTCGTTGCGATGTTTCGTCCCACATGGAAGGGGGGTGCGACCCATGATGAGCGATTTCTCGAACTCATACCGTTCATGCGTCGCATACTCGAGCTTACGATGCAGGTCGAACGCGATAAGCAAGAAGGAGAAAAGTTCGTTATCGAGGCATATGCGAAAGCGGAGGATAAGCGCGTTATTGTCATCGACGGAAGTTATCCATGGCAAGATGTGCTGGCGGAGCACCCCGAACCTTTGTACGTCGTGAAGCCTAAAAATCAGAATACCTTTTGGGAAGTTGAATGTGTGCGCGACAATCCCCATGGTTTTGCAAACAGAAAAAATTTACCGGAAGCCTGGGCTGGGAGAAGGGACGCAGAACTTTCGCAGATCACCGGAGTGCCGGATGCGGTCTTCTGTCATAACAAACGTTATATTGCCGTAACGGAAACGAAAGAAAGCGCAATGAAACTTGCACAAATGGCCTTAAATGCATAGGATAAGCCCTCGATCTTGCGATGATACCACTTAAAGAAAAACCGACACTCAAGGACCTTCAACAACATATTGACGAAGTGTGTCGCGAGCGCGGTTGGGATAAGAACACCCACACCGAAAAATTTCTCCTTTTTGTTGAAGAGGTCGGCGAACTTGCGAAAGAGATACGCAACACGTCAGGTCTGTATTCCAAAAAAGCAAAAGGGGAGGAGGGCAGGGCACATCTCGAAGAGGAATTTGCCGACGTGCTGAACTACCTGCTCGATCTTGCGAATACGTTCGACGTCGATCTCGAAAAAGCCTACCGCGACAAACATCGTGTAAATGAGACTCGTTCTTGGGACTGATGCGTTATTCTACTTTCTATTTACTATTTTCTACTTTCTAAATTCTTATGGCATTCGTTGACGAACTTACAATACATATCACTGCTGGGAAGGGGGGCGACGGCGTCATGCGTCTGCGCCACGAGAAAGGAAAGGAATTTGCCGGACCCTCAGGTGGAGACGGAGGACGCGGCGGCAGTGTGTATGTTGTCGGCACTCGAGATCTCGGGCTGCTTTTTAAATATCGCCACGAAAAAGAGTTCAAGGCTGAGCCGGGCGAAGCAGGAAAGAAAGACAGTCTTCATGGTGCGAACGGGAACGATCTCGTCATCAAATTCCCCATTGGCTCAATCATAAAAAATTTAAAAACAGGAAAGGTTATCCAGCTGCTTACTGAAGATGCGCCGGTACTTATCCTTAAGGGCGGAGACGGCGGCTTTGGAAACGAGCATTTCAAAAGCTCCACGAATCAAACGCCGGGCAAAGTGACACTTGGTTACCCTGCCGAAGAAGCGGATTTTTATATTGAGCTTCAGCTTGTCGTTGATGTCGGCTTTGCGGGCTTTCCTAATGCGGGAAAGTCGTCTCTACTTAATGTGCTCACCAACGCCAGTGCAAAAGTGGGTGCGTATCAGTTCACCACACTCGAGCCGAATCTCGGTGCATTCTACGGATATATTCTGGCGGACATTCCCGGACTTATCGAAGGCGCATCGGAAGGGAAGGGTCTTGGGCATAAATTTCTCAGACACATCAACCGCACGAAGATGATCGCGCATTTGATCTCGCTTGAAAATGAAGATGTGCTTGCTGCATACAATACTATTCGCAAGGAGCTTGAAGCATACAGCCCCGAGCTTGCCCTCAAACAAGAGATTATCATTCTCACAAAGACCGACATGGTGGATGAGGGTAAAGTCGCTGGAGCAAAAAAAATGCTCGCAAAACACGCGCATGTGAAAGAAGTTTTTACACTCTCCATCTATGATGACGCGGCAATCAAAGAGTTCGCCGATGCATTTGTAAAGATCCTGCGCAAAAAAGACGAATTACTCGCGGAAGACAAAGCAGGGAAGGAATAAAAGTTTCGCTTTGTGCATTTGATACTAATATCAAATGCACATCGGCGAGTGATTTCGTTCCATGCATTAAAAAGAAACGCAGCCCCATGGGCGGCGTTTGGTAGAGTTCATGCATCGTCCTCTTTCCAACATTGAAAGCGTATTTTGAGTTGATTGAGCACAACATCGGGCGGTTGTGCATCGGGCGCGTTCACGATATCTTCGAGCTTTTTCATGCGCCGTTCGAGCTTCTTGTGCATGAACCACCACTTGAGAAATGCTGCGAGAGCAGCGAGAATGCCGCCATAGGGGCCGAGTGATGCAAGTTGGCTGAGATCCATGTTTGCTCCTTGGTGTGCTATGTCTGATTTAATTATATTAGAACTTACACAAATGGCGAACTTCTTCGTTGACCTCGACAACGCGGTCCGGAGAACGTACGAGGAGTATATCTCACTTACAGTGACTGTACACCTTTTGTCCAGCTCCAGTTTTAGCCCACAAAAAAACTGGGGCTGGATCAAAAGGTCTTGCGCTGTGGCTCCCATCAGAATGGGTCCCCAATAGCCACAGCTCACTCGGACACTCCCATCTCGTCGCCTCGAATTCCATCCATTTGAGTAAGTTCTAGTTGTGTTAGAATGCACATATATGCAAAAGAAAAAAACACCTTCAAAAAAAGTAGCCAAAAAGGTATCCTCAAAAAACAAAACACTTGCGGTGGGTGATATGGTGCCAAATTTCTCACTTGCGTCGACTGCGGGGGAGACGGTTGCGCTTTCTGCGTTGCGCGGAACTCGAGTCGTCCTTTATTTCTATCCGAAAGATCAGACCTCAGGCTGCACTATCGAGGCGCATGAATTTTCAGCTGTAGCAAAAAAGTTCACAAAACAAGGAACTCTGCTTTTTGGAATAAGCCCGGACTCGATTGAAAGCCATGAAAAATTTATTGCGAAAGATGGGATCACGTATCCCTTGCTTGCCGATGTCGGGCATAAGGTGGCGGATGCCTACGGTGTGTGGGTAGAAAAAAGCTTATACGGCAGAAAGTATATGGGAGTAGAGCGTTCAACGTTTGTAATCGGTGCGGATGGCAAACTTGAACAGGTGTACCACAAGGTAAAACCGGAAGGGCATGCCGTGTGCGTACTCGAAGATATTGCAAAATAAAAGCCACCCTCCTCGGGCGGCTCGATCTTTCTCACGGAAGAGCACAACTGGTGAGTTCAGAAAGTTTTTTGGTGTCCATTTTTCCGACATGGATGGTGCCGTCCGAAAGTCCTATTGTGGGAACTGCGGGGGCGCCGAAGTTTGCCTTCTTTGGGACGCAGTCGGGTAATAAACCATTGGGGTCTCCGCCGCATTCTTTGTGGAAGGGAAATCTTGTTGCGACTCGCTCGGGATACGCCATTTCCACGGGATCGACAAAGCTCGGATCGATCTCCTTTAGCTGCTCGAAGCAGTACGTGCACCACCATGCGCTGTAGAGTACGACGCCTTTTTCTTTCAGGCACACAGAGAACGAAGTCGGGCTCGCCGATACAAGTGTGTGCGCCATAGCAAGGATGACCGCGGAATACCAATATTTAAGAAGTTTCATTTATCGCTCCAATTCAAGATCTTTGCTCAAGCTACAAGAAAACACACTGCTGTCAACGTGCGATAAAGTGGCAAATAAAAAAGGCATTCCCGAAGGAATGCCGAAAGAACTTGTTGTGCCTAGTTGGTGGTCCCGTCTCGGGTGTCTGCGACGCTCACGAGGGGCGTAGGTGACAGCGGGCGATCACGCTTGATCGCTCCGACGGTGATTGCGTTACGCTGCTCGATATGCGCGTACACCCTGCCGCCAAGGTTCACCAAGAACATCAGGAGCGTCTTCAGGAGCCGGAGTGTCACGATCTTGTGGATCAGGCGCACAGCCATCGACATCGGCCAGAAAGCAATCCAGAGATACAGTTGACCTTTGTGATCGGCCCACGATACCTTCGGTGCGATTTTCTTTGCTTCCGCATAGACCCATTCGAATTCAGGCGGGTAGTCGAACGCCTTGCCTTCGGTGGGCTGAAGCTCCGCGACCCATTGGCTGAGCTGCTCATCCGTAAACGGCATAACTTCATACAGCTCGTGGTCTTTGAGGTCGCTGACGTCCTGCTGGCTGGCGTAAGTGCTCTTTCTGGTCAGCTTTTCGCCGAGTAGTTCCTTGCGGACATGCGCGACAAGACTCAGGAGTTTTGCGTTGAGACCTGCTCTTTGCGGGGCGGTGAGTCGGTCGTTCTGAAGTTGCTTTTGTACCCCCTGAATATTTTCGAGTTGCTCACGGATGTGGTCGGATGTGCGCTGCAAATAGCACTTGAGCTTGTGGTTCAAGTATTTGGAAAGGTCATCCCACCGCCAGCCGCTCCAGGCCGCGCCGACTCCAAGGTACACAACGGCAGCCGGAATGTTCCACCATCCCATCGTCTTGATCGTCCCCCAGACAGGAACGCCAGCCCAATGGAGAAAGAGCATTGTTGCCGTGAAGAGGATGGTCGTCACATACTCACGGCTCTCGTCTTCCCGTTCCTTTGCGGTTTTTCTCCAGTTGAATTCGGGATCCCCCCATTCGGAGAAGACGCCGATCGCGACGGTGAGCAGGAAAAGTGGTAGGCCAAAAATGAGCATCATCATGCCAAAGCCGAGACCTTCTGCAAGAAGCCAGCCTCCGCCGAGCCAGGCCCACGAAGTTGCGGCCACCGCAGTGCCAACAACTACCCCGGTTGTCACCGCAGCTGCAGTCGATGTGCCAGTATCTCCCGGCGGCCTCGCGGTTGCGGTTTCGGATCTCATTCCGCGCGCAGTGCTTGTCGACCCATCTGTGGCTCCGGTCACGTGTTCCGTCGTCGCATGGGTCGCGGTAGGCACCGGGGCACTGTCTTTCGATGAGGGACCGCCGAAGTACATGGCTCCGAGGATGACGAGCACCACAATCACCAGGAGTGTCCATACGGTACCCCCTCGCTGTCTGAATCGAAACATCAGATATCTCCTTTGAGATCAAATATTGCAAAGTGCAAAATCGCACAGACTGGTTCTACACCAATCTCGCAATATTGTCAACTCATATGAGCCCGAAGAGCTGTGTTAGAATCGCTTTATCTACCCGAGTAGCAGAGCAAAGCTCGCTACGGGGCAAGTGGCTAAATATATGAGTAATTATCGCGCGACAATTGGCTTAGAGGTACATGCAGAGCTTAAAACAACTACGAAGATGTTTTGCGCGTGCAAGAATGACCCTGACGAGGAGCGACCGAACTGGAATATTTGTCCGGTGTGTACCGCACAGCCGGGGACACTTCCTGTCATAAACAGAAAAGCGGTAGAGCATGTGCTGCGCGTTGGAAGTGCGGTCGGGTCAGATCTTGCCGACTTTACCGAGTGGGATCGCAAGAATTATTTTTACCCGGACATTCCCAAGGGTTACCAGATCAGCCAGTATAAATATCCGCTTGTATCAAACGGAGTGCTCGCAGGAGTCGCACTCACGCGCATTCACCTCGAAGAAGACACCGGAAGCTCACGCCACGATAAAGGCGACTATTCGCTCATCGACTACAATCGTGCGGGTGTTCCTCTTATGGAGCTTGTCACCGAACCTGTCATTCACGATGCAGAGACTGCGATGCGTTTCGCAAAAGAGCTTCAGCTTCTCTTGCGCTATCTTGGCGCGTCGGATGCGAACATGGAAAAAGGGGAGATGCGCGTCGAAGCAAACATTTCGATATCGGAAACCGAAACATTTGGAACAAAGGTAGAGGTAAAGAATCTTAACTCGTTCAAGTCCGTCGGCGACGCTATTGCATATGAGCTCAAGCGTCATGAGGAAGTGCTCGAGAGGGGAGAGAAGATCATACAAGAGACGCGTGGCTGGGATGAAGGTGCCGGAAAAACCTTCAGTCAGCGCAAAAAAGAAAGCGCCAATGACTATCGCTACTTTCCCGACCCTGATCTCCCGAAGATGATGGCCACTGAAGTGTTCGGAAAAAAATACGAAAAACTTCCCGCACTCCCGGAGCTCCCGTGGCAGAAACGCGAACGCTTACAAAAAGAATACGGGTTTGTCGAACACATCACTGAGATCTATGTGAACGATCCTGTGCTTGGGAAATTCTTCGATGAGGTTGTTGCGTTTTCGAAGAACGATCATGAGCTGATAACGCTCGCGTCGAATTATATTTCATCGGATATTGCAGCACTGCTTAAGCTAAACAATTGGTCGCTCGGCAAGCTTGATGCGGATTCATTTTTATCGCTGATCAAAATGGTGAAGGCGGGAGAGCTCTCTTCGCGCGGCGCAAAGGATATACTCGCGATCATGTACAAAGAAGGGGGTGTACCGGCAGATATTGCCAAGCGTGAAGGTCTTATGCAAAAGAGCGATACCGAAGCCCTCAAAAAGATCGCTACAGAGGTCATTGCCGCGAATGCGAAGGTGGTTGAAGAATACAAAGCAGGCAAGGCAGCATCACTGCAATTCTTGATTGGTCAGGCAATGAAAGCGAGTAAAGGCTCAGCGAATCCGGGTATGCTTGCGCAGGTATTTAAGGAACTCCTCAAATAGTAGAGTATGGCATCATTTTGGTGTTCATGCCCACTCCTGTTTTCATTGCGATTCCAAGATAATATTGTATGCTAAGGACAATGGATATTGGCGCCCAAACACTTGCTCAGCTGTCTCTCGAAAACAAGGAAGCAAAATACGTAACACTGGAAACAGGGAGCAAAATTTCCGGTTACACAAAGGACTATCTTGAGCGACTCTGTCGTCTCAATCAGGTGAATTATCGCATGTGGAGCAATGGCACGTTTGTCATTGAACTTGAATCGCTTTTGCGAGAAACACACACCATACTTCTTTCATATGAAGGCATTACGTTCGTAGATAAAAACGAACTGACCGACCCCGTGCCGCAGATCGTTCCGAATATTCTTTTGTCGAGGATCAAGGTCGATGCGACCACTGCGTCACCCACGGTAGGTGAAACAATGAAAAAAGAAGAGACGGAAACTCTCGAGAGCGGGAAAGCGCAAGCGATGCCGCGTTTCGGCGGAAATGTTTTTAGTGGTGGCGCGCTCTCGTTTGTTGGACGAGCGGTCCTTTCGGGCTCAGAGAATGTTGAGGAGGAGCCCTCAGTCCAAACAGAAACACCAACCTCGACCAACGTGGAGGAAGCAGTTGTTGCGAAAAAAGAAGTGGCAACGAATGAAAAGCCGGAAGCACATGTGTCTGTGCATGTTCCGATAATGAACACCGAACTGCGACCACCAGTGACTGCTATGCCCGCAGTGCCTACAGTCCCAGTGCCTATTCCCACTGCCGCCCCCGTGTTGTCGATCCCAGAGAAGCCGAAAGAACATCTTCCTGATTTGCCACGTACGATCGTGGTGGAGCGCGTCAAAGAAGTGGCCGCTCCCGCAAGTGCGAATGATGATTGGGATGCCTTATTGCTTGGTGAAGCGGATGACAACAAAGAAGTTATTGGCATAGAACCGGTGAGACTTTCAAAAGCAGACATCCCATCCCCATATCGACCGATAAAAACATCACTTGATGTGTCGGAGCATCACGACGACGCACCCCTTTTCCCGCCAATCAAGTTGCGCGCACCACTACCCGTCGCTGCAGCTGCACAGGAAAATATTTCCACTCTACATACGCCCGTTTCAATCCCTGTGCGACCCGATGCAAGTACCGCTCCAAGCAAATTAGATTTAAGCACAAATACCCCTGTTGGAAGTGTGTTGCCTGTTGTTGACGAGGGGACGATTTCTTCACCACAGAAAGGACAAAAAGTGGTCGTGTTTTCTCCACAAGCGTTTCCGGGGCATGCCGAAAGCGCAAAAACCCCCGAGGCAAAAAATGACAAAAAGGAGGCGGGATGGGAGCAATTGTTCAGCGCAACCGCACCTAAGGCGGCCGACGACACGTCGAGTGCTGTCGAACATGCATCTTTAATGAAGCAGGCGAACATCCCATTGAAACCCGTTCTGGCTGGCGCAAGACTTCCCGCAAAAGATCTGCCTCGCAAACCGGCACTCCTGACTTCAAATCTTCCGATGAAGGAAGAAGAACATCATTTGCGCATCCCCGAGGCACACCCGCTTATGAAAAGCACTGGATTTAACACAGCCGCGCTTCTGCTTGTTGTGTCGTCGTTCTTCCTTTTGGGTGGTGGTGTGCTTACTGCAAACTTCGGTAATAATTGGAATAATGCATTCTATATCGCCGGGGTGGGCGCTGCGGGAGGAGTTCAAAAAGAAGAAAAAGCCACAACACCTTCGCCGATCCACACCGCAAACAGCAGAGAGCCAAACAACATACTTCCGTTTTCAAACGATATGGTAACCGCACCGGGAAGTCAGCCCAATTCGGTTATTGTCCAGCCCATCTTTGAAGATGGCGCAGGTCGTTCGTATGAATATGCCATTGTGCCGATAGAAAATATGGGGACATCGACTGTGCAATAGCTATCCACTTGATTCTTTGTTCCAGTTGTAGTCGCTTTCCCCATGTCTCGAATTTCATCCATTTACGTAAGTCCTATATAATAAGGCTATGGATACGCGTTACTCATTTATACGCTGCATCGTTTTTTGCACATCCGTGCTGCTCTTTGGGGCAACCGGTGCGCTGGTTTACGGGGCAACACTGCCAAGCGGCTCATTCATCGTGAAACCTGCAAAGGCGGAAGTGACACTTTCTCCAGGAGAATCAAAGACAGTATTGTTGACCCTCATAAATGGCACACCTTCGCCGCTCTCGATCGACACGACATTCGAAGACATTGTTTCAAGTAGCCAAAAGAACCCCACCGATGATCCGGTGAAGCTCCTCGGCAAAGAGCATAGTGCAAACTCACTGAAGGATTTGCTCTCAATACCGAAGGAGTCATTTGATCTGCTTTCAAGCAAGGAGGTGCAAATTCCCGTCACAATAACTGTTCCCAACAATGTGAGGCCGGGTGGGAGATATGGTTCGGTCGTGTTCACATTTAAAACTATGGGAAGCTCAGTCTCCGGTCAAAACGTCACCATAGAGAGTAGGCTTGCGGTGACATTGTATGTGCGTATTGCCGGAAGTGTAAACGAAGAGGGAAGGCTCGCGGCATTCGGTTTGTTCAACGACGCAAAGACTAGTCGGTCGCCCACGGGGGAGAATCCACTGCGCTTTCAGGTGGCATTTGAAAATCAGGGCGATGTACATCTCAATCCCTACGGACGTTTGAGCGTGAGCAATGTGGTTGGCGCTCCACATTCTGTGATCATTGACCCGTGGGTGGTGCTCCCAGGTGCAACACGCATGCGCGAGATAGACATCATCGAATCGCTTAGCCCGGGCTACTACACTGCACACCTTGAGCTTAATCGAGGGTATCAAGATATCGTCGACACAAAAGAAGTAAAATTCTGGGTACTGCCGAGCGCATTTGTTGGGTTTATCTGGTTCTGCGGATTTATTTTTATCATCTGGCTCATTCGCCGCTCGCTTCAATTATCAAAACACGCTGTTTTGTAACCACATGAATTCCTTACACAAGAAAGTCTTATTTGTTTTAGCACTCAGCGGGGTATCGCTCATGCTTGGCGCATCGCTTGCCGAAGCATATGTCGCGTCGAGTTCAAATTATCGCATACAGGAAGATAGCATCAACGCCGGAGGTCTTCTCTCCACCTCAACTTCTTATCGCGTCGAAGACACACTCGGCGAGTCGGGCGTCGGCACATCATCGAGTGCGACATATCAGATCAAGGGTGGGTATCAGCAAATGCAAGAAACGTATCTTGCGATTACGGCCCCCGGGAACGTAACCTTACTCCCGAATATCCCTTCGGCGGGCGGGGGAATTGCAGATGGATCGCTTGCATGGACGGTCACGACCGACAACGCCGCAGGGTATACCATGAACCTCACCGCATCTGGCACGCCGATACTTCGCTCCGGCGTGGATAGTTTTGCTGACTATGTGACTGCGGGTGCTGATCCAGATTTTACCTTCACTACGGGTGCCGCTGCGTCAAATTTTGGCTTCACTCCGGAGGGTGTAGATATCGTACAGAAATATAAAGACAATGGAGCGATCTGCAATGCGGGTGTGCTTGATACGGGAAGTTCATGCTGGTCTTCACCTACAACAACTCCGACGACGATTGTCACACGCACGAGCGGAAATCACCCCCTCGGGTCAGCCACAACGCTCCGATTCCGTGCGGCCTCGGGTGCCGCAAATGTGCAGCCCGCCGGGTCATACTCCGCAACTGAGACATTAACCGCAATCGCTCTCTAAAAATGCGAGGGAGTAGTATGTAGTAAGTAGAAAGTAGAAGTTAATTCACATGCAACAGAGTTCCTCATGTCTTTCATTGCGACTCAAATTAGAAACACCATTGTTGTGTGTGGTGTTTCTATTTTCTATTTTCTATTTTCTATTTTCTCACACCGCGTATGCAGCAACGGGCAACCAATTTAATATCGGAGTAACGGTTACCTCAGGCGCACCTCCTCCTCCACCGCCTCCACCGCCACCCCCCCCTCCGCCATCGCCACCCACTATCGCGAGTCTCAGTCCGACAAATGGTGCGACTAATGTTGCCACATCGACGAATCTTCAGGTGACATTCTCAAAGTCGGTGCTTGCCGGTTCGGGGAATATTACCGTAAGGCGTCAAAGTGATTCTTCGATCTTTCAGACGATTCCGATTGGAAGTGCGCAGGTTTCATTTGGAGGGCCGCTCGTGACGGTCACCCTCGCGCCGTCACTACTTGGGTCAACGCAGTATTACGTTGAGATCGACAGTACTGCTGTGCAGGATGGTGGTGGGCTTTTCTTCGCAGGTATTTCAGGTTCCGCAACATGGTCATTTACCACTGTCGATGACGCGCCGCCAATCATATCCTCGGTAACCGCTACGACAACATATACGAGTGCTACCATCACTTTCAATACCGACGAGGCCGCACTTGCGACGCTTGAATGGGGTTTGAGTACTTCATATGGAGATGGTAGTGCGAGCGAAGTTGGGTATACCGTGAATCATTCGATGACCATCTTCGGACTTGCAACAAACACGCTTTATTATTTTCGTCTCACAGCGAAAGACGCCTTGAACAACCAGAGCGTTCCTCATACGGGAAATTTCACGACACAAAATCCTCCGCCACCTCCTGACACGACACCACCCTCGAATCCTTCTAACTTTACCGGAAATCCCGGGCTCAACGATATTCTCTTGTCATGGACGAATCCTTCGGACCCTGACTTTGCTGCTGTGCGCATCATGCGCCGACTCACTGGCTACCCCAGTGACCCGTCAGACGGAGTCCTTGTGTATGATGGTGCGGGAACTTCCTTTGATAATACCGGCCTCGCCACGGGAACACGATACTACTACACCGCCTTTGCGCGCGACAACTCACTCAACTATTCTTCCGGTGCGATTTTCTCTGCGGTCACCGATAGTGGAATTCCACCACCCCCGCCGCCCCCACCTCCTCCTCCACCGCCACCACTCCCGCCTCCGCCACCCCCTCCCGGGGGTCCACCACCTCCG
>OBEQ011054774.1_pt1 | contig 14947 bp, 22 predicted proteins | sample 1670901 | NCBI WGS metagenome assembly OBEQ01 (sample SAMEA104232315, study PRJEB22302) | groundwater metagenome | biome: forest; feature: aquifer; material: groundwater | place: USA | collected 2011-08-07 | depth 5.4 m | reverse complement strand
CATTGAATCGGTGTGCAGGGACCTGGAATGCAAAGGCATGTGGATGGATCTTCATGCTGGTCCGGTGGACATTGAATCGGTGTGCAGGGACCTGGAATGCAAAGGCATGTGGATGGATCTTCATGCTGGTCCGGTGGACATTGAATCGGTGTGCAGGGACCTGGAATGCAAAGGCATGTGGATGGATCTTGGTGTTGATTTTCCGGACATTGAGTAAATATACATTGGGGAGTAAGGCTGGAGCATTGACAATGACTACACAGGAAGCCTGCTCTGCATCTTATGCCCGGTTCGCCACATTCTTCTCCGGGTTCCGCAATTCCATTTCCGCAAATGCCTGCACCGCCACTCACGCAATGACATGATTCGCAGTGCCTGCCTTGCGTGCACGCATTGGCACCTCCGCCATTCATTTCACAATCTTCACCGGAATCTAAAATTCCATTGCCGCACGATGACGGCGGCGCCGCACACTGGCATGACACACAAACGAGTGGTGGCTCACAATTCGGAAGCCCCGACTCCCCGCATGTTTCGCCCGAATCTACAATTCCGTTTCCGCAATTTCCATTTCCGCCGGATTTTTCTTTTTTACAAAGCGAAGAGCAGCCGTCACCATTCTTCAGATTCCCATCATCACATTCCTCACCTGTTTCAAACGCTCCGTTTCCGCAAGCACCATTTCCCTCTGCATTTAATTTTTCTTTTTCGGCATCCGCGGCTGAGGTTGCATAAACAAGCGGTGTCGGCATAATGGACGGAGAAATATGAACCGAAACTTGTTTTTTCTCCTGATCCTTGGAAGATTTTTCTTCGGGAAGCGCGGCTGCGGAAAATAAAAAAAGCGAACAGGCAACGAACCATCCAAAAAGACGGAGTTTCCTAAATAGAAGGAGGTAGATTTGAAGCAGATTTTCGGAACTAAATTTTTGCGGCGTCAATGGTGTTCTCACACACCTTTCTTCTTAAAATTTTGACTCGTTTAAGCACTCTTTAAAAATATACCTCATGTTATTAAAAAGATCAAAAAAGACTACTTAACTACTTATTTTTCAATAAGTTAACGTCAATTTAAGGTTAAAATTAAGAGAAATCATGCGGAATAAGGTGGTAAAAATAAGGAGGACGGCAAAATAACCTATGGGCGGGATTTTTCCAAGCAATTCTGCCTGAGATATGTCAAATGAACCGCAAAACCGATCCCGATAATAAAAATCCAACCCAAAAGACCAGAATAAAAACCCTTCCCGCCAAAAATAAGCCCTGAATATCCGGGCTGAATTTGATACCATTCTGCCGCGAGTTTCAGAAAAAAAACGGCGCCGCCGTGAAGGCCCATCGATGTGAAAATCGATTGAGTTTTTAAAAATGAAAAACTCAACACCATTCCAAAAAGAAAAAGTCCGACAAAACCAGGCCAAATGATTCCCCAGTTTAGAAAAGCTTCGAAGGAAGCTTGCAAGACACGGAAGGAATCCCAAAAAGTCGGCGCTGGACCAATCAAAGGCCGCCCGCTTTTTAAAAAATGAACGGCGGCATAAAATGAATTGGTCACAAGAAGCGAGGCTAAAACAGGAACGCGTTTCTTTAAATTTAAATAAGTAAAGCCGCGAAAGAAAAATTCTTCAAATGCACCCACCAACACACCCGTTGCAAGCGCTGAACCAATAACACCAGCGCTCAATTTGAACGGTTCAATTGTCTTTAGAGCGCCCAGCTGAAATTCGAGTATGACCAAAAGCAGCAAAGCTAAAAGAGAAATCACAAAACCACTTCCCCATTCGCGCGCCCACGATTTACGATTGGAAAGCCCACACTCGTCTAATAACTTCCGGTCCGCACGAATAAAACAGATCAAAATAATCACGAACGAAATCATCAGCAGACGATTGAATATCTTTTCAAATTTAAAAACCGGCAGGAAAGAATACAAAACGGGTGCTAGAAATGCGCTCGCCGTGATTCCAATTCCAACTGCAATAAGAAAACGAAGAAGCTTCTTCATGTTTAACTCGCTTTTCTTCCCGTCAAAATCGTCGCGATACCAAACGTGAGTGGTTGAATCATAACCGAATGAAAGCCCGCGTCTTCTGTTTTTTTCTTTAACGCGGCAGGATCGACAAAGGTTTGAATCGACTGTGAAAGAAATTGATAGGCATCCCTGTGTTTTGAAATCATCTTTCCCACGAGCGGAAGGTAAAAATTGAGATATGGTTTATAGAGCAAATTCCAAAAAAATAGGTTTGCAGGCCGCGTCAAATCCAAGAATGCAAATTTTCCGTTTTTGGAAAGTACCCGTTTGACTTCCGAAAGAAACAGATCCATTTGTTTTACGCTGCGAAGCACAAAACTGGATGTGATCAAATCAAAACGCTCGCTTTGAAACGGCAATTGATGCAAATCTGCTCCCAAAAGAAAGGCGTGCGCAACTTTTTCTTTGGCGGCTTTGAGCATTCCTTCTGAAAAATCGCAGCCGACTACACGCTCGAAATCCTGCCGTTTCAAAAATTCTAATAGCGACGTTCCGGTTCCAACGCCAATGTCGAGAATGGATCTTTCCGATCCTTCCAGGCAAGTCTGAACAAGTTTCTTACGCCAAAATCGATCCAATGACAGGCTCAGGAAAGAATTTAGAAAATCGTAACGCTCCGGAATTGCATTGAAAAAGGATTGAATGGTTTTGGCGTCGGGCGAACCGAGCTCCATTGATTTCATCGTGGGCCGTTAATTGAAATGCCGGAGAATTTCGTAATTGGTGTTGCGCTGTGCCGGAATATAACCGGCGTCTCGGATGAAATTGACCAAATCGCTCGTGCGTGTTTTTACTTGAATTCCCGTCGGCTCCAAAACTTTGTCTTCCAAGAGCGTTCCGCCCATGTCGTTTGCACCAAACGACAATGCAATTTGACCAAGCTTCAGGCCCTCCGTCAGCCAGCCGCTTTGAATATTTTCAAAATTATCCAAATAAAGCCGTGAAATGGCGAGCGTCTTGAGGAAATCTTCTCCGCTTGCAGGTTCGAAATGGCTCATCCGCGGTGTTCCATTTGGCGACAAACTCCAGGAAATAAATGCGCGAAAGCCGTGTGTTTCATCCTGTAATTTCCGGAGCACTTCCAAATGCTGGATCCGTTCTTCCAAAGTTTCGATATGACCAAACACCATGGTCGCGGTGGAACGAAGACCGATTTCGTGGGCGGTCCGCATGATTTCAAGCCAACGCTCGGTGGAATTTTTCTTGGGACTGATCAAATGGCGTACCCGTTCCGTCAAAATTTCAGCGCCTGCGCCGGGAAGTGAATTAAGTCCCGCTTCTTTAAATTTCAAAAGCAGATCCCGAACAGGCATTTTGGATTTCAAAGCAATAAAATCAAGTTCCACAACAGAAAACGAATGGATGTGAACCTGCGGAAATTTTTCATGCACCGAATGAATCAGATTCAGATAATAATCGAGCGAAAGGCCGGGGTTCACACCGCCTTGAATCAAAACTTGTGTTCCGCCCATATCCACCAGTTCCTGAATTTTGGCAAAAATTTCATCCATCGAAAGTGTGTAGGCTTCGGGATCTCCCGGGCGGCGGTAAAACGCGCAAAAATCGCAGTCCACAAAACACGCGTTCGTGTAACTGACATTCCGATCCACCACAAAAGTGATCACATTTCCCGGATGCAGACGATTGCGAACTTGTGTGGCGGCAGCACCGAGCGAAAGCAAATCACACGAGAAAAGCGCGAGCGCATCATCCGGTTTCAATCGTTCGCGATTGACCACCCGTTCCAGAATCTCGCCTTGTTTTGACGAAAGCAAATCCGCGATCATTTTTCCTCCGGTATAAATTCTAAACTGGGCACCCGCTCAATCAAATTCAGTTTGGCCGCACGTTCAAAAAAATGCGTCAAGCCGTCCTGCATTTCCTGGTTAAAATCATAAATCAAATGAGACAGATAACTGAAGACCTGCGCAAATCGCTCATGAGCAACCGTGAACGATAAACCTTCTTTAAGCAAATTTTCAAGATTTTCTAAATTTTGTTTTGTCACTTGCTTCAACCGACGGTGAAAAGCGTGAACTTCTGCTGAATTTTCCGCAAAAAATTTCCGGCGCACCGCCCAAACCGAAAAACAAAAAGGCTGATTCGTCCAATCATACCAGAGTTCGCTCAAATCATATTTATAAACAAATTGGACTGGCTCGTAAAAAAGCGCTTTATCGCCAATGGCAAGATGAGCCACCCGCTCCTTCAGGATGTCACCCGGATTTCCTGCGCTTACGACAAACTGATTCTGAAATTGATAACGTTCCCGGAGTATGATTTTAAGCAGAGCCTGTGAACTCAAACTCTCTCCGGAAATTCCGATTGCTTTTCCGTTTAAATTCTCGATTTTCTCTTTACTAAAAAAAATGACACTCCCCGAAAAATGGCGGGCACCGATACAAAGCTCCGGCAAAAGATAATAATCATCCGGATGCATCGCATATTCCAAAGACGAAATAGGCGCAAGGTCGAGCGCTCCTTCTTGCATCCTCCGGTTAATTTGCGCGGGATAATTTTCCTCAATATGGACATGCGGGCTGTCCCCCGTGAGTCCGTGGTAAAACGGAAGCGTGTTGACGTACTGAATTTTACCGACACGAATTTGGCTGGACAATTTGATATTCACCGTCAATTTCCCTCAAGTTTTTCACTTTGAATCCGGACACTTCCCACCCACCGCCTGAAAAGTCCGTGGGGAATTTGTATCGAATCAAGCGCTTTTCCGACCACAAAATCCACCGTTTCTTCAATGGTTTTAAGCCCAGCATAAAATCCGGGCATGGCGGGAACCATGGCAACACCGAGCCTTGCCAATTTCAGCATATTTTCCAAATGAATGGCGCTCAAAGGCGTCTCGCGCGGCACCAAAACAAGTTTTCGCTCTTCCTTGATCATGCATTCGGCCGCACGTTCAATTAATGTCTGAGAAATTCCTGCGGCAATTCGCGCAAGCGTTGTGGTGGAACACGGGACGATCAACATTCCTTCCGTCGGAAATGATCCGCTTGCAATCGGCGCCGTAAAATCGCTGTAATGATAATAGCTGAATTTATTTAAAACGTGCGGCTGAAATAAGAGGCCGAGTTTGGGTTTCCGCAAATCACCCAAGTCAATATTTAATTCTTCCCGAATCACGGTTTTCGCGGATTCTGAAATGGTGAGTGTAAATTCTTTCCCCAGCTCCGCTAAAACCTCCGCCAAACGTATGCCATAAACCGCACCGCTTGCACCCGTTATCGCAACGACATAAGGTTTCATTTTCTTATCCATTTTTATCCATGGTGAATGAACGTTAAATCCAAAAATGTGGCAACGAAAATTACAACACTGACCCATGCATTCATATTGAAAAAAGCTTCATTGATCTGTGCCAGGCCAAATTTTGTCACCAATTGATGCTCCCGGTAAATCAAAATGCTCACCGCAATTACTCCGATCCAATAAAATAAACCAAGCGGGAATAAAATTCCGAGCACAATGAAAGCAAGGACAGTGAATCCCTGAGAACTTTTCGCAACCAAGACCGAGCGGTCAATCCCAAAACGAGCCGGAAGTGACTTCAGGCCTCTTGATTTATCAAATTGTACATCCTGCAGCGCATAAAATACATCAAATCCGCCAACCCAAGTCGCCACCGCAAACGCCAACATTCCGGGAATCCAACTCCATTCGGGACGCACGGCAAGCCAGCCGCCGTAAGGCGCCATTCCAAGCGTCAAACCCAAAACCCAATGCGAGATCCAAGTCCACCGCTTGAGATACGGATAAATCCAGACAAAGAAAACAGGAATCGGCGACAATCGAAAGCAGAGGGAATTTAACTCGCGTGCGGAATAAATAAAAACGGCGATGGAACACCAGGCAATCACCCACGCGAAGCGCCGCGTGAGCAGGCCGCTTGGCAAGGCTCTCATTTTTGTTCTCGGATTTTCGGCGTCAATCGGCTGATCGATCAACCGGTTAAGCGACATTCCCGCCGTTCGAAGCGCGACCATCGCAAGCGTAACCCAGAAAAAAGTGGCAGCCTTCGGCAGTCCGTTGGAAGCCAGAAACAATCCGAGATACGCAAACGGCAGCGCAAAAATGGAATGTTCAAACTTGATCATCTCAAGGAAAATCTTGATTTTTCTAGCGATCATAAGCGGATGATCTTATCAAATTCCATCGCACTTGAAAAGCGCCGCTTTTCAATTCTATATTCATAGCAGTTCAGGTTTTCAGCCAGAGACTGACCCATCCTTTGGCGGAAAACCTGAACCGCAAGGAAACCGGAAAAAAACCGATATATAAAGGGAGCGCTTACGCTCAGGAGGTGTCAAATGAAAAAGTGTCCTATCTGCAAAATAGCGGTTATTTTGGCTGCGGTTGGTGCCATCAATTGGCTGCTTGTTGCTTTCTTCAATGTCAACTTAATTACGAAAATTTTGGGGGATATGACAACGGGCGCGAAGGCTGTTTATGCTCTGGTTGGCATTTCGGGGCTCTTGTTATTGCTGTCGCTCTTCAAGAAATGTCCCGGCTGCGAAAAATAAATTCGTTGGCAATTTAATTTCCGGATTGCTGAGTGGCAATTCCCCGCTCAAAAGTTCGATCGGGATTGATGTGGCCGCTTGGCAGAACGGCACTCACACGCTCAAGCAGAATATATCCTTCTTTTCCTTTGATTCCTTTTAAGCCAAAACTTGCGGGTTCTACGACAAGAAAAGTCAAATTCCCTTCCGTCACTTTTTTCGTAATTTTTGCGTTTCTGATCACGTCGACTTCAGATGTCCCGACTTGATAGTAAATATCATAATTGGCGTCTTTGTCAAACACCAGGTCCTCATCTTTCGCAAACCCGGGGTTTATTAAACTTACGGAAAAACAAAAAATAATTAAAAATATCCAAAGAAAATTTCCAATTTGTTTAATCATTCTCACATCCATTTCTTTTCTCACTATGTTTTCTTTCATGATTGATACCTTTATCTCATGCTTGATTCCATTTTTATTTTTTACGCAATGGCTGGTGGCGGAAGCAGCTCACAATATGGTCGTTCACCATTCCGGCTGCCTGCATATAAGAGTAACAAATCGTGGAACCCACAAACGTAAAACCCCGCTTTTTCAAATCTTCACTCATCGCGTCCGACTCTTTCGTTTTGACGGGAAGTTCCTTGAGCGAACGCCATTTATTCCGGAGTGTTTTATGACCCGTGAAACGCCAGATGTATTGATTGAAAGAGCCGAATTCTTTTTGCAGCGTTAAAAATGCGTTGGCATTTTTGATTGCGGCCGCAACTTTGAGCCGGTTACGGACAATTCCGGCGTTTCCGAGAAGTGCTTTCACTTTTTTTGCGTCGTAAGCCGCCACCGCACGCGGATTAAAATGGCTGAACGCTTTTCTGAAATTTTCTCGTTTGTTCAAAATGGTGCGCCACGAAAGCCCTGCTTGAAATGCATCGAGAATTAGAAACTCAAAATGTTTCCGGTCATCATGAACCGCGACGCCCCATTCTTCGTCGTGATATTCGACCATGAGTGCGTCACCCTTCGGCCATCCACATCGTTTTTCGGTTTGATTCATGCTGGTTGAGCCCCGCACTTCAGCGCAGCAGCCCTCAACGTAGTAACCCCTTTGGGGTTAAGGGTTGGGACAGGTACCGTTATGCTTTTCGGACAATCCGCCTGGCACTTTTTTATTGAGATTCAACTGCCGTCCGGTTTATGGTTTACTTTCCCTTTTTGCCGCCTTTTGATTTTTCTTCATGTTTCATGTGAGCGTGATGTTCTGCATCTTTCGTTTTTTTGGAAAGTCCGGGAGGCATGTCGGCACCCTTCCAACCTTTTTTCTCACCCTTCAACCATCCGGGGGGCGTTTTTTCTCCCTTCCAGCCTTTTTTCTCGCCTTTTTCAAAACCTTTTGGCATGACAAGTTTCTCTGTAAGCTGGTCGGCTGAGTTTTGATCCGTTGCAGCCACATTTTCATCGGCCGCCTTGTCAACTTTTTCTTTCGCCATGAGCGGAACCGCGTTAGCCGAAATCACAATAGCAAAAGCCAAAATTCCAATTTTAAAATAACTTTTCATTGGAACTCCTCCTTGTTGTTAAATTGCCATCACCATTTTTTTGAGATTCAAGTGCCGTCCGTTTACGGTATGGATTTACACTTGTTCGTATGCTTGCTTTAAAGTTTTGATGTCAAGTTCGATGGTCGCCAACATTGTTAACGACCAAGCAAATATAAATCAAAGGCGAGCATCGCCCCAGGAGCTGCTTTATAGCGACGTGGGGTTACCACATCAATCGAGTATTCATATGCTTTCTTCAAAAGTTTTATGTCAAGTTTCTTCATCTGAAGTACGGCTTGCATCACACGATTTGTTTTTTCAGCGTCCTTGTCCTGCATCATTTTGCCGAGAACGGTAGGAACAATTTGCCACGACAAACCATATTTATCTTTCAGCCAGCCGCATTGAACTTCGCTTCCGCCGTTTGAAGAAAGTTTCTCCCACACTTCGTCTAATTCATTCTGAGTCTCACAATTGACGATGAGCGAAATGGCTTCCGTAAATTTAAAGTGCGGGCCGCCGTTTAATGCCATAAATTCTTGGCCGTTCAGTTCGAATGTAATTGTCAAGACCGTTCCTTTCGGAAGCGGTGCACCTTCGCCGTAATAACTTGTCTTCAAAATTTTTGAATTTCTGAAGACGGAAGTATAAAAACGAACGGCTTCTTCCGCATTATTGTTGAACCACAAACACGGTGTAATTTTTTGCATTACTTTTTATGTCCTGCCATCTCAGCAAAGAATGCTTTGGCGCCTTCTGTCACTTCGGCCTGCGTAAGATCCCGTTTGTGTGTTGCAATCATCCACGAATAACCAAAAGGATCTTTCACATGACCACAGCGATCTCCCCAAAATGCATCGTACATGGGCATGATGGCTGTGGCGCCCGCATTAACGGCTTGTTTAAAAACAGAATCGGCATCTTCGACATAGAGAAAAAAACTAATCGGGGATTCACCAAGCGTTTCAGCGCTCTTACAAGACATTCCGGGCCTTTCATCGCCCATCATGATCATGGAGTTTCCAATCTGAAGCGCGGCATGCATCACTCCCTTGCCGCCCGGATCTGGAAAAATCTGTGGATTCTTTGCGCCAAACGCTTTTTTGTAAAACTCGATGGCCTTTTTAGAATCTTTAAACGTGAACGATGGGCTTATAGTGTGATATCCATCCGGAATTGGTTTTACACTTGTTGTTGTGTTCATGTTTGTCTCCTTTTTATTTTTGATATTGTTTAGATTTAGATTTTAGAACTTTGCCGGACGATTTATCGATCGCAAGGCGGGTAAGCACAGAAGAAGTTTTTATTTCAACTTCATAATAAGTGGACTCTTCCTGAATAACAACGGAAGCGTCTTGAGCGAGGCGCTTGTGATCCGCATAAAGATCCGGAAATTGCGAGCGAATAATTCCTTTGATCTCTTCCGTCGCTTTTTTGTGGATTTCACTCGGTTGAAAAAAGAAAATCGTTTTTCCTTCCGGGAAAGTTTCCGGATTTGAAATGACGTGGCAGCTGATTGCTTCTTGCGGTCCCAAATCAATGGAAACACCGTGCGCGAGCGCAGTTTGATAAGGCACGTATGTAATTTGCCGGCTGAAAGAGACGCTCACGCTCTTTTTGTCTCGAAGGACATTTATCCTATCATACTGCTTGGGATCAAATGTTTGCCAATCAACGGATGAACCGTTCTTTTTCAAGGTTTCAATGGCAGTTTTAATCATTTCCTGATCGTTCAATGTCTGAAGCTTGACTAAGTCCACAGTATTTCCTTTTTTTGGCTGATCAGCGGCAAAACCCGCACCCCGAAACGCCAACACGATAACCAAAAAACAAAGAAATTGGTAGCTTGGGGATGCAAGGTGTTTCATCGAAACCTTCAAGCGATTACTAACTTTTAAAAAATTCAACTTGTCCCAGAAAAAGGGCTTGGCACCGAATTATTATTAATCCATCAATTAACAAAATTCTTTTCAATTTTCCAGACTCCCTTTTCACGAAACGCGGGAATCGTTTGGCGGCGCGCAGCATTCAAAAGCGCCGGCACCGATTTGCCATGTTTTTTCGCGTATTCAGAAAGCGGAATAATGGTGCTCGCCTTTAGATAAGCGACTCTTTTATGAAGCGACTCCGTCAGCGCTAGCGTCATCACGGTTTCCATGGTTTTTGTATTTTTGGAATCACGATAATCACGAAACCCCCGATAGTAAACTTGTTTCTCTTTATCGCGAATAATAATCACAGGAAAGCCAATCCGCTCAAGCTGATAATTAATAAGCGCGCGTCCAATCCGTCCGTTCCCATCACAAAACGGATGGATGGTTTCAAAGTCTAGGTGAAATTTCGCGATTTTATCGGCGAAATATGTTTCAAGGTCACTTGAATATTCTACTAGAATATCTTTAATCATACGTTCAACGTGCGCAGGATCAGGCGCAATGTGTGCACCCACTCGGACATATTCACCCTTTTTGCGGAAGCGGCCCGCAATCCGGTCATCAATATTAGTGATTAACGTTTGATGAAGAAACAAAATAATTTCTTTTGAAATATCGGCTTCTTGCGACTTTGTACGAATGCACTGCATCACTCTGGCCAGATTTTTTGCTTCAAAAACTTCCCGCAATTCAACGTGGCGGGATAATTTCATTTCAAGAAGTATCTTTTCGGTTTCTTTGAGGGTAAGCGTTGAATTTTCAATGGCATTTGAATTGTAAATAACTTCCGGAATTTCAGCTTCATCGATCATTTGAAGCAGTGATTCTTTTCCGATCTTCAGCCGATCATATTCCGCTTTAAGTGCCTTGATTCGCTTTTTAACTGGGGTGTTGGTTGCCATTAAGCTTGATTATACACATATTCACTGTATTTTGTAAATATATAGTGAATATTATGCTAAAAATAGGTTAAATTAACGGTTTTTAGGGGCTAGAACACCTAATATTCAACCTGTCCCCGCATCAGGTAGCTGGTACCGAATTTACTCATTTTTTAAATGTTCCTGAGAAAACGTTTGATGTCGTCATGATTTCCAACTAAAACAAACTCAACTAAATCACCTTTCCACCGGAAAAGAATTCGTGCTTTGATTCCCTTGCGCGCTTCCCAAAAATCTCCAGCTAGACGTTTGAGACCCAAACCTTGATGAATTTGCCTGTCTTTAGAAAGAACATCGATCAGTTGAAGCGCTGTTTCTTTAACATCTGTTTTTTCAGATGATGGCAGCGATTTGATAGAACGGTCAAAAGAAGGTTTGAATTCAAATCTCATAGCCCAGCAAGATGCTTTTTGGCTGCATCCGGACTGGAATAAGTTTTTCCCTCGTCAGACGCTAACTTTTCAATCTTTTTCCACTCTTTTGGGCTGTAGGGCGACTTAGCAGTCACTTCGCACGGCACAAGAATAATACCGTATTTTGTGACCGTAAAAGCAACTGAGGAACCTTCTTGTAAATGAAGAATTTTCCTCACGCGGTTGGGAATCGTTACCTGACCTTTTGATGTCATTTTGGTTGTTTCGATAATCGTCATTTGGGGGAAACTCCTTTTGTACATAATCGTAGACGGACATCAAGTCCGTCACGATTAGTACTGGCGCAATAGCGCCGGTATTACTTCCTTACTTTATTACATATAGGATAATCGAGAAATCAACGAAAGTCAAATCTATTTGTCACCCGCATCAGTCCCCGCGTCTTTTGCGCGATAACCGGCAATTTGACGTCAAGTATTTACGGCGAATTTAAACTTTCAGCTTGAATAAGTTGAAAAGCTTTATTGGTCGCATCAAACCGATCAGAAAATTCAATGCCCTCTTCCCGCATTTTGGCCATAAGCAATTCATGATATTTGGTTCGTAGTGCATTGATTTGATCCTTGGCGCGATATTCCTCTTCCGGAATTTCCCGCTCAGCTTTGACCAGATCCGTATAAATTTTAGCGATTTCAATTAAGGTCATAGGTCTTCGTTTGCGATTTTAATTGCAATTCGGGTTGCGTGATCTCTGTCTATAAATTTAATTCCCTGCTTTTTTAATAGATCAATGAACTTCCAGTGCAATTCTACTCTTTTTTCCTCCAAAAGTTGAAGCTTTTTTGGGTCAGATGTTTTCTCAATCTTTTCGATGATTTCCACATATTCTTTAGCGGCTTGATACAAGCTTTTCATTTAATCTCCCTTTTGGTTAGTGAATCACGGGAGATCAAATAAAAATCCCCCGCGAGATTTCTCGTGGGGGACGAATCATTTCTAAATTGTGGGGATTATTTTACATATTTAACGCGGAAAATCAATTGGTTTTTGCAACAAGTTTTCGCGGCCCGGCGTCTTTTGCGCGAGAACCGGTGGTGGATTTATTTAGCACCTTTTAAAATTAGCCGCAATTGAGCTAACTTTTTCTTTGGAATTTGAACTGGAATTTTTTCGGGTGAAATCCAAACAACTCTTCCATTCTTCCAGATTGCAATTGGATTACCTGCAAGTTTATGATCAAGCAACGCTTCCTTTACTGCTCGCTTCAATGCCTTTTCGGCCATCCTAGCTAAAGGCGAAATTTTCATTTCATTATTCACTGGTCGCTAATCACTGTTTTTTTAACCTGTTCCCGCAAATTAATTAACCTATTTTAAGATGCTGCGCAATCCACATTTTGATGAGCGAGGTTCGAGTCACACCAATCCGGTTTGCTTCCAAATCAATCCGGTTTAAAACCGGTTTGGGAATATCAATATTGATCCGTTGAGACGGAATCTGAATGCTGGCGCTATCCATATCCAGCATGCCAGACACATTCCCTTTTTCAAACTGCTCGTCAAATTGTTTGGCAGTCACTTTAGCTTCCGCTTTTTCTGATTTAAGAACTGCTTGCAACTTGCGCAATTTTTTCTTTGGAATTCGGACTGGTATCTTTTCTGCGGGAATCCAAACTACTTTTCCGTTTCTCCAAACAACAATCGGATCACCAGAAAGTTTATGTTCAATCATCGCCTGCTTCACCGCTTCTTTTAAAGCTTTCTCGGCCTTTCGAGCCAAAGGAAAAGTAGATTTTCTTGAATGTTTCACGCTAACCCCTCCCCGCGGGACGCAAATTCCGACGAGGTGTCAGCGCCTCGCGGAATAGTGCTTGAATCATTCAAGATTCAAGCGGCGCCGAAAATTCAACCTGTCCCCGCGAGAACCGGGATTGAGTTTAGGTTTATATGTTTACCAAAACCGCCCCTAGCAAAAATAAAATAACAGCTGCTGTTAATACCTGCCTTCTATTTCCTAATCTGAAAACCATGAATTTCCCGGTTAATATTCCTGCAATAAAAAGTAAGTAACCAAGTTGTGCTAATCCATGTCCAATAACAATTAAAATATTAGCGGGCGTGAATAGCACTACATAAAAGGAGGAGCTCATTGGATACAGTAAAGATAACGTGCTAATCCAAGGCGTATGTTTGCCAATTGGACGTAAATGAAAGCAAAAGTTCTCTACAATATATGCCCAAAAAAATAGGACAATAAGAACTTCAATTCCACCTTTCCATCCCGTCAACAGAAATGTGACGACGATACAAACAATTAACCCTAAACAACCAAGGGCTTCAATTTGGGGGTTCTTTGATCCATTTCCATATCTACCAAAGCTAGAAATAAAATAAGATAAGGCTCCTAAAACAAAAAGCAGCAACCATATTTTCATTTTGAGTTATTTTTCACGTTTACCAAACACCGTCCGGTTTACGAACTCGCGGATGCCATTTCATTAAGAGATTTAAAGTATCGGTTATGGGTACGGTGCAATTTCTTTTCAGTAGCTGCTTCTAAAAGGACGACCTCATGGCTGACTTTCTTTCTATTCAAATTTAATTCGATTCCTAGCCTCATATTTTCAGCCTTTGTCCGCTCAGAATTTTTAAACCTTTCGAATTTAATAATACGTTCTTTTTGACGATCATATTCAATTAAAAAAATCATAAATTCTCCTTTTCTAAATTAAAGACTTGGTAAGTTTGATCATTTCTTGCTTAAGCTTTTCCATTTCGTCTCGCTGATTTTTTAAAACTTTCTTTTGTGATTCTTCTGTAACATCTTGAAAAGTATTTGTCATATCAATTTCTATTTTTTCATAATGTTCGAAATTTCGAGACATTTTTAATAGAAGTTCTTGAGTCATTTTGTTTCCTCCGCCATATTTTATTGATGGATCAATTTTGTCTGAAAGCTTTTCTGAAAGCTCCGCCCAATTATGTTGCAATATGGTTCGAACTTGCACTTCCACCAATTTTTCATCAATCTTTATAATTAAATGAACTGCCCTGTAACCGTAATTTGGTTTTATTCTACGATCAACTAAAGATACTAAAGAAAAAGCGTTTCGGATTTGACTGACAACGGAATCTTGTTCTTGAATATTCTCGATTACAATTCTACATCCTGCAATATCTTGTAATTGGCTTAATCTTATGCTTTCGCGATGCAACTTATCGACAATAGAAGTTGTAGATTTTGCTGGTCGTCCTGTAGCTTCCAACTTAAGGTTATCTTGTATAATTCTTACAACAGTTTCATATGCCACGCCAAAAGATTTACGATAAGTATCTATACCCAAAAGCAATAGAACTGCGAGATTGTCGCAAAAAATAACTTCATAAAACGCTTCACGGGTCGATGTGTTATCCGTGAAAAACTTTTTGAACCAAGATGAACAAATGATTCTGAGAGAAGCCCATCTGGCCGCCAGAGAGAAACGGCATGCTGACCGGATTAAAACCATTCTCTTGCTCAATGACGGGTGGAGCTATGAGCAAATTGCAAAAGCGCTCTTGCTCGATGACGCCACGCTTCGCCGTTACCTGAAAGCATACCAAGAAGACGGATT
>OBEQ012433219.1_pt1 | contig 14955 bp, 10 predicted proteins | sample 1670901 | NCBI WGS metagenome assembly OBEQ01 (sample SAMEA104232315, study PRJEB22302) | groundwater metagenome | biome: forest; feature: aquifer; material: groundwater | place: USA | collected 2011-08-07 | depth 5.4 m | reverse complement strand
TGCGCAGCCTCCCCGCCGCGAAGTCGTCCGCCAGGTGGGACAGAAGGACGGGCAGGAGCGTCGCCTGGAGCAACGACGTCGGAAGCGATGCCACGTCGCCGGTGTAGCGGAGCATCGTGCCTCCTCCGACCACGCCGGCGAGCCCTGCCATGAGCTGATCGACCACGGGGTTGATCCGCGTGACGCCGCTTCCGCCGATCTCGGACCCCACCAGGCGCGCGAACCTTTGCACCGGCTCGGGACGCTGGAGGGTCAGCGAAAAGCGCATTTTCTCCAGCCACATGGCGGCGAAAACGAGCACCGAAATGGTCACGAGCTCGCCGAGAAGGGCTCCGATGGGGATGGCGACCACGCCGTACTTCGCGTGCGCGAACGCGACGAAGCCGATGTTGGTGACGATGCCGACCGAGCTGGCAACGGGCGGAGCGAAGAAGCGATGCTCGGCGTTGAGGACCGCGGCAAAGAACGTTTTGACGCTCAGGGCCACCAGAAACACGCTGAACGGAAGGACCATTCGCACGGCGAGCGAGAAATCTGGGCCGGAGTAGCGGACGCGGAAATACAGGAGCGCCAGGCCGCCGATCGCGGCTGCCAGCGCGCCGCCAAGAACGAGCGCGTGTGCGAGGAGCGAGCCTCTGACGCGCGGCAGCGATGCGCGGTCGCCGATCTTGATTTCAGCGAGGATCGGTATGAGCGCGGAGTCTTGGAAGGCCGTGAAAACGAGCGAGCCGGCGAACCAGAAAATTGCCCACGAGAAGTAGTAGACGTCGGTGGCCTGGGTGCGGCCGAACCACGCGGCGAGCAAGAGGGGAAGGATCGCCTCCCCCGCGCGAAAGACGACTTGCACGGGCAGAAGCAGGAGCGTCGTCGAGACGATCGATCGCCTCGTCACGAAAGGAGCTCCGGAACATCGCCCAGCCCGACGACGGGAATCTCTTCTTTTCGAGCGAAATCGAGGAGCGCCGAGAGCCTTTGCATGATCCCGCGAGCGGCGCGCTCCGTCTGTGCGTACGGACTCGCCCCGGGGATGATCTCCACGTTGTGGAACATCGCGTTGAGAATGACCGTCTGCTGCGGGCGTCCGGCGCGCGCGTGCGCGATTTCGTCCCTGGCGACACCGACGATTTGCGCTTCCGTTCCATGCGTCGGACGGAGCCAGCGCGGCTCCACGTATTTTCCGACCAGCGGTGTGCCCGAGAGCGCGTGAGGGCGGATGGTGACCGGCACCTCGAGCATGGGGCTCGTGCCGGTGCGCTCGGGGGCGTGCGGATCGGGATGGTACGGCTGCGTGGGGGCGTCGACGAACGAGAGGCCCTTCGCGCCGGAGCTCGACCAATCCATGAAAGGAGTGACGCTTGATTCGACCGCGTAGCCGAGACTCGTCAAGATCGGGATGGAGTTCTTTCCGATGCCGAAGCGACCTGCGCGGAAGCTCTTTGGCGCGCGGTCGAACGTTCTTTTGAAAAGATCGGTCAGGTAAGCGAGCTTTGCGCGCTCGATGTCTTCTCCGTAGTCGCGCTGGAAGTCTTTGGTGACGTCCGGTTCGAAGGCGCCCGGCTCCGCGTACTCGCCATGCAAGTGGGTACCGAGCTCGTGTGAGCCGGCGAGCGCGCGAAGGGCCTCGACGCTCGCGTCGTTTCTCATCACCTCCGGCGAGAGGAGGTAAGTCGGTTTCGCGCCATGCGCGCGAAAGAGCGGCTGAAGACGCGCGACGACCCCCTCGAAGATGCCATCGAAAGTGAGCGGCTTTTTCGAACGCCAGCCCGCTCCCTTGTCGCATTCGGTATCGATGGAAATGCAGAGAAACGCGCGCATTTTCAGGCTTGGATGAGGTGGGTGTGCTGCATAGCACACCCACACAGCGTCGCACGGCTCCGCCAGCGCGTCGGTCGCATCAGAACCAGCGAGCGTACTCGCGGACCAGCGGCACTTTGGTCTTGGCAAAATCGAATTTGAACTGCGCAATCTGGGCGCGTTTTTCGTCCGTGTCGCCATCCACGGGGATGCCGCCGAGATCGAAGGTGCTGGCGCCTTCATCGCGCGCCCAGCGAATGGCGGCCATCATGGGGAGGGCCATCTTGGAGATCGATCTCTGAACCGAAGATGTGGCCCCGAGGACGAAGGTTGCTACGCGCCCGTGGAGGATCGCAAACAAGGCGCTGATGGTTTCCGCCTCGTGGGTGCAGAGGAAGAGGGCTCCGCGGCCTCCTTTCGAGTCTGCCACGAGGCTCGCCGCGAGGCGTTCGAAGAAGGCGCGCGGCTTGTCGGATCGCGCCTGTCCTCGCATCAGCTCTCCGTGGAGATCTTCGAGCTTGCGCATGTCTTCCGGCGTGCCGCGGCGGACCGTGGCGCCGGCCTTTTCGGCCTGACGGAGCTTGCGGCGGAGGGCCTCCCGGTCTTTGCCGGCGAGAATGGCGTCGTCGCTTTTTTTCTCGATCTCCAAGCGGAGCGTCATGGCGTGGGCGCTGTCGAAGGCGTGGACGAGCCGGAAGCGTGCGCGCAAAAGAGCCGTTTCTACGCGCGTCGCGTCCTCGCCCGCCCAGTACGGCATCACCTGAAGTCGCCCGACGCCGTGCCTTCGTGCGGCGACTGCCATGGCGGCGGCGACACGTCCGACGTCGCTCGGATCGTTGCAGACCGGTCCCCGCTCGATCATGGCAAAAGGGAGAGGAATACCACGCACGTAAGGTCTCATGACGAGCGCCGCTCCCACCACGCGTCCCTGCTCGCGCGCGAGAACGTACCGCGCGCGCATCGGACGGCCCACCACGGCCACAGGCGCCCAGGCGCGGGCCTGCGCGTAATGACCGCCGCTCGCCGTGTCGACGAAGCGATCGAACGCGTCGGCGTCCGCACCCGCGGGGGAGGCGGACCAGAGGATATCGAGAGAAGAGGACGTAGCGCCCTGAACTAGCACGCGACCAGGTGGATCGCAGCGCTGGATCACCGCTGACCGATGGCAGGTTCTTGGAGCGTGAAAACAACAATGATTCCGGTGGCTCTCGTGTGGCATCGTACATGCACCCACGTTGACGGATACACCTCTACGTCTTGGAGCCGTCATGCGTTTTCACCTGGCCCCCATCGTTGGTCTCCTTGCTCTCGTTGCGGCTTGTGGTGGGGAGAGCAGTGATGTGGCGGACGAAAGCGATCTCAGCGCCGCCAACCACGCATCGGCCGTGCGCACCTGCACCAAGACACGGGACCGTGCGCTCGACTCGGCGAGCAGCAATTCGGCGATGCAGCAAGCTACGGTAACCTGGACCTCGTGCGTGAGGCGCGCCGACGACTCCGTTGCGCCGAGACTCGAGAAAAACCTCGCCGCTGTCTCGTCACCTGACCGGGGCGGCGTCGCCAAGCTCATGGCGGCGTACCGCACCGCCGCCGGAGTGGTCTGCGACGCGGTTTCCGATGCGAGCGAGTCCTTTGGTGGCTTCATCGCGACGCTCCAGCGCGCCGACTGCCGCGGAGAGGCGGAAGCCGCGCTGGCCGCACTCATCGACGCCTACGCCGATCTGGGAAAGAAGGCCGTCTCGGTCGTGAGCACGTCGGAGGACCACGCCAAGTGCAACGCAGCGTTCGACGCCGACACCAAGACGGCCAGCACCACCGCCGCGCAGGTCACCGCGGCAAGGAACCTGGCCGGATGCATCGAACACGACGTTGCGTTGCATGAACCGACCATCGTGAAGCGGATCGTCGACAACAAGGCCCGTCCGAAATCCACTCCCGATCAGATCACAAAAGAGGTGCACGACGCGCTGGTCGCCCACGGGGCCGCCGCGCGCCACGTATGCGCGATGCTCAGCGATACCGGTTCTTCGGCGGGCGGCACGCTCGCACACGTCGAGGCGGCAATGTGTACGGCAAACGCAGCTGCGCAGTTGGCGGACAACCTCGTCGGCAAGTGACCCCGGATTCGGGTTCCCTCGCGGCCCCTACCCCCTCGCATTCGCCGGTCGCACTGCTATACGTGGCCGTGCTCCCATGTCTGTTCATGCTTTGCGGGCGAACGGCGCTCCACGCGCCAAACCGGCCGCTCTTGGCAAGCTGCGCGTCTTGTTCGTCAACGACACGGCGCGAAACGGCGGGCCTGGCCGAAGCCTGTTTTACATTCTGAAATTTCTGGATCCGGACGTCGTCCATCGTGCCGTCGTGTTGCCCCGCGAAGGGATCATCAGCGAGCTCTACGCCAAGAGCGGCGTGACCGACGAGCTCTTCTTCGAGCCCAACCTCGTCGAGAACCCGGTTGAGCCGTGGGACCGAGCCATCGAACGCGATGACTTCGACGCGCCGCTTCCGCTTCGGGCGGTCCGTCTTTTGGGCAACGTGGGCCGCGGCGCGTATGGCGTCTTGCGGCTGACGCGCTTGCTCAGGGACGGGAAGTACGACCTCATCTACTGCAATGGTACGAACGCATGCTTTGCCGGCGGCGCGCTGGCGCGAACGAGCGGCGTGCGCGCGCTGTGGCACGTGCGCTACACGTCGGTACCAAAGGCGCTCGACGGCGTGCACGCACGTCTCGCAGCCAGCCGCGGTGTTGCCAGCATCGTGTGCGTCTCACGTGCATCTGCTTCGCTCTTTCCGCACTGCGCGAGCAAGGTGAAGGTCATCCACAACGCGCTCGACACGAGTGAGTTCGACGCGCGCGGCGTCGCGCCCGCCCTGAGAAGAGAGCTCGGCCTCTCGCAAGACACCGTCGTCTTCGGCAGTCAGGGGCGCATTTTGCCGCGTAAGGGGTACGTCGAGATGGTGCGCGCGGCGAAGCTGGCCCTCGAGCGCATGACTCCTGCCGAGCGCTCGCGCGTACACTTCGCGGTCCTGGGCGATACCCCGGCCGACATGAGGCCGGACCATCTCGCCGAGTGCCGCGCGCTCGTTCGGGACCTCGGCATCGAGAAGAGCTTTACCTTCCTGGGCTTCAAGATCGACGTAAAGCCGTACGTGGTCGACTTCGACGTTGCCATCGTGCCCAGCGTGTACCCCGATCCGTTGCCGCGCGCGGTCATCGAATCCATGGCGCTCGGAAAACCCGTGGTGGCGTTCGACGTAGGAGGAGTCGCCGAGATGCTCAAGAGCGGCGTTTCCGGCGCTCTCGTGCAAGGCACACCACCAGACGTCTCTGGTCTCGCAGACGCGATGGTCCGCTATGCCAGGGACGAAGACCTTCGAGTGCGTCATGGTCGCGCCGCGCGCGAGCGCATCGAGAGAGACTTCGACGGACGGACGCAGGCCCTCTCGATCCAAGCCGAGATCGTGCGAGCGGCCGGAGGTGCACCGCGATGATAAAAAGGCTCGTCGCCAGGATCGTCGATAGCAGTGGGCGACACCCGTACATCGTTCTACTTTGCGGGCTCATCGCTCTGGTCGGCAGCTGGAAGTACGCATCGAACCTCGACCTCCGCTCGGATTTTCTAGAGCTTTTGCCGCGTGACAGTCCGGGCTTCAAGGCGTTCGAGCATCAGCTCGGTCGTACCGGCGGCGGCGCGACCCTCATCGTGGTGAACGAGTCTCCTGATCGGCGGGCGAACGAGAAGTTCGTGGACGATCTGACCGCGCGGCTCCGAAAGATCGAGAGCGATCACAAGGCGTGCGTCGGCGCCGATCGGCCAGATTGCGGGCCCTCCCTCATCAGCTTCATGGAGACGGGGACCAAAGAGGTCCGCGCGTTTTTCGAGGACAACAAGTGGCTCTACGCCGATCTTGCGGATCTCGAAAATGCCGACGAGACGCTCGATCACCAAATCGCGATCAAGAGCGGCCTCGTCAGCGATCTCAGCGCGGACGACGACGAGAAACCAAAGGCGAGTCCGACTCCGAAGGCGACTCCGACTCCGAAGGCAGAGAAGAAGAGCGCCCTCGGCATGGACGAGTACCGCGACCGCTGGAAGTCCAAGGCCAACAAGCACGACGATTTCCCCACCGGCTACTTCGCAACCGCCGATGGCAAGATGATGGCCATTCGTATCGTCTCCACCGGCAGCGGTATGGGCGACCGCGGCGGCGATCTGTTGCTGGACACGGTTCGCGCACTGGTCTCCGAGATGCAGCCCAGCTCGTACCAGCCGGACATGAAGGTGGGCTTCGCGGGAGACATTCCCAACGCCATCGCCGAAAAAGAGTCGATCGTCAGCGAGGCCGCCTGGGCGACGGGCATCGCCTTCGTCCTCATTCTCGCGGGGATTGTCTATTTCTTCAGGTCGCCGTGGTCGCTGCCCGTGATCGCGCTCCCGGCATTCATCGGCGTCGGCGCTGCGTACTCATTTGCAATGTACACCTATGGGTACGTCAACACGTCGGGCGCGTTTTTGGGTGCCATCATCCTCGGCAATGGCATCAACTACCCGATCGTCTTGCTTTCGCGGTACCGCGAATTTCGCGCGCGTGGGATGGACAAAGACTCCGCGCGAAGAGACGCCGTATGGAACGCGTTCCGCGCGGAGCTGGTGGGCGCGATGGTCGGCGCGATCGCCTACGGATCGCTCGTCATCACCCGTTTCCGAGGCTTCAACCAGTTCGGCATGATCGGCTTCGTCGGCATGCTCCTCGTGTGGTTCTCGATGATTCCGTGCATGCCGGCGCTCCTCGTCCTCATCGAGCGGCTTCAGGAGCGCTTGCCCAGGTACCTGCGCGATCCCGCTCCGAGAATCGCCAAGGACGGGACGAGCGGTCCCATCATGAAGCTGTTCGCCTCGTCGACGGAAAGAGCGCCGAAGGTGTTTCTCGCCGCGGCCGTGCTCACCACGGTCGTCGCTGCCTACAAGTTGCCCGGTTACCTGCGCGACCCGTGGGAGTACAACTTCGCCAAGCTCGGCTCGCGTGGGTCGAAGGGCGGCGGGGCGGGGGAGTGGTCGAACAAAGCGGACACGGTTTTCGGCGGCAAGATGAACGTTGCCGGCGCGTTGATGCTCGCGGATACACCCGAGCAAGTTCCCGTCGTCAAGCAAACGATTCTCGCCAACGACCGCAAAGACCCGCAGGGCCAGCTCATCGCCGACATCGCCACCGTCTACGATTTTATGCCCGGGACGGCAGACGAGCAAAAACAGAAGCTGGAGGTGCTCGATCGCATTCGCGACCGCCTCACGCCCGCGGTCATGAACGGTCTCGACGACGTCGAGCGAAAGCGCGTTCTCGAAATCCGTCCGCCCGACGACCTCCGCGTGCTCCAGCCAAAAGACCTGCCCGCCCTTCTCCGCCGCAGGTTCGAAGAGAACAGCGGGGTATGCGGTACGGTCTTCTACGTCAAAACCAAGAACGACGTATCGCTCTCCGATGGGCACAACTTGCTCCGCATCGCCGCGACGACGGACAACGTGAAGCTCCCCGACGGCACCGTGGTCCAGACGGCGAGCCGCTCGACGATTTTCGCCGAAATGATTCGTTCCATGGAGCGCGATGGCCCCCTCGCAACGGGCGCATCGTTTCTCGGGGTGGTCGTCGTCGTTCTCGTCGCCACGGCGAGCTTGCGCGGCGGACTCGGGGTATTGGCCGTGCTGGTCATGGGCGTCGCGTGGACGGTGGGTGGCGCGGCGATTTGGGATCTGAAGCTCAACTTTTTGAACTTCATCGCCCTGCCGATCACCTTCGGCATCGGCTGCGAGTATCCCTTCAACGTGTTCGATCGATCGCGTCTTCTTTCTGGAGACGTGAGCCTGGCATTGAAACGAACCGGCGGCGCCGTGGCGCTTTGCAGCTACACGACCACCGTGGGTTACGGCGCACTCCTCTTCGCCGACAACCAGGCTCTGCAGTCGTTCGGCCAGCTCGCAATGAGCGGTGAAATTGCCTGCCTGGTGGGGGCGATGCTCGTCCTTCCGGCGCTCTTGCACGTGCTTCCCGGCTGGAAAGAAAAAATGAAAAAACGCGCGGAAGAGGCGGGCGCGGGGGCCGAGCCGCGCCTCGACGTACAGCAAGCGGAGTGATACGAGGGGCCATGAAAAGGCCCCTCATCGCGGCGCTGGTCGTGTTTGTTCTGCCGGCGTGCGGTTCTCCGCCTTCCAAGACCCCGGCGGTGCCCGTGAGGCAGCCGGCCTCGGAGAAGCACGCGCCTCCTCCGCTGGCCGAGCGCGCGCGCCTGGTGCACGCGGCGGCCATCGTCATCGACACGCACAACGACATCACCTCCAAGATCTTGGATCGTGGATTCGATCTCGGAAAACCAGACGGCAAGACCCATACCGATTTGGCGCGCATGAAGGCCGGTGGCGTCACGGCCGAGTTCTTCTCGATCTACGTCGATGCCTCCTTCAAGAACGCCGCGCGTCGCGCCCTCGACATGATCGACATCACCTACCAGCAGATCGAACGCCACCCGGACGCGCTCGTTCTGGCGACGAGCGCGAACGATATTCGGCGCGCAAAAAAAGACGACAAAGTCGCCATTTTGATGGGTATCGAAGGCGGGCACGCGATCGAAAATTCGCTCTACGCGCTGCGCGATTTCTACCGCCTGGGTGTCCGATACATGACGCTCACACACACGAACACCAACGACTGGGCGGACTCGGCGGGCGGTTTTGGACGGCCTCCCGAAGCGCGCCACCACGGCCTGTCGCCCTTCGGCGAGGAGGTCGTGCGCGAGATGCAGCGCATCGGCATGCTCGTCGACGTGAGCCACACGTCGGACGAGACGTTCGAGCACGTCATACGTGTGGCCAAAGCGCCGATCATCGCTTCGCATTCGTCGTCGCGCGCGCTCGCGCCGCACGGGAGAAATCTGACCGACGATCAGCTCCGCGCGCTCGCCAAGAATGGCGGGGGGGTGATGGTGAACTTCTTCCCGGGGTTTCTCGACCCGAAGCGCATCGCGGCCGACGCCGCATTTTTTCAGAAGCACGGTGCCGATCTGAAACAGCTTCACGAGAAGTACAAAGACGATCACGACAAGCTGCATGAGGAAATGGCCAAGCTCTATCGAGCGAGCGCACCGCCGGCGACGCCGCTGTCGGTCCTCATCGACCACATCGTGCACATGGTGAAGGTGGCCGGAGTCGACCACGTGGGGCTGGGGAGCGATTTTGACGGCGTTCCAGAGCTTCCGCAGGGGCTCGGCGGCATCGACGGGCTGCCGAAAATTACCGAAGAGCTCATGAAGCGCGGGCTCACGGACGTCGAGGTCAAGAAGATCCTCGGCGAGAACTTTCTCCGCGTGCTCGAGGCCGCCGAGGCGCATGCGCGAGCGACGAAAACGACGGTCTCCGGCGACGGGAGCACGCGGCGCGCTACTCCGTGAAGCCTACCTCAACGAGAGCGTGGCGAATCTTCGCGTGTCGCACCACGGAAGATCGATAGTCGACGGCTGCTGCCCGCAGCAGCATGGAGACGCACAGCTGCAACCTTCGGGCTTAGACAGCGCCCACACCAGAGAGTAACTCTGCTGAACGCCGTCGCTGTCGTTGATCTGCAGATCGAAGGCCAAGGTGTCTCCGAGAGCGAGGGCTGGGCGACCCACGTTGGCCGCGGGCACGCGCGCTTCCACGACGTAGCCGCCGGGAACGACGGCGATTTTGGACTCCACGTTGGACACGAGCGTGGTGCGCCCGTCGGCAAAGTCCTGGATCGCGCCGTGGTAGTCGAATGCGTAGTGATGATCGTTGGGGCCGTAATTTCCGGTCAGCGTTGCGGGCGAAGGTGCTCCGGAAAGATACAGCTCGACGGAGTCGTTCTGGGTCGTGTTTGCCGCGTCGCCCTCGAGTTTCGGATCCGTCACTTCTGCGGCCAAATAGAGATGGTCTGGTTCCCACTCCACGCGCATTTTCGCCGAGATGACGAAGGTGCCACCGGCCGGTCCCTTCTTGAAGGCAGCGCTGCTTTCGATGAGCAGAATGGGGGCTTGGCAGCCCCAGTCGTCGAGTTGTCCGTCGATCTTCTTGGCGCCGAATGAAAAAGCGTTGGCATTGGCGAACGCACCTTGGGTCACGCCACACGCGCGAGCAACATCCGCTTGAGTAGCGCCGCCGGCGTCGTCCGGAGCGGTGGCGTCGGGCGTTCCGTCCGCTGGGGCCGCCGTCCCCTTGAGGTCGAGACCGCACGCCGCATTCAGAAGCGCGGCGAGGGCGAAGGCGGGATGCCGCATCCGCTTCAGCGTATCAATGGAAGAGCTGGGTGCCCAGCTGAACGGTGTCGCCGTCGGCCCACGCGAGGAGCCGTTGCGTTTCATGCCGGAGCAATCGGAATCGCATGTCGGCGGGGTGAATGGCGATCCGCGCCGGCAGCGCAGCCCGCGCGTACTTTGCGATGCGGCACCAGGCGACGCTCGACACGAGCCGTCCCGGTGTGCGACTCGCGAAGTTGAGCACGACGCTCGCACGCTTGCGGTTGCCCGCCGGATCGTAGACGTGGCCGTGATCCTCGGTAAACGAGTATCTGCGACGCGCGAGAATCGGCAAGAGCCATTGGTGCATCGCCCACGCGGGGGCCACGAAGCCATCGATCCGTAGCCCGACACGGCGGAGCATGACTTCTCCGTCCTGGAGGCGCGCGTCGGCCTCCGACGGCGTCACGCCGCGGAATTCGGCCTCGCCTCCCGAGACGACTTTTTGGGCGTAGAGCCACGCGAGATTGCGGCGCTTGGGTTCTTCGGCCTTGTGAAAAAAACCGTGGAGATAGACCTCGTGGCCTGCCGTTTGAAGCGCACTTAGCTTGGCGCAAAAAGTCGGATGGTCGTCGAGCGGCCAGCGGCCATGGAAGTTCGGGACGACGAGGAGCGCCGGACGGACGCCGATCTGTGCTGCGTACTCGAGCGCGAGGTCGATCTCCGGTTCCCACGCGGGCGAGACGTCGTGGATCGAGACGTGGACAGGCACGCGCGCGGAATAGCACAGGCGCCGGGCGTGTGCGATCCCGCGCGCGTTCCGCGTCGGGTTCGGGTTCGCGCCAGACTACGTTCCATCCTCGAGGTCGTGGATCTTGTCCGCGATGCGACGCGCTGCGCGCGCGGCGGTTGCGGCGTTGGGGTGGAGGCCGTCGCCGATGTCGACGAAGTCTTTCCAAATGTCGAGCACGACGGCACCTGGCACTTGTGCGGCGATCCTGGTGCGATGGGAGTTGCGCAGCAGCTCGTACGTGGTCCTCCCGATCACCCAGTTGAGACCGACGAGCGAACGGAACAAGGGAAAATTCAAGTCGTCGTAGCTCGGGTAGACGTCGTAAATCGGTATGAGGCCCTTGGATCGAATCAGGAGTCCCAGAGCGACGTACCTGTCCACGACATGGCCCACATCCGTCGTGGTGCATTCCGTGGTCTGACTTTGCGGGACTCCGAACGCGTCCGAATGGAGACAATCGTTGGCAACCGTGATCACGACGTACTTGGCGTTGTAGACGACGGGGTTCGTGGGGATCGTCACCCGGGCGAGAGCCTTGAGAAACATGGTCTCGTAGCTCTGCCAGCCCGCAGGACCGCATGCCGGACCGGGAAAGCATCCGAGACGCGCAAACGTCGTCGCACCGGCCTGCCCTTCGTTGATCACGAAGCCGGGGAGTCGGTGTTCGCGCACCAGCGCATTGCCCAGGCTCAAATAGCTCCCGACGTTGACGGACGTACCGCCCAAGGGGGCATTGAGGTTGTCATCGAACGGAGTTGCGGCGTTCGAGTAGGAAGCGCCGATGACCAGTAGAGCGGGCTCTTGACCCTGACCGTGTGCGTGACCGACTCCCTCGAGTACGGAGAGACCGAGAAGTATCACCGCCGTACCTCGAACCAAAAGCGACATCTGCATGCTTGGCCTCCAGGGGCGAGAGATAGACGAGGGCACCGAGCTCATGCAATGGGCCAAAAGAAGTAGAAGACGGGACTGGCCGTGCAGTTTATTTGCGACCTTCTCTCGAGGCGCGGCTCTTCACCGGTGCATGGCGTCGGACCGAGGCAGTCTCGCGTTCCGCCGCCCCACACCCATGGAGTCGAACTATGAAGAGCGGTCTTTTTGTCTCTTGCGCTGCGGCACTCTCTCTCGCTTTTGCGTCCGGTTGTTCGAGCAGCGATGACAAAGGCGGCAGCAGCAGCGGCAGCGCGGCGCAGGATGGCGGAGGGAAGAGCGACGCGGCATCAGGCAGCTCGGCGTCCCTCGGCACAAATTGCACGAAGTACTATGGCTGCTGCCCGGAGCTCGCGAGCAAGCTCGGCGCGCAAGCCCAGCAGGCGTGCGACCAGTCGAAGAGCGCCACGCAAGACGCCATCGCGAAGGGGGCCAAGGCGAGCGACTACGAGACAGCGTGCAAGTCGGCGCTCGACGCGGCGCAACAGGCTGGCGTGTGCAAGTGACGGACGCGGCCCGAACTTCGGGCGGCGCGAACTAGCCCTCTCTGGCGGGGACCTGCATTTGCGCCGGTCTCCGCCTAAAGCGGCGCGCCATCCATCGGGAGAGATCGTCGAACCACGTGTAGACTACAGGTGTCGCGATCAGCGTGAGGAGGAGCGACAAGAGCTGCCCGCCGATGATGACCGAGCCCATTGCGCGGTTCGTCCCGGAGCCGGCTCCCGAGGAAACGACGAGCGGGATCATTCCTGCCACGAAGGCCAGCGTGGTCATCAAGATGGGGCGCAGGCGGTCACGGTTGCCGAGCATCACGGCGTCCGGGCGTGAGAGGCCCCGGCTTTGGAGATCGCGCGTGTGGGCCACTTGCAGGATGCCGTTCTTCTTGACGATACCGAAGAGGACCAGGATCCCCAGCGTCGAGAAGATGTTCATCGATTGGCCGAGAAGGACCAGTGACAGGAGCGCGAAAGGGACGGTGAGCGGAAGCGCGACGAGGATGGTGATGGGATGGATCCAGCTCTCGAACTGAGCTGCCAGGACGAGATACATGAAGGTGAGCGAGAGGAGAAAGGCGGTGGCGAAGCTCTGGCCCGCGCGTCCGAGCTCGCGCGCGCGTCCGGTCAGGCTGGCGTGATAGTTGGGGTCCATGTGCAAGTCCGCGCGCGCGCGCTCGAGCGCTTGGATGACGGCGGCCTCCGACACGCCCGGAGTGACGTTCGCGTAGACCGTGACTTGACGCTGGCGCGAAAGGCGTTCGATGGACGCGGGGCCGGTGCTCGGAACCACGTTTGCCACATCGCCGAGCCGCACGACGTGTCCATTGGCGGCGCTGATCTGAAGCGTCGCGATCGCATTCGGATCATTGCGAAAGGATTCCATGGCCCTGACGTAGACGTCGTAATTCTCGCCTGCCTGCGTGAAGCTCCCGACGCGAACGCCGCCCACCGCCGCCCGCGCCGCCGCCGCCGCTTGCACGGCCGTCACGCCGAGGTCCGCGGCGCGTGCGCGATCGAACCGAACGGCGTACGACGGACGACCGAGAACCAGCGTGGTGTCCGCGTCTACGACCCCGGGAAATGCGCGGAGCCGCGCGGCGAGCGCCTTCGAGTACGCGGCGAGCTTCTCGAGATCGGGGCCGCGTAGAACGTATTGAATTCCGGCGCTCTGCGCGCCGGTTCCACCGAAGACGTTCACCGGGGTCACGATGGTGCGAAGCTTGAACGCTGCGTACTTCGGAAGGACGTCGCGGCGAACGCGATTCATCATTGCGTACTGGTCGAGCGGGCGATCGCGCGGATCGACGAGCGCGACGAAGATGCTCGCCTCGTTTGGACTACGCCCCGATGGGTCGCCCGGCTCGCTGCCGATGGTAACCACCGTATGCCGCACCCCCGAGAGCGCACGAATGTCGGCGGCGATGCGGTCGCAAAGCAGGCGCGTTTGATCGAGAGAGGTTCCCTCCTCGGCGCGGATGGTCACTTCGAAGCGCGACTCGTCATCCAGCGGCAGGAAATTTTTGTCGACGATGATGCCTAATGGAATCGCGGAGGCGATCGCGGCGAGGATCGAGAGGCCCACGATCCATCGTCGCGGCATCAAGAAGGCGAGGAGCTTCACGTATCGGCGTTCCAGTGATCCATGGAGACCGCCGCGCGACAATGGCGGTGTGCGATCGCCGCGCCGCCAGGCGTCGTAGATCGCGCGCTCGTCCTTCGTCTCGGGAGGGGGCAGGGGCGATTCGGGCGGCACGCCCTCTTTGGGTGGACGTAGCCAGCGCGCGCTCAACATTGGAGTGAGCGAAAACGCGACGAAGAGCGAAACGGCGATGGAAAAAGACATGGTGAGTCCGAAGGACTTCATGAAGCGGCCTACGATTCCCCCCATAAAGCCGATGGGCAGAAATACGGCGATGAGCGAGAGGGTCGTCGCCAGGACGGCGAGACCGATTTCACGCGTCGCGAAGATGGCCGCGTCCCGCGGGGGCATGTGTTTTTCGCGCAGAAAGCGATAGATATTTTCCAGCACCACGATGGCATCGTCGATCACGATGCCGACCGATAGGGTGAGCGCGAGAAGGGTGAGCGTGTTGAGGGTAAGGCCCATCGCACGAACGAGCGCGAAGGAGGAGACGATGGAGCTCGGGATGGCGAGCGCGGCGATGGCGGTGGCGCGGACGTTCCACAAGAAGAGAAGGACGACGAGCGCGGCGAGCGTCGCGCCAACAACCAGGTGCTGCTCGACCGCGGAGATCGCGTTTCGTATGAACTCGCTCTCGTCGCGGACGATTCGAAGCTCGAAGCCTAGCGGGAGCGAAGACTCGATCTCGCGCACGCGCGCACGCAGCGCGTCGACGACCGCGACGGTATTGGCTCCGGACTGCTTGATGATTTGCAGAACGACGACGTCGCGGCCACTGAGGCTGGCGAGTGACGCCGGATCGGCTTGGGTATCCTTGGCCTGTCCGACATCCTTGAGCCGGACGATGCCGCCACCGCGTGCGGCCACTGCCATGTCGTTGAACCCCGCTGCGCTGTCGATGCGCCCCTCGATGCGGAGCTGGCGTGCCTCCGCTCCTCGCATCACGTAGCCCCCTGGTACATTCACGTCTTCGGCCGTGACCGCGCGCTCGATGTCGGAGATGGTCAGGCCGTACTTTTCGAGGCGATCGGGGTCTGCCTCGAGCGTGATCTGCCGC
>OBEQ012593249.1_pt1 | contig 14956 bp, 10 predicted proteins | sample 1670901 | NCBI WGS metagenome assembly OBEQ01 (sample SAMEA104232315, study PRJEB22302) | groundwater metagenome | biome: forest; feature: aquifer; material: groundwater | place: USA | collected 2011-08-07 | depth 5.4 m | reverse complement strand
TTTCCGGAATTTGGACCCGGTCGACTTTCCGCCGGAGAATGCGGGTCCCGTCGGGCTGCCGTTCCGCAATCTCTCCAACCCCGCCGGTGTTCAACAGGTAGCAGGAAACCTTAGCACCGTATCCTCTCAAAAATTCGAAGAACCGGTTTCCCTCGGCGGCTTCGTCTCCGATGATAAACGGATTCGTTCCAACCACGCGGACCGACTCCCCCGCACGGCTCGGATCACCCCCCGAGGATTCCACCGACTCTCCCAGCATAAAAGCGGCGGCGGCCTGCTCAATCGTCAGTTTCGAAGCAATAGGAACCACGGTGTTGCGCCGAGTGATGAATGCGACAACCAGCCCGTCTACCTCGGAAAGAGGCGGCAGGTTCGGAGTCGGCGCTTTCGCCGCGCCAAAATCGCTCCACTGCACGACTCCGCGGCCGTTGGCGGTCAGCGTTTCGTCGTTAAAACCGACCCGCCCCTGATAATCCACCATCACGTTCTCGAGCACCGCATCGGGCCGGATCGCTACGGCATACAGCAGCGGCTGCGTCCGCGGGTCGATCCCTTCCGTTTTCAGATAGAAGCCCCGTTCGGTTCCCAGCGCCGAGCCGTCCGCTTTTAAGAAGACCATGTCGTCCTGCACCACCTGAATCCCCTCTCCCGGTTGGTCCAGGCCGTGGTTGTGACAGGAATGCGTCGTCTTGCCGGTCGCGGTAAGCCCGAAAATCAACATCGAATACCGCTTCAATTTTCCGGCTCGGGCATCCCGTGCGGTAATCAGTTTCGCCCCGGCATGAACACCCAGCATCCCCGTTTTCTTGGCGTTCCAAATCGCCATCCTCAGGTGACCCTTTTTGGACTCGCCCAAATAATCGGACCCAAGAACGTAGGTAACGTTTTCATCGGGGAAAACCAGGATCTGCCGGTCCTTCTCCTGCCATTCAGGGATGTAGACCAGATGCTGCTGCAGCGAAGCCGCTTTCGACCGAGGAGGAAAGAGCAGGGACCACCACATGTAGGCGATCCGGATCATCTCGGGCCGCGCCACCGAAACGTACGTGCGGCAGGCCGGTGTAAAGGCGTCGTTGTCGCCAATGCTCCGCTCCACGCAGACAAACGGCGCTTTTTCCATGTAACGGTGGACCTTCTCCAGCGTTTCCGGAAGTTTCTTCAGCAGCTCCTGCTGCCGAGGGCTGGCCCCTCCCATCTGCGGCTGTCCGACGTAAACGGTGACTCCCGCCGAGCGGTTTTTCACCATCGTGTGGAACGCGTAGTTGCCAAACGCGGTTCGGGTGCCATACTTCTGCGCCTCAGCGCGAAGCTGTTCGTCCGACGGGTGGCGCACGTTCGGCTTGGAGAAAAAACCCTCGATATAGGGAAGAACCTGGGCGGCCATCGATGGGTTAGCTCTTTACACCCACTGCATGACCTTGACGCCATTCATCGGAACAAGCCGGGTAGGGTACAGATCAACGATAATTTCGTCCGGTTTGAACCAAAGCTTGATCTCTCGCTCCGCCTCCTGCTCCGACGACGAAGCGTGAATCACGTTTTCATAAAGCCCCGAGGATCGAATGCGCCCGAAAGAGCCCCGAATGGAAATGGGATCCGCCTCTTCCGGATTCGTCGCGCCGGCCAGTTCCCGCACCTTCTCGATCGCGTTCTCCCCCCAATAGACCAACGCCATGACCTTATGCCGGTCGTGCAGGTTTCCCTGCAGATACTGGACCAACTCCGCATAAAAAGGCTTTCCCTTCAGCTGATAGTAATGGGCTTCCGCCGTTTCCTTCGAAGGCCGAGTAATCTTGGCCGCGACGATTTCCAGCTTCGTCTCGGACAGCCGTGTCAGGATATTGCCGGTCAGCGACCGGACCAAGCCGTCGGGTTTTATCAGGACAAGCGTTTGTTGAATCATAAACTTACTATTATACGTAATGCAGGTTTCGCGTCAACTCAAGCGGGTCCCGCAAACCGGTTCAGCAGACGGTCCAGATCTTTCAACGAGTAGTATGCAATCCGGATCCATCCCCTCGATCGGCCGTGCAAAATCTCCACATGGGTGCCCAGCGCTTTCTTGAGGCGGCTTTCGGCCGCTACCAGGTGCGGGTCTCGAACCGTCCGCGCCCGGGTCCTGAAGGTCCCCGAAACGAGCGACTTAACGAGCCCCTCCACCTGGCGGACCGAGAGGCCTTCCGAAACGACCCTCTGGGCAATCACCCTCTGATCCCTTTCCGATTCAAGGGCCAGCAAAGCCCTGGCATGTCCCAACGTCAAACGGCCTTTAACAACTTCCTCCCGCACATCCGGCGCCAATTTGAGAAGCCTCAGCGTATTGGCGATCGTCGCCCGGTCTTTACCCATCGCCAGAGCAATTGTCTCCTGCGTCAGTTCAAATTCCTGAACCAATCGTTGGTAAGCCAGGGCTTCCTCGATCGGATTGAGTTCTTCCCTCTGGATATTCTCTACCAGCGACAGCTCTAGGGCTTTTTGATCCGGGATCTCTCGGACAATAACCGGCACCTCCGTTTCTCCCAATAACCGGAGGGCCTTTAATCTCCTTTCCCCTGCGATAAGTTCATATTGTGGACTTTCGAAACTACTACTAGCTATTTTTCTAACTAAAAGTGGGCATATTAAACCACTTTGCTTGATAGAATTGGCTAAATCACGTATCTTGGGTTCATCAATGTTTCTACGCGGCTGTAATCGATTAACCTGGATCGCCTGTAGAGGTACCTTCCTTGACTCTTCCACTTTTCGAGAAGGAGGATTCTCCGGAATTAAAGCCCGAATTCCTTTCCCCAGTCCCCGATTCTCCGGCATGTAAATTCTCCTTTACCTTTTCAGCCAATAATTGGTACATACGCGCCCCAACTGAGCTTGGATCATACAGATTTATGGGCATACCATGGCTCGGTGCCTCGCTAATTCGAACAGAACGTGGGATAACAAAATCATAGACACGATTTCCGAAGAAACGTCTTACCTCCTGAACGACATCATTCGTCAGCTTCGTCCGAAAATCAGCCATCGTCAAAAGAACCCCTTCGATTTGAAGCCCTGGATTGAGCCCTGACTGCACTAAGCGGATTGTCTCTAAAAGTTGGCTTAAACCCTCGAGTGCATAATATTCGCACTGAAGCGGAATCAAAACAGCGTCTGCCGCCGTTAACGCATTCACCGTTAACAGACCTAGAGAGGGAGGGGCGTCGATCAGAATGACGTCATAGCTGGTGGAAACCACCCCCAAAACGGACCTTAGCCTCTCTTCCCTTCGAGGAACAGGAACCAGTTCCACCTCCGCACCGCTGAGAGCCACCTGGGAAGGAATCAGCCAAAAATTGGCGACCTTCGTTGGAAGAATGGCTGACTCGGGCAACAGCTGATCAAAAAGGAGCTGGTAGATAGAGCTCGAGACCAACTTCTTATCGATCCCGAGGCCTCCCGTTGCGTTGGCCTGCGGATCCAGATCCACCAGAAGAACCCGTTTCCCAGATGAGGCCAGGGAAGCCCCGAGGTTAACGGCCGTGGTGGTCTTTCCAACCCCACCTTTCTGGTTACATATGGCAATGGTCTTGGACATGTTCCACGTGGAACAAAAACAGGGCTTGCTAAGAAACAGCCGTCCCCACTGATTTCAGTGTAACACGCACCTTCGCCGGCTTCGATCCGCGCATTCCAAAAAGGCCCCTATTTTCCTCCGCCAAAACCTTAACCATTACCGATTTCCTGGGCACGCCTAAAATCGAGAGGGCCTTGGCGAGCGCGTCGTGCACCGTTCGCCCCTCTACCGTGATGGAGCGTGGGGTTTTCTGTTTCATTCTTGGTGATGCACCCGGCTGTAAAGAAAATATTGCCCCAATGTAAGGGCCGTATTCGTCACCCAATATAACACAAGGCCGGAGGGAAGGCCATAGAAGAGGAATCCAAAGAAGAGCGGGAACCACTTGAACATCTTCTGCTGCATCGCCTGCTCTTCAGTCACCGCCACCCGGGATCCTTGAGCCATTCTTTGCTGCACGAACATTCCAGCCATCATCAGCAACGGCAGGATGTTCAAGCTTTCCCCCAACAACGGTACTGGCGACGAAAAACGAACCAACGCATCGGGAGCAGAGAGATCCCGAATCCAGAGAAATCCTGCTCCTCGAAGCTCCGGCGAGCGATTCAGCACCTGAAATAGCGCAATAAAAATAGGCATCTGAAAAAAAAGCGGCAGGCACCCGCTTAGAGGATTCACCCGGTACTTGCGATACAGCTGAAGCATTTCTTGGTTCATCTTCTGGGGATTTTTCGTATGCTCTTTTTTGAGCCGTTCAATATGCGGCTGAAGTTGCCCCATCACTTTCGTCATTCGGATACCGGACCAAGTCACCGGGAAAAAAAGAAGCCAAATAGAAAAACCCATAGCAACAATTGACCATCCATAATTATGGAACCGGCTCTCGCACCAGGTTAAAATTCCAAACAGAAGCTTGGCGATCCCGGAAAAGGTTCCAAAAGAAACGGCCTCTTCTAGCCCAACTGTCCGCAACACCTTCAGATCAAGGGGCCCCGCATAAACGAGAAACCTCCATTCGGCCTTCTCCCCTGAAGAGAGTTGTGTTTCGGGTAGCCTAATCCACCCAACCGGAGATCCATCCTTCGAATGTTCCACGTGGAACATCTCGGTTGCCGAAGCCGGCTGTACAATCAACGTGTGGGATTTCCCCTGGGATGAAATCCAAGCGACCCGGCCGCTGTAATTTAAATCATGTCCCTGCTTCAGCTGTATTCGGCGAGTCCCCTCGATACCTGAAAAAAAGCCCTGCTGGAACTGTTTATCGCGGGAACCATTTAGGTGAAGAGACGTTAAGTAAAGCGGCCGGTACACGGATACCTGGACTTGAAATTTCTGCGCGCTACCTGAATTATTTGAAGTCACTATTTGACAACGGAATAGCGATTTATCTCTTGGATCAGCGGAAATCTGCCTAGACAGCTCAACACCGGGCCCAATCGAGGAACGGCTGGCTACAACTTGACCTTGAAGCTCTGTCTGGAACACCAGCGGCCTACTTTCTGGCTTGAGCAACTCAATTTGCAGGAGCCCTGGGTAGGTGCCCTGTAAAAGTGAAGCGCCATTTGCTTTCAAAGAATGGAGGCCACCTTGGTTCGCACCGATACCAAAAATAAACGGGCCCGTTGCGAAATCCAGAATCGAATCCTCTGGCTCAGTTTTATTCGTAAGTGTATTTATTACAGTATCTTGCATATATTTACCGCGTGGCTCCGCTGGCGGAGGGGCCAATTTGGTCCAAACAAGAAGGATTCCGAATGTAAGAATCAGGGCTAAAAGTAATCGCTGTTCTGGTTTCACTCTTTAGAACCTCCGAACGATCGAATCCTTGTTTACCAAGGCACTGGGTCCCAACCGCACGGGTGAACCGGGTGGCACCGGAACAACCGGCAGACGGACAGGGTCAATCCCCATCGGACCCCATGCCGGCGAAGGGCCTCCTCCGCGTACACCGAACAGGTCGGGAAAAAACGACAGGTAGGTCGAACCAACCCGAGAAAAGAGATTAAACCAAAGGTCATGAAGGCCCGGTAGAGCCGGATCCCCCCGAGAAGAAACCGGACCGGGAAATCGGCAACCGTTTGGAAAGCCGCAGCAACGTTTCCTGCGTCGCCCGAAATGACGGCTTGTCCGGGCTGCGAAGAACCACGGCGACCACGTCGAGCCCCATCGCAAAACCCCGTTGATTGCACCGAAAGGCCTCCCGGAGCCACCGTTTCAAGCGGTTTCGCACGGCCCCTCCCGGAGCCACTTGCCGACGGACGGCGCAGCCGAACCGGGTCCGGGGCAAACCGTTGGGCATCACTATCAGACCGAGCCAATCCTCCTTCAGCATCTTTCCATCCCGGAAAAGACGTTGAAAGCCGCTGCGTCCGGAAAGACGTCGCGTTCGAGGAAATCCGGCTGGTTTCATTCGAAAAATTCCAAGAAAAACTCCTCACGGAACAGAGAGACGCAGCCCTACGGAATCAGGCGGCGGCGCCCTTTCTGCCGTCGACGACGGAGAACGGCCCTGCCGGTCGGGGTGGACATGCGCTTACGGAAGCCGTGGACCCGCGAGCGTTTCCGAAGGGAAATTATCTTCAGGTGCTTCTTCACCCTATACCTCCACTCAGTTCATCGGTTTCGTAAAGGGGGTCATTGTAACAACGGAACCAGACCCTTGTCAAACGAACCTCTCTCATGTTATGATGCAGCCTCTTTATTATTTATCCACCGTTTTAGGAGTACCTTTTCGAATGGATCTCTTGGATCTCCACCTCTGGGATAAGGCCCTGGCCCGCATTCAGCAGGAGCTGCCCAGCCAAGCTTACGAGACCTGGTTTCAGCCGACCCACGCCGTTAGGTCGACCTCAACCTCTGTCGTCGTTGAGGTCCCAAACCCATTTTTCCGGGATTGGCTGGTGAGCCACTACACCGAGCTAATCAACCGGGTCATGGAAAAGCTTTCCGGATCGAAGATCCGGATTGAGTTCGCAATAGCGACCCAAGTCCGCCAGCAGCCGGCCATCCTACAAGAATCCTCCGTGCGGGCCAACCAGACAATGACGACGGCAACCGTCCCCTGGCCAAACCCGGAAAGGTCCGTTGGGACAGAGCGTTCCGGCTCCTCTGAATTTGTTTTGAACCCTCGCTATACCTTTGACCAGTTCGTAATCGGCCCCTCGAATCGGTTTGCCCACGCCGCTTCTCTGGCAGTCAGCGAATCCCCGGCAAAGGCCTACAATCCCCTTTTCATCCATGGAGGAGTGGGCCTGGGCAAAACGCACCTGATGCAAGCCGTTGGGCACCGCCTTCGGGAGAAATACCCTCAAGCCCGGTGCCTTTACCTCTCCAGCGAACGGTTCACCAACCAGCTGATCTCTGCGATCCAAAACCGATCAATGGCTTCCTTTCGAGAACGTTTCCGCTCAGCGGATGTCCTGCTAGTGGATGATATCCATTTTATCGGCGGGAAGGAATCAACCCAGGAGGTGTTTTTTCACACCTTCAACGCACTCTATGATGCCCACAAACAGATCGTTATTTCAAGCGACCGGCCCCCCAAAGAGTTGCGGGGCGTCGAGGAACGTCTTGTCTCCCGGTTTGAGTGGGGGTTGGTCACCGACGTCCAGTTGCCTGATCTAGAAACTCGGGTGGCAATCCTTCGGAAAAAAGCCGAGGCCCAGGGACAACGGGTGCCTGACGAAGTGACACTGTTTATCGCTGAGCGTATTTCTTCCAACATCCGCGAATTGGAGGGGGCGCTAAACCGTGTTATTGCCTACGCAGTACTGGCAAGCCGCCAGATCACGCTAGGGATGGCCCAGGAAGTTCTTAAGGGGATGGTAGCGGAGAAAGCGCGCCAAGTAACACTTGACCGGATACAGCGCGTTGTAGCAGACCACTTTAACCTCTCGGTTGCCGATATCCGTGGAAAGCGCCGCACTAAGGAGATTTCTTTCCCACGGCAAGTTGCAATGGCCCTGGCGCGGGAACTAACAGAGACCTCTTTACCAGCCATTGGAGAGGCCTTTGGAGGGCGAGACCACGCAACGGTGATCTATGCATGCCAGAAGATCCGGAATAGTGACAGAAAAACCCAAGAGTTATTAGAAAGTTTGGCGTTGGAGCTCAAGCAAGGGCTGTGAATAATTTGTTGAAAACTACTGTGGGTTCATTTCTATTGTTTTAACTATTGGAAACATGTCCTATTTTCTAACACCAATTGTTGAAACGGATCTTGATACGGGTAAAATACTTAACAATGTTTTCAACATTATCAACAGCCCTTATTACTATTATTACCAATGTTATATAACTAACAACAACAGAAGGTATCCATGAAAATTCAAATCTCTAGGGAGCATCTTTTAAAAGGCATTCAGACGGTTTATCCGGTGGTTCCAAACCGGAGTACTCTACCTATCCTCTCACACATTCTATTGGAAACACGCAAAGACGCTCTTCATCTGGCAGGTACTGATTTGGAAATAGGGATCTCCTGCTCTGTCCCCGCACAGGTTCAAGAGGAGGGGGCTATCACTATTCCAGCGAAACGGTTCTTTGATCTAGTAAAGGAACTACCCAATATAACACTTCAAATCAGTACTCGTAAGAATCAACAGGTCAGTATTGAGTCTGAGAAGGGTCTATTTAAAATTGTTGGGCTGCCAAAAGAAGAATTCCCACGTCTTCCAAGCATTGAAAACCAAAACAATCTGGTTATCGACCAGGAAGTCCTTCAAGTAATGTTAAGCTTGACAGCATTTGCAGCCTCTCGTGATGAATCTCGCTATGTGGTGACCGGATTGCTTTTTGTGGTTCGGAATGACGGGCTGCGTCTGGTTGCTACCGATGGACACCGGCTGGCAATGGTAGAGAAAGAGGTGCGGATACCCACAAAAATGGAGCGGGAGGTGGTCGTGCCGTTTAAAGCGATTACTGAGCTTCACCGTCTCTTGGGTGAGGGGCCGACGCTAAAGATTTCTTTCAAAGAAAACCAGATTGCGTTTGATCTCGGAAACACACAGCTAGTTTCCCGTCTGATTGAAGGGAAATTCCCCAACTATGAGCCGGTGATTCCCTCAGAGGCACCACAAAAGCTGGCTGTTTCACGAGAACCCCTGTTACTAGCAGCCAAGAGAATTAGTTTGTGGACGACACAGGAATCTCCATTTATCCGTTTTGATCTGCGGCTGGATCACCTAATCCTTTCGAAGCAGACCCCCGAGGTGGGAGAAGCCCATGAAGAGGTCAAGGCCAGCTATTCTGGGCCTGAGTTCTCTGTCGGTTTTAATCCTGAATACCTCATTGATGTGCTTAAAGCGCTTCCAGAAGGCGAGGTGCAGTTCGAGTTGCCGGGTCCGGATAAACCGGGCGTCATCCGGACCAAAGACCGCTACCTCTATATGGTCATGCCGATCATAAACCCTTGAGAAAGTCCAAAGCGCGGTCCATCTCTCCGCTGGCGGATGTTCTTCCCGGAATTATTCAGAGTATACGCTCTGATCCACGTCCCACACGAGAGGTTATGCAGGAAGTTTGGGAGCGGTTGGTCGGCAAAGAGGCGGCGAAGCACAGTTGGCCACGCCAGTTGACCCGCGGCAGGCTTTTGGTAGAGGTTGAGAATTCCGGTTGGATGTATAATTTGAGCTTAAAGAAAAACCAGTTGCTTCAAGGTTTAGTGGAGTTGTTGGGAGCTAGCCGCATGAAAGAACTGAGCTTTCGAATGGGAGAAAGTAAGGATGCCTAAAGCGAAATTAAAACCTGCTACGGCAGACCTTAAAGCACCCCGCCCTGCGCAAGCAAAAGGCAGCGTTCCTTTGAAAAGTGGGACGTACGACGCTACCAACATCCAGGTGCTCGAGGGAATCGAAGCGGTTCGCCGCCGGCCGGCCATGTATATTGGCGACACCAGTGTTCGGGGGCTGCATCATCTGGTTTATGAGGTGGTGGATAACTCTGTCGATGAAGCGATGGCTGGATTCGGAAATACCATTGAGGTCACGATCCATTCGGACAACTCTGTTTCTGTCACCGACAACGGCCGTGGCATACCGGTGGACATGCACAGGACGGAGAAAAAGCCGGCCGTTGAGGTTGCGCTGACCACGCTGCATGCCGGAGGGAAGTTCGACCACCGCACTTACAAGGTGTCCGGAGGTTTGCACGGAGTTGGTGTGAGCGTCGTCAATGCGCTCTCCGAGTGGTTAGAGGTAGAGGTTCGGCGCGATGGGAAGGTGTACCACCAGCGCTACGAACGGGGCAAGACAAAGACCAAGCTTAATGTGATCGGGAAGTCCACGGCCACCGGTACCAAGGTCACGTTTAAGCCGGACCGGGAAATTTTCGGGCAAAGAATCGATTTCTCGAATGAAACACTGGCGAATCGCCTACGCGAGCTGGCCTTTTTGGATAAAGGGCTCAAGATTACGCTGGTGGACGAACGATCCGACAAAACGCAGACGTTCGAGTATGCAGGGGGGCTGATTTCGTTCGTTGAGCATCTCAACAAAGGCAAAGTTCCACTGCATAAGCAGGTGGTCAGTTTTTCCAACGAGAAAGACGATCTGGTCGTCGAGGTAGCGCTTCAGTACAACGATGGGTTCTCGGAGAATCTTTTTTCATTTGCGAATAACATCAACACCACGGAGGGAGGCACCCATCTCAGCGGTTTTAAATCGGCGCTGACCCGGGTGCTGAACAATTACTGCAAGGCACGCGGTCATCTGAAGGAGCAAGATCAGCCTCTTTCCGGAGAAGATGTCCGGGAGGGGTTGACCGGGATCATCAGCATTCGGATCCCTAACCCGCAGTTCGAAGGACAGACCAAGACGAAGCTGGGCAACTCGGAAGCCGAAGGGTTAACCGCGAGCATCGTTAACGATGCGTTAACGGCCTTCTTTGAGGAGAACCCCTCGGTTGCCAACAAGATCGCCGAAAAAGGAATCCTGGCTGCCCGGGCGAGAGAAGCGGCACGGAAGGCCCGGGAGCTGACACGGCGCAAAGGTCTTTTGGAAATGGACAGTCTGCCCGGGAAACTGGCCGACTGTTCCGAGAGGGATCCGGAGCTGTGCGAATTGTATCTGGTGGAGGGGGATTCCGCCGGTGGCTCCGCCAAACAGGGACGGGACCGACGGTTTCAGGCGATTCTGCCTTTGAAGGGAAAGATCATCAACGTGGAGAAGGCTCGTCTTGAGAAAGTGCTGGCCAACGATGAGGTCCGGACCATCATTACGGCTCTGGGAACCGGTGTCGGAGAGGAGTTCTCTTCTGCGAAGATCCGGTACCACAAGGTGATTTTCATGTGCGATGCCGACACCGACGGCTCCCACATCCGGACACTGCTGCTAACCCTTTTTTATCGGCAGCTCCAGGAACTGATCAAGCAGGGATATATTTACATCGCACAGCCGCCACTCTACAAGATCAAGCGGGGTAAGCGTGAGGAATATATCTATTCTGAAAACGGCTTGAATGAGTTGCTGTTCGACTTGGGGCTGGAAGGAACGGTGTTGACCCATTTGAAAGAAAAGAAGGAATACACTCCCGTGCAGGCAAAGGAGCTGTTGAGACTACTGACGGAAGTGGAGTGGTTAGGGAAGTCTCTACATAAAAAGGGAGTAAAATTTCAGAAATACATTGAAAATAGACATCCAAAGACCAAAAAAATGCCTATTTTTAGAGTAAAAGTGGGGGATGAATCCCAGTTTGTCTATTCCGACGAGGAGCTTGCCAAGCTGATGAAGGAAGAGAAAGAAGCGGATGTTTTGGAGCTTTATGAGGCCAACGAGTTAGAAGAGTTGGCGGCCAAGCTGGGCAAACTGGGTGTGGATTTGAAGGATTTCGAAAGCGCAGATGCCGGTGATCTGCCAACGCCAAAGCGGAGCTCAAAGAAAGAAAAGGAAATAGCGGCTCGGGTTGTCGGCAACCCGTTATTTAAGGTGGTTGACGAAAAAGAAGTTATCCAGCCCGCCTCCCTGTCGGAACTGCTCCAAGCGGTGAGAAATCTAGGAAGGCGTGGTCTCCAGGTGCAGAGGTACAAAGGGCTTGGGGAGATGAACCCGACTCAGCTGTGGGAAACAACCATGGACCCGGAGCGCCGGACCCTGCAGAAAGTGACGCTCGAGAACGCGCTGGAGTCAGAGGCGATGTTCACGACATTGATGGGGGATGAAGTAGAACCCCGCCGGCTGTTTATCGAAGAGCACGCGCCGGAAGTTCGGTTCCTGGACATTTAATCGAGAGAACCATGTACACCCGTAACGAGAAAATCGTACCGATCGCGATCGAGCAGGAGATGAAGGACTCCTACATCTCCTACGCGATGTCGGTCATTGTCGGCCGGGCCTTGCCGGACGCGAGGGACGGCTTAAAGCCGGTCCAGCGCCGCATTCTCTACACGATGCGGGAGCTGGGGCTCGATCAGGGTAAACCGTATAAGAAATCGGCCCGTATCGTTGGAGACTGCCTGGGGCGCTATCATCCGCACGGGGACATGGCGGTCTACGACGCGTTGGTCCGGATGGCCCAGGAATTCTCGGTCCGCTACCCGCTTGTGGACGGCCAAGGAAACTTCGGCAGCGTCGACGGGGACGCGCCGGCCGCGATGCGGTATACCGAAGCTCGGCTCGCCCCGATCGCTGAGCAGATGCTGGCCGATATCGACAAGGAGACCGTCGATTTCATCCCGAACTTCGACGAGTCGATGAGCGAACCGAAGGTGCTTCCGGCGGCGCTGCCGAACTTGCTGGTCAACGGCTCCAGCGGCCTCGCGGTCCGCATGGCGACCAACATCCCGCCGCATAACCTGAATGAGCTGGTAGACGGGATCGTCGCGGTGATCGAAGATCCGGAAATCGACGCCAAGGGGCTCCTGAAATATATCAAGGGGCCTGATTTCCCGACAGGCGGGCTCATCACCGGCCGGCAGGGGATTAGCGATGCCTACATTACCGGACGCGGGCTTTTGAAGGTTCGGGCAAAGGCGCACATCGAGTCCAGCAAAGGTGGCCGGGACTCGATCATCGTGACGGAGATTCCTTATCAGGTCAACAAGGCGACGCTTCTGGAGGCGATCGCGGGCCTAGTCCGGGACAAGAAAGTGGACGGCATCTCCGATCTGAGGGACGAGTCGGACAAGGAAGGTCTCCGGATCGTGGTCGACCTGAAGCGGGATGCCAACGGCCAGATCGTGCTGAACCAGCTGTTTAAGCACACACAGATGGAGACCACCTTCGGCGTGATCCTGCTTGCGTTGGTCGGCAACCGTCCGAAGATATGCACGCTCAAGCAGCTGATCCAGGTTTACCTGGAGCACCGCAAGGAAGTGGTTTTGCGCCGGACCCGGTTCGAGCTGCGCAAGGCGCAGGAGCGGGCCCATATCCTCGAAGGGCTCAAGATCGCGCTGGCCCACTTGGATGCGGTCATCAAGCTGATCCGCAAGTCGAAGAGCGAGGAAGAGGCCAAGGCGGGGCTGATCAAGGAGTTCGAGCTTTCCGCAGTCCAGGCGCAGGCGATCCTGGAAATGCAGCTGCGGCGGCTTACAGCGCTGGAGCGCTCCAAGATTGAGCAGGAGTACCTGGATCTGATCAAACGGATCAGCGAACTGCAGGCGATCTTGGCCTCCGAGACCAAGGTGATGAACATTATCAAAGAAGAGATGCAGGAGATTCGCAAGCGTTTCGGCGCCGAGCGCCGGACCCAGATCGTCGCCGCTGAAGCGAAAGAGTTGGATGTTGAGGACCTGATTGCCGAGGAAGACGTGGTTCTCACGATCAGCCACTCCGGCTACATCAAACGGATTCCTGTTTCGGCGTACCGGAAACAGGGCCGAGGCGGAAAAGGGGTGATGGGAGCCGAGCTCAAAGAAGAAGATTTTATCGAGCACCTGTTTGTCGCCTCCACGCACGATTACCTGCTCTGTTTCACCGACAAGGGCCGGGTCTTCTGGCTCAAGGTTTACGATATTCCCCAAGCCAGCCGCCAGGCCAAGGGCAAGGCGATCGTCAACCTGATCGAGGTTTCCTCCGGCGAGCAGATGGCCGCGTTCGTGCCGGTGCGGGAGTTCAAGGAGGACCAGTTCTTGATCATGCTGACCGCCAACGGCCTGATCAAGAAAACGGCGCTATCGGCCTACAGCAACCCGCGGCGCGGGGGCATTGTCGGCATCGGATTAGAGCAGGGGGATCGGCTCATCCGGGTCGCGCTCAGCGATGGGCATCAGGAATTGCTGCTGGCCACTGCGCATGGCAAGGCGATCCGATTTCCTGAGTCGCAGGTGCGGGACATGGGGCGCGGCGCCAAGGGGGTCAAGGGAATCACGCTGGCCAAGAAGGACACGGTGATCGGCATGGCGCTCTGCCGCAAGGGAACGACGCTGCTGACCGTGACCGCCAGTGGTTTCGGAAAAAGAACGCCGGTAGAAGCATACCGGACCCAGTCCCGTGGCGGCAAAGGGATCATCAACCTGAAGATTTCCAAGAAAAACGGGGAGGCGCTGAACCTGCTGGCGGTTTCGGATCAGGACGAGGTGATGCTGATCACACAGCATGGGCAGCTGATCCGCTCTCCGGTTAAGGAAATCCGGACCACCGGCCGGGCGGCCCAAGGGGTCCGTTTAATGCGGCTCAACGCCAAAGACAGTCTCGCCTCAGTTGCCTGCGTTGTTCCGGATGAAAACGGCAACGGAAATGGCGAAGAGACCGGCAACGGCGAAACGCCGGCCGCCTGACCCCTTTGTCCCCGTCGTCTAGCCCGGTCTAGGACAGGGGCCTTTCGAGCCTCTAACACGGGTTCAAATCCCGTCGGGGACGTAACCACTATGGCCAGTTGCTTCTAATGTTACAGACGTTTATACTATGTACTCTTATATGAAAACACCGCTACGTATTTGCATCTGCTGGACAACCGCTTTGCTGTTGGTGGCTATCAACGCTCTCGTCGGCATCCGTTGGCAGCACAAGCTAGAACATCTCTACTACCGGACAGCGTTTCAAGTCATCGCAGACCATGTTACGAAAGGAACGCCAAATCCTCAGACAGCCGTCATTCGATTACTGAGATATGTGCATACCCGCGTAGTCTCGCCTGGCAATAGGTCTGTCGGTGATGTGGAACCCATGATTGTTCTGGCGGCGGGGCGAGGTTGGTGTGACCAACAGTCCAACTTATTAATCCAACTGGCCCGCACCAAGTCTCTCAGAGGCAGATTGGTTTTCCTACGCGATGCCAGTGGAAGCTCGCCTCATTCTGTGGCCGAGATATACATGAATGGGAAATGGCGGGTAGTCGATCCCTTGCTTGGGGTTCCCATTTTTAATCGTGAGGGAGAGATTGCCACACGAGAAGATCTAGCCCATGATCCCGAAATCCTGCAGCAGGTTCCCCACACTCCCTGGGTGACTTATCTGGCTTCGCCAGCCTTGT
>OBEQ011408452.1_pt1 | contig 14956 bp, 18 predicted proteins | sample 1670901 | NCBI WGS metagenome assembly OBEQ01 (sample SAMEA104232315, study PRJEB22302) | groundwater metagenome | biome: forest; feature: aquifer; material: groundwater | place: USA | collected 2011-08-07 | depth 5.4 m | reverse complement strand
TTTTTGGGGTTGCCGAGTGAAGCGAGGCGGTGGCGGGGCTTTCGTGGAGCGTACGATTCAATTCAGAGCCACCACGCGCTCCGCGCGTGCGAAACATTACCGATTTTGGAAATAGGTGCGAGCTTGGTACAATAGAGACACTACAGCTTTCGCTCTTGGAGAACCGATGTCGTTTTGTCTCCGGCGGACAAAACGCATCTGCATCTCGAAACAAAAACTTTTTGCTGTATAAAAAGACCGAGCTTTTTGTTTCTCCGATAGCTTCTCCAAGAGCGAAAGCCTCCGTTTTGGTTGATAGTTTTTGCGAGCACTGAAATTCCGATTGGGACACAACTTGCGTTTTATTTTAAGTTATCTATAATGTTAGGTAGTTATTATGCGTCGGAGAAAACCGATATGGAGAAGACCGGGGTCCCCCACCGAGACTATACTTTGAGTCCTGACGAATCGTATAAAACCCCATCGGAAATAGAAAGAATTCTAAACGCTGACCCAGGAATAACCTGTTGTGGCGCCGGAGTTTTTGTTTGTAAACTTCCCTCAACCGACAGAAGCGAATAACTTCATAAAATAGAATCGTTACGCAAATCGGCGAATCGATCCGACGCCAAATAAGAGCAGTAAAACCACTGCTCTTTTGTTTTTTTATAGCGGCGCGCCAAACCTAATATGATATACTTGGCCTAACCTTATGTGGATTATTTTTTCTATTTTTTCCGCTCTGGCCAGTGCCACGCGAAGTGCTCTCAGCAAAAGCGTGATAACAAAAAACAATGAGCACGTAGCAAATTGGGCTCTATGGTTTTGGGGTTTGCCAATTCTTTTAATAACTCTCGCTTTTCTTGGCTTACCACAACAAGTTACATTTTTGTTCTGGTTGGTTCTGACTATTAATATATTTTTGAATGTTCTTGCGTCATTGCTTTTCATGCGTTCTTTGAAATTGGCGCCCCTGTCCTTGATAGCGCCGATTCTTTCCCTTATGCCAATATTTGTTGTGATTGTTTCGTCAATTATTCTTAAAGAAATTCCTTCTGTTTTGGGGTTTGTTGGAATAATGTTTGCCGTGCTGGGAACATACTTTCTCAACGCGAAACATTTACAATTTGGGGTTTTGGAACCGATTAAAGAACTCTTTAGAAACGCCGGATCTCGTTATGCAATGTTACTTGTGCCGCTATGGGGAATTACTTCTACGTTAGATAAAGTTGCTATAGCTAACTCCTCTCCGATTTTCTATCTTATTTGTATTTCTGTTGGAGTTGCTCTTTGTTTTATGTTTTTTTATCAAACGTAAACGCATAGAAAATTTTGGGATTTCTTCAAAAAATTGGTTCGGCTTTTTGTCTTTAGGGACCGCTTATGCTGCGATGCTTATTTTTCAAATGTTTGCTATTCAATCGGCATTCGTAGCATACGCTCTTTCCATAAAGAGAGTGGACGCGCTTTTTGGCATTGCTTTTGGATATTTCTTTTTTAAGGAAAGCGCAATAAAAGAACGGCTTATTGGAGGAGTATTAATAGTCTTGAGTATCGTGTTTATTGCTATTGCATAAAAAAATAATTTGAAAAGAAAACGGCCAGCTCAAGTTTTGCTCGAGCTGGCCTTAGGGTCACTGCTGACCCGGCTTGCTGTAGTTGTGCTTGTCCCGCTTCTTATCTTTCTTCGGGGTCTCGATCTTCCTCGAAACGTTTCCACGCATCGAGAAAGCGCCAGGCTCAGAATGAGAGCAGGATTTACGCACCCCCGCTTCGCGCTGAGGCTCGCAATGGCAGCCCCCGCCAATCCACGGCATAGCGGACATGACAATCTCCTTTCTCGACTTCCGTCGAACTACTACGCTGAACTAATTGTATTATAGCAGAAAACAAGACGGCTGTCAACTGTTCAGCTTGGGCTTGACAAAATAACTTGGTACGTGCTACACTGTTGGCAGAATAAACTGTATGACAGGAGATTTCAAATGCACAGTTTAGTTTCTGTGTCTCTCGGCATCTTTCTCGGTTTACTGGTAAATATGGCAGGTAGCACGCCTGTCGCCATTGTCCTTGGAGTAGGAGTTGTGGCTATTTATCTATATTTTTTAGTTTTGCTTCATAGGGCAGAACAGAGAGTAGAAGATCTACTAATGCCCAAACCTTCCACCGAGCTCCCCGCAGATTGAGGGGCTCTTTTTATTTTTCCGAATCATGGCCTCAGGATTGCCCATTTTCTTAAAACGCCTTAACTTCCTCAATAACCTTATCCAACTGCATCGCATGCGAGCCCTTTACAAGGACTAGGTCGCCCTTGCGCATAATTTTCTTAAGTTCCACGGCGGCGTCTTCCGCGACATCAAATGAATAAATATTTTTCTTGCGCATGCCGACTTCCTTTGCCGATTCGGCGATGAATTTTGCCCGCGGCCCGACGGTTATCAAAATGTCGGCGATTTTTCCCGCCATGCGTCCAACTCTTTCGTGCGCCTCAACGGCGTATTTTCCAATTTCAAGCATATCTCCCAAAACGGCGATTTTTCTTTCGCCGGGCAAACCTCTCAGCGTATCAAGTGCCGCGTGCGTTGAATAAGGACTGGCGTTATAGGAATCGTCAATTACATAAGTGTATTTTATTCCCGGAATAAGTTCGGCGCGCGATTTTGCCGGCTTGTAATTGGCACGCAGGGCTTCCGAAGCTTTCACCAAGTTCATTCCGAAGATCAAGCCGACTGCCGCCGCGGCGGCCGCGGCATACGCCTGCGCCTTGCCGAAAACACCATCCATGCGCATAGGAACAAAACCTCTTTCGTATTCAAGTTTAAAAGAAATCCCAACCGGCCGTCCTTTTTCCGATCTGTTTTCAAAACTTGTTATTTGCAATTCCGCGCCTTTGGCAAAGCCGAAACTCATAACATGAGCTCGTGTCTTTTCTTTCAGATCCATAACGGTTTCGTCGTCGTAATTCAAAATAGCAAAACCGGCTACGGGGAGATGTTCGATCAGCCGCGCTTTTTCCCGTGCCAATTCTTCCGGACCGGCAAAAAATTCCACATGCACGGGGATGTCGCCAACGGCAGTGATAACGCTGATATTCGGCTTCACGATATCAAGTAAATCTCTCAGGTCGCCCGGACGATCCGCGCCGTATTCAAGCACAAGTATTTCCGGATAATCGCGCCGCGAGCCGAACAAACGAAACGCGGAAAGGAAAACCACCTTAAACCAAAAAAATAGTTTCTTTACTCTCGCCGTGTGCGGCGCAGTATCCCGGCTAACAAGCTTCAACTCCTCTTCGCTCCAATCGCCCAAGATGGCAAGCGATATGCCAAGGTCGTTGTTCAAGTTTCCGCCCGATGCCCTGACCTTTCTTCCTTTCTCCAAAACGGCTTTTATAGCAAGTTTTGTGGAAGTTTTGCCGACGCTTCCCGTAATGCCAACTATCCCCGGTCGAAAACGCCAAATCGTAAGCTTGGAAAGTTTTTTCAGCTTCCACCTTAAAATTTTTAAGAAAAAGTTATTCATTTTATTTTTGCCCTAAGTTCTACATTCTACATACTACATTCTACATTCTACATTCTACATTCTAGTTATAATCTATCCGGCTCTACTCCATAATAATTTAAAATGAAGCTGGCGAGGTCGCGAAATGCCGGAACGACGCTTAGAGCCGCAAGCTGCGAACTGTCTAATCCGTCAAGCTTAATCAAGACAATAAACCGCGGGTCACTTGTGGGGCCAAAACCAACATAGCTGTCGATGGGGGTATCGGTATCCCCGCCATGTTTAAAATCCGGAATAAATGCGCTGCCCGTTTTTCCGGCAATAGTATAGCCATTGATCTTGGCAACTCCTGCTTTATCTACTGCTGAAATCATCATGTCTGTTGCTTGCTTTGCGGTATCGGCACTGAGCACTCTTCTTATAACTTCTGGCGCAAGAGATGCGTTTACGTACGGCCTCATCAAATTCCCCCCGTTCGCGATCGCCGCCATTGCCGTAATGAGCTCTATGGGCGTTACAGCCACGCCCTGGCCATAGGAAGCCGTGGCGAAAGTAACATCTCTTGATTTTGGATTTAATTGCCTGATGTCTCCACTAAGTTCGCCGGGCAGATCAATGCCGGTTTTTTCGCCGAAGCCAAAGTTTTTCAAATATGTTGTGAAAATTTCCCTGCCGATCTGTCGCTCGGCAAAAACCGCCCCGGTATTAATGGAATGTTCGATTACGTTCGTCATTGTGGCTAAACCATAGGGGCCATGCTTTTTGATGTCGTAATTTTGAATAGTATATCCGTTCAGTTTCAGGCTTCCTGTATCAACATATGTTGTCTGCGGCGTAATTTTTCCGGAATCAATGCCGGCGGCCATAGTTATCACTTTAAAAACAGATCCTGGCTCATAAATCTGCTGAACGACTGGGTTCAAGAACGCGGAAACCGGCGACGAACTGTAGTTGTTGGGATCAAAAGAAGGAGAACCGGTCATCGCTAAAATTTTTCCGGTTTTAGGATCTTCAACGATTATCGCTCCGCTGCTTGCGGAATATTGGCTGATCAAATTTGCTAAAACTTTTTCCGCTTCGATTTGAATATTGGAATCAATGGTTAGAACAAGTTCTTTGCCGGGCGTGGGCCGGATAACTTTGCCGTCGGAAATTTCTCCCTGTTTTCCGCGAAGCGAGTCGTCGTAATATACTTCCAATCCGTATTTGCCGACGTCGCCAACAACATCGTTTTTCGGACCAACGAAACCAAGAACTTGTGAAGCGGCATCTTTAAGCGGGTAAAAGCGGCCCGGTTCGTTATCAACATAAATTCCTTTAATTTTTAAGGCAGACACTTTGTCGGCAAGTTCAGTATCCGCTTTGTGGGCTAACACTTCATAAGAATCGTTTTCTTTGCTGAATATTTTTTTAAGTTCTTCTATCGGGCGGTTAAGGATTGGTGCCAAAATATTGGCGGCTTCCGATGCGTCTTCTATCGCCGTGGGAACAGCGTAGATCAGCGGGAAATCTTTATTCGTTGCCGCGGGCAATAAATTATTTTCTTTATCGGTAAAATAAATTACGCCACGGTTGGCTTTTAAAAATCGCTGCGTGGCGTATTCCGAGCCGGCCCGCGCGAGATACTTGTCACCGCTTGCGACCTGCAGGTCGTAAAGACGCATTATCACAAGCGCGTAAACGATCAGCGGTGCGGAAATTAATAATATAAAGCGGAGTTTCATTGATAATTAATTTCCACGCCGGAATTCTTAATTATCAGCGCGGAATTGGTGCTTGTGTAATTCCTTCTAATTTAACTTCTAAATATTGAGGGTTTTTGTCCTGGATCAAACTTCCTCCTAAAGTTTCTTTAAGATTCGACGAATCGAAAAGGGCGAAAATTTTTTCTTTAAGTTCCGTGTTTTTCGCCTCTGTTTTTTTGATATCGTTGCGCATGGCGGTTATTCCATGCTCAAGATCCACTGTTTTGTTATATAAAATTACCACCGCGAAAGCCATTAAAATAACGGCCGCGAGAAGAAGCAACGATAACCTACTAATTATACTTTTTTTATTTGGTTGAATATAGGTCATTGGACTAATGTTTAAAGCATTATTGCGGCACGTAGTTTTGCCGATCTCGACCTGGGATTATCTTTGGTTTCGGCCTCCGGGGCTACAACCGGTTTTTTCGTTAAAATTTCCATAATTTCTTCTTTCGCGTAATCACGGAACCCCGTTTTTACTATTTTGTCTTCAAGCGAATGAAAACTTATCACTGCCGCTCTGCCTCCCTTTTTTAAAACTTTCGGCAAGTTCTCGAGCGCCCTTTTTAAATTTCCCAGTTCGTCGTTCGCGTAAATGCGTAATGCTTGGAAGGTTCTTGTTGCCGGGTCAATTCTGCCTCGCTCATAATTTTTTGGCAGGACACCCACGATTACGTCACGTAACTCTTTTGTTCTTAATATCGGCCCCGATTTTAATTTTTCTTTTATCGCCCAAGCTATTTTTCTTGAAAACCTTTCCCCGCCGAATTGGAAAATAATGTCCGCCAGTTCGTTCTCTTTCAGTTCTTTTAAGATTTGCGCGACCGGTTTTTGCTCTTCGCCGTAGGTCATGAAAAGCGGCTCATCTTTTTGAAAACTGAATCCCCTGCCCGATTCAAGTTGTTCCGAGGAAAATCCGAGATCAAGCAATAGTCCGTCGGCTTTGGGCAAATTATTATCTTCTAAAATTTCCGGCATGTCAGCATAGTTGCCGCAGACAAGCGAAACGTTTTTTTCTTTTCCTAATTGTTCTTTGGTTCGCGAAAGCAATTCTTTATCCCGATCAACCCCCAAAAAATTTCCCGCGCTCCCAATTTTTTCTAAAATGGCCCGGGCATGTCCGCCACCGTCTACGGTGCCGTCAATTATGAAGTCACCCGGTTGCGGAGCTAAAAACTTTATTACCTCTTCTAAAAGAACAGGACGGTGAACAGGATCACGAAGCACGAATAAATAAGGATGAATATATCTTGGTTTTTGTTTGTCATTTTTTTAAATTCCAAGCTCGCCCAATTTTTCGGCTATTTCCTCAGATGCGCCTTCTGTTTTTTTCTTATACTCTTCCCAGCGCGATGAATCCCAGATCTCCACGCGGTTATAAAGTCCGGCTATCGTAACTTTCTTTTTCAGATCGGCGTACTTTCTTAAATAATCGGGAACAAGTATCCGACTTTGCGCGTCCAGTGTTACATCCATCGCTCCGGCAAGCATCAATCTCACGAACGCGCGCGAGTTTGCCTGAGCCAACGGCAGCGCAACTAATTTTTTAGCCAGGTCATCCCACTCCTTACTTGCGAAAACGAAAAGACATCCATCGATGCCCCTTGTAATAATGGCTTCGGCCGTGAATTTCTTTTTAAATTTCGCCGGTATGGCCACCCGACCTTTTGAATCTAGATTATGTTGGTATTCGCCAAGTAGCATAGTTTTTAGGTGTTAGTTTTTAGGTGTTAGGTGTTAGGTGTTAGCAAAAAATCTAAAAGCTAAAACCTCGAACCTAAAACCTCGTTTTGAGTTATGCACAGAAGAGGGGGCTTATCCACACTTTTATCCACAGCTCACCACTTCCCTTTCATTATCCCCCACATATATAGCAACGGTCAATACTCTCTATTAGTAACAGAAACCGCAAAAAGGCCTGATTTTCGAAGGTTAAACAAAATAAACCATGAAATTATTCACAGTTTGAATCAATATTTGGCAATGTGCCGAGAAATATCGGAGTTCGAACCTATTTGGCGATTGGCGTCTTGTCGGAGATATGCCGAGAAAAGGAAATAAAAAAAACGGCACGAGGTCATCGTGCCGCTTCGGTAGCAACTTTGGCCCACTTGGTTTCGTCCCAATAGCCGCGTGCCGCTCCCGACGTCGAAGGAAGGACAAAAATGCGAGTATTCCCGATCTTGTCTTTTTGTAATCCGTATCCGACGGCACGACCAAGAAATACTTCGGCGGCCTTTTTGCCGTTGAATGCCAAAATCCCTGGAGAAAACTTCTCAATCTTTTGTCGAAATGCGACAACGTCAAAATCTTCGGTATTCAATTTTGCATCCTGGCCTGATCGGGCCTTAACAAGATCGGTAAGACCCACGCCATATACGGGTAATCCGCGGAATTCTTCTCGTTTAAAATCCTTTGGGATAAGGCCGAGTTTTTTCAGTGTCGGCCAAAATTGATTTCCGGGTCCGGCATAATAGCAGCCACGCTTCGCTGATTGATCGCCAACTGCGGTCCCGCAGAAAACGATTTTTAATCCCTTTTCCAAAACATCGGGCAATATCATTGACGCTCCTTATTTTCGAATAGGTTATTGCTTCAAAAAGGATACCGCAGGTAATCTGCTTGCGTCAATTCTCTTTTTCGTGCGCGTTGCTGGGATCGAACCAGCGACCTTTCGCATGTGAAGCGAACGCTCTACCACTGAGCTAAACGCGCCTACAGCTCAATATAAAATGAAAAAGCGCCCGAATCAATCGAGCGCTTTTTTCATTCTATTCCAGCTCCACTTTCGCTCCCGCTGCTTCAAATTTTTTCTTTATCTCTTCAGCTTCCGGTTTCTTTAGGTCTGCCTTAACCGCTTTTGGCGCTGCCTCAACAAGGTCCTTTGCTTCTTTAAGTCCTAAGGCAGTTACTTCGCGGACAACCTTGATAACGTCCAGCTTCTTATCTCCGGCGGCTTTAAGAACAACGGTGAACGTGTCTTTTTCTTCTGCCGCAGAAGCTCCAGCTCCCCCACCGGCAGCTACCGGCGCGGCGGCGGAAATGCCGAATTTTTCTTCGAGCGATTTTACGAGCTGTGCTAGCTCGGAAACGGTGAGCGATTCTACTTTTGAAACTATATCGTTTAATTTATCCATAATTGATTTGGAATTTATTCTGCGACCTTTTTAGATTTTTGGTCCAATAGATACATAAATGACCGAAGCGGCGCAACAAGCATTCCAAGGAATTGCGCGAGCAATACTTCCCGCGGCGGCAATTTTCCGATGAATATTATTTGCTCGACAAGTACGGAAGAATTTGCTTTAAGGTCGTGCCCTCCGATAATATGCTTCACCCATTTATCTTTCGCTTTGCCCTCCGGAACCTCAAGGCCGGCAAAGAATTTAAAAACAACACTACTGGTTTTTTCAACGTCGCCGGAAGAAAAAATTGTGCCGAGCGAAAGTTTCTGAGCCGCAGTATCAAAGGCAATGCCCTTTTCTTTAAGGAGCAGGCTTAAAAGCCTTTTCTTCAGAACGAAAAGCTTCGCGCCGACGGTCTTCAATTCTTTGCGCAAATTCCGCAACGCGCTTGTCGGCACGGCGGTAAAGTCAACAAAGATCAAAGTCTGCGACTTATCCAAAAGCTCTTTGCCTTTTTTAAGGTCTTCGGTTTTTTGTAGTTTTGTTTTCATTTTATTGGAAACCTAATAAAAAAACGGCCATTCCAAAGCCGCAAGAATATTCCCTTTTATGGGACTCCTCGGCAGGATTTATTTGCCTTTTCAGGCAAAACCCGCTGTCTTTGGAATTGAATGTAGTATAGCAAGCCGCGAAAAAACGTCAAGGGCTTGCGAAAAACCGGGAATTGCTGTTATAAAGTAGTCAGTTGATTGAAACTTGAGGTGTCTAAAATGTCCAAAAGGATAAGCATTACCAGGCAATTTGATTATGCAGCACATGACGTTGCAGTTGGATTCTATGAGGCGGCCATCAAACTTTACGGCAAGGACTGCTTGCGCGGCGCGAGAAACGAGAGGTGGTTTTTCTATCGTGACCCTTTTTCCATAAACAGTAGCGTTAAGTCCAGTCCCACGGCTCACTCTCGCGCGGTTTTCGGCCGTATTGTTGTCGGCAATCTCCCGGGAACTTTTTTTGTTGTCCCAAATAACAATAATTTAGTCTTGGCGGAGGACGTGCCGAACGATGCCGTTCCTATCGTTGAAAAATTTCTCGACGCCGTCCAAAAACATCTCGAATGTGCGAGCATCTACCGCGGGCAAGCGGTAACGACCAAGGGCGAATTTCTTGATCTTACAGGAGTAGATGAAAACGATGTCGTCTACAACGAAAAAACCAAGAGAGAGCTAAAGGCTCACGTCTGGACCATCATAGAAAATCAGGATACCTGCAAATCTTTAGGAATTGAATTGCCGAGAAAAATTCTTTTTGATGGTCCGTACGGCTCGGGGAAAACGCTGGCGGCCATGATCACCGCGCAAAAAGCGGCACAGCACAATTGGACGTTTATCTACATCTCCCCAACCTCGGCACAGAAGGAGCGCGCGCCGCTCAGCGAAGTGATGAATTTCGCAAAATACTATGATAAGCCCGGCGCAGTCGTTTTCATCGAAGATATCGACAGAGAACAGCACGATCGCGATCAGTATTATCTTGGCAGTATTGTGAACGCGATCGACGGCATTGCTTCAAAAACGTCGCGTGTTCTGTTCATTATGTCGACGAATCACAAAGACAAGATCGTCGCCGCGATGCAAAGACCAGGCAGAATAGACAAGGTGATAAATTTCGGCGCCTATACGGCCGAGGACAGAAAAAACCTTTTGACTAAAGTAGTTCCGCTACATATGCTCGACAAAACAATTAACTGGCCGGAAGTAGGCCTGTCATGCGAAGGTTTCCCTCCAGCGTTCGTTAAAGAAATGGGCAGAAGCGCAATGCTTTTCGCGCTCAGCGAAAACAAGAAAAGCCCGGTGGTTACCACGGAAATGCTTGTAGAGGCAGCCACAGGATTGCAAGGACAATTTAAGGCAGCGTCTGAGGCCCTCGGTTTCAATAAATAAAAATTATCCCCTCGCCGTACGGCGAGGGGATTTAAAATTTTGGTTCTTTAAAATGCCGGACCGAAAGATGTTTGACTTATAATGGGATACGTGCTACAATGTGACCAGCAAGCCGGAATCGTAATATTTCGGCCAAGAGCACAAAACCACAAGAAAGGGAGAGGTGTATGAACGGACAAGCTCTTTCAATGGAGGAACCGAAGCGGAAGTTGATGAATCTGGAAGCTTTCATTCCCGACGATCCCAACAATCCCAACGAATCACTCCACCTACTCTACGACTTCGGACGTCATTTCGCCGACTATCTCAACTCTCAACTAGTCCCGACTGGATTCGTGTTGAAGTGCGAACTAGCACTCCACGACCTACAAACGGGCGTGAACGGTTTTACTGGGAAACCAATTCGGAGTCGACTCGTCGGCTATCCACCGATTGTCTATTCTCTACTCCGTATGGAAATTCCTCGTCTTGTTGACGCCGTTTTGCCTGCAGAATTCGCGGCAGACGTGAAGAACTATATCGAGCAGGTCAACATCGGAATGCGCGCAGGGCAAGGGGCTAAGTAGTCCCACTAGAATCAACGGGTTTGCCAGTTGTCCCCAACAACTGGCTTTTTTATTTCTAAGTAAATAAAAAGGGGCGTTTTCACGCTCCTTTGTTTGTTTATTAGAAATCCTTCTTTGTGAAATGATGAGGTCGTTCTAAAAGAAGTCGTGTGACTCCGACTTGCCGTCCTTCACAATCGTAATCCGCAGAAAGTCCGGAAGAACATATTGTTCAATTATGATCTCGCGCGGCGTGACTTCGATAATTTTCTTGATGTTCTGCGGAAGTTTGTCTTGATGATTGCCTCCTTTGCCAGGGACGATCGAAAACGAAATCTCATAGGTCCCTTTCTCGTAGAAACGGAAGGTTAGATAATCATTGGTTCCTGGCGTGCCGTTCTGCTTGTATTCAGCAATGACGGCGCCATCAAAATATGAACCTTTTGCGAAGTATTCTCTTTGTCCACATCCGACGAAAATTGTAGCCACGAGAATAATTCCTACGAAGAGCGAAAGTTTCTGAAACATATCGCCTCTCCCTTTTTGTCAAAAATAAAAACTAGAACAATTCTAACGCATATAATTGCGACTGTCAATAGTTCTAGTTGAAGTATTGTTTTAAAGGAAGTAGGCTATAATCAGCTAAATTTTAAACAAGGGTGTCATATGACAGCTTCGCTTATGCCATGGAAGGCAAGATGGCCTTTGCTTGTTGTTGTCTCAACGTTTGTTCAGACAACTCTGTTTTTCTGGGGATTGCGGGTGTTTTTTCCGCACCTTTGGGCCAGGCAGTTAGGCGCAGGATTTACCACAAACGCTATGGTGTTTTTGGCAACCGGCATCTTCCTGTGTTTTATGGAATGGGGCGGCCATCGATATCTTCTCCACACCGCTACGATTTCATGGTTAATCCAGACTCTGACTTTCAATCACGGCAAACATCACGCACTCACGTCAATTGTTCTATTGGATGCAAATCCCGAAAGAACATTGAAGCGTGTAAGCAGTAATTATGTGCTTGTCGAAAAGAAACAATATCACAGCGTAGTTTTTGCGGATTACTTCTTAGTCGCCATCTTTGCCGGATATGCTCCGCTTTTTGCCCTTCTCGTGTGGCTCTTTCCGGCAGTTCCGTTCCTTGGCGGCTATGTGGCACTTGCTGTCTGGGTTACGCTCTATGATGTCTTGCACCCTTTTGAGCACAAACCGGACGAGTGGTGGGAAAAAAGAAAATACAATCCGCTATTGTCGCTGCTTCATCGATTTCACCAATATCATCACGTAAACACAAACTGTAATATGGCTATCGTCGGATTTTTCGGCTTGCCTCTCGCCGACTGGCTACTTGGTACATTCAAGTTACCGCCCCTGGCGTTACGGGACGGAGATATCGTAGAAATAAAAACCTTCGCGCCCCCAGCGCCACGCTGGTTTGTTCTTGGACTCGACGCCTGGGCGCTAAAACGCGAACAGAGGTTGCTTGGCAAGCAAGCAGAAAAAAATCGAAGAGTAATGACAACCAAATAGCATAATTTGGTTTTTCCAAAAATCCTCCGCGGAAATTTTCGCGGAGGATTTTTATTTATCTTTATATAAACAGCCGCATTTTATGCAGAAAGCCTAGCGTATCTTCGTTCCGAGCTTTGCGAAGTAGTTCCCTACCATGCCACTCACTATAAGTTTCTATATCGGACAAAACGAGCTGCTCCGCCGTGAACATTAACAATTTCAAGTTTTTCTTTGGCGGCAAATTCTTATTACTTTTTTTCCGCTAAAATTTTCACCCTCTCTAAAGCTTTGGGATATCTGACCTTAAACGTTTCCTCCTGCCCGGATGGAACGTCAATATCGACTGTCAAAGTGGTGACGTCGTCGTTTTCCGTAAGCGAAAAGCTTTCCGTTCCGCCAGTCCATTCCTTTTCCCGTTTCTGCTCTCCGCTTTCCTTTGTATCCGCCATGTGTCTGAATAACACAAACTCGTTGGGAACAAGCCTCTCAATCAAACTTGTTACGCCGTAACCGTTTACGGAGGAAATAAACTGTACTTCGTTTCCTTCTTTTATCTCCCCGACCATATACGTTCCTTCATCAATAATACTTGCCCAGTCGCGAAATGTTTTATCCTCCCAAAGGGTGTTCCAAGCCCTTTCTTGGGGAGCTTTTATCTCGACTGAAAATTTATTTTTTTGCATACGTTTATTTTATCACTTTGCTTTTTGCGGGAAGTAGTGGACGACGTTAGAACCTGTTTTATGCGAAACTCTAGTAAATTCTACATACAAAATCTTGCGACTTAGATTCCTCCGTCACGTCAAATCAGCTATTTTTTTCTCCTACTAAAATAATTAAAGCGCGGCTTTGACGTGCACCAGTATAAAACCTACGTCTAATGAGATACCACCCCAACTGGCACTGATATTTCTATTGTTGGCCATCCACTCCGCTTCTAAGTCTGACGGGGCTGCTCCATCGCCGGAGGATTGTTCGCTTATTTCCGTAAAGCCAGTGCCAGGAGTTACCACCGCGGTGCCGGTGTAAAGACCAAAAACTGAATAATTGACGTCGTTTGCGTTGGTGAATATGCCAAGCGGGAACGAATTGAAACTACTCAAGGTGGCTTCGGTTATATTTCTGCGACTTCCGGACATGGTTTCACCAATAGCACCTGAACCGTTTGTGCCGCTCGTATCAATCCCGCTCCATTGAGAAACGATCCATTGCGCATTTTTTACGGGACCCGAGAAGGTAAAAGTGATTGGACCATTGCTAACCGACGAAGCCATGGCCCTGTAAATGAAAGTTCCTTGTTCCGCAGCAAAAACTCCGTCGTCTCCATAATGATTTCCGACGTATTGCTGCGCTAATTCATCCCACGACGGCATTCCACCGCCAGAAATTGCAGCTATACGCGTGTTAGCTGCATTAGGATCGCTGGTCGATATGGCGACCGTAACAAGGGTGTTTGGAGCAGGAGAAATCGTGGCAGTGGTAAAAGTACTGCCTTCCGTTGAGTCGCTTCCCGAAGTAAGTAGAGTGTGTTTTATTTGGGTGGCTCCACTTGTCTGTTCCGGTAAAGTTGTGGCGGATGCTTGGCTTGACTGAACCGAGATATTTCCAGCTGTGTCATAAGCGGCAACAGTGTAGGTATAAGCAGTGGAGGCTTGAAGACCAACATTTGAATAGGATGTTGACGTGGTAATCGTCGCAATTTGGGTGCCACCTCGATAAATTTTATATCCAACAACACCCGTGTCATCGGTAGAAGCCGACCAAGAAAGATTTATTTGACTGGTTGAAACAGCCGATGCACTCAGGTTGGTTGGCATAGAAGGTGGTGTCGTGTCAGATGTTGTGTTTGTTGACGTTGACGTTGGTGGTGGTGGTGGCGGTGGTGGCGGTGGTGGCGATGGCAAACCTCCTCCGCTTGATGTCACAGGTTGAGCAGGAGTCGCAGGTATAGTTGTGGTACTGGTTTGACCAATTGGTTGAGCAGGAATTGTATTCGACGGCGTAGATAACGGCGTTGACGGCGGTGTACCACCGGCAGAAACAAGACCCGGCGGGATTATTCCCGATTGTCCCGCACCCGTTGCCGCTAATTCAGTAAGTTTTGCTTGAGTTATTGGTCCGACAATACCAACGGATTCAATGCCATTCTGCTCTTGAAATTTTTTAACAGCCGCTTCGGTAAGTGGCCCAAAATATCCGGTAACCAATCCTTCGGGATAAACATCGGGAAAGGTTTTCAAAAATTCCTGTAACTGCTTTACGTCGTCCCCAGTAACTCCCTGCGATAAGGCTCTAGTGAACTTGAGTTCTGTTTTTACAGATTGTACCTGAGCCTGAAGATCCGCTATCTGCGCTTGCAGTGATTGTACCTGTGCCTGGAGTTGTTTGATTATGATAAGCAAATCCTGGCTCGTAGAGGTATTGCTTTGGGCAAAGGCGATATTAAAAAACACGAGACTGACGACAACCACCGTGCAGATTTTTTTAAACATATGTTTATTGTAACACCAGCGGGGGGTCGTGGACGACGTTAGAACCTGTTTTCAGACAGCCACTGCTTGGTTTTTCATACCCAGCTTATCGTTGGACGGAGCTAAAATCAATTAAAC
>OBEQ011001000.1_pt1 | contig 14956 bp, 7 predicted proteins | sample 1670901 | NCBI WGS metagenome assembly OBEQ01 (sample SAMEA104232315, study PRJEB22302) | groundwater metagenome | biome: forest; feature: aquifer; material: groundwater | place: USA | collected 2011-08-07 | depth 5.4 m | reverse complement strand
GGCGGTCGATGGCGACGACGTTTGGAGCGCGGGCGAGCAGCGCGGAGGTCAGCGCTCCGGTGCCGGCTCCGATTTCGACAACGCGCGCGCGCCCGGTCTCAAGGTCGGGCACACACGCGGCGGCAATGGTGCGAATGACCGATTCGGCCACGAGGAAGTTCTGACCGAAGCTCCGCTTGGGCGCGAGTCCGGCCTCACGAAGCAACTCGCTGACGCGAGGACGACTCACGACTCCGACTCCGATTCCGGCCTCCTCATCCTTCCCCCTCGCGAGCTTTCGCTGCGGGCCCCCTCCGCTCGATGTTCTGCGCGCGAACGCCCATGCGCCTTAGCGCGCGCTCCGCTCGGGCGCGGGCCGCGTGTGCGCGAACGCGGACGGCGTCCTCGACCGCCGCCGGGACCGAGATAGGTTCGAGATCGGTGCTCACGTCGGGGGCTGCCGCTGCAAGCGCGGCCTGCGGCTCTGCGGGGCCGACGCTCCGCTCGAACATCGGGATGGTCCATCTTACGACTGCACGCTTGGCGCGGAGCTTTCGCACCGCGCGCGTCGTGTCGTCCTTTTTGAGAGGTGCGGGAGCCCACACGTGCACGATGCTCGGCCTCTGCTTCTCGGTCGAGAGCTTGTCGAGTACCGTTGCCAGTGCAAGATCCGCTTTCTCGCGCTCGCCGTCGAGGCGCGGCGGAACTTCGATCCCGAACGACGCGAGGTAGTGTCGCAGCCGCTGTTCGCGTGCAGCTTTCGCGTACGGTAGACGCGGCGCGAACGGCGCGCGCGCGCGCAGATGCTCGCCTCTCGACGCCAGCAGGTCCAAGTTGCCTTTTGGGATGTCTGCCAGGCCGCGCGGATCGAGTGGTCGCGCGTGCTCGGCCACTCGCTGAGCAATCTCCCACTCGTCCAGCTCACACCTGTCGCTGTCGACCATGCTCGCGGCGCTCGCCAGCGCGGCCGCGAGGCGAACGGCGTGCGCAGCGCCGCTCGCAGGCCCAATCCACGTTCGCAAGCGCGACGCCGTGACCACGAGCCCCACGTGATCGCCGCGCGCGAGGTGCCGCGCCGCGAGCGCCGACATCTGGTCCACGCCGTCGTCGAGCGGAGCCTTGCCCTCCGCGCCTGCCCAGAGCTCCACGGACGCGTCCATTACGAGCCACACGACGTCGCGCTCGTCGCGCTCCATCTCGCGCACGACGAGCTGCCCGCGTTTGGCGCTCGCCTTCCACGCGATGCGCTTGAAGGGATCGCCAGGCACGTGCTCACGGAGCTCGCGCAGCTCGTCCCCTTCGCCGGCGAGCGACGCCGGGCGTCCTGCTTCCGCTGCACGGCGCGAGCGGCCGCCCCTCGGCGTGGCGATGAGCGCGTGCAGCGCGCGCGGTAGTACCTCGACGCCGAAGGGGTTGGCGAACATGAGAGGTACTTCGTAAAGCCCTTCGCCGCCCGCCGGGGTACCGCGCACTTCGAGCGCCATGCCGTGCACACCCCAGCGTCCGACGCGCTTGGCGTGCACGCGCACGTCCACGCGCACGCGCGCTCCGGCTGGCAAATCGAGCATGGCGGGCTCTACGCTTACCTCGAGCATGCTCGAGGCCACCGCGCGCAGCGAGACGCCCCGTGCATCGTCTACGCCGCGATTGCGTAGCTCGGCTTCGAGTGTGACGTCCGCTCCGCGGGCGAGCCGCACGACCCGGCGAGAGGCATTCCAGACCATCTCGAAGCCGCTCGCGCGAAGTCGCGTAACGGTGGCGAGCGCAACCGCGCGACCAATCGCGACCGCGAGAACGACCGCGCCGCCCCAAGCAACGACCGGCGCCACGCGCGCCGCGAGCCCCACCGCGACCATGGCGGCGCCGGCGAGAGCGATGTGGAAGGTTGCACGGGTGGGGTGGAGCTGCACTCGGGGAGGGCAGGGTAGCAACTGTGGGAGCCCCACAAAAAGAAGTTCACGCCACGCTCGAAGGCACGCTCCACCTCGGTACCGGGGAGGCCGTAGCTGGAACCGAGGCCGATGGGCCCCAAGGTGAGACCACTGTTTCCGAACGGGCGGGGGGCGAAAGAGCGGTGCATCGCGTGAATCTGATGCTCGATGCGAAGCTTCGTTGCGCGGGGGCTCGTTAGGGCCAGCGTGCTCTCGTGGGGCGGCTGAGCCCGCGAATGTCGATGGAGGAATGGCGTTTTCCGCTTCGCCAGGCGTCGCGAGGGGTCTGCTGGGTAAGGGGCGGGCTGCTACCTGTGGGTGAGGTGCTTGAGGGTCTCGCGACGGTTCGCGACGAATTGTTGCAGATCATGTCTGACCATTCGCCGAGAGCTCGCTCCTCGTGTGTTCGCTGCGTAGTTGGCGCGTTTGAGCGTTCCCTTGCGGCCTCGGCTTGATATGTTGGGGGGCTTCTGGGGGAAACCTGTGGGTCGCCAGCACTCCGAGTCGCCCGAATTCCGAAGACTGTTCGAGTCGGCGCCGGGCTTGTACCTCGTGCTTGCCACCGATTTCACCATCGTGGCCGCGAGCGATGCATACCTGCGCGCAACGATGACGAAGCGCGAAGAGATCCTCGGCAAGGGATTGTTCGAAGTCTTTCCCGATAACCCAGATGACCCGACGGCAACGGGCGCAAGCAATCTGCGGGAGTCTCTGGCCAGAGTCCTCCGGACCCGGGTGTCGGATGCGATGGCCGTTCAGAAGTACGACATCCGCCGGCCGGAATCCGAGGGGGGCGGATACGAGGAGCGGTACTGGAGCCCGGTGAACTCGCCCGTTCTCGGGGAAGGGAACGCCGTCGCTTACATCATTCACCGTGTGGAGGACGTGACGGAGTTCGTGAGGCTCAAGCAGTTCGGGACAGAGCAGCGCAAGCTGACGGAGGAGCTCAAGACACGCGCCGGAAAAATGGAGGCGGAGATCTTCGTCCGCGCGCAGGAGCTGCAGGAGATGAACAGGCAGCTCCGCGCGGCCGTCGACGAGCGCGCGGCCCTCTACGAGAGGCTTCAGCGGCTCGACCAGCTCAAGACACAGTTCTTCGCGAACGTGAGCCACGAGCTCCGTACCCCGCTCGCGTTGATCTTGGGCCCGGCGGAGAAGCTTCTGTCGAGTCGAGACATGCCCGAGGAGCACCGGCGCGATCTGCTCGTCATGCAGCGAAACGCGCGCGCCCTCCTCAAACATGTCAATGACTTGCTCGACGTTGCGCGCCTGGAGGCCGGGAGGATGGCCGTCAGTTACGCCGAAGTGGACCTCGCGAAGCTCGTTCGCCACGCCGCCTCCAACTTCGATTCGCTGGCTCACGATCAGTTCTCGTTCAGCGTGAAGACACCGGACTCTTTGTTTGCACAAGTCGACCCCGACAAGGTGCAGCGCGTGCTGGTGAACCTTCTCGCGAACGCGTTCAAGTTCACCTCGATGGGCGGAAGCATTGCTTGCGTTCTGACCTCGAAAGACGGCCAGGCGGCGATCAGCGTCTCGGACAGCGGTCCTGGAATACCGACGGAGCTGAGACAGACCGTGTTTGAACGGTTTTTTCAGGCGGAGGAGAGCACGACGCGGCGCTTCGGGGGAACAGGTCTGGGACTGGCGATTGCGAAGGACTTCGTGGAGCTCCACGGCGGCTCGATCACGATCGGCACGTCCGTAGAGGGAGGAGCGCTCTTGATGTTCGAGCTCCCACTGCGTGCCCCACCGGGCGCCGCGGTTGGGACTCACGCGGCGGCGGAGATTCATCCCGAAGAGGTCGAGGTGCTTCGTCGCCGTGCCGATGCGGCCTTCCGGTCGAACGGAAGCGAGGAGGCGCGCGGCTTGGTGTTGGTCGTCGAAGACGACCCCGAGATGAGCCGCTTCATCTGCGACACGCTCTCTCCTCAGTTTCGTGCGGAAGCCGCTTTTGATGGGCAGGTGGGCCTGGAGGAGGCGCTGCGTCTCCGTCCGGACGTGATCCTCAGCGACATGATGATGCCGACCATGGGCGGCGCGCAGATGGTGCGGGAGATTCGAGAGCGTCGCGAGCTCGACGCCACTGCAATCGTGATGCTCACGGCCAAGGTCGACGATGAGCTCCGCGTGCGCCTCCTGCAAGAGGGGGCGCAAGATTACCTCCTGAAACCATTCTCGGCGCAGGAGCTCCGGGCGCGCGTTCAAAACCTCGTCCTTCGCAAGAGGGCGGAGGATGCGCTACGCAGCGCCAAGGGAGAAGCCGACGCACTGAACCGAGAGCTCGAGGCGTTCAGCTACTCCGTCGCCCACGATTTGCGCGCGCCGCTCCGAAGCATCGATGGGTTCAGCAAGGCGCTTCTCGAGGAGTGTGCGGACGCGCTCAATCCACAGGGCACCGAGTATGTTCAGCGCGTGCGTACGTCCACACAGCGCATGTCCCAGCTCATCGACGACCTCCTCACGCTTTCTCGCGTGACCATCGGGGAGCTCAGCCGCGAAAAGGTCGATTTGTCGCGGATTGCACGGCACGTCGGGCGAGAGTTGCGGGAGACTCATCCGGAACGCAACATCGACCTCGTCGTTCGCGATGGGCTGGTCGCCGACGGAGACGCGCGGCTCCTCGGCGTCGTCGTCGAGAACCTGCTGCAAAACTCGTGGAAGTTCACGAGCAAGCGAACGCGGGCGCGCATCGAAGTGGGCGTTGCCCAGACGAGCGATGGTGCCGTGTATTTCGTGCGCGACGATGGTGCGGGATTCGATGCGGCGTACGCAGACAAGCTGTTCGCGCCCTTTCAGCGTCTCCACGGTTCGGAGTTTCCGGGAACGGGCATCGGGCTGGCCACCGTGCAGCGGATCGTGCGCCGTCACGGCGGCCGCATCTGGGCCGAGGGCGAGGTCGACCGAGGGGCGACGTTCTACTTTACCGTTTGACGAGGGAGGGCTCTAAACCGCGCGTACTCCGCGTCGATAAGCGACTTTGGCGAGTGCCTCCTCGATGACGTGCTCGCGCGCCTTCATGTCGCTCTCGGCGTCAGCGGTCATCACGAGCCTGTGTGCGAGGCAGCTCATCGCCACCGCGCGGATGTCGTCGGGCACCATGAACGGACGGCCGTTCACCAGCGCCCAGGCTTTCGCGGCGTTGACGAGGCCAAGCGTCGCGCGCGGGCTGGCGCCGAGGGCGACGCGCGGGTGGGCGCGGGTGAATGCGCTGATGGAGACGGCGTAGTCGTGCAAATCGTCTTCGACGTAGATGCGCGACGCGATTCCCTGAAGCGCGACGACGTCGGCCGGGCTCAGGATCGGGCGCACCTGCGGAGGCTCGCCGGTGTGGGTGCGGACCATCTGCGCTTCTTCGCGCGCGGTCGGGTAGCCCATCGACACGCGAATGAGAAAGCGGTCGATCTGCGCCTCGGGCAAAGGATACGTGCCTTCCAGGTCGATGGGGTTCTGCGTCGCCAGTACCAGGAATGGCAACGGTAGCTCGAAGCGGTCGCCTTCGATCGTGACCTGGCGCTCTTGCATGGCCTCGAGCAGAGCGGACTGCGTCTTGGCGGGCGCGCGGTTGATCTCGTCGGCCAAGACGACGTTCGCGAAGACGGGCCCCGCGCGCAACGTGAACGTGCCGTCCTTCGGCGACAGAACGTACGTGCCGGTGATGTCTGCCGGAAGAAGATCCGGGGTGAACTGGATACGCCGGCTCATCATGCCGAGCGCCGTGGCGAATGCCTTGACGAGCGTGGTCTTGGCGACGCCCGGTACCCCTTCCAAAAGCACGTGGCCTCGAGCGAGGAGCGAAACCAGCATCACCTCGAGTGCGCGCCCGGTGCCGATGTACGTGCGGGACACCTCACGGCGAACGTCCTCCAAACGCTCCTTCGCCGCTGCGATCTCGTTGGTCGCAACGGCGCTCACATCGCACCGCCCAGATGTTGCACGTGCTTCTCCACCTTCTTGCCCATTTGCGCCCGGCCGCGTGCGCTCCGCAACAGTTTCTTGACTGCCTTAGCGATCTCCATGACTTCTCGATCGCGTATGGCCCGCACAGGAACCATTCCGAGCTTCTGCTCACCGGGGCGCTGACTCAGCACCATCGTTTCGACGCTGGACAGTCGTAGCAGAAGGCGCTTCAAGGTGCGTAGCCCATCCGTGTCGAGGAGGGCCTTGGTGCTCAGTTGGATCATAAGGGCCTCGTGCCCGGGCATTTTTTCGAGCCCCAAGAGGTCGCTAAGGTCTTCTTCGAGGGCCGCCTTGAGCTCTAGCAGGGCTAGAACGCGCGAGGTGTGCGCACCGCCAATGACCGCCGCGTGCCCTGCGATGCCGCCCTGGGCCACGAGGGGTACTTCGCGGGTGAAGCGTGCCTGAATGGGCTTGTGCGTTCGTCCGGCATGCGAGCCGACCCAAAGGACGACTCCGAGCCCGCCGATGACCGCAAAGACATAAGAGAGCGTCGGCGAGAAGCCCTCTTTTCGAATCGAGGCGAGCGCGTCCTCGACGTTTCGGAGGCGCTCGTTCCAGTCGTCGCCTAGGAGCGAGTCGTCTCCGAAGGCCCCCTTTTGCTCGAAGCTCCCGGAAACGACGTAAATCTTTCCCTTGTCGCGCTTGCCCCACGTATCGTCATCTGCCGCGTATTTTACGAGCCCGCGTGCGAATCCCTTGTTTCCGGGATAGCGAAGCATCTCGTTCATCACAATCGACGGATCTCCCACTGCGAGCAGGCGCCCCTGGCCGACGGCTCCGGCGACCGCCACGAGCACGTCGGGCTGGTCGACGGCGCGAATTTTTAGCACCGGGGACAAATCGGGGTGCTTGAGGCCCGTCGGGTGATTGGTCACCACCTTCACCACGTCGTTTGCGACGGGGTGCGCGCTCGCGGGCTCGGCGATCGCAAAGGATGGGTTGTTGCGAAGGGCTTCGGTCGGGCGTCGCGGCGCCGGGACTCGTTCGAGCTGAAAGTGGGCGAGTAGCGCGTCGGCCGTACCGTAGTCGTCGAGGACAATCACCCGACCGCCGGTTCTCATGAAGCGAGCAAGGCTGTCGATGTCGAGGGTCCGCTCCGGGTGCACCAGAATGAGAGAGTCTTCGCGCTTGAGATCGCGCATGGCGAGCAGGCCCGTCGGCACCACGCGTGCGTTGCCGACCTCGGCTTTGGCGAGCGCGACGAACTCCGAAAGACCCTCCCAATCGCGCCCCGACAAATCGAACGGGGATGCGAGGGCGAACTGGCCGAAGAGCAACAAGGCCACAAAAAACGTCACAAAAAGGAGGCCCCGCCGCACCGGCCCACAGTATCATGAGGTAAAGGCGGGCTCAGAGTCACCGCGGGCCGCGGCCAACCAGGGCCAACCAGGCAAGGACTTGAGACGCGCTGCGCCATAAAGAAATTGCCACGAGTGACGTTAGTTCGGGTAATCGGTCGAAAGAGCGCGCGTACGGCACTTGACCGTGGCACCCGTGTTGCTAGCTTTTTCCTAAAGGAGCCGTAGAAGGCCATCCCGACCAGGAGACCCCCTCAATGCTCCCTCCTTTCATCATCGAGCAGATCCGAAAGCGGGAGCAAGAAGAGCAGGCGCGTTACGAGCAGCCGCAGCTCGAGATCCCGCTACCGCAGCCGCGACCGAAGAGGGATGTTCCCGAAGATGAGCCCAACCGGGGCGTCATCGTCGTCGATCTCTAAGGGGTTTTCGCTGCGAGGCGTCCGGCGCGGTCTTTGGACATGCCCGTGGACATGATGGGAGCGTGTGACTAGGCTCGGCGCTCTCAATGAGATGGCTTGGGCTTTCGCTAGCGCTGGCGGTTACCGCGTCCGGCGTGGCGGTGGGGTGTTACTCGACCGGTGACGGTACGTCGCCACCCCCGAAACAAATCTACTTCCCCGTGGGTCTTGGCGTTTCACGCGGCGGCAACGTGCTCTATGTCGCGAACGCGGATTTTGACCTCCAGTGGAACGGCGGGACGGTTCAATCCTACGATCTGCACCTGATTCGTAAGAGCGCGGTGCTGACCATCCAGGACCCGAACAATCCGAACATCGGCGCGGTCCGGCCTCCGTCGGGGGTCAAGTGCAATACCGCCATCCAAGAGCCGCCCACCTACAGGACGGACGAGTCGGGACAACGGCAGCCTCTCGGTGAAACGTGCGCCCCGCCCGTGGACTCCTCTCTCTACGTCCGCGACTCGGTCACGATCGGCGCGTTCGCGACGGACCTGCAAGTTTGGCGGAAGAGCTTGGGGCGGCTCCTCATACCCGTTCGGGGTGATGCGTCGCTCACCTGGGCCGACATCGACGTGGACGATCCCAACGTCGCGCCACCGGAAAATGCGTCACGCTCGACGGACGGCTCGTTCGCGTACGGGCCGTTCAACATTCGTTGCGGCGCCGGACAAGACGGGCGCTGCGACGCCTCCCATCACGCGGGGACCGATCCCAACGACAACACGCGCCACATCACGATGCCGGGCGAACCTTTCGGAATGGCCCAGAGCGACGATGGGGAGATTGCCGCCATCACGCACCAGACCGATACCAAGACGAGCCTGCTTTCGATCAGCGACAGGCCGATGCTGCAGTTCATTCTGGAAGGCGTTCCGACGGGCGGGAACGGAATCGTCGCGATCCCGCACGATCCGGACGCGTTCAACCCAGGAGAAGTGCCGAGCCCCGCGTTTTTGCAGACGAGCCGCGCGTCGGCCGAGCTTGCCCTCCTTCGCTACTATTCGGATGAAGGAAGCGGAAAGCAGTCGTCGCTTCGACGCCCCTTTCTAGCCAAAGAGACTACCTTCACGCTCACCGCCAACGCGGGCGGGAACGACTCACGCGGCATCGTGATCGACCCGACGCCCCGGATCGCGTGCAAAGAGAGAGCCCCGGCGGGTGATCAGGAGGCGCGCAAGAAATGCGCGCAGCTCCCCGCGCGCGTCTTCTTTGCCAACCGGAGCCCAGCGTCCATGATCGTCGGCGAGGTCGGCGAACCGAGCGCGTCGGGCGACGGAACCTACGACGCCGACAGGCTAACGGTCTTCGGCAATGTGCCGCTCTCGTTCGGTCCGTCCAGGCTCTATCTCGCGCCCATCGTCGATGCGAACGGAAACTATGCGCTCCGCGTGTTCATCGTGTGCTTCGATGCGGCGTCGATATTCGTGTTCGATCCGGAGCTCGGGACTCTGGAAAACATCATCCGCACCGGGCCTGGGCCCTTCGCCATGGCGTTCGACCCCTTCGATCTAAAAGACGCCGCGCTCCACAAGAGGGTCGAGGCCGATCCGCGTGAGCCGGGGCTCGACTTGAAGCGCTATCGTTTCGCGTACATCGCGAGCTTCACGCAGTCGTACATCCAGGTGCTCGACCTCGACAACTCGCGAGACAAGGCCAATCCCGACACGTTCGAGCGGATCGTGTTCACACTGGGGCTCCCGACGGTGCCGAGAGGGTCCCAATGAAGCGCGCCATCGTCGTTTCCGTGCTCTCTGCCATGGCCGTCGGGGGTGCGCTGGCAGCGACGAGCTGCTCGCAGTCGGCGGTCAACGTGCCGGTGCGGACGTTCGAGCGCGCGCAGCGTATGGATGTCGTGTGCCTTCGGGTGCTCGGCGCCGGCCCGGTTCCGGAGCCTGTAAAGCAAGCCCAATGCGCGCCCGTGCCGCCCGGCGTTCTCGGCGCGGACTTGCCATACCACCTTTTTGCTCTCGTGACGCAGACCGCGCGGGGCGAAGTCGCGGTCGTAGACCTGACCACCGGGAGCGTCATCGACGGGGATCGCTCGACGCCCGGAATCAACTTCATACCGGTTGGCGCGTTGCCCACGGACATCGTCGTGGCGCCGGATGGGCAGATGACGTTCGCAGCCGCCGCAGAAGTGAACAAGCCTGCGCTCTACGCCATCGCCAGTAAGAATCTTCTGGGCGACTTGCTTTCGGGACCTCAGGACCCGAAGGCGGGTACGGTCCCAACGTTGCCGTCGCTTCCCGTATGCGCATTGCCGCAGGCGCCCGGCCGCGTGTTCGTCATTCCACGCGGCAACGACTACGAGCTCGCCGTCGTGCTCCCGGGCGACGCGCGTTCGAGCGCAAAGGTCGTCACCATGGACCCGCGGCCATTTTCGCGAAGCGCCGGCGTGGAATCGAGCGCGGGAGAGACGTATCCGGCGGGACAGCTCAAGCCATGTGCGATCACGGGGCTCGTGGAGCTCGCGGGTGCGCCGTCCGCGATACCGGAACCGAACGCGGTGTGGGACGACGGTGTGAAGTATGCCGCCCCGGACGCGGCGCCCCTCGAGCCAACGCCGGTCGCACAGGGCTGCTCGGCGGCGGCCGACGCGGGGGCGGCCGATGCGGGCGATGCCGGCGACGCGGGAGGGCCGGACCTCCTCGCTGCAAATCGCCCGCACGCGTCTTCCGCTGCACGGGACGGAACGACGCTGTACGTGGGTGACGATGGCGTACCGCTCGTACACGTCATCGATTTGTCCGTCGCGGGAAAACCGAAAGAGATTGCGCCTCTGGTGGCCACGAGCGAGCTCGACCCGAGACGGACGGTTGCGGTTGGCGACGTCGCGGTGAGCCCGGCGACGAGCGACTACAAGAAGTTCGTGTACGCGCTCGACAAGAAAGAAGGGAGCATCATCGTTTACGATGTCACCGATGTCGGACCACAAACCGCCCCGCGCGCACCCTTGCTGCGTCCGCATCCAGAGCTCAATCCGTTCCAGCCTTCCGACCGCATCGTCTTCAGTGTGCCCGTCGCTGCGCTCTCCTTCGTTCGACACGATTTTCCGCTGACGCGCGTTTGTGACCAAGCGGTAACCGCGGCGCGAAGCGGCATCTTGTGCAATCCGAATCCGAACGCGGGACCGGTCGAAGGCCCGCCCGAACCCAGCGATCTAGGCGTTGGTATGTGTTACCGCGCGAATGCGCCCACGCCCACCTCGGACGTGCCGAAGATCGATCCGAAGCGTTTGCGCGGGGTCTTTGGATTCGCGACGCTCTCCAATGGGACCGTCGTTGCCATCGACGTGGACGACTGGGACGCACCCTGCCGTCGGCCGGATCCGATGAACACCAACCTCAATGCGATCGCGCCGCCCGAGCCATCGGCGGGGCCCGGCGATCTCGATCCTTACCATGCGCCGCTGGCGCACATCGGCGGGAGCGCATCGAGCCCGGTGACGCTGGAGGCGTTTTTTCCGGTGAGCGCCCCGCATCGTCCAAGGTCTTTGTTCTTCCTGAGGAACGATCCTCAAGGGGGCCTGCACGCGCCCAATCTGAACTCCTTGCCCCAGCTTTTGTCGCAAAATAATGCACTCCCTACGGGCGGTGTGGCGGGTCAAAAGAACCCGATCATGCTCCCGACGGCGACCTTCTTCCCCGATCCCACGTACGTCAAAAACCCAACCGAATCCGATCCGGCGAAGCGCGAGGAGTCCCCCGCGCACAACGACAAATCACTCTCCCTTCCCCGGCTGGCGAGCACCGACACGACGGCGACTCCGCTGCAGCCTGGCGTGCGTTTCTCGTGGGAGCAGCCGAGTGTGCACTTGGACCAGAATTGGACGGTGACGTTCGAGGGGGCGATTCCGAGCTTCGACGGCGCCGCCTTCCCCACACCCATCGAGACGAGTGCCGACAAGCCGTATCAAACGTTGACGCTGCGAAGCGCCACCGCGCTCTTCTGCAGGAAGGGCATCGAGGACTACCGCGTCGGTACGTTGCGCGCGCAGGCGCTCCTGGCGGAGATGCAGAAGCAGCAAATCCCGCCGCCCGCGAGGCTCGATCATAGGATCGCAGACTACGTCCAGATCACCGACGAGATTCTCGATGTCGCCGATCCGTATTGGAGGGAAGAGGAGGCCGACTCAGGCTGCTGGGACAACATCCGTTCGCCGGAGGCCCGTCACGATGTGTGCCTCGAGCGGTACGGGGTAGCTGCTGACCAGGCTCCGCAGCGTGATTTCCCCATCCTGGAAGCCTACGAGGACCGGCTCGTGGTGGGGCGCTTCTCGTATCCGTCCGCGGGACCGCGCGAAGTGGAAGCGGAAAACGAGGCCAACGTGGCCGAGCTCAAACGGATGCGCTGCTGCTTCCACCATCAAGCGCATTTCAAGGTGCGCACCGGTGGGTTGTGGCTCACCGCGGGCTCGACGGTCGGGTATTTGCACCACGTGAGCGCAGGCGACAATGGCGCCTGTGCGCCATCGTGCGTCGCGCGCGAGGCGCTCCTGAACGCGCGCGCGCCCGCCGTACCGTGGCCAACCAACCTGGCGAACGCGCAACCTCCGAGCCGCAACAGCGTGCTCGCAATGCGCAATCCGGCTTTCTCTTTCGTCATATGGAATGGGCGAAACGAGAACGAGGACGCGCCGCCGCAGCGCGATCTCCAATGGAAGTTCGTTACCCGCGGGCAGTTCCAGAGCCTCACCGTCAACATCGCGGCGACGACCACCGCGGTGAGCCCGCAGTCGATGCGTTTCATCGAGTCGCTCGGCCAGCTCGCGCTCGTCGACGGCGCGTCCCAGGGTCTCGTCTTGATCGATCTGCAAACGGTCAGCCTGGCGCACACGCCCTTCTTTTGAGCCCCACGAGACGATAGACCTCGCCGCCGCCCTGTCCTACACACAGCGGGATGGCCAAAGGGAAGGAAGGCGGCGGGGCCAATACGCCGGTAATGCGGCAGTATTTGGCTGCAAAATCCGCCCACGCGGATGCGCTCCTTTTTTTCCGGATGGGGGACTTTTACGAGCTGTTCTTCGAGGACGCGGTCGTTGCGGCGCGCGCGCTCGACGTGACCTTGACCGCACGGAACAAAGGGTCCGAGGACGAGGTGCCCATGGCCGGGGTACCGCATCATGCGGCAAGCTCGTACATTCAGAGGCTTCTCGAGCAGGGATTCAAGGTGGCCATTTGCGAACAAATGGCGGATCCGGCCACGGTGAAAGGGATCGTCCCACGCGAGGTCGTGCGCGTAGTGAGCCCAGGGATCGCGTTCGACGACAGCGGGCTCGACGCTCGGCAGAACCACTACCTCGTCGCGATCGAGGGAGCAGCCGGCGCCTTCGGGATCGCGGCGCTGGACTTGTCCACGGGTGAGCTCGTCGCGTGCCAAGCAGATGACGCGGCGAGTGCGCTCGGCGAGCTCGTGCGTCTTGATCCGCGCGAGGTGCTCGCCGGGCCGGGAGCCGAGACCCTCTGCGCCTCGTTTCGAGCGGCACGCCCGCGCGCGGTCGTGCGGGACGAGTCGGGCCGCGAGACGAGCGATGATCTGGCCGACGAGACGCTCGCCGCGGTGCTCGGCGTGGGGGAGGCGCGGCGATCGTGTGCGTCGTCGATTGCACGTCGAGCTGCGTCGCGATGCGTTGGGATGGCGCGTGCGTGTGAGCCGAACCGAACGCTGCCGATCACTCGGCTGGCGAGTTACGAGCTCGGCGACACGCTCGTCTTGGACGACGCGACGCAAGCGCATCTCGAGCTGGTCCGCACGATGGACGGCGGTGCCAAGGGAGCGCTCTTGACGCAAATCGACGCGACCAAGACCGCTCCGGGCGCGCGCCTGCTCCGGCGGAGGCTCCTCACGCCGAAGACCAACGTCCCGGAAATTCGCCGGCGGCTCGAAGGAGTGGAGCTGTTCGTGACGCAGCCCGGCCTTCGCGCCGAGGTGCGCACGCGCCTCGCGAACGTCGCCGATATCGAGCGTCTGGCCGTAAAATTCGCGGTCGATCGCGCGTCCCCGCGTGATTTTGCGGCCTTGCGCGCCTCCCTCGCCGAGCTGCCCGGCTTGGTGCGCGCTCTCGAGAAGTGCCCCGACCCGACGGCGCGGGAAGCGCTCGGCGTGCCCCCCAACGGCCCGCATGGCAGCAAAGCATGGCTCGACACCTGCGAAGACGTGCATGGGCTCCTCTCGCGCGCGATCTCGGACGAACCACCGGCGCGCGCGAGCGACGGCGGTGTCCTGCGCGAGGGCTACGACGAGGCGCTCGATGAGGCGCGCACGCTGGCCAGAGACGGGCAACGTTTGATCGTGGAGCTCGAGGCGCGCCTTCGCGAGTCGGCGCAGATCCCCAGCCTCAAGCTACGGTACACGCGTGTCTTCGGCTGGTACATCGAGGTGACGCGCTCGCATGTGGGAAAAGCGCCTGGCGAATGGCGACGCAAGCAGACGGTCGCAACGGGCGAGCGCTTCACGTGCGATGAGCTCGACGCGCTCGCCGACAAGCTCGCGCATGCGGAGGAGCGCTCGTCGGCGCGTGAGGCGGAGCTCTTCGCGAGCCTCGTCCAAAAGGTCGCACGATGCGCGGATCGGCTTCGCACCGTCGCGACGCGCCTGTCCGAATGGGACGTGGCGAGCGCGCTCGCGGAGATTGCCCATCGCGACGACTACGTTCGACCCACGGTGGATGAGTCGCTCGAGATATCGCTGGAAGACGCGCGCCATCCCGTCGTCGAGCGGCTCGCGGCGGCGGGGCGCTTCGTGCCGAACGACGCGACGCTCGATGCATCGCCCGACTCGGAAGAGGGGCCCACGCGTCTTTGGCTCATCACCGGGCCGAACATGGCGGGAAAATCCACCTTCATGCGGCAGGTCGCGCTCAGCGTGATTCTCGCGCAGATGGGCTCCTTCGTGCCCGCGCGCCGCGCTCGCATCGGCGTGGTGGACCGCGTGCTCACCCGTGTCGGTGCGAGCGACAACGTCGCAAAAGGCGAGAGCACGTTCATGGTCGAGATGAAAGAGACCGCGAACGTCTTGCGCCGGGCGACGCGGCGCTCGCTGGTCGTTTTGGACGAAATCGGTCGCGGGACGAGCACCTACGACGGACTCGCGATCGCCTGGGCCGTCGCCGAGCACTTGCACGATGCCATTGGTTGCCGGGCGCTCTTCGCCACGCACTACCACGAGCTCACCGAGCTCGCTGCCACACACGCGGGATGCGAAAACTGGAGCGTCACGGCACGCGAGCACCAGGGCGATATCGTGTTCTTGCACAAGCTCGTACGCGGCGCGGCGTCTCGGAGTTACGGCGTCGCCTGTGCTCGGCTTGCCGGCTTGCCGGAGCTCGTGC
>OBEQ012884499.1_pt1 | contig 14958 bp, 17 predicted proteins | sample 1670901 | NCBI WGS metagenome assembly OBEQ01 (sample SAMEA104232315, study PRJEB22302) | groundwater metagenome | biome: forest; feature: aquifer; material: groundwater | place: USA | collected 2011-08-07 | depth 5.4 m | reverse complement strand
TTGTCGCTGGCCTGCTTCATCGCCATCATGCGAGCAGCCGTTTCCGACGTGAGCGACTCAAGAAGCGACAGGTACATCCTGCCGTCCAAGTACCTCTGTAGAAGATCGAAAAAAACCTTCTCAAAATCCGGCTCGTAAATGGCGTCGGCCGCGCCACGCGCACTCTTTTGGTTTTCGATCAGATGATTGAGCGGTAAGAACGGCTCAACCACCGACGCACCGGCGCCGCCCGCCTTGAAACGGGTATAAAGAAGGCCAATCTCGTCCGTTTCTTTCAACAAATAAATATTTTTAAGTTCCAGAGCCATTTTTTTGGCCAGGGAAAGATCAGCTGAAGCTTTTTCGGGATAAAAAAGAACTAGCTTATGGCCTTTTTTCCTCAAAGTCTCACAGCCTACCTTGCCCACGGGCACAAAAGACGTTTCAAAAGACGCATTCTGCCGCTTCCAGGCGAAAGCGCCTTTTAAAAGGTTCGTGTTGTAGGCGCCGCAGAGGCCCTTGTCGCCGGTCATGACGATGAGCGTTTTTTTCTTCACCGGCCTTTTCTCAAAAAGCGTGTGATTCAGGTCTTTGGCCGAAGCCGACAGGTTTGCGAGGATCGCTCCGAGTTCCAAAAAATAAGCGCGGGTCTTCGAAAAACGGTTCTCGGCACGCTTGAAGCGGAAGGTCGAGATCATCTGCATCGCCTTGGTGATGGAGTTGATGCTCTGCACACTCTTCATCCGCCGGCGGATCTGTCTTAAGGACGCCATAAGATTTTATTTCTTCAAGAACGAAGCCTTTAATTCCCCGACGGCGCGGTCGAGGCGCTGGGCCACGGAATCTGTGAGCTCTTTATGTTTTTCAAGGTCGTTGACGACATCCGGATATTTTTTGGCCAGAAATTCGTGAAAGCTCTTTTCGAATTCCTGGATTCTATCCAGCGGCACGTCATCAATAAGGCCTTTGGTCGCGATATAAAGGATGCTGACCTGCTGAGCGAGTGTAAACGGCGTGTACTGCCCCTGTTTCAGGACTTCGACCAGGCGCGCGCCGCGATTCAGCTGATCTAAAGTCGCTTTGTCCATGTCGGAGCCGAACTGCGTGAAAGCCGCCAGTTCCCGGTACTGCGCCAAATCCAGGCGCAGTTTGCCAGCGACTTTTTTCATCGCTTTACTTTGCGCGTTGCCCCCCACTCGGGAAACGGAGAGCCCCACGTTGATGGCAGGCCGTACCCCCTGGTAAAAAAGGTCCGCTTCGAGATAAATTTGGCCGTCGGTGATAGAGATAACGTTTGTTGGGATATAACCCGAAACATCACCCGCCTGGGTCTCGATGATGGGAAGCGCTGTAAGGCTTCCTCCTTTTAAGTCATCGCGAAGCTTGGCGGCACGCTCAAGGAGTCTCGAGTGAAGATAAAATACGTCGCCGGGAAACGCTTCGCGCCCCGGAGGGCGGCGAAGTAAAAGAGAAAGCTCGCGATAGGCGGCGGCCTGCTTGGTCAGATCGTCATAAACCACGAGCGCGTGCATGCCGTTATAAAGATAATATTCCCCGATCGCAGCACCCGTGTAGGGGCTTAAGTATTGAAGCGTGGCGGGTGAATCGGCCGTGGCGCTCACGATAGTCGTGTACTCCATCGCGCCGAATTCTTCTAATTTTTTGATGACCGAAAGAATACTCGAAGCTTTCTGACCCGTCGCCACGTAGATACAATAGACGTCCTTACCCTTTTGATTAATGATCGTGTCAATCGCTACGGCCGTCTTGCCCGTCTGGCGGTCACCGATGATAAGCTCTCTTTGGCCTCGGCCGATGGGGATCATCCCGTCAATCGCTTTGATGCCGGTCTGAAGAGGCTCTTTGACAGACTGGCGGACAAGCACTCCCGGCGCTTTGAGCTCGATGGGCCGTGTCTGGGTTGCAACAATCGGGCCTTTTCCGTCAATCGGACGGCCGAGGGCATCAACCACGCGGCCAAGCAGGCCTTTGCCCACGGGGATACTTGCGATTCTATTCGTCCTTTTGACCGTATCGCCTTCCTTGATCCCTTTTCCTTCGCCGCAGAGGACAGCCCCGACATTAGACTCCTCGAGGTTCAGCGCAATGCCAAGCTCGCCTCCGGGAAATTCGAGGAGTTCCCCTGCCATGCAATCATCGAGGCCGTAAATACGAGCGATACCGTCTCCTACCGAGAGGATAATGCCGGTGGACTCCATTTGGACTCCGGTTTTGAAGTCCTTGATTTCTTGTTTCAATACACTGGTGATCTCTTCCGGGCGAAGCGCCATCATGACTCCTTCAGTGGTGAGCGTAGTCGAACCATTACTTTAATTCCGTGAGTTCTTTTTTTAAGCGGTTAATTTGAAATTTGACCGACCCGTCTATGATTTTATTTTTAATCTTGACCGTAACCCCGCCGATAAGCCCTGGGTTGACTTCTTTTTTGACCGTAATCTTGTAGCCGGCGATGCGATCGAGCTGTTTTACAAGGATTGCTTCGTGGCCGGAGCTAAGAGGCACCGCGGAATGGATCTCAGCCGTACCCTGCCCTTGCGCCTCGTCGGCAATGCGCTTAAAGCTTTTGGCAATCTCGTGAATCAGCGTAAAACGGTTTTTTTCCAAAAGCACCGTGAAAAAATCGAGGAGTGTCTCATAGAATTCCTCGCGGCGCTCCTGGTAAAGCCTCTGAAGAAACTTCCTTTTGTCCTCAACTTTAAGGGAAGGGTTTTCAAAAACCTTCTCGAGCTCGGGATCCTTCTTAAGCGCCTGGGAAAAGTTTTCGAGCTCCGCTTCTATTTCTTCGTCGCGGTGCAGGGTTCGCGCGATCTCAAAAAGCGCCCGGGCATAGCGTTCGGCAACTAAGAGGTCTTTAACCACACCATCAAACTTTCTCGAGATCCTTCAGGAACTGGTCCACGAGCTTCTCGTGCTCTTTGGCGTCAAGCTTCTCGTGAATGATTTTCTCGCTGATGAGCGCCGAAAGCTCGACAAGCTCCCCGCGCATCGAAAGACGCGCCTTGGCGATGTCCTGATGGATCTCGGCGTGAGAGCGGTCAATCATCTTTTGGGCGTCCTGACGCGCTTTGTCCTGGATGTCACGCGCCAGAGCGATGCCGACATTGGCCGCTTCCTGGATCTTAAGGCGCGCCTGGTCTTCGATTGTCATAAGCTTCAGGCGGTACTCTTTTTCAAGATCTTCCAAGCCTCGCTTTTTCTGCTCAAGGCCGGAAAACTCATCCTCAATTTTTTTGCGCCTTAGGTCTACGATCCCAAGGATTGATTTGAACGCAAACCGCTTGAGGACAAAAAAGACGACCAAAAACCCCAAAAGCTGGGTGAGAATCTCCGGGATCGCGTCTTTAAAAACTTGCGGGTTCATTTAACCAATTTTCCCCGACAAGCTAAATACAATAACCAGCGCGTAAATCGTAAGCGCTTCGATGAAAGCGCAACCAATGAGCATGCTGACAAGAATCTTCGCGGAAGCTTCGGGCTGGCGAGCCGTGGCGTCCATGGCGCTGGCGACGGCCTTTCCAAGGCCGAGCGCCGAGCCGAATGCCGCGAGCCCCAGCGACAACGGAAGAGAGATAGCTAACATCGCTTTAGGATCCATAATGATTGATTCTCCTTTTTATCCACCCACTGTTGACTTTAAAACCCCATGTGCGGTTTCACCCTCATGTTCCTCATGTTCATGAGGCAACATCATGAAGAGGTACACCGTACTTAAAAGCGTGAAAACAAACGCCTGGATCACGCCGACCAGGATTTCTAAAAATAGAAACGGAAGGTGAAGCGGAAACCCAAAGGGCACATGCAGGGGCTTGAGCATCTGTATACCTAAGCCCAAAAATACGGCCAAAAGCAAGTGCCCGGCCATCACGTTCCCGTAAAGACGAAACGAAAGCGAAAGCGGTTTGATAAATTCCCCCAGAACGTGCAGAGGAAACATCAGCGGCGCGACCAGCCACCCAAAAATATCCTGAGGGCTTCCGCACAGATGGCGCAAATAACCCAAAATTCCGTTTTTGGTGATCCCGGTCCATTGCACGTATAAGAAAACACAGACCGCTATCGGGACGACGGTGGTCAGAAACGACATCGTCGAATTTTGAAGCGGGACCAAACCAAAAAGGTTTGAGATGAAAATATAAATAAAGACCGTCCCCAAAAAAGGCGTGTAAGCCCGGCCGCGCGGCCCCATCACGCCCTGCACGACGTCGTCCAGCCCCGTGATCAGAACCTCCAGCGCCGCTTGGGCGCGCCCGGGAACAAGCCTGGTGTCGCGGGTGATTATCAAAACAATAATGGCAATCAGCGCTATCACCACAAAACTTGAAATCGCCTTCTCCCATTTCTCCAGAAATTCCGAAAAAGCCGAAGGCGCGAACGCGCGAGCCGTAAGCTTAATCCAGTTGAGCATTTCAGGGTGATCTTCGTGCGATTCATGCGAAGCGGCGGCATGGACGGCATTCTTCGCGGGGGCTTGAATTTCGGAAGCGAGCCCCAGAGAGGGGATCGCCAAAAGCCCGGTGCTTAAATTCAGAAATAAAAACAATTTTATGAAGCGATTTGGCATTTTGGGCCTAGGGTGAAGAATTAGATTTTTTTTCTTCTTCAAGAAATTGCTTGAGAAGCCTAAAAATTTCTCGGGCCGCGGCGACAAACCCCGCGAATAAACCGAGTATCGTAAACCACGGAAAAAATTGAAACTTGCGGTCGAGCCAGTCTCCGGCAAAATATCCCAAGAGCGGCCCTACAACGAGTATTAGTGGAATTGCTGTAAGCGCGCCTATTTGCTTAACTTGCGAATAAAAGCCCTGCTTTTTAAAAGCCATAATCCCTTGATTTTTGGCTCATTCTAGCAACTGGAAGCCGGTTTTGTCAACGAAGGCAAAAAGTACGTGAAGCGGTTTGGAAGGGGCTATTGAATTTGATGCTTAATATTTTTTCCTTCTTCGATAAAAATAACTTCTTCCCCGATGTTGGTGGCATGGTCGGCGATCCGCTCAAGGTTCCGGCTGATCAAAATAAGGTCCACGGCCCTTGTGATGCTTTTCGGGTCTTCCATCATGGTGGTCAAAAGCACCCTAAAGATTTGGTCATTCAACCCATCCACTTCGTCATCATGCCGGCAAACATCTTGAGCGAGCGCCGGGTCATGATTCACAAAAGCATCGAGGCTTTTTTTGATCATCTTTTGCGCCAATAAAGCCATGTGAGGGATATCGATCAGAGGTTTTAGAGGAGGCTCTTTAAGAAGATCCACTGCAATCTCGGAAATATTCACGGCTTGATCAGCGACGCGCTCTAAGTCATTATTGATTTTAAGAATCGCCGTCAAAAGCCTTAAGTCACCCGCCGCCGGTTGGCGTAAAGCCAAAAGTTTCAAAACCGCGTCCTCAATTTCGATCTCCATGTGGTTTACTTTTTCCTCAAGCTCAAATACCCGATCGGCCAAAGCCTCTTTTCTCTCGGTCAGTGCCTTCACGGAAAATCCGATCATCTCTTGCGCGGTGTCGGCCATATGAAGCAGTTTCTGCTTTAAATCTTTAAGCTCCTCGTCAAAATGTCTTTCCATAAAGTCTCCTTAATTAATTTTAACCGGCTCTTCCGGTGATATAGTCTTCCGTTCGTTTATCTTTTGGATTGGTAAAAATAGTCTGCGTCGGGCCAAACTCCGCGAGTTCCCCCAAATGCATGTAGCCCGCGTCGTCTGAGACCCGTGCGGCCTGCTGCATGTTGTGCGTGACGATGACAATCGTATAATCTTTTTTCAATTCCTGCATGAGCTCTTCTATTCGCGCGGTGGACATCGGATCCAAGGCCGAGCAGGGTTCGTCCATGAGAAGGACGTCCGGCTTCACCACCAAAAGACGCGCGATACAAAGCCTTTGCTGCTGTTCCAGCGAAAGATTAGTGGCCAAATGGTCTAGCTTGTCCTTCAGGTCGTCCCACAAAAGCACCGATTCAAGGCTCTGTCGTGCTACCGCTTGAAGCGCTTCTTTGTCTTTGATATACAAGTGGTGAATTCTCAAACCAAAAACGATATTTTCAAACACGGAAATCGGAAAAGGATTCGGCCGCTGAAATACCATCCCAACTTTTTTTCTTAAGGCGAGAAGATCCACCCCGGGGGCGTAAAGTTCCTCATGGCCAAGCGTCACTTTTCCGGTCACTTTGACGCCCTCAATCAAGTCATTCATGCGGTTAAAAACCCTGAGCAAAGTTGATTTACCGCATCCTGAGGGACCGATGACCGCGGTGATCCGCCTGGCAGCAATGGAAAGATTGACATCTTTTAGCGCGTGAAAAGTGCCGTAGTAAAGGTTGAGATTCTCCGCATGAATAAGCGGACCCAAAGATGAACTCATCCGAATCTCCCTGAGATATAATCGTCCGTGCGCCGGTCTTGGGGAGCCGTAAAAATTCGGCTCGTCTGGTTCAACTCGATAAGCTCACCCATCAGAAAGAATGCCGTTTTGTCCCCCACGCGCGCGGCCTGTTTGGTGTTGTTGGTGACGAGTATGATCGTGTAATGCTCTTTGAGTTTGGACATAGCTTCCTCGATTTTGGCCGTCGAAATCGGATCTAAAGCCGAACAAGGTTCGTCAAAGAGAATGACTTCGGGGTCTACCGCGAGCGTCCTGGCGATACATAGCCTTTGCTGCTGCCCTCCCGATAGTTTCATCGCGGATTCCCCGAGACGATCCTTCACCTCTTCCCACAAGTACGCATCGCCCAATGCCTTCTCGGCAATGGACGCAAGCTTCTTTTTATCCCGGATTCCCTGGCGCCGCGGCCCGTACACGACGTTCTCGAAAACCGTGACCGGAAGCGGGATCGGGAGCGCGAAAATAATTCCAACCTTCTGCCGCAACATGACCGGGTCGTAGTCTCGATAAATATTTTTTCCGTCCAGCTGAATTTCGCCTTGAATCACGACGCTAGGGGAAATATCCAAAAGCCGGTTCAAGACTTTAAGAAAAGTGGTTTTGCCCGAATTGGCCGGGCCGATGACGCTTAAAATCTCTCTCGGCAAGACATCGAGAGATACATTTTTCAATACCGCGGGTGCGGATGAAAACGAGACGCTTAAATTTTTGACCGAAATTTTTACGGGACTCACCACTTTTTCTTTCCTCTGAAGTAGGAACGAATCGTGATCGCGACCAAGTTCATTAAAAGAACGATCGTAAGAAGTACCAGAGCCGTTCCATATCTGATTTTGACGTCAACGTTCGGCACTTGAGTAGACAAAACATAAAGATGATACGGGAGCGCCATCGCCTGGTCAAAAATACTGCGTGGCAGTCTCGGAAGATAAAACGCCGCCACCGTAAAAAGAATCGGCGCCGTTTCCCCCGCCGCGCGGCTTATCCCAAGAATCGTGCCCGTCAGAATCCCGGGTAGCGCATGGGGCAGGACCGCGTGCCGGATGGTCTGAAGTTTGGTCGCCCCCAAAGAAAGACTGACTTCGCGAAAAGATTTTGGTACCGAATCCAGCGCTTCTCTGGAAGAAGTGATGATGACCGGCAAAATCATCACACCCAAAGTCAGCGAACCTGAAAGAATGGATGCGCCAAATTTAAAAAAACCGACAAACAAGGCCAGACCGAAAAGGCCAAATACCACCGATGGCACTCCCGCCAGGTTGATGATCGCAAGCCGCACAAGCCGGTTCATCACACCCTCTTTTGCGTACTCGCTTAAATAAATCGCGGCCAGAAGCCCAAGAGGCAAAGCAAACGCGACGGCGCCAAGCACCAGATAAAAAGTGCCTACAATCGCCGGCAGGATTCCCCCTTCGCGCATCCCGGAACGCGGCATTTCGGTCAAAAAAGAAACATGGATAGCGCCCAGGCCGTTTTTGACGATGATCCAGATCACCATGCCCACAGGCACGATAACCAAAAGGGTCGCCAAAAAAAGAAGGGTGAACGCGATCTCTTGGGTAATTTTGGGGGAAAGGCAGAGTCTCATAAACGTTTACGATGCAAAAAAAGATCCGCCGTCATGTTGATCGCGAAAGTGATCACAAAAAGGACGATCCCGATCGCGAACAAAGCGAAATAGTGATCACTTCCCTGCACGGTCTCGCCCATTTCAGCCGCCACGGTCGCCGTCAGAGTGCGAACGGGATAAAGAAGCCCTCTGGGCATCGAAGCGGAATTGCCCGTAATCATCATGACAGCCATGGTCTCTCCCACCACGCGGCCAATGCCAAGCATGATAGCCGCCATGATCCCCGACGAAGCGGCGGGCAAGATCACGCGATAAATCGTCTGCCATTTAGTGGCGCCCAAAGCATAAGCGCCTTCTTTGTAAGATTTAGGCACCGAATGAAGCGCATCTTCGGCGATGGAGACCATCGTCGGCATCGCCATGAACGCCAAGATCAACGAACCCGAAAAAGCCGTGAGGCCCGTAGGAATTTTAAAAACCGATCGAACCCACGGAACCACCGTGACTAGTCCTATAAATCCTAGGACCACGCTTGGAATCGCCGCCAAAAGCTCAATGCCGGATTTAAGAACTTCTTTGAACCGGCCGGGTGCGACTTCCGCAATAAAGATCGCCGAACCAATGCCCAGAGGAATGGCGATCACCGCGGCGCCGGCGGTCACAAGAAGCGTCCCCAAGATCAGAGGAAGAATCCCAAATTCCGGTGGTTCCGAAATCGGATACCAGCTCTTGCCTAGGAGAAAATCAAGAATCTTCACTCCGGAAAAAAGCTGTGCCCCCTCTTTGAGAAGAAAAATAAAAATCAGCGTAACGATAACGATGGAGGCCAAACCGCTGGCCTTTACGGCCGTCTCGACGGCAGTCTCCCGCGCTTTTTTGATCACGTGCATCGATTGGCCCTACTTGTTGTTGATCGGCACAAAATCCATTTTGGAAACAATCTCCTGCCCTTCTTTTGAAAGGATAAAATCAATCAAGGCTTTAACCTGGCCCGTAGGCTCGCCTTTAGTGTAAAGGTAAAGAGGCCTGGAAATCGGGTATCGGCCGCTGACCACATCGTCAATCGTCGGGGTGACATACCCGGAAGCGGAATCCTTCGCGACGGAGATCGCTTTATGATCTTTTCCAATATAACCCATGCCATAATATCCGATAGCCGCGGGATTCTGCAAGACTTCATCGGCAATGGCTTGGCTTGACGGCAATAAAAGCGCATCCGCGGCAAATTCTTCTTTGGAGGAGGCGTCGCCTTTTCTTAAAACATGCTCCTTAAAATAAACATGCGTCCCAGAGTTCACCTCGCGTGACAAAACAACGATTTTTTGGTCCGCGCCTCCGACTGCCGCCCAATTCCGAATCTTGCCGGTGAAAATACCGGCCAATTCGTCCAGGGTCAGCTTGGAAACAGGGTTATTTTTATTGACGACTACCGCCAAGCCGTCCAGCGCGACTTGGACCTCACGAGACACCACTCCTTTTTTGGCCGCAAGCTCCGTTTCTTTGGGTTTGATCTGCCGCGAACTCGCCGCAATGTCGCAAGTGCCGCCGATCAAAGAGGCCAAGCCGGTACCGGAACCGCCTCCGGTGACGGCCACAAACGCGTCCGGATTTTTTTTCATAAAATCCTCCGACCACGCCTGAACCAGGTTCACCATCGTATCCGATCCTTTGATCTGAATCGCTCCCGCGTCTTTGGCTGAAACAGCGGCAACTGAAAGAATGATTGAAAAAATTCCACACCCTATGGAAAATAAACTTTTTTCTAAGAGCCCATTTTTAGTTCGCATTTTTTCTCCTTTTGTTAATTCAAGAAATGGTGAGCGAAAGTCGAACCACTCCTTTTAGAAAACAAAGTTTAGATCCGCTTGGGATCTGAAAACATTCTCATTGGTGCTGTTGGCCACCACCGTGGAAGGCGTCAGAGGCCGGACAAAATAACCGGTCCAATTCACCATCAGACTATCCGTGAGCCGATACCCAAGACTCAATTTATGGCCTTTGCGGTTGGTAAAACCATTGGCCCCAGGCCCTCCGAAATCACTGTCGTTAAAAGCCGCCACGACGGAATTAGCGCCGATTTCATAGTAACTGTACGCGAATTCCGCGCCGCCTTTTTTCTTGGCTTTTCCTATCTTAAAACCGACGCCCCAGGCGTCATCGGCATCATGAATGTCGTTGCCCAAAGACTGCGCGACATCCTCCGTACCCACATTGGCCAGATTCACCGCATAATCGACCCAAAGGCCTACGGGAGTCTTTCCCCACTCAAATTCAATTTGAGGATAAAGATCCAAGACACGAAAATCATCGGCCACGATCGTATTGGTCCGAAGATAAGACGTGCTTGCCGTATTGGAAGTAATTGTCTGGAACCAGTTGGTGTAATCATAATAAGAAACAGCCCCCGACAAATTGACCGGCTCGGCCGTGCCTAAGGCCGTAGTCGCCACAGACAACACTCCTTGATAACCGTAAATTTGAGCGTCAGTTTCAGCTGCGGCATTTTCGTTGACAAGAAATTGTCCCATCGTGGTTTGAATTTCACCCTTAGTTTTTTCAGAATTGATAACCTGAAAACGCGCTTGCTCGTAGAGGCCCTCCGGAGTCACGTCCGCATCCCAAACCATCTGGTTTGAATATTTGAGAAACGGATTCTCAAATTTTCCGGCGCCGATTTTGACGGAACGCAAAGACCCGCGGTCTTTAAAACTCGAGGGTTCAACAGTGGCATACGCGCGGTCCAAGTTGATGGTCTTAAAGTTAAAATAACCGGAATTGCCGAGTGTTTGGTTGGTTCCCGTAGGCTCAGTCACACTGCCGGTCGCGAGCCTAAAACCCGTTTTCCAATCGTCGCCGAAATCTTTCTCAAACCCATAGCGCAGGCGAATGCGAAAGCGGTTTCTTGAGCGGTCGTTCGCCGTGCCCGTGGAACCGGCATCGTTATTCTTTTCGTAAAAATTAAAGTATTCATGACGAAGGCGGAAATCACCTCCAAATTTGACGCCGTTGAGCCCTCTCTCCCACTCCTTCTCCGACATCGCGGCCGTCGGCTGCATGGGCGCGTTGGCTTGAGGGGTCTCCAGCACTTTCTTGGATTCCAGCTGTTGAATCTTCAAATTTTGAGAGTCAATCGTGCGCTGCATGTCGGACATTTGCTTCTGGATTTTTTGAAGCATGTCCATCATTTCGCCGCTGGTCGGCTCGGCGAAAACAACCGTGGTTTGAAGTAAAACTGAAATCGCGGTGACCCACAAAACCTTTTTCATCTTTTTCCTCCCAAAGTTGGATGTTAACTTTGAGAGAATTCTACAATTCTTCCGTGAAAATACGATGAAGTGATTATGAAGATTTGATGAAAAACCCCTAGGGCTACGCTTGGGGACGAGCTTACTGGATGGGGATAACCACCTGTTTTTGGACTTGAGGGGCTTTGGCGATGGTGACGGTTAAGACTCCCTGCTGGAGGGTCGCTTTCGGGCTTTCATCGCCGGGCGTATGAGGCAAGCGGATGAGGCGCACGATTTTGGACGAATCGCGCACGGCGTTAACCTTTAAAAATTGGTTGTCTTCAATTTTAACTTCTACGTCCTTCTTATTGACGCCGGGCAAATCCACTTTCACGATCATCTGAGTCGGTGTTTCTTGGATGTCGGGATTGGTGTCGTTGGCCACCAAGCCTTTTTGGAGCTCGATTTCTCCCGTCGTCTCGTTCCAGACGGGGATCCCTTCCTCGCGGATGACGTCTCTCATCTGGTTGGTGACCGCTTTGTACTGCTGGTTGATTATTTTCAACTGCTCTAAATACGCGCGGTAATCATCCCTGGCGGCTTGAGCCGCCGGATCATTTTGATCCGCCGCCAACGCATAGGAAAAAATAAGTAGATTCAAAACCACGACAGAAATAAATTTTTTCATTTTTGATCTCCGTTTCACGAGACTTTAAGGTTTGAGTCCACGGCTCCCGGGTTTTACGAGAGCAATCTTTCTCTGACGGCAGAGCGGGCATTCTTCGGGTTTATAAGTCTGAATGACGATTTTAAGGAGCGCATAAAATTCCTGATCAAAAAGCGACAGGCCGCCCTCAATGCCGGTCCGGTCCACCAGCGCCGCGACCGCCACCGGCTTCGCTCGGTACCGGCCGACCAAATCAATCACTTCGCGGCTGGACTTTCCCGTCGTGATCACATCTTCCACCACAAGAACCCGTTCATTTTTTTTAAGCTCAAATCCGCGCCGAAATGTAAAATTTCCATCCACACGCTCGGCAAAAATCGCCCGAACCCTAAGGGCTCGGCCCATCTCATGCGCGACCAAAATTCCTCCCAGCGCGGGCCCGACTACGACATCTACTTTGACCTTCGAAAGCTTTCCCGCCAACTCCTGACAAAGCCTCTGAGCAATCCAAGGTTTCTGAAGTAGTAAAGCGCACTGCATGTAGTTGGGGCTGTGAAGCCCACTCGACAACAAAAAATGACCGGAAAGGTAGGCTTTTTCGGCTTTGAATATTTTTAGAACTTCCACTTCACTCATCATGCCTAAAATTATAACACGCCTAAGTGTCTAATTCCCATGCGCTTTTATACCCTCCCACTTCCTCGGCGTATTTCATGAAGTCTTTGTAAAATTGGATCGAAGAGAGCGTGCGGCTGTCGCCGATGACGATGAGCTTTCTTCGCGCGCGCGTCAAGGCGACATTCATGCGCCGCGTGTCCGTCAAAAAACCCATTTCTCCTTCGTAGTTGGAACGAACCAAGGATACGATCACAAGTTCTTTTTCCCTGCCTTGAAATCCGTCCACGCTGTCTATCTCCACCGCCGGGTCAGGGGTTTGACTGCACAAAAGCCTCACTTGAGCGCTATAGGGGCTAATCACCGCGATTTCGGTCGGCGGCACACCAAGCGTCAACATTTTAGAAAGTTCAGACAAAACCAAACCTGCCTCTTCCGCGTTGTAGCGGCTCTCGCTCCCGGGCTCTAACCTTTCCTCAAATCCTTTCCCCGCGGTGTCAATGAAAACAAGCGGCAAGGTGGACGTCTCTTCAGTATTTTGTACGCTCTTTAAACCGGAAAGTGTTTGGTTTTTTACCGATTCATCGGCGATCAAAAGGTTTTTATAAAAAATTCTTGAGGAGAAACCCATGATTTTTTCGTTCATCCGGTACTGACGTTCTAGGAGAGTCTTGGACTCTGCCCCGAGCACTTCATGGTATCTCTCAAAGAGCGTGATCCCCAGCCCCCGTTCTTCGGCTTCCTTGGAACGAACCGTGGGCGGCAATTGAAAATGATCTCCGGCCATGACCACTCTTCCCGCCTTGGTCATGGGGATCCAGGTGATGGGTTCTGTCGCCTGAGTGGCCTCGTCAATAATCACCAGGTCAAATTTTTTATCACGCACAGACTTTTCCTTCGAACTTCCGGGAGTGCCGATAATGACTTCCGCTTCTTTCATGATCCGCTCAAAGACTTCTTTTCTCATCTGGCGAATCTCATGTTTAAGATCGCGAATCTGATCCCGAACATCTTGGCGTCTTTTAAACAGACGTTCCAGCTCCTCTTGAGCCCTTGTGATTTGGCGGCCGACCGGATGAAGCGCCAGCTTAAAATCCAGCGTGTGTTCACGAAGAGCCGTCGTAATGCGCGCGGGATGGCCTAATCTCAAAGCGTTCACGCCACACCCCACGAGCCGTTCCAGCAAGTTGTCGCAGGCGGTGTTGCTGGGGGCGGTCACAAATACCGATTCTTTTCTTAAGGCAGCTTGTCGAATCAGTTCGATCAGCGCCGTTGTTTTGCCAGTCCCCGGCGGCCCATGAACCAGGGCAATATCCTCAGCCGCCAGACAAGAAAGTACCGCTTTTTTTTGGAAGTCGTTCAAGCCTTGGTCAAACCAGCGCAAGTCCTCCGGACGAATAGCCCGTATTTTTGGATTTTTTTCAGCCAAAGAAATTTCTCGAAAAACTTCCAGGCGGGACTGCCGGGTCTCGTAAACTTCATCAAGCGCTTCCAACATTCTTTTGTAGGTCACGCGGTTTAGGGAACGGTGAAGCTGGAAAGCCTCACAGTTCTCCACCCATTCGGGCAAGGCTTCGCTAAACGCGATCGTCAAATCCGAAGATGTTTTTTCGTAGGCCGTTCCGGAAGGAAAATCCCTGCGGTTTTTGGAGGCGAATTCCGCGGTTTTCTCGGGAAAAAGACTCACGATGTCGCCGACTTCAAGGGAGAAAAGCGGCAACGGTTCTCCACTGTGCCGCCTAAAGGTAGCCAGAGGGTGCCCGGCCGGAGAAAAATGCCGTTCGACGAGCTTAAGCCCCAGGAGCGCTTTACCGCGAAGCTCGCGTTCCTTGGGGGAAAGGCTTAAAAACTCGTTTCGGATTTCCTCATTTTCTTCCGTTTCTTCTAAGAGCACCAGCTCCTTGAGAAATAAGAAATACTCTTTGTCTTTACGCAAAGCCGATGATTAATGGTTTGCAGTCCGATGGGAGGGGTATTTTTTTTGGAAACCGCCGCGATGAGGCCTTGGGGCATGATTTCCTGAGTGGCTTGGGCCGCCCGTCCCTTCATAATGGGAAGTGCGCGTGCCATGCTGGCCGTGGGCCTGCCCCGACGGGGAATAACGCCGCGGGCCGGTGTTGGAGGGATAACCTTCGCGGCGTCCCTGGCTAAAATTGCCCCTGGGAGGGCCTGAGCGGAAAGAATTTCCGCTAAAGGGCCTTGCTTCCCGTTGGACAGACCGCTCTAAAAGAGTGTCTATCTTTTTTTCCAAAAAAACCATATGGTCCGCAATCTTTTGAATTTTGGCGGACAAATCCTGTTCGGTCTTTAGTTCGGTCACTTTCAATCTCCTTAAAATTAACGGTAGGTGGGAGTTGTCCGTACATTATACCTCTTATTCGATCTCATTTAGTATTTTCTTTGCAGCGGTCTTTGGGTCTGGATCTTGGGTGATCGGACGGCCTTCGACGATGAAATCCGCCCCCTCTTCAATGGCTCTTTTGGGAGTCATGATCCTTTTTT
>OBEQ012640728.1_pt1 | contig 14958 bp, 14 predicted proteins | sample 1670901 | NCBI WGS metagenome assembly OBEQ01 (sample SAMEA104232315, study PRJEB22302) | groundwater metagenome | biome: forest; feature: aquifer; material: groundwater | place: USA | collected 2011-08-07 | depth 5.4 m | reverse complement strand
GATCCCATGATTCAGAGTCATGTGTCCTAACATTAGACGCCCTCGCAATGAATATTCCCCGCCACAAGTGGGATATTCAAAATCTACAACAAAATAAGGGTTTTTGGAAGTCCCAAAACTTTTCACCACGCGTGCTCAAACAATTAGTACTCACCCTCCACTGCTGTTTCGGGCACTGCGCTCCCCTTCGGTCGCTTGTTGACTTAGAAGTGGTTGGTGGTATCTTGTAATCAATTCGGGACTGTTCTTTAAAAGGAGACCAGCAATGATGAAGTATCTAATCATAGTATTGATGGCACTACTACTGGCCTGCTCAACATCAATCTCGGTGTTAGCACAGACGCATACTGGCAGTACGCCAGCTACAAATGAGGGGGACAAGGTGATAGCTATCGCTGAATCCAAAGCATTGAAGCTACAATGGGACCGTGACAACTATAGGTATGAGCGCTCAATGCAAGAACAGAGCAAACTGTTTCTTGCGAAATTGGTTGTCATCTATTATGAGAACGGTGTATGGACCAAACAATCCGGTTCTGCATCACTGGTAAAAAGTACTCGTAATCATAGGAACTACTTCCTGAGTGCTGAGCATATTTTTACGGATGACAACAACAAGCCACTCGTACAAGACTTCACGGCCATACTAACGATTGGCAAAGATCGATACTATTTTTCGAAAAAAGATATCTACTTAGAGCCAGACACCGACATCATGATAATTAAAGCTCCAGATAATCTTCACACCGATTTAGTGTTGGATGAGGAACTGAAACTAAACAAGGGAAACAGGGTTACAATCTTTGGTTACCCTGACAGCGATTTCTTGGCATCAGAAGGCATTGTACTGTACGCCGACCAAGACTTCTCACTACTTGATGGTGTGATATACGGAGGCTCCTCCGGTGGACCAACGGTCTTAATGGGAAAACAGAAAAAACTGACCGGAATCACAACCAGTTTTGCTAACAAAAACATGACAGGAGTTGTCTTTGTGCCTTTACAAGAAATTGTTGTGAATATAAAAAAATTCGATAAGCTTCACAAACTTAAATAACTACAAAAAGCCGCCTCAATGGCGGTTTTGTATTGATTTTGCGACCGAGCGCGAGCGAAGGGAGTACTGAAATCAGCAGATTTCATGTACAGACCGAGTGGTAGTACTAAATTTTCAAATGTTTGGAGATGGTAATAAAACTGGAAACGACACCAAGCACAACTCCCAAAAGAATCGTCAGTAAGGACACTTGGATAATGTTGTGGAAAAAATAACTGAAAATATTGACCGATGTCACGAAATTCTCTATTTTGCCGGACACCAGATACACAATGGGGTAAAAAATGAGTAAAGCAACAAGAGCGGCGAATAAACCGTACAAGCCACCCTCGGCCAGATATGGGCCTCGAATGTACCAATTGGAAGCTCCCACAAGGCGCATAATCTCAATCTCCTGCTTCTGGTTGTAGATAGTGAGGCGGATGGTATTGAACGTAACCAAGATGGCTATGAGTCCGACGAGGAGCGTCACTACCAAACCCCAATTGCTGACTCCACTAGAAATGGACTGAATTCGATCAATCACACCCTGATTCTCATAGAAATTAATCTTATCAATCGTACTGCGAAACTTGTTAGCTTCCAAAAACTTAACAATGTCCACATATTGAGAAGGGTCTTTGCTTTTAACATTAAGCGACGCCTGCAATGGGTTGGAATCAAGTTGTGATAAAGAGTCCCGAATGTTCTGGTCATCCTGGTGCCGAGCCTTGAAATCAGCCAGTGCTTGATCACGGGAAATATAGGTCACACTGTCAACGAGTTTGTAGCCCTCGAGATCTTGCTTCACCGCTAATATCTGCGATTCTGTGGCATCAATCTTGAAATAAGCACTAATATCAATCTTGTTTTTGAGCGAATCAACTATCTGCCCGCTAAGAAACTGAATCGAGAGCAGGCCGAGAAATAAAATCAACGTCAGTGCTAGTGTACCGGACGCACCCAAACTCAGATAGCTGTTGCGCTTCAAATTGGTCCAAGCTATATTTAAAATTTTTTTTAAACTGTTTCCCATTTTGTTTAAATCACGTATTTCCCGGAACCTTGCTGGTCCCGCACAATGCGCCCCTTATCCATGGTGACCACACGTTTCTTAATGGTGTTGACTATCCTGTCATCGTGAGTGGCTAAAACTACAGTTGTTCCAAGTTCATTAATCTTCTCCAATAATTTTACCACATCGTAACTATTCACCAAATCGAGGTTGCCAGTCGGCTCGTCCGCCAAAATAATCTTCGGTCGATGAATCATAGCTCGAGCGATGGCCAGTCTTTGCTTCTCTCCTCCGGACATCTGATGCGGAAAATTGTTAGACTTGCCCGCCAGCCCAACCACCGCCAAGATTTGCGCCACATCAATGGCAACATCGTGCTCCCCCTCGCCGGCAACCTCAAGGGCAAAAGCTACGTTCTCAAAAGCCGTTTTGCGCGATAAAAGTTTAAAGTCTTGATAAACGGTACCAATTTTTCTTCTCAAGAAGGGGATTTCACTATCGGGCAAATCCGCTAAATTGACACCCTCTACCAAAACTTCACCGGAGGTCGGACGATCCTCACGTGTCAGCATCCGAAGTAAAGTTGATTTGCCGGCACCTGATGTACCGACAATCGAAATAAATTCGCCGGCCTTAATCTCTAGGTTGATATTGTCTAATGCGACATAACTGCCGTCGTAAATTTTTTTTATGTTATGAAATTTTATCATAAAACTTTTGTGCTGAACCGAGGGTCGAATTGCTGGTATGTTTCTTTCGCAGACAGCGGCGAAGAGTCCGATGCAAGAAAGAGACATGCCAGCAATTCGAATTACTTCAATGTAATCTCTGCATTAATAAACTCATCTAACTCGCCATCCAATACTTTCTCCGGCTGGCTGGATTCAACTCCGGTACGATTATCTTTGACTAATTTGTAAGGATTCAAGACGTAAGATCTAATCTGGCTCCCCCATTCGATACTGCCCGGTTCATTGGATAGACTCAATTCAGACAACTCCTTGACCTTGGCATCTTCCATCATTTTGAAAAGTTTGGATTGGAGAATTTTCACAGCTTTCTCTCTATTCTGTGCTTGTGACCGCTCTGACTGTACTGCGACAGTGATACCGGTAGGAATATGTTTGATTCTCACTGCCGTCGAAACCTTATTGACGTTCTGCCCCCCCGGACCAGAAGAACGGAAGGCTTCCATTTCGATATCTTTGGAGTCAATCTCAAGTTTAATGTCTTCAATTTCCGGCAACACATCAACTAAGGCAAACGAGGTGTGTCGCATGTTCTTGGCTGAAAAAGGTGAAATACGAACTAGACGATGGACTCCAGATTCACCACGCAGATAACCATAGGCATAGCGACCTGCTATCTCCACTGTAGCGCTTTTGGTACCGCCCTGCTCACCAAGCGAGTGGTCAAGAACTGTCCAACCGTGTCCGACTTGCTGACAGTATTTCTGATACATCCGCAATAGCATGGACGCCCAATCTTGAGCATCGACCCCACCAGCACCGGAAAAAATATATAAAATTGCGCTACCCTTGTCATACTTGCCTGACAGGAAAAGCTGGGTGTAGGCAGAATCAAACTTTTTCTTAAAATTCCGAACTTCACTATTTTGCTTATCAAGCTCGGCATCGTTTAGCTTCAGCAGGTCTCCTAACTTCACTTCAATCCCACTCCAGAAATCTACTCCCTCTTTTAGGTCATTCAGTTCCTTGCTCAACTCTCCGGCCAGTTTGTGGTTCTTCCAAAAGTCTGGAGACTGCATCTGGGACTCTATCTCGCCTGAGCGAATTCGCAATTGCTCTAAGTCAAAGACGGTCCCGGACGGCCGGGAGTTTATTTTGTATCTCTAGCAGTAGTTGTTTCAGCTCTTCCATCCCTTTAATTTTATCAGAAAAGTAACTTCTAGTAAACTTCATCCTTTTTCTGAAAAACTTTGACAATCATAAATATTAATGTTAGCTTTGCTGGATATACGTACTTTGACAAGGATGGGACTATGACAGAATCAGAAAATGAATATGAATTAGCATCTCCGGAAGATCAGAAATTTATTGGCACTGTAATAGAGTGGTTCGATGAACTAATGAAATCACTCTTTAAACTATTACCAGAAGATTGTATCTTAAAAATGAGAAACGCTTTAGATATCCGAATGCTATTTGTACTCAATAGCAACATGATCAAGCATAAGTTAATCGGGCGAGAAGATATTTGCCTCTTTTGTACTGTAGATATTTGTCCATGGAACAATAAAGTATCTTATCGATTCTGGAGGTACTTCAAGGTCAGATTACTAAATGGACTCTTGCCTAGCAATTTTAGTAAATTAATCAAAACAATAACCCGCTAACCGAGGCGGTTTTTAATTACTCACATGAAAGAGAATGATCCTCTGGAGCCGCCTCCCAGAGTCGAACTGGGGACCTCTACTTTACGAAAGTATTGCTCTACCAGCTGAGCTAAGGCGGCCTATATGGAGGCCATCTTTTAACTCCGTATTCTACTGCAATTTATATTATTCAGCTGCAACCAGTTCAGATTTCGTCAGAGTAGTCTAAACTAATCTTCCTCAATCTTCACTGGTTTCGCTCGAATACTAGAAATTTAGTAACGAAAGAGAGTTAAAAAGACGACCTCTATTAATTTACCAAGAATTTGAGAATAAAAAAAGCGCTAGGTACACTCTTTAGTTTTTAATTAAACTTCCCGCTGGCTTTGGCATTTCGGCGCCTACGCGCCTCAATTACACACTCCAGTAGTGGCGAAGCAATTGGGACAAGTAAAACACGAGCCGGCACGGAAAGTCATTGAACCACATTCGGGGCATATGGGCGCGTCGCTTTGAGATTCTGGTTGTGATGCATAAGAAACAAGTTCTGCCATTGGCACTGTCGGTTCCATCTCGGTTTTTATACCACCAATTTTAATCGGTACCTCGACTTCAACGGCCGTGTCCAAAGCCGTTTCCATTTCAACGTGAGGCGTACCAAAGATTTCTTCTTTATCTTCCGCGCTTAGGAACTTCACACCCAAATACCGGAAAATGTAATCAATCAGTGATTTGGCTATGGGTATTTCTTCGTTGGTAGTAAAACCTGATGGCTCAAAACGTGAGTCTTTGAATTTGCGAATTAAATTCTTCAACGGTATGCCCGACTGCAAATTCAATGAAATCAGTGTTGCTATCGTATCAAATAATCCGGAAATAGTACTCCCCTCCTTGGCAATCGTTATGAACGTCTCAGCCGGTTTCTTGGTGTCTGGATAAAGGCCAACAGTAATATAGCCCTCGTAATTGGCCACGGAAAATTTGTGAGTAATCGACGGTCTCTCATCAGGAAGCTTCACTCGAGTATAACCATTCACTTTTTCCACAAGTTTTCCTGCCTTGCCGGCAGGCAGGTTGTCCTTATTGGAAACATTCAGTGGCTGAACACTCTTGGAACCATCGCGGTAAAAGGCTACGGCCTTGAGCCCCAATTTCCATGACATCATGAAGGCATCAAACATTTCTTCCTTGGTAGCACTAGCGGGAAGATTGGCAGTCTTAGAAATCGCTCCGGAAATAAATGGCTGGGCTGCGGCCATCATTTTCAAGTGGCCAGTATAATGAATACTTCTTGTTCCTTTAGTGGCCTTGAATGAACAGTCAAAAACAGGCAAGTGCTTTTCTTCCAGTCCCGGCGCTCCCTCGATGGTTTCAGTCTGCAAAATATATTGCGTAATGTTTTGAACGACATCCTCGCTATAACCAAGATTGCGGAGGGAATTGGGTACCTGATTATTGACCAGCTTAATAGTACCGCCCCCCACTAATTTTTTGTACCGGACCAACGCCAACTCCGGCTCAATGCCGGTCGTATCGCAATCCATCAAAAAGGAAATCGTCCCTGTCGGCGCTAAGACGGTTGCTTGAGAATTGCGGAATCCAAAGTTCTGACCGATAGCCGAAGCATCCTGCCACACTTCCAAAGCAGCGTTTTTGAGATCACGGTGGATGGCGCCGAGACCGGCTTGGTCGACTTGCTCCAACAAATTTTCAGCTGCTTCCTTGTGTTGCCTGATGACCCTTAACATCGGCTCCTTGTTTTTGTGATAGCCATTGAATGGTCCGCAAATATCCGCCAGCCGAGCCGACATAGTATAGGCCTCGCCGCCCAATACAGAGGTCACCAGACCGGCAAAAGCTCTCCCCTCGTCCGAATCATAAGGCAGTCCAAGCATCATCAAGAGTGCTCCGAGATTAGCATAACCGAGTCCCAATTCTCGGTAATCCCTAGCATTTTGCCCGATTTTTTCCGTTGGGTAAGAAGAATTATCGACTAACATATCCTGTGCCGTAATCAAAGTGTCTACGGCCTTCTTGAACAATTCCACATCAAATGAACCATCGCTTCTTAAGAATTTCAACAGGTTAATCGAAGCCAAATTACAGGCGCTATTATCAAGGTGAACATATTCACTACACGGATTGGAAGCGGTGATAGGACCAGTGTTGGGACAAGTGTGCCAGTGGTTAGTAACGGTATCGAATTGGATACCAGGATCGGCAGAATGCCACGCGGCATCGGCCATCCAGTTCATCACTTCTCGCGCCTTAACCCGTTCGATAGTTACGCCGGTAGTAGCGGCTTTCAAATCCCACCAATCATCACGCTCTACCGCTAACATGAACTCATCTGTCACGCGAACGGAGTTATTAGCGTTTTGATACGGCAACAGTGTATAGGGGTTGAAAAGCTCTCCCTCAATTGAAGCCACGATACCACTCGCCTCCAGCGCTTTCGTCATGTCCTCAATATTTTTTTTGCAATAGATAAAGTCTTTGATATCTGGATGATCGACGTTAAGTACGACCATTTTGGCCGCCCGACGGGTCGTCCCGCCGGAACGGATACTGTTAGCTACACCGTCGGCGCCTTTCATAAAGGATACCGGACCAGAAGAGTGGCCGCCCTTAGAAAGTGGCTCTTTCGATGAACGTAACTTTGATAAATTAAGGCCTGAACCTGACCCGCCCTTAAAAATCCAGCCTTCCGTCTGATACCATTCCAGAATCGAAGCCATATTATCCTCGACCGACAGGATGAAGCAGGCGCTACATTGTGGCTTCTCATGTACGCCAACGTTAAACCACACAGGACTATTGAACGCTGCGTACTGGTTGATGAGCAACCATTTCAAGTCGAGATTGAAGTTCTGGTAATCTTCCTCTGTCGCAAAATATCCATCCTTCCAACCCCAACCGGAGACAACAGCGGCTCCACGATCTACCATCTGCTTAGCGCTTCGCTCTCTTTCTGGTGCATCAGGCCGGCCACGGAAGTATTTCGAAGCCACAATGTCAGTCGCAGTTTGCGACCAAAAATCTGGCACTTCAATATTTTCTTGTTCAAACACTACCTCACCGCTACCCTTGGAAATACGAGCAGTACGAATATCCCATTTGATAACATCATAGGGGTGCCCCATTCTAAAGAGACGATTCCAAACCAAACCCTGGCGGACATGCTTGCCATTTAAAATTGGATTGCTCTCCAAATCTTTTTGCTGAATCTTCAATAAATTCTTGATAGATTGCATGGTATATGAACACAACCTCGCTTAAAAAGCGAGTTAATAATTTACGATCTTAGGTTGTCTCTAATAAAGATCATCTTAACTTCATTCTACATAGTCTCAAAAAGAGTTCAATTGTTGATAACAAAAACTCTCTCCAAGAATAAGGAGAGAGAAACGTGGGGATGTGCGAGAACAGCAGTGGGCTTGTTCGAGTTCCAGTCGTTGTCGAGCCAGTTGTAGTTCCGGTGCCACCCGTCATCGCTGAAGTACAAATAGCGGACGTACTCGTTGCCACTGCGGTCGCTGTTCTATATGAGATGCCATCCATGCCACTGCCCAGCGTGAAAGCTATTTCAAGACAATCTTCTGAGCTGTATTTTATTTGGGGACTCGCCTATGAAGCTATCCCACCAGCACCCCACACCAGGTCCTTCGGTTTTTTAGGGCTCCATGTTTCGAGATGTCCATGATGCACGCCCAGAGTTCGGCCGTCGGAAGCCTAGGGCATTTTGCCCAGTGGCCGCCGTCAGATTCGCCTAATATCCAAAACTAGTCTAACACATCTGTAAAAAAGTGAAAACCCAGCACTTTCACCGAAAGTGCTGGGTTGAAGAAAATCCAAGGGCCAAGGGTTCAAGGGACCAGAACCGAAGGACCTGCGAGAACAGCAGTGGGCTGGCGCGAGCTCCAGCCGCTGTCGAGCCAGTGGCAGTCCCGGTGCCACCCGTCATCGCTGAAGTACAAATAGCGGACGTACTCGCAGCCACTGCGGTCGCTGTATCGTGTTGCTAAGAAATAAATGAACCGAATGTTGCCGCGTTCATCTTTTTTCCAATCTGCCGGTATCATGTGAACATTCTCATATAGGGCGTCGAGAACATTCGCATTGAGTACTGGCTTGTTGGTTAATTCCTCGCAAAGCTCATAGCCAGTAAGGAAACCACTGCCCCGTTGGCGCTTCGATAAATACAGTTTGACCTTGTGGCCATCAATATAGAGACTGCCTCTACGTAGTTCCAGAAGTGTCCAGCCATCCCCAAGATGTGACACAAGAACTGCACTATCGAATGGCATCCGTGGAGTTGCACCCAAGTTAACAGTAATACGATTCTTGCCCAGCGGAATCCAAATGGGTAAACCGCTTTCGCGCTTGGCCTGGAAAAAGTTTTCATTGCAAGATTTTAGAGCTTCAGCTATTTGTTGCTGAAACCACGAGCTTGCACCACGGAATCTTTTGAGGTGGTCCCGTGTCACACCTTTTGCATCCAACACTTCGAATGTAGCAATCATTTCCGATGCTGGAATTGTCTTAACTAAGTCTCCCATTTCTGGTCTCCTTTTTGGTGGTTGTGGGCTCTTCCCTACCTTGACCGCAAGGTTTAGGACTCGCCAGTTGACAAGTTACATTACTAGCGACATTATAACATATCCGCCAAAAGATACAAGGGCTAGGAATTTTCTCTCGCTTTTTTGTTTTTAACAGACAAAATAAAAAAACCTTCATGGTTTTCTTAGATTAGACTAGTGAGTTACAAGAATTTTTCTTCATAGGGCGAGCAGATACAAACAAATGAAGTTTTCGAGATTTAGCGTGATAAATAACCGGGTTGATATGCTTTGCTGATGTACCGGTTTTTATCTAGTCTAAATGAGAAAACTGAGATATTGTTTGTCTGCGGAGAACTCTGCAAGAAAAATTCTTGTGACGAGCGACTATTTCATCTTGCGTCGGATAAACGCCGGAATATCAAAATCATCCTTGTCTTCATCTAGGTCAGCATCGACAAACTCTTTGACGGTCGGCTGGACTTTGGTTGCTGTAGAGATATTGCCATTACTACTAACACTGGCTATTGGACGGACATCTTCAAACAAAGAAGGGCTGGTGTGGGGAGCATTTGCCGGACGCGAAAGACCGTTATTGAATCCAGTGGCGATAACAGTAATCTTAATCTCGCCTTTCTTAAGTTTGTCATCTTGAACGGCACCAAAGATAACCTTGGCATCGGGATTAATATTTTCAGTAATAACCTTGGCGGCCTCATTAATTTCTGCCATCGAAAGGTCGGCACCGCCAGCAATATTGAACAAGACTCCTTGTGCTCCATTGATGGAAAGGTCAAGCAACGGTGAATTGATGGCTAATTTAGCCGCTTCAATCGCTCGATCTTCACCGGATGCAAAACCGATACCCATTAAAGCTGAACCGGAGTTAGACATAATCGTTTTTACATCAGCAAAGTCAACGTTAATAATGCCCGGAATAGTAATCAAGTCGGAAATACCCTGAACACCCTGTCGAAGTACATCATCAACTTTCTTGAAAGCGTCGAGCAAGGGAGTCTTGCGGTCAATCATTGAAAATATACTGTCATTGCGAATCGTAATTAAAGCATCCACCTTGTCGCGGAGAATATGCCAGCCATCTTCGGCAATCCGTGAACGAGCTGCACCTTCAAATGAAAATGGTTTGGTTACTACTGCAACAGTGAGTGCGCCAACTTCTCTGGCAATTTCAGCAACTACTGCAGCACCGCCCGTACCAGTACCGCCACCCATACCCGCAGTAATAAACACCATATCTGAACCCTTTAACGTTTCGAATATTTCATCACGACTATCTTCGGTGGCTTGTCTGCCAACTTCCGGGTTCATCCCAGCACCTAGGCCGCGAGTGAGATTCTTACCAATCAAAAGCTTGGTCGGGGCGCTGGCTATATTGAGGTCCTGAGCGTCAAGATTAATGGCCACAAAATCAACTCCATGAATCTTGGAGTCCATCATTCTTTGGATCATTTTATTGCCGGCACCGCCAAGACCAACGACTTTAATGCGGGCAAACGTCTCAAATGGGGGTTTAACCTGTGCCATGGACAAACTTTTCTGCTCGGGCTATCAATCAGATTGAATAGCCTGCGAGCCCTTCGGGTTTAGTCGATTTCTGCGTTAGAATCTCCGCTTACTCCTCCATGTAGTGTGACTACACATCGTCGTAATGCTCGATTCTGCCTTGAACTCGACATAAACAGCGAAAGTTTTTAGATAAAATACTAGGCTTATTGTATTCGGTTTATCATATCCGATTGTGAAAAGCAAACTAGGACGATATGGCCTGTTGATAAACTGTACACAAACGTGATTGGCCTGATTAGCAAATTTTAGGGCAAGAAATTTTTGAACCAACTGAGAAGTTTCTTCGGAGAGCCCGCCGAGGAAAGTGACGAGAAAACATCTGATTTGGAACCGCCTTTTTTGAGACCAGAATACTCTTTATCAAAACCCCATGCGATAAGCCCAATAGCTACCGCTAAGGCCGGATCCGTAATCTTCTCTGTTAGGCCATTGAAATAATACTGGTCAGCAATTTTAACCGGCAAACCAAGTCGATGTTTGGCGAACGCTACTAAGCCACGGAGATTAGCTCCACCGCCGATTAAAACCAGTCCACCGGGTAGAAGATATTGCTTGGGAATTTTCTTAAGTTCAGCCGTAATAACATCAAAAAGTTCATTAACTCTCGCTTCGATAATCTTGGTCAGTTCTTTGCGTGGGATGGTAAAATTTTCTTCACCAGTAATTTCAGACAAATCCAGCTGATCCTTCTTAGAGGTACTGCCAGCCTCAAGATTACCGTGTTCAATTTTGACCTTCTCGGCCATATCCATGGTAGTTCTTAACGCCACCGCCAGATCATTGGTGATATGACGAGAGCCCAACGGTAAAACGCCAGTATGGACCATTTCTCCCTCATGAAAAATGGAGATGGTAGAGGTTCCCCCGCCAAAATCCAGGTTTAATACTCCATATTCCCGTTGCTGTCGATCAAGTGCCGCTAAAGACACTGCCATTGGCGAGTACACAAACTCTGAAACCTCAATTTCATTAGCATTGATACATTTGGCCAGATTATGAATATGGGGTGACAAACCGTCAATAATGAAAACTTCGGCTTCGAGTCTGATTCCTTTCATACCTAGCGGATTTTTTACAGCTTCGTGGCCGTCAATCAGAAAATTCCGCGGTATAACATGGATAATCTCACGATTAGCCGGCAAGCTGATAAGAGAAGCGGCATCAATAACGCGTTCAATATCGTTTTGAGAAATCTGGTTGTCGGCACGGGAAACAGCGATAACTCCCTTGGAAGTTTGGGTGCGGATGTGAAGACCATTGATAGCCACATAGGCCTTGTGGATTTTGACTCCAGCCATAGCCTCAGCCTGTCGGACGGAGTCACCGATGTTGTTGATGGTTTCCTCCATGTCTATCACCACTCCCCGCCTCAACCCGCGCGACTCAACCGAACCAACCCCAAGAATTCTCGGATATGAAAATTCGCGGTCTACTTCCGCAATTACCGTCTTCACGGTCGAGTTACCGATATCAATTCCACAAATTAAACTTTGTCTTGGCATGGTTATGGCTAGCTAAGTACAATGTAGCTCTGAGTTAATAATGCATCAGACCGGTGCCAATAGCACCTAGATATGTTTTCATTTTATAGTTTATTTAAAATTTTATTTTGTAGTTGAAACATTTTTTTCTCTTCAGTTTTGGATTTCTCATGGTCATAGCCAAGAAGATGTAGAAACCCATGCACGGTCAAAAATTTCATTTCACTAGCAAGTTTAGTTTTATGGGTTATCCCAATTCGCCTTTGGCGAATCTGGGACCCTCGATTTTGTAACACGATTTTATCGTTAACAAAATCGGGGCAGATGAAGATGTCTCCTAATTCCAGTATAACACCGTGGTTCTTCTTTTGATAAGAGGACAAGTCATGTAGAGGAAAAGATAGCACATCAGTCGCCTTGTTTTGGTGTCGGTACTTCTTGTTGAGAGACTTTATTTTTGCTTGGCTGACTAAGTTCACCGATAAGCCAAGCCCGAATTTCAAATGTAACTCACTGCTGGCTTGATTGAGAATTTTTTTAAAAAACCTCGACGTAAATTTTTTACTTTTCGTAGAATTATTAAAAACCAAGTCCATCATTAGTTCGAACTCAACATTTCTTTTACAATCTTGCTAACCACAGTCCCGTCAGCACGACCCTTGAGTTTGGCCATAACGGCACCGATTATCTTTCCCATATCTCCCCGACGCTCCGGTCGGGGCCCCGACACGCTGTCGTCGGGGTTGATTCCAAGTCCTGTGATAGCTTGCTGGACTTCCTGTTTAATTTGGTCTTCAGACAATTGCTCTGGAAGATAGCCGAGCAGATTCTCAAGTTCTGCTGATTCCTTCTCCACCAGCTCCTGTCTACCACCTAGTTTGAATTGCTCAATGGATTCCTTACGTTTCTTAACTTCACTAGTAATGACTTCAAGAACTTCCTCATCATTGAGCTGGCTCTGCTTCTCAAGCTCAATTGTGTCACTGACCGTCTTGCTCAGTTGACCCCGTTTCAACAACTCTCGGTTCTTAATCGATGCATTGAGCATGCCCAAAACCAGGCGCTTAGTCTTATCGCCTGTTTTCAGGGAATCCTTTAAGTCGTTTTGGATTTTTTCTTTTAACATCTATAGGTCCAATTTCCGTTTTACTTTCTTCTTTTCTTCTTCAAAAGTCTCATCGTCATACTTGCCGAGCTTCTCGAGTCTGGCACGCAGGTTGCGTAATTCTTGGCGCATGATAGCACGATTTTTCTGAATTCGTTCAGTTGGCTTTTTGACGAAATGTTTCGCCGCTTTGGCCGTAGCTAAAAGCCGGCTTCTTTGTACCAAGCGACTGAAACGCCTGGTTAGTGAGCCAATACTTTCATTTTGTTTTCTTTTAACTTCCATAAGAAACCTCCTTTCTCTCGAAGCCTCACGGCCTCAGCTAAGAGTCAAAACAGAAACATCCGTTTTGGCAGATAACTATTATAATCAAAATAGATTTGATATCAATTTAGAATTTCTTTCCCCCTAGTAAATGAAAATGTAAATGTGGAACTATCTGTCCTCCCCAATCTTTCTGGTTAATTATGACCCGATAGCCTTTTCGACTAATACCTACTGTTTTTGCAACTTGATTGACTGCCAACATTAACTCCCCCAGTAACTCTTTTCCACCTTCATCAATCTCTTCCAAGAGAACAAAATGTTTTCTCGGAACAATTAAGATGTGTACCGGCGCGCTAGGATGAATGTCCTTAAAGGCAACCCAGTTTTTTTCTTCCACCACGAAATCAGCCGGAACTTCTTTTGCTATAATTTTACAAAATATATCCTTATCCAAGTTGATGCTATTTATCTTTTAATCGTTGCTTCAGTAAATCCACAATTTTTGTTATGGGAATACTCTCCTGTGCTCCAGTCTTCATTTCTCGTAAGATAATCGACTCCTCCAGAGCTTCTTTCTGCCCCATAATTAAAGTGTACTTCACTTCCATACGATTTGCGACACGAAGTTGGGATTTAATGCTGTCACGGCCAAACGTCGCCTTCACCGGAATACCGGCCTTGCGCAATTCTTCGAACACCATAAAACTTTTCTTTTTACCGGTGTCACCCAGTTGTGCTAGAAAAACTTTAGGCTTGGACTTGGCTTCCGGCACGTTGATATTATTGTCTTTCAGTGTCAGAATCAACCGTTCCATGCCAAGTGCCCAGCCAACTGCTGGCGTCTTGTGCCCGCCAAGTAATTCAACCAGTTTATCATACCTGCCACCACCGGCGATCTGAGTGACAAGACCGGTGCCATCTGCTTTTGTCTCCGACCAAATTTCAAAAATTGTTCTGGTGTAGTAATCGAGTCCACGCACCAATCGAGAATCTAAAATGTACGGTATTTTAACCTCGTCCAAAAATTCCAGTACGTTCTTGAAGTGTGCATGACATTCTTCATCCAAGTAATCCACCATCTGCGGAGCATTCTTGGAAATTTCTTTGCACTGCTCTTCATTGCAATCCAAAAGGCGCAAAATGTTCTTTTTCATGCGTACGTTGCACTTGGCACAGACTTTCTTTCCTTTGCTACTATAAAAGTTCTTAAGCGCCTTGAGATATGCTGGCCGGCAATCTTGATCGCCAAGACTATTGATGCGCACGCTCAAGTTCTTAAGCCCCAAGCTCTGAAACAATCCATAGGCTAGTGCAATCATTTCAACGTCGGCTGCGAAATTGTCGTCACCCAAAGATTCTACACCGAGCTGGTGGAATTGTCGGTATCTGCCCGCTTGAGGGTTGTCATGGCGGAAAACTGGACCTTGGTACCACAATTTGACCGGATGCGGAAGAACACTCATGCCGTGTTCAATATAGCTCCGGACAACCGATGCTGTTACTTCTGGCCTTAAACACAATTCTTCACCGCCTTTAACCTTGAAGGTATACATTTCCTTCTCAACAATATCCG
>OBEQ012091344.1_pt1 | contig 14958 bp, 12 predicted proteins | sample 1670901 | NCBI WGS metagenome assembly OBEQ01 (sample SAMEA104232315, study PRJEB22302) | groundwater metagenome | biome: forest; feature: aquifer; material: groundwater | place: USA | collected 2011-08-07 | depth 5.4 m | reverse complement strand
TTACCGGTGACAAAATTCACGCCCCGGCGCCCGCTTTCATGATTAAAAAGAATTCCATTGGCCGCGAACATTCCATAAGCCGTCCTATAAGCTGTAGTAATATGATAAGCGTAAAGCTTTGCGCAGCCATACGGCGAAACCGGATTAAAAGCGGTATTTTCAGACTGCGGCGGCGGAGTAGCGCCAAACATTTCACTGGATGAGGCCTGATAAAATTTGGTTTTTTTCTCTAAACCCATTTTTCGGATTCCTTCCAAAATCCTGGCCGCGCCCAAGCCGGTGACCTCTCCGGTATAAATCGGGACATCAAAAGAAATCTTAACATGGCTCATGGCGCCAAGATTATAGACCTCATCCGGCTGCAATTCATAAAGCAAATGATCTATTCCCTCAGCTAAATCACCGTAATGCAGATGGGCTTTCTCCCTGACGTCATTGAAATCAAAAATATGATCTATTCTGCCGGTATTGGTAGAACTTGCCCGCCTTATGACGCCATGAACTTCGTATCCTTTTGATAAAAGCAATTCAGCCAGATATGAGCCGTCCTGGCCGGTTATGCCGGTAATTAATGCTGTTTTTTTGTTTGGCATATATGAATTACTCAATTTAATATTATTAGTTAATAGAACAGCCGATCCAACCGATTATTAAAATCCTGCGACATAAATTTAACGCCATCACCAGATATTCGTTTAAAAATAATATAACCAAGAAAAGATTGCAATAGTTTCCGTATAATGGATTAAGAAATATTGATAATAGGGATTGTTTCTATTAAGATATGCGCAGAGCTAAAAAAATAAAATTTACACGAATGAAAAAAAATCCTCAAGTTAAATATCCAAAATATCAAAAGCAAAAATTCTTCAAATTGCTAGTAGAGGGTAAATTTACTCCCGATCGGGTGGAAATGAAAGAAACGCCAGGCTCCCTGAAAAGAAGTCCTGAATCAGAAGCAATTTTGGAAAGCGGGTGGCAAAAGCTGCTAAAATCTGGCTTTAAACCTTGGCCAAATGATACCAAGCCATCGCGTTATTATTTTGCCGGAGCAAAAGTAGAGAACGACAAACTGGTAATAGCAGTTGATCCGTCTCTAAGTTACCGGGATGCCATTGGAGCTAGAAATCCGGAATTGAAAAAATTGGGCAAAGAATATCTTCCGATATGGATAGGCAGCAATCTAATAATACTGGCTAAAAATAAATCTGGTGAAGAAATGATTGGAATTACCCTTAGAAACTCCAAACATGACTATAAACCGAACGGCTATCATGTTACTGCCGGCGGAGCCATGGATGCAACAAGGAAAGAAAGGGCAATCGAGACGGCATTACGAGAAGCCAAAGAAGAAATCGGGATAAATCCAAAAGAATTCAGTAAAATAATCTGCAATAGCGTTATTTTTAATCCCTGGAGCGTCAATGCTATCGTTAATTTCATTGGAATCCCCTATCTTTCAGTTGAAGAAATTTTAGCCAGAAATCATGATGATGAAAATGAAATTATTTTTATTTCTGCCGATAAACAAGAATTGCAGAAATGGCTGCTAAAAACATCCCATGCCAACAGCAGCGATGGCATAGCGGCGCTGCTTTTAATCGGCAAGGACCGCTACGGGGAAAAATGGTTTGAAGAAATGAGCACGGCGCTATCCCTGCTAAGCTCGGAATATGATGATGAACAAAAAAGAAAAGAACTGGAACAGAGAGATATCCGAAGAATCAGGGAATTTATAAAAAAATCATAGGTTAAAAGTTTTTATGTTAAATATTAAAATAAATTTTTGAATTTCTCCATTGCAAATTTTATATCAAATTTTTTGACCCAATCCAATTCGCTCTTCCTTAAAATCTCCAAATTTTTTGAGTCAATACGCAATAATTCTCCAATCTTTTTGATAAAAAAATTTAAATTACTGCTCTCGGCCAGATATCTGGAAAAGTCCCGCGGAATGACCTCCTTGACTCCGCCCACATCAAACGCCACAAAAGGAACTCCCGTAGCCATCGCCTCTAGAAGAACATGGGGAAATCCTTCTTCTTCAGATGGCAGAATAAAAATATCGGCAATAACAAAATATTTCAACACTTCATTCTGCGGAATCCATCCTAAAAATCTTACTTTATTCCATAATTCATAATTCTTGATTCTTGATTCTACGCTCTTCCGCTCCGGTCCATCGCCAGCCACAAGAATCATGAATGATGAGTCGGGAATCATGGAATTTAACCGCCTTACGATCTCCGGCAGATAATGCGCCCCCTTTCTCCTGGAAAGACGGTGGACAAAAAGCAAAACCTTCGAATCGTCTGGAATATTTAATTTCTTTTTTATCTCCGAACCTTTGACCTTTGACCTTTGACCTTTGACCTTTTCAAGGTCAATCCAATTCGGCATGACTTTGATTTTAGAAAGTGGCAGCCGGTAATGCTTTGCGTATTCTTTTTTCATTCCTTCTGTTCCGGTCACTAAAAAATTCACCGAACGATAGACAAGCCGTTCAAACTTATCTCGCAAAAAATTCCGCTTATAAAGCCAAGGCAGGCCGCAATTCCAGTAAAAAGTCCTGCCGCCGGAAAGCCCTGCGACAAGAGAAGCATTAAATGCTGAAAGGAACGAATAATGGATGTAAAAATCCTTATAGCCCGATAAGCGAGCGTATTTAATGATTAAAAGATTTTCCAATGCTTTTAACGGCCGAAAACTGAATTTTTGGACATAAACCCTTCCTTCGCCCAAGAAAGCCGTCTGGTCGCCTTTTTCAATAATCAAAAAAATATCCATTTCTTTCCGGAGATTTTCAACCAACTCATAAAGATAGCTGAAATGAGTGGCGGTTCGGGTATCATATTTCGGAATGATAAAACAGAGTTTTTGGGACATACCAGGTAGTGAGTCTGCGACTTCAATTCGCAGAATTTAACTCTTGATTGATAATTAATATTGATTAATAACTATTGATATTTATAGTCAGATAGCTGCGTGCGAATTGGTTAAATTCCAGTCGCAGATCTACTAGCAGATCTACTACCTGGCATATATCTATAACCTTACTTAACCATAGAACGTTTTATGGGCAGAATCTTAACTGCTTAAAAATAAAAAAGCGCTTTCGCGCTTTTTGAAAACTTAAACTAAGATACCTGATCGGACAATGATTTCAAATCAGCTGCAATCATCATTCCTGCCAATTCCTGAAAATTGACCTTTGGCGTCCATGCAAGCTCCTGCCTGGCTTTTGACGCATCGCCAATCAATAGCTGTACTTCTGCCGGACGGAAAAATTTAGGGTCAATCCGCACTACTATCTGATCGGTCTTTAAATCCCTGCCGACCTCATCAACGCCGGTTCCTTCCCAGGCAAGATCAATTCCTGTTTTCTTAAATGCAACTTCCGTGAATTCCCGGACCGTATGCGTCTCGCCGGTTGCAATCACATAATCATCCGGTTTTTTTTGCTGGAGCATCAGCCACATCGCCTCCACATAATCTCCGGCAAATCCCCAGTCGCGTTTCGCGTCAAGATTGCCCAGTCGCAATTCATCCGCAAGGCCAAGACTGATCTTTGCGGCTGTATGCGTGATTTTACGGGTCACGAATTCCAAACCGCGGCGGGGAGATTCGTGATTGAACAAAATACCGGAAACCGCGAACATATCATATGATTCGCGATAATTAATCGTAATCCAATGAGCATAAAGTTTTGCTACGCCATAAGGACTGCGCGGATAAAAAGGAGTTTTCTCCGTCTGGGGAGTTTCTTGAACTTTTCCGTACATTTCAGAAGATGATGCCTGGTAAAATTTTATCTTACAATTGACCAGCCGGATCGCTTCCAGTATCTGAACCGCGCCAAGTCCGGTCGTCTGACTGGTCAATACCGGCTGGAGCCAGGACTCGGGAACAAAAGTTTGCGCGGCAAGATTATAAACCTCATCAGGTTTCGCCTTAAGAAGAGCGTGCACTAATGAAGCCGGGTCAAGCAGATCGCCTGATACGATTTGTATCTTATCGGCGATATGTTCAATATTCTTGCGATTTCTCTGGCTATTGCGTCTTTCCAAGCCGAAAACTTCATATCCTTTGCTCAAAAGAAATTCCACCAAATACGAACCGTCCTGGCCGGTGATTCCGGTGACTAAGGCAGTTTTCACTTTTCCTCGCTGATCAATAAGTTAAGCAACTGCAGAAATATTAACACGGGAAAATAACAACGTCAAGATTACGCGCTTTATAATCTAAAATTCGCAATAGTGCTTTTTTCATCATAAACTAGTATAATAATTGAAAGTTTATGAATAAAAATATCATAGTCATACCGACATATAACGAAAGAAACAATATCGCCATTCTCCTGAAAAAAATTTTCACGTTATTGCCGGATATTTCCATAATAGTAGTAGATGATAATTCTCCGGACAAGACCGCGTCAATAGTTGAGACTATGGGGAGCCAATATCCAAATTTATCTTTACTGAAAAGAGATAAAAAGGATGGTCTGGGGAAGGCCTACATCGCCGGATTTAAAAAAGTTCTGGAAAACCGGGATTTTAAATCCATAATCATGATGGATGCTGATTTATCCCATGATCCAAAATATCTTCCTGACATACTGCGCCTTTCCGAAAATTTTGATCTTGTGATCGGGTGCCGTTATATGGCCGGCGGCGGCGTCACTAAAAAATGGGGGGTCTGGCGCAGATTTTTAAGCTCTGCCGGAAATACTTATTTGAAAATAATCTTCTGGCGTTATCCGATGCGCGACTGGACTACGGGCTATAATGCGATTAAAACAGACGCCTTAAAAAAAATAAATTTTGACCTCCTCAGTCCGAGAGGATATGCTTTTATTTCCAGCTTGAAATATTATCTTGCAAAATCCGGCGCCACCATCAGAGAATCGCCGATATTTTTTGAAGAAAGAAACGGCGGAGAATCAAAAATGTCATCAGCAATAATCCTGGAGGGATTGATAACTCCTTGGAAGATACTGCTTCGAGAATTTTTTTCCGCCCGTAAAATCAGCCGGAGATTCGCCGGTAAATAGTATAGTGTCCGATTGTCCGCAAAGATTTATAGCTGTTATCCAGAATTTCTTTCTCGCCCGCCGCAAAATGCGTGATTTCTTCGCCGGATCTTAAAATAAAAATTTCCGGCGCCGGCTCATAAAGCATCGGATTTTTCCCGATAAACGGCACGCCCATCATCCGATAATTCTGATATTTCCTGTCCGTGGGCACGAAAGCGCCGATTTCCGGAATATTGAAAATTCCAATCGTATTATTTTTAAATTCCGTATTTATCAGGCTGATAACCGCTTCTTCGCTATTCGAGTAAAAAATCTTGGCAGCGGTGAAAAAATGATATGTTTGAAAACCGATCAGAGAAAAAACCGCTAGATGAAAAACTAAGGTTTTTTTTCCGCCAGGCGCCTGCCTGCCGGCAGGCAGGGATCCGCCTCCGGCGGAAAAAAATTCCAAAGAAAGATTCTTCAGGGCGATGACTAGTAAAATAAAGGTCAGTAGGTCAGCGGCAATCAGATAACGGAGCCAGCCCGGACTTTTCAGATAATATAAAAAGGCGAACAGATTATAAACGACCGCGAAAATGAAAAATTTGCTGTAAACCAGATCTTTTTCCGCCCTCCGAAAATAATCAAATAAAATAACAGCGGCAAACAGTCCAAAATATAATATAGTATAAGTTTCCGGAATTGACGCCAAATTGCCAGAAAAATAAGCCCATGGGGAAATTTCGGCTCCGAATGGATTTTGAAAAAGACTTATCACCTCTTTCCAGGCAGTCAAAGAAAAAATATCCGGCATGACGAACCAGATTCTCAATAAAAACGGCGAAATCATTCCCAGAAAAATTTTAAAGCCGTTCTTAAGAAAATTTTTCCTTTCTAAAATCAGTAACACCAGAATTGCCGGCAAAATGGAAATATAAACCGATGGCTTGGCGGAGATTGCCAAACCGAACAGCAGACCGCCTGCCAGATAAGAATTTTTCCAAAAAATCCAATATAGCGCCCAAATCAAAAAAATAAAACCGGGAATTTCTCCCATCACCGCCCGGCCGTTATCATGGAATGACGCAAAAGTCGCAATCAAAGCCGAGGCGGCTAAAGCTGTTTCTTTACCGGCCAATTTTCTGACAAAAATAAAGACGGACAAAAGCGCAATCATCATCCAACCGAGCATATAAATCCTGGCTTGCGCCGGACCAAATCCGAAAATTCCAAAAAACAGGCTCAGGGGGAGAGAAAGCGGGTAACCGGAAGCCTGATAAAAACGCGTCAGCCCGGAAAATTCCCCGGGAGCGGTTGAAGCATCCAGTTTTCCAAAATCCAGAAAATTTCTGGCAAATTCTATATTAATCCCCTCGTCATACCAAAGACGCGGCTTGGTGGTCAGGTTCGGCAAAGAAACAGCCGCCACGGCAACTAACAGCAGGCAAAAGATTATTTCAATATGGTATTTTTTCAAGAAATCACTCATCTTTTCTCAAATAAATTTCCGCCTCGTCAAAAAAATTGACCGGAACGACAAAGTCCAAAATTTTCGGAAGCCGCAGATCCGGTTTTTTCAATAACCGTTTCAAAAGATAGGAAAAGGATAAATACTTCCAATGCCATCTTTTTCTGATTAGCGAATATCCCAGTGGTTTATAAATATTCTTCAATGACTTGAAAGTAAAATAATTCAAATGAGAAGGAACCAGGGCATGCCATCTTTTGCCGAGTATTCTGGCAGAAAAGGAATCAATGATCGGAACGGTAAATACGAATAAACCGCCTGTTTTAAGTTTTTTATGCGCTTTCATAAAAACTTCCTTCGGGTCTAGAGCATGCTCTATAAAATCAAAGGCAGTTATCGCGTCAAATTGACTAGGAGCCGCCGCTTCAAGTCCGGCTTCACTTTGAAAAACATTCGGCAGATTCAATTTCTCTTTGGCAAATCTGACCGATTCTCCGGAAATCTCCAATCCCCAGGCATCCAACCCCGCTTCCATTGCTTCCGCCAGAAAAAAACCTGGTCCGCATCCGATATCCAGCAAAGTTTTTATTCTTGGACTCAAATAACTCATTTTTTTCAAAACTTTACTGAAAGCCCTCCGCCTTCCGGCCGCATCCCCCAAATAAATATTGTCCAACGGCTGGCCGGCATAATACCGGCTCAACGCTTCCGCAATGCCGGAGCGGTCGACAAAATGCAAATCACAGCCGGCGCAATGATAAATGTTTCCATATAAACCGGTGTTGGACTCGGTGATCTGATAGCGGGTATTTTCCAGAACTTTTTTAAGATCATCAGCTCCTTTTATAAAAAGGCCGGGTTGCCGCTTCCGACAGTTCGGGCACGACAAATCGCTATTGCCAGTCAAAGAAAATTGTCCATATCGCCTAATTCCGGATTTATTCAAAAGATAACGCCCCAATACCGATAAGATATTCAATCCGTATTGGACGCTCCGCCAGAATCCGATCATGGAGGCTTCGGCAAAATATCTCGTAGTGATGGGAATTTCGTTGATTTTCATTCCGGCGACTTTCATCTGGACGATGATTTCCGTATCAAAAACAAAATCATCGGAATTTAAATCTAACGGCAACTCTAAAACTTTTTTGCTATATGCCCTAAAACCGGAATGATATTCAGTCAGATTCATGCCTAAAATCAGATTTTCCAGCCAAGTCAGAAAAATATTAGCGATAAATTTCCAATACGGCATTCCGCCCAAAATGGCGTTTCTTTTAACGGACATCCGCGATCCGAATACCGCGTCGCATTCCCCACTGACAATCGGCTTGATCATATCCGGAATGAAAGACGGATCATATTGATAATCCGGATGGACCATAACAACTATGTCAGCGCCTAATTTTAAAGCCTCGCGATAGCAGGTTTTCTGATTCCCTCCATAACCGAGATTTTTTTTGTGGATAAAGGTTTTCAGACCCAAGTTTTTGGAAACCGCCGATGTATCATCCTTGCTGGCATCATCAACCAGAATGACTTCATCCACCCAGTCCTTTGGTATGGCAAAAAGCGTCTTTTCCAAAGTTCTGGCGGCATTGTAAGCCGGCAGGACCACTACTATTTTTTTATCAGGAATTTTTGAACTCATATGAATGAGGATAATTGCTTACCGAATCAGATAATACTATAACACCACTTAATTATAAATCATTACAAAACAATAAAAAAACCCGTCAAAAACGGGTTTTATCCTGAAACCTTCAAAATATATGGCGGCAAACCGGATTGCCCCATGGAATGTTCAAAGCGCCTCGCGAGATTTGAAGAATTAAAAGGTATATCAAGCTTAGATCGGACATCTCTTTCCACGAAATCCCGCAGTTTTACCAATTCTTCCTGATTTAGGAAATCGGTAAATACATAGGAATGATATCCGCCATCCGGACTTCCTTTGTAATATTCCGCGATTTTCGTGTAATCCACTTCAATGCCGTAAAGGCGATCTTTTGATTTCGGACAAGTATAGACCCAAACGCCCGGACGATCGACATCAGGCGCCGCGTCGTCATAATAAGGACTGCCCGGATAAGTAGTGATGATAGTCACATCGAAATCAGCCGGCTTCACTTTTAACAGCCATTTATGCATGTCCATGGCGGTTTCTTCAGACTCTCCCGGATGGCCAAGCGACATCAGCGCTTTCACTTTCAACCCGTGTTTATCGGCGATTTCCATGCAGCGGGTATTATCTTCTTGAGTCGCCCGCTTATTTATATTTTCCAGAATCTTCGGCGAACCGGCTTCAAAACCGACAAGCATCCAGCGGAACCCGGCGGCATACATGGCTTTTGCCTGCTCTTCGGTGAAAAGTTCCGATTTGATGAATCCGCGAAGCCGCCACTCAACGCCGAGTTTGTCTTGAGCGGCTCGGATTGCTTTCATCAGCTCCACCATTTTGATGTTCACATTCAATTCATCGTCATACATCATAAATCCTTTAACTCCGTAGTTTTTATGGAGCATGACCATTTCCTGGACAATGCTTTCAGTTGAACGGATCCTGACCTTCCTAAGAAACGGCGAAGCCCTTCCGCCGCAGAACCCGCAGCCAAAAGGACAGCCGAGTTGGGCAATCAGGCTTAACGCGCGCTCTCCGTCAATGAAATAATTGTAACTGCCGACATCGATCAGATGCCTGGCCGGATACGGCATTACCGTCAATCGCTGATTATCCAGAAAAAGCGCGGATTTGGGATCATCGGCATCAATCAGTTTCAGAGAATCATCCTGAAGAGCCTGGAAGATCGCTTCCTCGCCGTCGCCGGCAACCAGCACATCAAAAGAATTAGAAAGAATCTCAAACGCGCGCGTGGCGCGTCCGGTATAATTATTTTTCTTTTCTTTGCGGTACGCGGCGTTGACAAGCGTGATATGCGGACCGCCGAGAATCAGCTTTGCATCCGGCCGGACCGATCGGATTGCAGCGGCGATTTTCGCCGCCGCCGGCATTTGCGGAGTAGTGGCAGTGACGCCAAAATGAACTGCCGGAGAATTTTTCGCATGCGCTTTGACCGCCTCTTCGAAATTTTCAATGCCGGACAAATCCACCATCTCCACCCGGAAACCCTTGGCTTCCAATACGGCGGCGACTTTCAATATTCCCAAACTCATGAATACCCGCTCATCCAGCAAAAAAACCGATGGGGCGATTATCAGACAGACAGATTTTCCCGGTTCCGTCATTTCTTCCTCCCTATTGAATAGTCAAAGAACTTTGTAATATCTTAATCAAAAAAACGGGTCTTTACAATAGTCCACAAAATTAGAAACCCATGCTTCCAATTTATCTTCTTGCCTTGCTCATAATCTCTAGGATAATATCTGATCGGCACATCAACAATTTTATAACCTTGCTTTAAAATCTTGCAGAGCAATTCATTATCATAATCAAAATTATCGGTTTTCACCGGAATAGAATCAACCAATCTTTTTGTGAAAGCCTTATAACATCCCTCGTACTCGCCGGCATTGTGCCAATACAGCCAATTCGTGGTCCAAGTGATGGAATTATTACCAAGCCAATGTAGCCAATAGGAAAGTGTGGTTCGGCGGGAATCATCCGGCGGTTGGATCCTGACGCCGTTGACGGCCTCAACCCTGCCGTCCAAAATCGGTTTGATCATCGCCATATAATCATTCGGATCATATTCCAGATCCGCATCCTGCGGAATCAGAATATCGCCGGTGGCCGCTTTGAACCCCGTCTTCATCGCCCCGCCCTTGCCGAGATTTTTTTCATGGAAAATATAACGGATGCCGGGAATTTGTTTTATAATTTCCCGGGTTCCGTCTTTTGACCCGTCATCAACGATAATGATTTCTTTTTCAATTCCGCCCAAATCCACCGCCTTGACGCGGCGGATGATTTCTTCAATGGTATTTTTTTCGTTATAAGACGGAACGACTATTGATAATTTCATAATTCATGGATCTTTGAAAGAATTCTATCAAAGTTTCTTAATATATCAAAACCAGTGTTCAGAATAAGCAATGCCGCTAGATAAAGAGCCGGCTTCCAGCTGATACCTGCCTGTCCGGCAGGCAGGCGCCGCGCGAGAAGTTCGCTAAGTCCGTAACCGGCAAAAACCGCGAAAAAAGGATAAACCAGCATCCTATATCTCGTTTCTATAATAATGCCGATAATCGCCAGCGGCATCATCACCAGCATTGCCAGAAAAAATTTAGCCAACTCCCTTTCTTCAGTCGCAATCTTTCTGATCTGCCAAATGCCGAAAAATCCTAAAACAAAAAGCAGAACTGAATAAATCGCAGAAGAGGCCAGGGTGAGGATTTTATTCCAACCGGATAAATGAAACCAAAAACCGGTCGGGCGGGCGAAACTGAAGTAAATGGAAGTCCTATAAAAAGTGATTTTTAAAAATTCCAGCGGATTCGCCAATATGAATTTCACGGCATCGTCCGTAGCCAGCTTATTGACCTGGAATCCGTCCAAATCCGGCGAATAAAGGCTCAAAACATCAAAATCTCCCTGCTCGCCGCTCGCGCCGGGATGATTGCCGGTCAGCAGATTGAATCCGGCGGCGGCATTAGTCGGCATGAAAACGCCATATATCTGGTAATTTCTGATAACCCACGGAGAAAAAAGAGCTAAAATCGCAGCAGTTGATACCAAAAGATGCTTCCAATTTTTCAGCATCAAAAAATAAACAGCTATTGGAAAAAATAAAAATGCCGCCGGAGTCCTGACCAAAGCCGCTGATCCGACAGCCAATCCCAATAATAATGCCTTAATCCAGGATTTTTCCGTGTCATTATAATACTTACAGAACAGATAGCCAGACAGAATAATCAGAAAAATTCCCAGTGTTTCCGTCATCAGCATGCCCTGCATAGTTATCAAATCCGGAGAAAATCCGATCAAGGCCGCGGCAGTTATGCCGATGAGAAAATTCCATCTTGTCCGGAAGACCTCTTTGGTGGTCAAAAAAACCAAATATGCCGATAAAACCATCAGCAATGCCTGAAAAGCCCAAACCGCTTCGTGGTTGCGTCCGAAAAAATAATAAATCGCCGCCAGAAAAAATTCATATCCCGGCCCGACCCGGATTATGGAATTATCCCGCTCCGGCGCAACTCCCGCGACCTCCAGATAGCCGTTCCCCTGGACGATATTCCAGGCGATGCTGTCATAAGCGCGGGCATCGGCTGACGGAGAAATCCTGAAATAGAACGAGTAAAATATTGAAACCAAAAAAACCGCCGAAAGAAAAAAGGCGAGAATATTTTTTTTATCTTTATCTAGGGTAATATCCATTTGATTATCTTATCAGCTCTTTTATCCCAAGTATATCCGCTGACTTTGAAATAAGCCCGCTGGCTTAATCGCTCTTTTAATTTTTCATCGGAGATAAGCCTGGAAATGGTTTTAGCCAAATCTTCAGCGCTGCCAGGAACAAAAAATAAAGCCTCTTTTTCCGTCAGCACTTCTTTAAGCGATGGCAGATCCGAAGCTATGATCGGCCTTTTAGATGCCATATATTCAAATAATTTAAGCGGCGAAGTGTATAATTCCGAATTGTCACTGCCGCGACGGTTAGGCAAAACTAAAATATCCGCCGCCTTCAGATAATAGGGCATCAGATCGTGCGGTTTATAAGGAACCAGCAGGGTATTCCGAAGATTCAGGGTTTTTTTCATTTTTTCCAGTTCCCACGGATGGCCGCCGACCAATACGAACAGATAATCGTCGCTCAAGAGAGCGGCTGCTTCCGGTAAAAGCTCGCTTCCCTTCCAGCCATAAAGCAGAAAACTGCCGGTGTACAAGATTATCTTTTTATCCAGAGGAAGATCCATTTTTTTTCTCGCTTCTTCTTTGGAAATATCAATGTCAAATTCCTTGATATCCACCGCATCCGGTGATACAAAAATTTTATCGTCAGCCAAGCCCAGCTTTAACAGTTTTTCCTTAGTAAAACTGGTCAAGACAACCAGCCGATCCGCGCGGTTAATCAAATAACGGAATGACCGGCTGATTTTTCCAGGCAAAGCATGCAATTCAAAAATAAAATGCCTGAAAAATAATCCCGTGAATTGCTCGCGGGTATATAAAATATCATAAGGCCGGAAAAATAAATAAATTCTGGTAAAAATCAAAAAGGTGAAAGTGGAAATTATAAAACCAATTCTTGCGACATCAAAATTAACCAGATCCAGGCAAGGAATCCAAGTCAGCTTGAATACTTTTTTTACCTTATAAAAATCAAAAGGCTCTTTATATAGATCATTCCATCGCCTCGGCACCAGCAATTCCACCTCCAGGCCATTATCCGCGAAAGCTTCGCACATTTTCATTATCTGGATTCCATGCGCCTTTTCAGTGGGCAACCGGATATTGGCAATATAAACTAAACGCATAATATTTTTAAAAATTCTTCGGCAGTATTAAGCCAAGAAAAATCCTTAGACCGCTTTAATCCTTTTTCAACCAATTTCTTCCTTAATTGGGAATTATTTAAAATTTCCAAAATTTTATCCGCCATCAATTCGAAATTAAACGGATCAACAAACAATGCCGCGCCATCGGTAATTTCTTTCATAACCGGAATATCGGAAGCGATAATTGGAGCTCCGCACTTCATCGCCTCTACCAATGGCAGTCCAAATCCCTCAATTAAAGACGGGAAAACCAATGCGTCCGCTAAATTATATACGCCTGGCAAATCTTCTTCCTCTATGTAAGGAGCAATGACAATATCTTTGGACAAAGATAAATTTTTAATTTTATCCTCAATCATCTGAGAATATACAGGCAAATGCTTACCGCCGACAATTACCAGTTTATGCGGGATCTGCTGTTCTTTTTTTAAAATAAAAAAGGCGTCAATTAAAGTTCCAATATTTTTATGAGGATCTAACCGGGAAACGTCCAAAATATAAGGCTGGGCTATGCCGTACTTTTTCTCTAAGATTTGTTTCGCCCCTAGTTTCTCTTGATCAGAAAACTCTCTGAACTCATCGCCCGCGCCAATATAAATGGCAAAAACTTTAGGGGGGGCGACCCGGTGATATTTAATAACCTCTTGCTTCGCATCTTGCGAATCGACAATTAATGCGTCTAAATAATACTTACCGACTAATCCCAAAAATAAATAAAGTGATTTGCTGCTAAACATCAGTTTTTCTTTATAAATTGTCGGGCTTACTGGCGCATCGTGGGCAAATAAAATAAACTTTTTGGAATTCAAAAACCAAAATCCTGGATAAACAAATTTATTAAATATGACGACATCGAACTTTTCCCCGCAGGTAAGGAAAAAAAATAAATAGGAAATCAGAGTAGAAAAAATCGGGGTCTTATAAACCCTAATCTCAATATTTCGAATTTTTTTAGTCAGGGGATGTCCGCACAATCCTTCTTTTCTTATTAATGTCAGTTCAACCTTGTCGGAAAAATTAGTAAAAAACTGTTCCGCTATTTTTTGTATCACAATTGCGGTGCCCTTGGCTTGTCTGGAAAAATCTTCGCTGAAAAACGCGATCCGCAACTTCTTTTTTCCTGTATTCATACTCAATTATAACTCGATGAACGGCCGGCAGGTTTTCCGGTTCTCTTCATTTTCTTCTGCGAAATTTTCCGGCCAATTTCCGGAAAAAAAGAATTGCGACCACTGAAAGCGACTCCCGGATATCTTCCAGAGAACTCTTAGAAACCCCGCCTTCCCGTTCCAGAAATATGATTGGAATTTCTTTTGTTTTCGCTCCATGCGCCAGCATCTCGTATAATATATGGACTTTATACGCATGGCGCCTGGAAAGAATTTTCTCTTCGGAAAGAGGCAGGTAATCGAAAAACGGGCGGACCCGAGTGAGCTTCAATCCCGAGGTATTGTCATTGGTCGGCAATGACAGCATGTATTTTATGAACAAGCTCCCGAATTTGCTCAATAATTTCCTGTGCCAGCCCCACTTTTCCGGAACTGCGCCGCCGGGAACATACCGCGAACCAATGACATAATCGTAGCCGTTATCCATTTCCGCCACCAAACGCTTGATATCTTTGGGATCATGCTGAAAATCACCGTCAAATTCAATGACCGCGTCAGCGCGCAGATTTCGCGCCGCGTGATTCATTCCGTTGATATACGCCACGCCCAGGCCTCGTTTTTCTTTTTCCACCAGCAATGAGATATTGGAATACTCTCCGGTTTTGCGCCGCACCTCATCCAATGTTCCGTCCGAAGAATTCCCATCAACTATCAAAATCTCCATCGCATGATTTTTTATCACTTTGAATTCCGTTTCCACGGCGTCAATCAGCGAAGCAATAGCTCGGACTTCATTATATGTGGGAATAATAATTATGATTCTCATAATGTGATACTAATATACCAACGCATGCGAATGATACAAATAATACGAATAAATTAATTGGTATGATTCGTATCATTAGTAC
>OBEQ010208049.1_pt1 | contig 14967 bp, 15 predicted proteins | sample 1670901 | NCBI WGS metagenome assembly OBEQ01 (sample SAMEA104232315, study PRJEB22302) | groundwater metagenome | biome: forest; feature: aquifer; material: groundwater | place: USA | collected 2011-08-07 | depth 5.4 m | reverse complement strand
AAGGACGCATGGCAAACCCCACTTGGAGAAAGACCGAAAAGAGACATTCAGCTCGCCTGAAAAACATCGAGCGTGAAGGGAATCGCCCGTTCCTTAAGTCTGGGTTGGTCGAACGAGACAAACGCGCAAGCGTTGTCCTAGATAGATGGTCATCCTCTTCTTTGAAGAGAACAGAACTCGGCTTATAATAAGAACATCTCCATTTTTTATTTTTCACGAAGCTTGACGAACTCGTCATTTTCGAGTATCTTTATTGAACTATTCACCTTTTAAACTGGTTCAGAGAAACCAGTAAGGGTCAAAAATGAAAACGATTACCGGACAATTTTATATAGGCTCACTCTAAGAGTGAGCTATTTTTTTACCCAGAAACTGAGACAAAATGACACAATCGACTAATCAAGTTATGACCGGAGAAGAAATGATTCGAGCCATGACACGGATTGCCCACGAAATCGTGGAAAAAAATAAGGGCGCAGAAAAATTAGCGCTGGTCGGAATTAGGACCGGCGGCGCTCATTTGGCCAAACGATTTCAGGCGCAGCTGGAAATGATTGAAAACCGTAAAATTCCTCTCGGGCTTCTTGATATTACGCTGTACCGGGATGATCTGACGGAAATTGCCGCTCAGCCCAATGTTGGTGAAACGGAAATTGATTTTGATGTCGCAGGAAAAAAAGTCATTTTAGTCGACGACGTTCTTTTTACGGGGAGGACCATCCGGTGCGCGCTGGACGCCATCATTGATTTCGGCCGGCCGGAATGCATTCAACTCGCTGTGTTGATCGACCGCGGCCACCGGGAACTCCCGATTAAGCCGGATTTTATCGGAAAAAATATTCCGACTTCAAAAAATGAGAAAGTAATTGTGAAATTTAAAGAGCAGGACGGAGAAGACAGCGTCATCGTCGTGAAAGGCAACGTCGCATGAGTACCTGGAAGAAAAAAGATTTAGTCGGACTTAAAGATTTGTCGGCGGATGAAATCCGGCTTATTTTAGACACGGCCAAATCGCTTCAGGAAATTTCACTCAGGCCCGTGAAAAAAGTCCCGACACTCCGGGGCCGCACGGTCGCCAATTTATTTTTTGAACCCAGCACCAGAACCAGGATTTCATTTGAACTGGCCGAGAAGCGTTTGAGCGCGGACGCCATTAATTTTTCAGGCAATACTTCCAGCACCGTCAAAGGTGAGACGCTCAAAGACACCGTGAAAAATATTGAATCGTTGAAAGTCGAAATCATTGTGATGCGCCACAGTGCCTCAGGCGCACCGCACCGTTTGGCCCAGGCGCTTCCGGTAAGCGTCATTAATGCGGGCGACGGAATCAATGAACATCCGACGCAAGCGCTGCTTGATATGTTTACGATCGAAGAGAAAAAAGGAAAGCTGGAAGGAATGAAAGTCGCCTTTATCGGAGACATTCTTCACAGCCGCGTGGCCCGCTCCAACATTTGGGGGCTGACGAAAATGGGTGCCAAGGTCGTGATCTGCGGACCGAAAACGCTTCTTCCGCCGAAAGCCGATTCGCTCGGTGTTGAAGTCACGACGGAAATGGAAAAAGCAATTAAGGGTGCGGATGTGATTAATTTGCTCCGAATTCAAATGGAGCGGCAGAGCGAATGTTTCTTTCCAAGCATCCGGGAATACGCGAATTCCTATCAGGTGAATATGGAAATTTTAAAACACGCTAAACCGGATGTGATGATTATGCATCCCGGACCGGTCAACCGGGGAATTGAAGTGTCGAGTGAAGTCATGGACGGCCCGTATTCGGTAATTTTGGACCAAGTGACCAACGGTCTTGCGGTTCGAATGGCGGTTTTATATTTATTGAGCGGGGCCCGGCAAAAATCAGGGAGCAAATCGTGAGCTTAAATTTACTGATCAAACAAATTCATATCATTGATCCGAAGAATCAAGTGGACGGCGTTTTTGATCTGCTGATTAAAAACGGAAAAATTAATGAAATCAAAAAAGAGATTGCGGCAAACGGCACTGAAGTCCTGGACGGTAAAAAATTACATCTCTTTCCCGGATTGATTGATATGCACGTTCATTTCAGAGAACCGGGTTTTGAACAAAAAGAAACCATTGTGTCGGGCGCTAAGGCAGCGCTTAAAGGCGGCTTCGTCGGCGTTGTGACAATGCCGAACACAAATCCGCCGTGTGACCACCAAAGCGTCATTGATAATATTATCCGCAAAGCCAACGAAGTCCCGTTCTACATTTTTCCTTCGGGAACGATCACCAAAGAACGCGCCGGAAAAGAATTGGCCGAAATGGCAGATTTGAAAAAAGCCGGGGCGTGGGTCGTGACGGACGACGGAAATTGGGTGAGCGATCCTTTGCTCATGAGAAGGGCGATGGAATATGCTTCCATGCTTGATTTGCTCGTGATTAGTCATGCTGAGGACCACCGGTTGACGGCGGGCGGCACGATGAATGAAGGCATTATGTCGACACGGCTCGGCCTTAAAGGAATTCCGAATGAAAGTGAAGCCATCGCAGTGAGCCGGGATATTTTGCTGGCGGAACTGACGGGTGCCAAACTTCATTTGACTCATATTTCAACTGCCCGGGCGGTTGAGCTCATTCGCGATGCAAAAAAAAGAAAAACTTCTGTGACTGCCGACGTAACGCCTCATCATCTTGTGCTGACGGATGAAATGGTTGAACAGTATGATACCAATTACAAAATGATGCCACCGCTTCGTACGGAAGCGGACCGCAAAGCGCTCATTGAAGGAATTAAAGACGGAACCATCGATGCGATTGCAACCGACCACGCGCCGCATACGGCTGAAGAAAAAATGGCGGAATTTCCGGACGCGCCGGTCGGTGTCATCGGTGTTGAGACAGCGCTCAGCGTGATTTTGACGGAGTTTTATCATAAAAAAATATTATCGCTGGCAGACATTGTTCTGAAAATGTCAATCAACCCGGCCCACATCGTGAAACTTCCAAACGGGTTCGGCCAAATTAAAGTTGGAACGGAAGCCAATCTTACGCTTGTGGATTTAAATGAGGAGTGGACCGTAAAGCGCGAAGATTTTATTTCCAAATCCAAAAACTCGGCGTTTATCGGAAGTAAACTGAAAGGCAAGGCAGTCGCAACGATCTGCAGGGGAAAATTATGGCGCGAGCCCTTTTAGCATTAGAAGACGGATTGGTATTCGAAGGCGAATCGTTCGGCCACCCGGGCGAGACGAATGGGGAAGTTGTGTTCAACACTTCGCTTCAGGGGTATCAGGAAATTTTGACAGATCCTTCTTATAAAGGCCAAATTGTGACCATGACTTATCCGCACATCGGAAATTACGGAATTAACGAAGCCGATTCCGAATCCCGGCGGCCGTGGATTGAAGGATTTGTGATCAAGGAGCTGAGCCCGGTCGTCAGCAATTGGCGTTCCGAGATGACGCTTGATCAATATTTGAAAAAATACAAGATCGTCGGAATTTCCGGAATCGATACGCGTAAGCTCGTCAAACATTTACGCGATTTTGGCGCTAAGAAAGGAATTATTTCGGCCTTGGAATCGAATTCTAAACGGCTCGTTCAAAAAGCAAAAGATTCACCCAGTATTGTCGGAATTGATTTAGTCAAAGAAGTCACGTGCGAGAAGCCGTATGAATATAACGAACCCTTTGCGGCCGGTTTCGCTTGGCCGGATCAAAAAGTGTGCGCGAAGAAAGAACATTTCATTGTCTGTGTCGACGGCGGCGTGAAATTCAACATTCTCAAGAAATTAAATCAACACGGCTTTCGCGTCCGAGTTGTTCCCGCCAAAACAACGGCGGAAGAAATTTTAAAAATGAAGCCGAAAGGCGTTTTTTATTCCAACGGTCCGGGTGACCCGGAGCCGGTGACTTATGTTTGGAATTCAATGAGGACTTTACTCGGCAAAGTTCCGATTTTCGGAATTTGTCTCGGCCACCAAATGATGGGCCTTGCACTCGGCGGAAAAACCTTCAAACTCAAATTCGGCCACCGGGGCGGAAATCATCCCGTCATTGATTTGTCGACAAAGCGCGTTGAAATTACGTCGCAAAATCACGGCTTTTGCGTGGACCCGGACTCGCTTCCGAAGGACCAAGTGGAAATTACACACCTGAATTTAAACGACAAAACCTGCGAAGGCCTCCGGCATAAAAAATATCCGGCGTTTTCCGTCCAGTACCATCCCGAAAATTCTCCGGGCCCGCACGACTCCGATTATTTGTTCAGCCGCTTCTACGCAATGGTCGACCACGGAGTCTGGTAATGCCGAAGCGCACAGACATCAAAAAAATTCTGATTATCGGATCCGGCCCCATCATCATTGGTCAAGCTTGTGAATTCGATTATTCCGGAACTCAAGCCTGTAAAGCCCTTCGAGAAGAGGGTTATTCGGTCGTCCTCATCAATTCCAATCCGGCCACGATCATGACGGATCCGAATGTCGCGGACCGGACTTATATTGAACCGATTACCACCGAAGTGCTTGAGAAAATTATTCAAATTGAAAAGCCGGACGCGTGTCTGCCAACCATGGGCGGGCAGACCGGGCTCAACACGGCCGTTGAAGCATATGAAAAAGGAATTTTCAAAAAATACAACGTGGAATTAATCGGTGTGAATTATGAAGCAGTGAAGAAAGCCGAAGACCGCCAACAATTCAAAGTGGCCATGCAAAAAATCGGGCTCGACCTTCCGAGATCTGAATGCGCCTATTCTGTTGAAGAAGCCGTCCAGATTGCCAAGAAAATTGAATATCCGGTTGTGGTGCGGCCCAGTTTTACGCTTGGCGGTTCAGGGAGCGGAATTTGTTTCAACCGGGAAGAACTCGAACGGGTCAGCCGGCTCGGGCTTGAGTACAGCATTGTCGGTGAAGTTTTGATTGAGGAATCCGTTCTCGGCTGGAAAGAATTTGAGCTGGAAGTGATGCGCGACTGTATGGACAACTTTGTCGTGATCTGCTCAATTGAAAATTTTGACCCCATGGGCGTTCATACCGGCGATTCGATTACTGTGGCGCCGCAGCAAACGCTGACGGACAAGGAATATCAAAGAATGCGGGACGCCGCGCGCAAAGTGATTTCTGAAATCGGCGTGGAAACCGGAGGATCCAACATTCAGTTTGCCGTTGATCCGAAAACAGGACGAATGGTCGTGATCGAAATGAATCCCAGGGTTTCGCGCTCTTCAGCGCTGGCTTCAAAAGCCACGGGCTTTCCAATCGCAAAATTTGCCGCCAAATTGGCAGTCGGTATGACACTGGATGAAATTCCCAATGACATTACCAAGCATACGCCCGCCGGTTTTGAACCGTCGATTGATTATTGCGTGGTGAAAATTCCGCGCTTCGCGTTTGAAAAATTCGAAGGAGTTGATGACACGCTCACGACCCAAATGAAATCCGTGGGTGAAACGATGGCGATTGGCCGTACGTTTAAGGAAGCGCTCCAAAAAGGGCTGCGCGGTCTTGAAATCAGGCGTTCCGGCTGGGGCTTGGACGGAAAAGACAAAGTCTTTGGCGAGAAATTGGAAACGCGCGAAGAGCTCGTGAAATTTATCGAGCAAATCAAAAAAGACAGTGCGCTGAAGGGAAAAGTTAAAGATTACATTGCCATTCCGAAATCAGACCGGATCTTTTATTTGAAATATGCGTTTTATGCCGGTTTTACGGTAGAAGAACTTTATGGGATTACCAACATTGATCCGTGGTTTCTGACCCAACTCAAGCAAATCGTTGATTTTGAAACTGAATTATTGAAAGAAAGCCAAAAAAGTAAACTTCCGCCTGAACCGCTGCTCAAGAAGGCGAAGCAATACGGTTTTTCCGATGCGCAAATCGGCTTCTGTTTTAATCTGGATGAACTGGAAATCCGGCAAATCAGAAAAGCATTCGGCATTGAAGCCGTTTATAAATTAGTAGACACTTGCGCCGCAGAATTTAAAGCCTACACGCCCTATTTCTATTCCACCTACGAAGAAGAAGATGAAACGATCCCGAGCACGAAAAGCAAAGTCATGATTTTGGGCGGCGGTCCGAACCGCATCGGTCAGGGCATTGAATTCGATTACTGCTGCGTTCATGCTGCTTTTGCGCTCAAAGAACTCGGCTACGAAACCATTATGGTCAATTCCAATCCGGAAACGGTCAGCACCGATTACGATACCTCAGATAAACTTTATTTTGAACCGCTGACCTTAGAAGATGTGCTCAACATTACGGACCGCGAAAAACCGATGGGCTTGATTGTTCAGCTTGGCGGACAAACGCCGCTTAATTTGGCCGACGGACTTGAAAAAGCGGGGCTGAAAATTCTCGGGACTTCCACGGCTTCGATTGATTTTGCCGAGGACCGGAAAAAATTCAAGGAACTGCTTGACCGGCTCAAAATCAAACAACCGAACAGCGAAACCGTTTTTACGGCAGAAGAAGCGTATCAATCTGCCAAACGGATTGGTTATCCCGTTTTGATCCGGCCTTCTTATGTGTTGGGCGGCCGGGCGATGGAAATTGTCTACGACGAAAGCCAGCTTAAGAAATACATTCAATTTGCGGTCGAAGCGAGCGGACGAAATCCCGTGTTGATTGATAAATTTTTGGAAGAAGCCATTGAAGTGGACGTGGACTTAATCGGAGACGGGGAACATTATGTGGTGGGCGGAATTTTGGAACACATTGAAGAAGCCGGAGTCCATTCCGGTGACGCCGCTATGTCGCTTCCTCCGTTCTCACTTTCCAAGGAACTGATCAGCGAACTGACGGAAAAAACAAAACAACTCGCCCGCGAATTGCATATTGTCGGACTGATGAATGTCCAGTATGCAATCCAAAAAGGACAAATTTTCTGCTTGGAAGTCAATCCGCGCGCTTCGCGCACGGTTCCATTTATCAGCAAAGCAATCGGCGTGCCGCTGGCAAAAATGGCGGCGCAAATCATGGTCAAGAAAAACCTAAAAGACCACAAATTCACGGAAGAAATTGTGCCGAGTTATTATTCGATTAAAGAATCCGTTTTTCCGTTCGTGAAATTCCCGGGCGTCGATATTATTCTTTCCCCTGAAATGAAATCAACCGGGGAAGTCATGGGAATTGACGATGATTTCGGCCTGGCGTTTTATAAATCACAGAAAGCGGCTTATTCGGAAATTCCGCCGAGCGGAAAAGTATTTTTGAGCGTTAAAAATTCGGATAAAGAAAAGGCCGTTAAGATTGCCCAAGGACTTTCTAAACTTGGCTATCAGCTGGTTTGCACGAAAGGAACAGCGGCACATTTTGAACAACACGGAATTAAAGCGGAAGTAATCAACAAACTCGTTGACGGCAGTCCGCACATTGGCGATAAAATCCGCGCCAAAGAAATCGCCTTCATTATTAATACGCCGACGGGAAAAGGCCCCATGGTGGATGAAGCGAAAATCCGTTCGCTGGCAGTTTCGTTTCGAATTACCTGCATTACCACGCTTAATGCGGGGTTGGCCCTTATTTTGGCGATTGAATCCTTCCGGAAAAAAGGAATCACGGTTAAAGCGCTTCAGGATTATCAAAGCAAAAAAACGCAGCAGGTGACTATTCATGCATGATGAATTGGTTACAATTCTGGAAAACAAAAAAGTAAACGACGAATACTATAAATTAATTTTTTCATCCGCCCTTCTTTCCAAAAAAATTCTACCCGGCCAATTCGTCAATATTCAGCTTGAAGATCACAACGGCGGCGTATTTTTGCGCCGGCCTTTCAGTTATTACCGCATCAACGGAAATAAAATCGAAATTCTCTACGAAATTTTAGGACGTGGAACGGGAATTCTGGCGCAGAAAAGAAAAGGCCATCAGTTGAAAGTTCTGGGCCCGTTGGGCCGGCCGTTTGCGGAACAGTTAAACGGAAAAAAACGGATTTTGGTTGCCGGCGGCGTAGGCGTTCCACCGCTTGTATTTTTGGCCGAACGGGTGAAGGAAAGCCCGAAAAATCAATTCCTCTTAATCGGCTGCAAATCCAAAAAGGAAGTCCTTCCGAAAAAGGAACTTGCCAAAATCAAAGGTCAAATTTTATACGCCACCAACGACGGCTCCTACGGCAAAAAAGGATTCGTCACGGTTTTACTGTACGACTTAATTAAAAAAGAAAATCCGAAGTCACTCTTCATTCAAACGTGCGGGCCGAACGTGATGATGTCTGCGGTGATGAGTATTGCCAAAGAATTTGGAATTGAAGGAGAAGCTTCGATTGATGAACGGATGGCTTGCGGCGTAGGCGCCTGCCTTGGCTGCGTGGTAGAAACGCATGAAGGATTTAAGACGAGTTGCGTGGAAGGCCCTGTTTTTTCGTTTTCAGCTTTGATTTGAAATGACTAACATTTTATTAAACTGTGCCGGGAGTGAAAAAGATGAAACCAGATTTAACAACTAAAATCGGCGCGCTTGTGTTTAAGAATCCCGTGACCGTAGCGTCCGGGACGTTCGGCTCCAAAGATGAGTACGCCCAATATTTAAATTACGCACAGCTCGGGGCAATTGTGACGAAAACCGTTACGATCAAGCCGCGCAAAGGCAATAAAATGCCGCGGATTTACGAAACGCCGAGCGGAATGTTAAATGCCATCGGCCTTCAAAATAAAGGGATTGACGATTTTATTGAGAACAAAATTCCGTACTTCCGGAAAATCAAAACCCATTTGATTGTGAATATTGCCGGCGAAAGCATTGAAGATTTTGTCACGCTCGCAAAAAAATTGGATGCTCAAAAAGGCGTCAGTGCTATTGAGCTCAATATTTCCTGCCCGAACGTCAAAAAGGGCTTGGAATTTTGCGCGAAGCCGGAGCTGGCCTATGAAGTCGTCAAAGCCGTCAAAGATGCTACGAAACTTCCTCTATTTACGAAGCTTTCCCCTGAAGCGCATGATTTTCTGGGTGTCGCCGAATCAGTCATCAAAGCCGGAAGCGATGCGCTGAGTTTAATCAATACAATCCGCGGAATGGCGGTCGACATTGAAAAATGCCGTCCGCAAATTGCCAATGTCTTCGGCGGACTGAGCGGCCCTGCGATCCGGCCCATTGCGTTGCGGTATCTTCATGAGGTGAAACGAAAGTTTGATATTCCCGTCATGGCCATGGGCGGAATTGTATCAGCCCAAGATGCACTTGAATTTTTAATTACCGGTGCTCATTTGATTGCGGTCGGTACCGCCAATTTTATTAATCCCCGCGCGACAATGGATGTGCTTGAGGGAATTGAAAGTTATATGAAACGCAAGAACCACAAAACGCTCGACGTTGTCCGGGGTTCGCTTAAAGTGAAAGATGAAAGTGAGAAAGAGTATGTCCCGGCAGGATAGAGAAAAAATTATCGTGGCGTTAGATACGGCCGATATGCGGTACGCCAAAAAAATAATCCGGCTTTTGAAAGACACGATTAAAATGTTTAAAGTGGGCAATGAATTTTTCACGGCTAACGGGCCGAAAGCGGTTCAGGCCGTCAAAGAAGCCGGTGCGGAAGTATTTCTCGATTTAAAATACCACGATATTCCGAATACAGTCGCGCAAGCCGCGCGCGCCGCGGTCCGGCTCGGCGTTCATTTGTTTAATGTCCATGTTGCGGGCGGACTTCAGATGATGCAGGAAGCTTGCGTCGCGGTTGCCGATGAAGCCCGCAAGGCCAATGTGCCGGCGCCGAAATTAATCGGCGTGACACTTCTGACGAGTTTGAACCAGCAAGACGTGACCAAACAAATTGGTCTCACCAAAACAATCGATGAAATTGTCCTGGGCTATGCCGAGTTGGCGCAGAAGGCGGGGCTGGACGGCGTTGTCGCCTCAGCCAAAGAAATTTCACTCATTCGCTCAAAATTGGGCTCCAATTTTTTGATCGTCACCCCCGGTATCCGGCCTTCCTGGGCGGAACGGGGAGATCAGGAACGTGTCATGACTCCGAGTGAAGCGCTTGACCTTGGCGCCAATTATCTGGTGATTGGCCGTCCCATTACCGAAGCAGAAGACCCCAAAGCCGCCGCCGAACGCATCTTCCAAGAGCTTTAATCCAACTTTGCCAGCTTGACCTTTAGGAGTGCGTCGTCTATAATATACCCTCATTTTCCTTCTAATTCGTTCTCTTACCTTAAGTTAAGAAAGATCTCATGATTAACAGTATGACAGGTTTCGGCCAAGCCATCGGCGGACGGACTCCTTTTAAATGGTCCATCGAGCTTCGGTCTTGGAACCACCGGTTTTTTGAGTGCTCCACGCGCCTTCCGAACGTGGTTTCGGGGCTTGAAGAACGGATCCGCGATCTGATTCATGGCCATGTCAAACGGGGAAAGATCACCGTTTCAATTGCGCTGAAGTCAAAGCCGAACGAATCGAACGGTTTGATTCTAGACCACAAAAAAATTGATTTTTACATTAAGACAATGCGTAAGCTCCAGAAGAAACACCGCCTGGAAAGTTCACTCAGCGTCGCCGCGCTCATGGGTGTTCCGAATTTATTTATCGTTGATCACAAGGAATATACGATCGAGCAGTATTGGACTTCTTTAAAACCGGTTTTGGAAGAAGCGGTGAAGAGTTTGCTTCACGCGAAGACCAAAGAAGGAATCGCGCTGACCAAAGACATGAACCGGCGGATTGATACGATTACAAACGCGATCAAACGCGTAAAAGTTCTTTCGGAAAAAGAACCGCTGGCGCGCCGGAACCGTTTGAAAGAACGGCTTGAAGATCTGGTTAAAAATACTCAGGTTGATTCTGCGCGGCTGGAACAGGAAATTGCCTTTCTTGCGGAACGCAGTGATATTACGGAAGAATTGGTCCGCACCGAGCACCATTTGGATTTCTTAAGGAAATCAATTGCCGGGGCCGGAGAGCTGGGCAAGAAGCTGGATTTTATTGCGCAAGAAATTCACCGGGAAGCGAATACCATTGCTTCGAAAGCGCAAAGTTCTCAGATCGCTGAAGAAATCATTAAAATCAAAAGCGAACTGGAAAAGATTCGCGAGCAAGTCCAAAACATTGAATGAAAAAGGGCAAGCTCATTGTCATATCGGCGCCGTCCGGATGCGGAAAAACAACCATTGTTTCGCGTCTCTTAGAACGCCATAAAGACTGGGTCCGTTCAGTTTCCTTTACGACCCGCGCCCCGAGAGCAGGGGAAGCTAACGGCCGGGATTACTTTTTTATTTCTCCCGAAGAATTTTTAGACAAGAAGAAAAAAGGTTTTTTCTTAGAATCAGCGGAAGTATTCGGCCGCCATTACGGGACCGCAAAAAGTTTTGTGCTGGACCAGACCCGTCAGGGCAAACATGTGGTTCTGGCGATTGATGTGCAGGGAATGAAGCAGATCAAAGAATTGGCCGGGGAATTGCCGGTGGTTTCAATTTTTATTATGCCGCCTTCTGAAGAAGTATTGAATAGTCGGTTGGAAAACCGCAAGACCGAAACCAAAGAAGAAATTGCGAAGCGGCTTGATGTTGCCCGAGAAGAAATGAAGGCAAGCCCGCTTTTTGATCAAGTTGTCGTAAACCATGAAATCGATGAAGCAGTCAAATCAATAGAGGAAGTGATCAAATGAATGTACCCTTGGAGGAACTTTTGAAAAACACAGAAAGCCATTACAAATTAGTTTTAGCGGCAGCTCAGCGCGCCAATGAATTAATGAAAGATGGGAGTCTGGCGATGGTCGTGACGAAATCTAAAAAGCCCGCGGTTGTGGCGCTTGAAGAAATGGCAAAAGGGAAAGTGACTTGTGAAGAAGACAAAGAGCCCGCAAAAGCAAAAAAAGCTTAACGGGAAGACGATTCTTCTTTGCGTGACCGGCAGCATTGCGGCCTACCGCGCTTGTGATTTAGTCCGGGATTTAAAAGCCCAAGGCGCCGGCGTTTATTGTCTTATGACGGAAGCGGCCACGAAGTTCGTGACGCCGCTGACATTTCATTCCTTAAGCGGCAATCCCGTTTACAGCGATCCGTTTTCCAGCCAGGAAGATTGGAATGTGCTCCACACTACTTTGGCGGACAAAGCCGATTTAATTTTAATCGCTCCCGCTACTGCCGACATTATTGCCCGCTTGGCCAACGGATTTGCCGGTGACTTGGTCACTTCCGTTGTGCTCGCCTCGCGCGCCAAAGTCATGATTGTTCCTGCGATGAATGACAATATGTTCGCTCATCCCATTACCCAGGAAAATATTGCCAAGCTCAAAGAAATCGGATATGAATTTGTTTCGCCGATCGAAGGAGATTTGGTTTGCGGGCGTGTTGGAATGGGCCATATTCAAGAAGGCGACGTTATTCTCGATTCAGTGTTCAAAACACTCCGTGCCTAAAAAAATCCGTCTCTTAGTGACTGCGGGCCCAACCCGCGAAATGCTGGATCCCGTCCGTTTTCTTTCCAACGTGTCTACCGGAACCATGGGATACGCGACGGCTGTGCGCGCAATCCGAATGGGATTTAGCGTGACCTTAATCAGCGGGCCGGTTTCACTTAAAGTTCCCAAAGGCGTACGTTTTGTTCCGGTCGTGACTGCCGAACAAATGAAAAAAGCAGTCATTCGCTGCTGGCCTAAAACGGATGCATTGATTATGACGGCGGCCGTTTGCGATTACACACCCGTTCAATATTCCCCGAGTAAAATTAAACGCATCAAACAAAAATCAATCCAGTTCAAAAGAACGGATGATATTCTGGCGTACGTCGGCCGGCGAAAGGGCGCTCGTGTCATCATGGGTTTTGCGCTCGAAACCGAAGACATTGAAAAAAATGCGCTCCGGAAATTAAAGGGTAAAAATCTTGATTACATTGTGGCCAATTGGTATCGGCCCGGGCACAATCCGTTCGGCCAAAACCGGACCTCTATGATTTTGTTGGGCTGTTCCGGCGCCAAAGAGCATTTGAAGAATGTTTCTAAGTCTATGGCAGCCGGCCGGTTATTGACCGAAATCCGCCGGGCTATGATCTCTAAAAACAGTTGAAATTTAAAGTCATTTCGGGGATAATCCAACTTCTGTTTTCATACGTCTAATGAATTAAAGGAGGAGTTTAAATGAAGCGCATATTTAGTTTATTTATGATCTTGGGTCTTATCTTTTCAGGTTGTGCGACGGATGGTTCCGGAGGCGGCCTTTCTGAACGTGAAATGGGCGCTTTAGGCGGCGGCGGTTTAGGCGCCGGTCTCGGTGCGATCATCGGAAACCAAACAGGGCATGCCGGAGCCGGAACTGCAATTGGCGCTGGAGCCGGAGCATTAGCCGGAGCTCTCTTGGGTGAAGGAATGAGACGAGAGAAAGAAGCAACCAAGAACGAACTTCGCCAAGAAATGATGCAGCAACAATATCAAGCAGGTGCCGCGCCGCAATATGTTCCGACGCCGCAGCAGCAATTCGCTCAGCCACAAGTAGTCCAGCCCGCACCCCCGGCGCAGGAAGTTCATACGAAGTATAATCCGAGGACCGGTCAAACATTTCCTGAGCGTTATCAATACGATCCCGCAACAGGCGAACAGCTTAAGTATTTGAAATAAATTCTCCATCCAAACGCGGTGGTCTGCCGCGAAATTGGCGGACAGAATTCGATAAGAAAATATATAATGAAGGCCAGGGTGATTAATCCTGGCCTTTTTTATTGTCATCCCAAAATGGACTGCTAATTTATGAAAAAACGGATAGGTATCTTGACTGCCGGAGGTGATTGCCCCGGACTGAATGCGGTGATTCGTTCCGTGGCGAAGGCTTCTTTCGGCTACGGCTGGGAAGTGATTGGGTTTGCCGACGGTTTCCAAGGCGTTGTGGAAAATAATTACCGCATGCTGACCAATCCCGACGTTTCCGGAATCCTAAGTACCGGAGGAACTATTTTAGGAACTTCCAATGTTTCTAATCCGTTCCGTTACCCGGTGTGGGCCGGTAAGAAACTCATTTTTCAAGACCGTTCCAAAGATGTGGTCCAAAATATTCGCGCGCTTAAATTGGACGCTCTAATTTGCGTAGGCGGCGACGGAACGTTTGACATTGCTTCACGGTTTTTAAAAAAAGGAATTCCGATCGTTGGAATTCCAAAAACCATCGATAATGATCTTTTTGGAACGGACTATACTTTCGGTTTTAAAACGGCTGTTTCTATTGCAACAGACGCGCTTGACCGTCTTCACACGACAGCCGCTTCCCACCACCGGGTCATGATTTTGGAAGTGATGGGCCGGTATGCAGGCTGGATTGCTTTGTACGCCGGCGTTGCGAGCGGCGCCGATATCATTTTAATTCCGGAGCTTCCGTACAGAATTAGTGAAGTCAGTGGTCAGGTCCGGAAAAGGGCCAAAATCGGAAAGCGCTTTAGTTTGATTGTGATCGGGGAAGGGGCGCGGCCGAAAGGCGGAAAAATGATTGTTCAGCGTGTTGTGCCTGCCAGCACGGAACCGTTCCGGTTGGGCGGGATCGGCCAAGCGCTTGGCGCGCAAATTGAAGCTCACACGGGAATTGATACGCGTGTTTCGGTGCTGGGCCATATTCAGCGCGGCGGGAGTCCGGTTCATGAGGACCGGAATTTAGGGACGCTTTTCGGACATAAAGCGGTGGAACTCATTCGCCGGAAAAAATATGGTTACATGGCCGCGCTTCGGTCTGGTAAAATTACCGCCTATCCGATTGCCAAGGCCATCCGGAAGCGCAAGTTAGTTCCGCGTGATCATCCGTTGATTGCAGCAGCCCGCGCAGTCGGTACGTCTTTTGGTTGATTGCTTTAATCGGCGCAGTACCAGACTTCGATGAATAGTGGGAAGTCAGTACTTGCGAACTTCAGAAGATTGACTTTAGTTAGTGCCGCGTTCTGGCGCGGCACTGATTGTCATTGATAAACTTAAGGCAAGTAATTGGAAATCAGTGCAGTGCCGATTTCCAATAAATAGTCTCGAATCTATTAATGTAAATCGGCGCAGTACATTTCGGCATAGCCGATAGTACTTGCGCCAATATTCATCAAATTCCTTT
>OBEQ011698137.1_pt1 | contig 14969 bp, 16 predicted proteins | sample 1670901 | NCBI WGS metagenome assembly OBEQ01 (sample SAMEA104232315, study PRJEB22302) | groundwater metagenome | biome: forest; feature: aquifer; material: groundwater | place: USA | collected 2011-08-07 | depth 5.4 m | reverse complement strand
GGTGCATGACCACATTGATCATTGCCTTGAACTTGCCGTGCGCAGTGGTAGGCAAAGTGCGGACGACAACATCCGCGAGTTCAAAGCAATCACCAAATACCTGTAGTACTTGTGATTGGGTACTTATAATTGAGTGCTTATGACTGAATACCTATGACGGACTTTACTACTCTACTGCAACAGGGCAACGCTTGGCTGTTCATCCCCAGCGCCATCCTGCTGGGCGCGTTACATGGCCTGGAGCCAGGGCACTCCAAGACCATGATGGCGGCCTTTATTGTCGCCATTCGCGGATCGATTGGGCAGGCGATCATACTCGGCCTCGCCGCGACCGTTTCCCACACCGGCGTTGTGTGGGCGGTCGCGATGGGCGGCATGTATCTTGGCCGTAACTGGAGTGCCGAAACCGCCGAGCCGTATTTCCAGATCGCCTCCGCCGTGATGATCGTCGGGGTAGCACTTTGGATGATGTGGCGCACCTGGCGACAGCAGCGTGTTGCCCGTCACAACGGTCAAGTGCAGAGCCACACACACAGCCATGACACCAAGCGAATCAACACCGACCACAGCATCGCCCGTCTGCAACTCGGGCATGGCGATCACACTCACGACTACGATGTGGAGTTCGTCGAGCACGGACACACACACGCTGTGAAGGATTATGTCGGGCTGGATGTCTCGCGTGGGTATCAAGATCCGCACGAACTGGCCCACGCGAATGATATCCGCCAGCGCTTTACCAATCGTGAAGTCACCACCGGCCAGATTTTGATATTTGGCCTGACGGGAGGATTGGTGCCGTGTCCGGCCGCCATCACCGTGCTAATGCTCTGCCTGCAACTGAAGAAGATTACCTTGGGTGTAACGCTGGTCATGGCGTTCAGTATCGGTCTAGCGCTGACTATGGTCTGCTCCGGCGTGATTGCAGCGATTAGCGTGCGGCATGCGACGAAGCATTGGTCGGGCTTCGGAGAATTTGCTCGCAAAGCACCCTATTTTTCAGGCGCGTTGATACTGTTGGTGGGCCTCTATATCGGTTATCAGGGTGTGCTGACGTTTTCTAGGTTGATGTGATAATGCTTCAACCTCGTTTGCGCAGTTTGTACATCAATAAACCGGATTCCCGTCTATTACTGTATCCCTGGCGCTCGCAGCTTAGTCTCAACCGCATTCATGCTGTGACGCACGCGAGTAGTATGTTCATAGATCGACTTACGCAGCCGGTTCATAACGCCCAGCGGTTTATGATCGGGTAAGGCATGCCACGGATTGAAGGAGAGATTTTCGCAGAAGGTGTTTTGTTCCGCTGTATCAAAATCCTGCACAGGAATTTCAATAGTTGCCACAGGAAAAAATGGCGCATCGTCTTCTTCCCATTCGGTCATGGAATCTTCGACGCTTAATGCGTCCGACGTGCGGGGCTGAATCAGAAATTCCATGCAAGCTGCTGTATTCTCCAGAGTGTGACGGAGCGCCTCACGTAAGAAATTGTCGCTCGGGTTTTTAGGAAATGGATCTGTCATAGTGGTGCATGCACGAGCAGAATATTTGACGGCCTTTCTCTCAGGGCCGGAGCCGAGTTGATAGGGCACCTCTGACCAGTAGCGCGTCTGCAGTGGGTTGGAAATTTTTTTACTTGTTATCTCGCGCCCAATCAGCGTGCCTTTAAAACCTAAGGTGAAGGGCACCAAAAGTTTGCTGAAAAAGTTTTCGTTGTTAACGCGCTTCATTAAGCTTAAATAAGCTTTCGGATCATTCATGAAAAAGACCGGGTGACTAATCAAAATAAAATCTTGGGTGGTTTCCCCCAGGGGATCTCCAACAAGAGTGGGGCCTGGGACGTCCATCAACTTAATCGCCATGCCGCGTGCGTCCCCCTTAATGTCTGCACGATCTACTGTGGAAGAACCATTTGAAAATCGAATCCAGGCGTCATAGCGTTTTCCAGGAACAAAAACGCCGGAAGCGAACTTCGCAGGCAAAGCTTCCGATACAGAGAATGAGGCTTTAACACAGCCATGGGCCTTGGGGTGCACATCGCGGCGTGCCGTGCCTGTGCTATCTCGTTTGCGAATGGCGGCTTCAATCACAGCTGCTATTTCCTGTGCGAGAGCCTCTTCCTTTGGATAGGCAATTTCGCCTAGCATCGGGTCGATAGGAAGACGGGAAGCCGTACCTTCATCCACGCTGTCAGTCGGGGAGATTTGCTGAGACTGGGTCTGGTTGCACCCCGACATAACCACCATTGCCAAAGTTATTATCCATCGAAAATGCATACGTTTCTCCTGAAGTGTTGCGGAACGCCTAGAGCGATCATGGCGAGAGGTGTAGGAGAAAGTCACTCATCGATCATCGATCATCGATCATCGATCATCGATCATCGTGTCGATGGGAATCGCCCTTTGAGCCTCGCATCATAAAGATCATCATAATCGGACACGCCAGCAACAAGAGAAACAGTAACATGCTTCCACCTGCGGCTTGACGATCTCCCGACAGGACAAAACCTACGACGATTCCGACCGTGATGAGGACCAGCAGGAGCCCCCATTTAGACTTTGGTACTCGCTTGAGGTGATTCATTCTTGTTACCTCTTGGATTTGACGTAGACACAAAGTGCTACTCACGCCAGATGCAGCGCTGAAGTCGATTGCTCTGGCTGCAATGAGTACACCCGTTGTGTTGCAACTTTTTTTAAACGTGCAGGATATATGCCGGTGTTTGCGGCTGAACGCTTGATTATTCTCTTGCGAATGTTGACAATCTTCAATATGTCCATTATTCTGGACATATGGATATAAATATTGCACTTAAAGCGTTTGCGTCCCTCTCACAAGAAACCCGCTTGCGGGTGTTCAAGTTACTTATTGAATACGGACCAGAGGGCACGCCCGCAGGAAGCTTGAGCGAACAACTCAACATTCCGCATAACACCTTGTCTTTTCATCTCTCGCATTTGAGTCATGCAGGATTGGTATCGTCGCGTAAATTAGGGCGTTCTATTATTTATGCCGCCAACTGCGAGGCCATTGAGGGTCTAATTGATTACCTGAAAGCAAACTGTTGCAGCCGCGAGCAAAGCATAACCTCTGGCTGTGTTATCGATTGTCAACCGCCGAAAGGAAGAAAAAAATGAAACGTCTCCATATACATGTCGCTGTCGAAGATCTGCAAAAATCCATTGGTTTTTATTCCACGTTATTTGGCAGTGAGCCCACCAAACTGAAAGCGGATTATGCCAAATGGATGCTGGAAGACCCGCGCGTTAATTTCGCGATTTCCGCGCGCGGCGCCAAACCTGGCGTCGATCATCTCGGCATTCAAGTGGATGTCGAAGGGGAATTAGGCGAGTTGCGTGAGCGCTTGACCAAAGCAGACATGCAAGTTTTTTCGGAGGGTGAAACTAACTGTTGTTACGCCAGGTCCGACAAATCTTGGGTTCAAGATCCCAGCGGCATCGCCTGGGAAGCCTATCATACGATGGCGGACAGTGAATTGTTCAATGATGCGCAACCTGTTAAATCGGAGGAAGCACAGGCAGTCACTGCAAACGCTTGTTGTGCACCGCAGGTAGAAGACAAAGTAGAAGTTAAGCCGAAAGCTTCTTGCGGTACCGGATCAAAAACAGGCACAGGCTGCTGCTAATGAAAACGGTTTTGTTTCTCTGCACGGGCAATTCCTGTCGGAGTGTAATGGCTGAAGGCATTTTGAATCATCTGGGTGCAAAGCGCTTTCAGGCATTCAGTGCGGGCAGTTTCCCGAGTGGCGAGGTGCATCCGTTGAGCCTTGTTACGCTGCAACAACATGGCATGACGGCACAGGGTTATCGCAGTAAATCTTGGGATGAATTCCAAGATCAGCCAATCGATCTTGTGATTACCGTCTGTGACAATGCTGCCCATGAGACCTGTCCGATTTTCCCTGGCGCGCCTATCAAGGCGCATTGGGGAGCGCCAGACCCCGCGCATTTTCGCGGCACCGCAGTAGAAATTGCTGCAGAGTTTGAGCGTGTATTTGGAATTTTGGAACGCCGTGTCAACGCATTGTTAGCGCTTTCACTCGATGCGATGGATGCGCAAGAAACTGCCCGACAATTGCAAGCGATTGGTCGTATCATCTGACATAACCGATCACCGAAATAAAATGGCTAATGGAGCCAGACAAAACGAACAGATGCCAAATACCGTGGGCGTGTCTGAGTCGATGCATATTATCCATGACGTAGAAGATAATTCCCACTGTGTAGCATACGCCACCGATAGTGAGCCACATCAGTCCGGTGGCAGGGATGGCGGCGCGAAGATTGGAATACTCCAGGGTGCAAATCCAGCCCATCACAAGATAAATGGTTACTTGAAGTATTTCGATACGTCGTGGATTCAACACGTCAATTAACATTCCAATGATCGCCATACCCCAGACACCGCCCAGCATTAGTGGTCCATTGCCACCACCCAAGGTGAGCAGCATGTAGGGCGTGTAAGTACCGGCGATCAACAGGTAAATCGCCACATGATCTAATTTCTGCATTATTTTTTTGATTTTGGGCGGATGAAAACTGTGGTACAAGGTGGACATCGTATAAAGCAAAACCAACGTGAGACCAAAAATAGTAAAGCTAAGAATCATCTTGGGATTTTGCTGTTGAATACTGACCGTAAGTAATGCGCCAAAACCCATGAGTGCCAAGACTGCCCCGACCAGGTGAGTGATGCTATTTAATTTCTCGCCGTAATACATTAACCACCTATCTTTACAATAATGCTAGGTCTGCCCGTAGGGTGCGTTTCTCTTTACAAAAAACAACGCACCATCATAGCTTCCAACAGAAACAAATTTCAAATTAGTGACAGTCATTGTGGTGCGTTGTTTTTTGTAAAGAGAAACGCACCCTATTTGCACGGTCCAAGCATTTTTTTGGGGTCGGCCAGGCGATCAAATTCCGCCGCAGTCATTAGCCCCATTGCCAGTACCGTTTCTTTCAGTGTGGCATTTTTTTCAACCACATGCTTTATGACTTTTGCCGCAGCTTCGTAACCAATCACCGGTGTGAGGGCGGTGACCAACATCAATGATCTATTGGCATAGGTTTCAAGCTGCACTTGATTGGCGGTGATGCCCTGTAAACATTTGCTGTCGAAGCTGCATATGGCATCGCTGAGCAATTTGATCGACTCCAGTATATTGTGAATGATTAAGGGTTTAAATGCGTTCAACTCCAGCTGCCCTTGACTACCGGCCATACCGACGGCGGTGTCATTGCCCATCACCTGAACCGCCACCATGGTCAGCGCTTCTATTTGCGTTGGATTGACCTTGCCGGGCATGATCGAACTGCCCGGTTCATTCGCCGGCAAGCTGATTTCTCCTAAACCACACAAAGGCCCGCTCGCCATCAGGCGAAGATCGTTGGCGATTTTAAACAGTGCAGTGGCTAACAGACGCAATCTGCCGTGCAGATCAACCAGGGCATCGTGACCCGCCAGCGCCATAAATTTATTGTCCGCCGTCTCAAACGGAATACCGGTGATCACGCTAAGATGATGCGCAACGGTTTTGCTCCACAGCGGGTGGGTATTAAGCCCGGTGCCCACTGCGCTACCCCCTAAAGCAATAGCAGAGATGGCGGGCAACGCGGCTGCAATTTGTTGGCGCGAATAACTGATTTGACTGTGGTAACCGCTAAATTCTTGGCCCAAGGTAATCGGCGTGGCGTCCATCAAGTGCGTGCGTCCGCATTTAATTTGCTCGTGGAATTGTTGGGTCTTTTCGTTCAGCGTGGCAATTAAATTATCCAACGTTGGCAATAAAGAAAACTGCAGCGCCTCCGCGGTTGCAACGTGCATTACGGTTGGAAAAACGTCGTTAGAGGATTGCGACTGGTTGACGTGATCATTCGGATGCACCGCCGAATTTGATCCCCGTGGGTTGCCCGCAAGTTCATTTGCCCGATTGGCGATGACTTCATTGACGTTCATATTCGTTTGCGTGCCGCTGCCGGTCTGCCAAATCACCAGCGGGAATTGGTCGTTATGTTGTTGCGCAATAATTTCGTCGCAGGCCTGGACGATGAATTGACACAAGTCTTTAGATAATTTACCAAGTTCTCGATTACTCAAGGCAGCGGCTTTTTTAACACGGGCAAATGCTTGGATAAATTCGATGGGAAAGCGCATTGAGCCGATCTTAAAATTTTCCAATGAGCGTTGCGTTTGCGCGCCCCACAAAGCGCTGCTTGCAACTTCTATCTGGCCCATGCTATCTGATTCTAGGCGAGTATTCATCTGAGTTTCTCTTATATGATGGTAGGTTTTATTGCACCACATTTGCTATCTGTTACGGTAACAGCGTCGCGCCCATTAAATAGCGATCGATTTCTCGCGCCGCACCGCGTCCTTCATTTATAGCCCAAACCACCAGCGATTGCCCGCGTCGACAATCACCTGCGGCAAAGATGCCTGTTATGTTAGTGGAAAATTTCCCGTAGGGTGCTTTAAAATTCGAACGTTCATCCAACGTTATATCGAGTTCTTGTGTGACATAGTCTTCTGGGCCTAAAAATCCCATCGCCAATAACACTAGATCAACTGACCAGAATCGTTCGCTGTGTTTAATTTCATGCATTTGTGGACGCCCGAAATTTTGCCCGTCATTTTGTATGTCAACCTGGCTCCACGCAACATCAACGGTTTTAATGCCGACTAAATTGCCATCGGTGTCGCCGACGAACGCTTTGGTTAATACACAATATTCGCGAGCATCTCTGCCGCATTTGGTAATAGCTTCTTCATGCGCGTAGTCGACACGAAAAACCTTCGGCCACTCAGGCCAGGGATTATCGGCTGCACGGTGCGGGGGCGGCATGGGCAATAGTTCAAAGTTAATAACTGTGTTTGCGCCTTGGCGTAGCGCCGTGCCGATACAATCGGCGCCGGTGTCCCCTCCGCCAATCACGATCACCGATTTGTGTTGCGCTGAAATGACAGGTTCGCTTGAATTGTTGACAGCGAATAATTTTTTAGTGCTCGCAGTCAAATAATCCATCGCATAGTGAATGCCTTTAAGGTCACGCTGCTGCAACGCTAGGTCGCGTGGCCTAGTAGCACCTGTGGCGAGCAGGACGGCATCGTTGGTTTCTAGTAGTGAGCGAATCGAAATGGCGTGCTTTTGTTTGCCACCCACGTCGGCACCGGTGATAAATTTAATGCCTTCCAGCGCGAGAATATTGACCCGGCGTTCCACTACGGATTTGTCCAGTTTCATATTTGGAATACCGTACATCAACAGTCCGCCAACTCGATCAGCACGCTCGTAAACTGTTACATTATGGCCAGTTTTATTGAGCTGTGCTGCCGCAGCAAGTCCTGCGGGTCCAGAGCCTATGACGGCGATTTTTTTTCCCGTTCTCCTTTGTGGTGGATTTGGTTTAATCCAATCTTCCGCAAATCCTCTGTCAGCAATTGCATACTCGATATTTTTAATCGTGACAGATTCATGGGTGAGACCTAAAACACAGGCTCCTTCACAGGGTGCAGGGCAAACTCTGCCGGTAAACTCCGGAAAATTATTTGTCATGTGCAGACGATTAAGCGCAGCCCGCCAATTGTCTTGGTGAACCAGTTCATTCCATTCGGGGATAAGATTTTCTACTGGGCAGCCGTAGGAAGACTGGCAGAAGGGGATGCCGCAATCCATACATCGAGCAGATTGCGTGTGGAGTTTTCTGGGGTTGATTTCCCCATAAATTTCTTGAAAATCGGTACTGCGGCATTCAGCATCGCGATAAGGCTGCGCTTCTCGCATGAATTCTTTAAAGTCAGTAAGATGTTCCCTCTTCATGATTATCAACTCCTGTTGCACAGGTCGATAGTTTCATTATCGGAATCTAGGTTATAGCGGAATGCATGTTTTGCCCTGTTTGCGATGGTCCCGATCACATTCCCAATCGTTGCCAGCATCATTGAGATGGGCATTCACCGGCACTTCGAAAGCTGCACATGTTGTGCCGGAAATTTTGTAACCTCGTTCGCAGCCCCATTTATCGCCCGCAGGATCCAGATAACCGTTTTGTGGTATTTCTAAAGGCGTGCAGGCGTCGCCGTTTTGTCGAAATCCACGTTCACATTTCCAACTGACACCCGTGTGTTCGAGAAAGCCATGCTCTGGCACGAGTATGTTCACGCAGTCTCCATTAACTTCTTTGAAACCTCGAGAGCACTCCCAACCCTTGCCGTAAGTAGCGTCTGTTGCGTAAGCATTCGAGGGTAAACTGAGCGACGTACAAGCATCGCCGACTTGTCGAAAACCTCGATTACACTCCCAGCCGCGTCCGTAGGGGGCATCCACTGGGTAAGCATTTTCCGGCACCTTAACCAGCTCACAACTCTCTTTAATTTTTCGATAGCCGCGATTGCAATTCCAGGCGGTACCGGTGGAATTCAGAAAAGCATTCGCCGGGAGCGCAATTACCACGCAGGTTTTTTGCACTTCCCGAAAACCTCGATCACATTCCCAACGAGCGCCGTAGGGTCTGGTGTGAGAGTTAGCCGGTTTGTCTGCTGAATTTTCTGCTTGAGTTGCAGTAACCTTGAAGGTAAATGCCATAAATAACAAAACCGCAGACCATAAATAAACGCTGCGCTTGGATTGAGCTGTTCTCATGAATTCTTTTTCCTCTTGGATTTCTTGTACCGCATAACGGGTTCTCTATGACTCATCATCTCAAGGTGTCGATGTCTTCTCGTGTAACCATGAATAGAGCCAGGAAAACTGTCGCTAACAATTTCCAATCTTTTATAAATACAGTTTATTGATAAGTACTACAACGAGAAGAATGCGAAGATGGCAATCACAACAGAGGAATTAAACAGATTGTTATTCTGTGCAATTGCTACGCACGGGTTGTATTAGCACGACAGAAACGCTTTACCACAACGTATCTTAATGAAATACACTGTCACAATTCATACCATACTCTCTTGGTTTCGGTATAGATACCAATTTCTCGAGGGCGAATAGATGGTGAATAAAAGACTAAAATACCCTGGATTTGAATTGTTCATATTCATGATGTGATGCTAATCCATCACATTGAGGTTTGGCAGCGGAAAGCTGAAACTGATGTTTAATATGGAAAGCAAATTTAACGGCAAGCAAGTTGCGAGATCAATATCTCGCAACAGTTGCCCTTTTTGAAGGGCGATCATTAATTCAGAGGTGATTAATTAGACCGGTCTGACGCCTTCGGCTTGTGGACCTTTAGGGCCTTGAGTGATGTTAAATTGCACCGCTTGGCCTTCTGCGAGAGTTTTAAAACCAGTATCTTGAATGGAGCTGTAGTGAACAAATACATCTGGGCCATTCTGTTGTTCAATAAAACCAAAACCTTTTGATTCATTAAACCATTTAACTGTTCCTGTTGAACTAGACATAAAAATTTCCTGATAAAAATAGAGTGTGATGAGCCATATCAAAATTGTAATCAACACATTAGAACCTATCTCAAAAATGGCTGAAAGGCGACTCACTGCGTTGAGTTGACGATTTCCGATGAACTAGAAAAATGCTCATTTACTAGGTGTAAACTCCGCTTTTTAAATTCATCTCGCCTTGTTCGCCTACCTTTGATCCATCTTTGAGATAGGTTCAAGTTGCACAAACACTATGGCGGTATTAAAGAAAAGTAAGAAGAAAATACGAAGATACAATACGGAATAATTCAGAGGAAAAGCCGAGGTGATAGTCGTAGCAGATTTCATTATTTTTCAATCCGCGCCCAGAGTACACTATATAACAGTGCAGTCAAGCTAAATTCGCTCTCTTATTTTTATATCCAGAAAACTTTCAGGCCTGAATCGGCGCTTAATGAAGGTCACTTTTATTCCGCATTAATGCTGAAGGATATGTTTAAGGGTCTTGTTCAGGATCTAGTGCAGCACTCCACTCAATTTGGGTTTTGGCTGAATTCTTGTTTGTATTCAGGGGGTGTTTAACACCGAAGTGTTAAAAATTGATGGCTAATTGCTCGTTATAGGCGTATGGTGTTGATACCTTTCGTATTAAGACACCTATTCCCCTCAATCCTAGTGATTGGTTTACGGTCTTATCTTTTTAACTTAGCTCGTGTGTGGAGCTCTTCTTGCTATACGGTCGCTCCTATTGGTGACACTGGTAATAAACGTAATTTAAATGGCTGTCATACACCGAGTTGTCATTAAGAGGTGTGCCTGTTTGATTGTCATTTCGATGGCGTACAAAATCGAATCCAAACGACAAAACGCTTTTGCAGCGGATTAATGAGACGGATAGAAATGAATATTAAGGACAAGCGATGTTCTAACTACAACCATACAAGAACCCCATGCTCCCCGGTGCGTCATTGTTCGATGTGCGGAGATGAAGTGAATTGCGATATTTTAAAGAAATGTTGTTCTGATGAAGAACATTCGTTGATGCGCCTAAAACGCGACAAGTTCTGCGTTGATTGTGGCGAGCGGATTACTCTGCCGCACTGACTATTGAACCGCAGTTGCACATAGCATGTGTGATAACTCATAACGGACTCAAAATTATAGGAAGTAAAATATGGATAATCTAAAAAAAAATAAGTCAGCCCGTAAGATTCCAGTGGATGCCAGCGAAGCCATTCAAGCCCAGACCACCGCATTTCTGAATTCGGGTCACAAAATACAGGTGATCCCTTCGGGTGTCAGCGGGCAGGAGAAATACACGGGGAAAAGTACTAAAGCAGAAAAACCAGCCGCGCCTTAAATTGCCCCTGGAATTAACTTGGAATCCATTATCCGATCGACTGGGTCTCCAACAAAATGAAGACCCTTTTCCTACCGCAATCCGCCGTCTATTAGCTTATATTCCCCATAAAATCTATTTTGCCGAGTTCAACACCGCCATGGCGCAGAATGGCATAGGCGGTGGTGATATGAAAATAGAAATTAGGCAATACAAAATGCAGCAGATAGGGTAAACCGGCAAAACTCATCGCATGACCACCTAAATTTAAATTGATGGTCTTCTCTTCTGAATGATCCACTTGCTCTGCTTGTACCGTGCTGAGAAAAGTGATGGCTTTTTGTAGGCGTTCCACCAATTGCGCAAAGGTCGTTTCATTATCCTCAAATTTGGGTGGCTCGATGCCAGCCAGTCGTGCAGCACATCCTTTAGCCAAATCCGTAGCGATTTGAATCTGTGCAGTCAGCGGTAACATATCTGGAGACAAGCGATAATTGAGCAGTACGGTGGGATCTATTTTTTTCGCTTCGGCGTGGGCTGCACCTTTCTCAATAATACCTTTGAGATTGTTCAGCATGTGAATAAAGACTGGTACTGACACTTTGTACATGGATATGGTCATTGATACATCTCCGTAGTGGTGATTAAATTTCCTGTAATGCGTAGGCTAACGGCGAATCCGCTTTCATGGGAAATCGCATTTAGTCAGACTATAGCTGAATAGGGACATTTTGTACGGGACTTTTAATGAATGTTAATGCTGTAAAAATAGCTACGGGCGAGAGTGTATGAAAAATTTTATCGAGAAAGAAAATATCCAAGCCGTTTTAATTAAATATGCCGAAGCCTGCGATAGGCGCAATTGGACATTATGTGATGAAGTCTTTCACGCAAATGTTGCGGTTGATTATGGCGGCAAATTTAAATTTACCGGCCGAGAGGCGTTGGTTGCGATGATCAAGAGTCTGCTCGGCGGTTGTGGCCCTACGCAGCATCTCTTGGGCAATTTTAAAATAAATGTTGCGGACGATCACGCGACTTGCTCATGTTACGTGCGTGCTGCGCACAGTGGTGCTAGCGGCAAGGAAGATCTCTTTTATGAAGTTTGGGCTGAATATAGGGATGAATTAATTAATGTGGGTGAACAGTGGCAAATTACTAAACGCGAAATGATTATCTACAAAGAAATTGGCTCGCGCGACGTCTTGGGCCCGGAATTGGCGCGTTAAGTTAATTCGGTGTCGCTAATCAGCACATTCAGTCTGACAAAAAGTAAAAGTGTCGGGCTGGATATCATTTTAGTTGCGGCGATATGCCGCACTACCGTCTCAATGACCCCCGCGTCGGATTGCGCACTCCTCTGACAAATTATGAGTGCTGCGTCATGACCGACGCGCTCCTCGTAACTTTTATCCTTCATTAGGTCCACGCGAACCCAGTCGCGGGCTTGAACCGCGCTTTACTAACAATATGCAGCGCTGCACAACATATGGCATGCGGTAGAAACCGCTTATGCGAAATGTATTCCGTATAAATACGGGATGACTGGTTTTTCCCGAATGGCGACGATCCAGTTTTAATAAAATGGATGATCAATTCTATAAACCCGAGGAGAATCAAAATTTATTGCAACCGGTTGGAATAGATTTTGCCAGCAAAATCCGTCTACGTAGTTAATAACCATTTTTTAAAAAAGTTGAATAACTAAGGAATACAAAATGGATAGTTTGCCCATCGTTGTCGGTTTTGGTGGAATTAATGCAGCAGGACGCTCTTCATTCCACCATATGTATAACCGACTTATCATCGACAGTCTCAACCCAGAAAAAGCCGAACAAACCTGTATCGATTTAGCCATGCACATGAACCTCATCTCGTATCAACATGGCAGTTACTTTACTAGAAGAGGCGACAAAATAAATACGCAAAATGTCATGGGTCTAATGAAGCCCATTATTTGCGAGCAGACGTTAATTCGCCGTATTGAAAAATCGCATTTTGATGTTGAAGCGGTCCCCTTTCATGCGCGCATGACTCTCGCACCAAAAGCCAGCGCTCCTTTAACGTTTTTGCTTCATAAAGAAAATCTTCCAAGCCAAATCCCATTGGAATGGAGCTGCCTGGTGGTTGACGACAACATGGTGGAGGTTACCGTCAATGATAATCTGGAGGTGTGTCTTCCCCAGAAAAGAACATTGAAGGTGCAGTCAGCCGGACAACTGCCATCAGGCTTCGATCCCGGAAAACTCTACGCCTCAAAAAATCATCCACGTGCTTTGCAAATGGCGATTTATGCCGCCTCCGATGCCATACAATCTATTGGTATACCCTGGCAGGATATTTTAAGTCACGTGTCAGCTGATCATATATCCGTGTACGCCGGCAGTCTCATGGGTCAGATGGATGATTTTGGCAGTAGAGGCATGATGACTTCATGGCTCAAAGGTGAAGAATTGACATCAAAACAATTTTCTCTTGGGCTTGTGAGCATGCCAACAGATATTATTAATTCTTATGTCTTGGGTCATGTGGGTCCCACGGCAACTCACCAAGGTGCCTGTGCAACCTTTCTGTATAATCTTGAACATGCCGTGCAAGATATTCGGTCTGGCAAAAGCCGCGTCGCTGTCGTGGGCAGTGCTGAAGCACCGATTACGCCGGAAATTATCGAGGCGTTAAGAGCCTCTGGCGCTTTAGCAGAAGATGCCCAATTGCTGGCTCTCGATAAAGAGTATGGTGCTGTTGACAGCACGGTTATGCAAACAGATCACCGCCGCGCCAGTCGCCCGTTTAACAACAATTGCGGTTTTGTTTGTGGTGAGTCAGCGCAATACCTGGTGCTGTTTGATGACCGTCTGGTGATGGAATTGGGTGCCCAGATTTATGGTGCCATACCCAGTGTTTACATCAACGCCGATGGATATAAAAAATCTATTACGCAACCCGGCATAGGCAATTACATTACCATGGCAAAAGCGGTGAATACCGCACGCCAACTCATCGGTGATAAAAACCTGGGACAAAGAACTTTTGTGCAAGCCCACGGCAGTAGCACGCCATTGAATCGGGTTACGGAGTCGCATGTGTTTGACAGAATTGCCGAAACATTTTCCATTCAAGACTGGCCTGTCACCGCGGTGAAAGCCTACTTGGGCCATTCACTGTCGGCCGCTTCGGGCGACCAATTGGCCGCCACCTTTGGGGTGTGGAATGAAGGTTTTATACCTGGCATTTCAACGCTCGATAAAATCGCTGCTGATGTCCATCAGCGGCGGATACACTTGTTTCAACAACATAAGGCCGTCGGCACCGAGGGCATGGATGCAGCCTTTATCAATTCCAAAGGGTTTGGCGGCAACAATGCTACGGCGTTGGTTCTCGCCCCCCATGTCACCAAAAATCACCTCAGCAAACGCTATGGACGTTCATCATTGGTAGCCTATAGCTGCGCGGCGGAAGCCGTTAATGAACACGCCAATCAATACAATGACGCCATGTTAAAAGGTGAAGCAAAACCCATTTATGATTTTGGCAAAAATTGTGTAGCGGGCGAAGATCTCAAGATTACCGAAAATTCAATTACCATCCCTGGATATGAAAGAAGTATTGATATATCTGATCATTCTGCTTTTCAAGATATCGCTTTTTGAAAGACGGCTATTTTTAAAAGACGACGATCAGAAATATTAATCTTTAATTAAATTCAGCTTTAAACCACCAACCAACCTCTAACAGAGAGTATTATTATGAATGAAAATATTATGCAAGCAGTGAATGAAAACGCCCAAAAGTTGATGACACCAATCCATGAATTCAGCAAAACGGCAATTAGCAATTTTGCCAAAATAACTGAAATCCAATTCTCCACGGCGAAATACCTGGCGGACATGGGCATCAACCAATTAAAAGCTGCAACTGAAATTGGGGATTTAGAAAGCGCGCAGGAGTTTACCAAAAAATCGCTGGAAACAGTCAGCGAGGCCAACCGAAAACTTCTCGAATGCGGCAGTAAGATCATTGAATTGAGCACCGAATTTAAAGAAGATTTCGGCAAAATCATCAGTCATAGGCAAGAGGAAGCGAAGTCGATGCAAGAGAAAAAATCGGCAAAATATTCCTAACAAAGCACTGTGTAAGTTTCTCTTTGGCATCTTTGCCAAAGAGATTTTCTAAAGTCCAAATCGCGGCTAAAGAGACTGTCGCACAGTTAACAAAGTGC
>OBEQ012186818.1_pt1 | contig 14970 bp, 11 predicted proteins | sample 1670901 | NCBI WGS metagenome assembly OBEQ01 (sample SAMEA104232315, study PRJEB22302) | groundwater metagenome | biome: forest; feature: aquifer; material: groundwater | place: USA | collected 2011-08-07 | depth 5.4 m | reverse complement strand
TCAGTCATTACTTTTGCTGTAGCCGAACTAATAACTGGTCGTATCACTTTTGGTTTAATCTCAAAACTGCTTTGATTATCTTTAATTTCCTTAACCACATGAGGCTCCATTAAATTACCACCATTAGCAATGGCTGCAATAGCCGTCACCATCTGAATGGGAGTAACAGCAATTCCCTGGCCAAAACTGGCAGTAGCCAAATCGATTTCTCTCCAATTGGATTTTGGTCGAAGCATCGTATCAGCGGCATCTTGTAAATCAATGCTTGAAGGCTGACCAAAACCAAAGTTTCTGATATAACTGTAAAGTTTATCTATCCCTAATTTCTTTCCCACAAATACCATTCCAGTATTATCAGAATGAATAATCACATCAGTCATTGAAGTATTGGGGAAATATTTATTATCCCAAGTCCTAAGCGCGTAATCACCAACGTTAACCGGCCCAGAGCAGCTATCGCACGTGGTTTCTGGAGTTACTAATTTCTCATTTAAAGCTGCTGACATTACTAAAATTTTAAAGGTCGAACCTGGTTCGTAAGTATCTGCCACTACTGGATTTTTAAAGTATTCTTTGGGGAACTGGGTATAATTTCCCGGGTCGTAACTGGGAAAAGCCGCAAGTGCCAATATCGCTCCAGTTCTAGGATCCATAACTACTGCTGAAGCAGCCTTTGCGTCATATTTTACCATTCCCTCTTTTAGGCTTTGTTCAACAATAAATTGTATCGACCGGTCAATATTTAAACTTAAATCTTTGCCATTTTTAGCATCATTGTTTAAAAAATTTCCTATCAAAATTGGCAAACCTAAAGCATCTATTTCATGACGGAGTAATCCTGAAATTCCTTTGAGTTCTCCGTCGTAATAACCCTCCACCCCAAAATACCCTTTACTCTCACTCTTTGAATCTGAACCGACAAACCCTAGAATATGCGCAGAGGATGATCCTTCAGGATAAAATCGACTACTACCTTGTTCAAATCCGATTCCGGGTAACTCCAAAGCCTCAATTGTTTTCTTTTTTTCAAAAGATATCTGTTTTTTCAAAACTACCCAGTATAAATCCTGGGATAATTTGTCAATAAAATCTTTGGCTAAATCGGCAACTTCAGAATCTTGTTCAACCAAAAGTTTGGCAAGAGTATAAGAAGTTTTGACTTTTTGTTCTTTGGTGAGTAACTTAGGTTGTCCAAAAAGCAAAAAAGAAGGGTTGGAAGAGGCTAGTGTTGATCCATCACTAAAAAAAATATTACCCCTTAATGCCTCTACCTTTATATCTGTAAAATGTTGCCCTTCAGCTTGGACCTGTAAATAATCTGCCCTTAATATTTGCCAGTAGTATAGTCTGGCAAATATTGCTACAAAAAAGATTATAAAAAAAGATTTTATCCAAAATATCCGCATTAGCTTAGCGAATATATTCTATACTTTGTTGGTTGGAAAAACCAAGCTCACCTGATTTTGAGGAAATACTGCTTAGTGAGGAGTCTTTGGCAATCTTGTTTTCCAGAATTTGATTCTCCATTAGTAAACTTTTCTGCAAGAGTACTAACTTCTCAAATTTCTCACCATAGATAATTACGATATTACTTACCCAAATTTGAGTCAGAGCCAGGACAAACAAAACTCCCACAATTAATACTATGTACTTTTTTGAAAACTTCTTTTTCTCTTCTTCAGGTTCAAATTTTTTTATAATTGTCATGATTATTCTTCAGTTGTCATGTTTTCATAAAAACTCTCATTTTTGCTGAGCGTGACCTTGGGTTAGTTAGAATCTCTTGGTCAGAAGGAATGACCGGTTTTCTCGTTAAAATCTCACCCAACCCTCTTTTCTGCCACTCTCTAAAAGTATTCTTAGCGATCCGGTCCTCAAGTGAGTGAAAACTAATGATAATAATATGACCATTTTTTTCTATTAAATCTTTTACCGCTTCTAAACCTTCAGTTAAAGCACCCAGTTCATCATTTACAGCAATCCTTAGAGCCTGAAACACTCTCGTGGCCGGATGTATTCTTCCCTTTCTTCCCCCTACTACTTTTTCTATAACTGCTGCCAACTCTGTTGTATTACTAATACCTACACTCTGTAACCTATCACCTCTTACTTCACGGGCGCTGACCAAAGTATCAGCCAAACGCTTAGAATATTTTTCTTCACCCAAACTAGAAAATAATTCATATAGCTCCTTTCTTGTTAGAACATTAATCAAATCCAAAGCTCGAACTTTTAACTCCGGATCCATCCTCATATCCAAAGGGCCATTCCAAGAGAAAGAAAAACCCCTCTCGGGGCTCATCAGTTGCAAACTGGAAACCCCCAAATCAAAGATTGCACCTGCAAATTTTTGATCCTTAAGTTCCGTCTGCTTCTCCAATAAATTTTTGATATCCCTAAAATTACCTTTTACCAAAATAAACTGCTGTTCCCTATCCGCTGTCAGGTGTAACCTTTTTCTAGCTCTCTTGATTGCCTCTGGATCCACATCCAGTCCAACTATGTTTCCTCCGCTTTTTATAATCGCAAGAGCGTGTCCACCATCACCCAGAGTACAATCTAAATACCAACTGCCTACTTGAACCTTCAAAGTATCAATCACTTCTCTTAGAAGAACGGGCTTGTGATATCCTTCCATAATTCGACCAAAGCGAGAATTATAGTCCACGTCTATAGTCTCTTGTTATCTCCTTTAAGTGCTTTTTCCAATTCCTACTATTCCAAATCTCAAAATGATCACCCGCACCAATTATTGCTACATCCATTTTAACGCTAGCGAAATCAAGCAGGGCCGACGGTATAATTATCCGACCTTGGCTATCAAGCTCCACCGATTCGCTGCCGGAAAACAGGTATCTACGCATATACCTGGCCCGTTCTTCTGTTGCTGATACTTCAAGCTGTTTTTTGGCTTCTACCTGGAAATCTTTAGAGTCAAATCCCCAAATACAATTCTCAAACCCACGGCTCAAAATTATCTCCTGGCCTGTTTATGCTTGCCGAAATTTCCGAGGTAAAATTATTCTTCCTTTTCCACTAAACTTTGTTCGATATTCGCCCAAAAACACGAGGACATCCTCATTTCTGGGCAGATATTCACCTTAAATCACCATCTATTACCATTTTCAACCATTATAAACCCACTTGTCAAGAGGGAAAATTGCCATCCTGAAGGATTCTTTACTTTACCTATCGAAAGGGTAGATAAGGCAGTTTTTATACGGGAAAGTGATTATTTCTTAGGGATTAACACGGCAAATATTCCTGCCCCCTCAGCTTTAGCAGCAAGCTTACTGCCATCTACCTTTGTATCTAACTCCATCCATTTATTCTGTGAATCATCATATCTGGCTAACTTTACATCTGTTGGCGGATTTTCAGCCAGCTCCAATTTTACATCTCCAGCAGGTAAACTCTTAGCAATCGGTACATTCAAAGCATAAACCTTTCCCAAAATTTGTTTTCCCTCTGGTAGTTTTGGTACACCTGTTAAATCATTAATTATGGAAAAGCCGACATTTGATAAAGCTTGTCTATCAACATTTACTTTGTATACTAAATGGCCATCACCAGATGTTAAATTCCCCAGTGCCACGTCCGGCTTTTGCAAGTGCCATTGGGTGACCATTTTGTAGACCTTTTTCCCTTTCTTAATGTGCAAGGTTAAAGTACCGTTTTCTACCCCTTTATCATATTTACAGACATTTTTACTGCAGGTTCCAAATAAGATTTCCTGTTCATACTCTCCTTTTTTCTCCTTTGTATCAATATTGCCAACAACTCCCCTATCAATTGCTCCAGAGGCTGACCCCTCTTCATCTGTGATCTTGTTACCCTTTACAACTGTCTCATCAGCTTTAGATGTATAAGCCAATTCAAAAGCTATCCCGTCATATGAAGCGGTTCTTTTAAGATTTAAGATCAAAGCATTACCATCTCTTCTAGGTGAAAGTAAGGCATAAGGTCCTTCGCTGTCAAAAGTCAAATCCACCTCTTCAACCGGCCCGGATTCTTTGCTAACAAATTTCTGAAACCCAAACCATCCCCCACCTAGTAATAAAACAAGTGCTACGATTAGGATAGCTGTAGTTTTATGAGGAGCTAAAAATAATTTCAGTCTTTCCATATACTTTCTTCCAGATAATCTCTCAGCTGCGAAATCTTGACTCTTTCTTGCTTGGCATTGTCCCTATCTCTGACTGTCACCTTGTTATCTTCAAGGCTCTGAAAATCTACGGTAATACAAAAAGGGGTGCCAATCTCATCTTGGCTAGCATATCTTCCCCCAATATTCCCTCTTTCATCATACCCTACCATAAAGTATTTCTTCAGGGAAGTGTAAATTTCTTTTGCTTTTTTTACTAAATCAGGCTTGTTAGCCAGAAGAGGAAAAACTGCAATCTTAAAAGGAGCTAGTTTGGGGTGAAGCTTTAATATGACTTTCCCGTCTTTTTCTGAATATGCATCAATCAAGAAAAATAAAGCGGCTCGATCCACTCCTCCAGATGTTTCAATTACCCAAGGAAGATATTCTGTGCCTGTATCAGAATCGCGGTACTTCATATTCTGACTAGAGTATTGCTCATGTCTTGACAGATCCCAATCACCCCGATGATGAATTCCTTCAAACTCACTCCAACCGAATGGAGAGTTATATTCTATATCGCTGGCTGCCCTGGCATAATGAGCACGCTCACCTACCTCATGCTCTCGGAAACGCAAATTTTCCTTTTTAATCCCCAAACTTAAATACCAATCTAGTCTGTTCTTTTTCCAATAGTCAAACCATTTTTTCCCCTCGCTGTCTTTAGATTCGATATAATATTGCACTTCCATTTGCTCAAACTCTCTGGATCTGAAAGTAAAATTCCCTGGTGTAATTTCATTTCTAAAAGCTTTTCCTATCTGAGCAATACCAAAAGGAATTTTTACTCTGGTCGAACTAACTACATTTTTAAAGTTAACATGTACTCCTTGAGTAATTTCTCCTCTAAGATAAAGCTCTGATTGCTTATCCTCCAAGACTCCCAAATAAGCTTTTACCAGCAGGTTAAATCTTTGTGCTGAGGTCCATTTCCCTTCCCCTCTATGCATCTGCTCATGTTCTTTTATTTCATCTTCCTTATCGGCTCGCAATCGGCGGTGACAAATCTTACACTCTATTAGGGGATCAGTAAATGCTTCGACATGACCAGAAGCTTCCCAGACTTTTGGATTCATCATAATGGCAGCATCTACTCCTACAATATCTTCACGAAATTGAACCATATCCATCCACCATTGATTCTTAATATTCCTTTTAAGCTCAGCTCCTAAGGGACCGTAATCCCAAGTTCCTCCTAACCCCCCATAGATTTCAGAACCCGGATATATAAATCCCCGTCTTTTACAAAGAGCCACAATTTTATCCATTAAGTTATCCATATCAGAAAAATACTCACAAATTTAAAAACCTTCTGCTTTTTAACTTTCCCTCTATCACTCTCTCTAAATGATACCGTAATACTCTTTCCAGTTCCAGCGCCTCTTTTTCTTTTACCACCATCTTTTCTATCTTATCCCATTTATTTGTTTCTAAATCCTTTAGGAGCGAATGAACAAACCCAGTTTGGACTTTTGTTGACAAACCAGGCTTGGTATCTTGAAAACTGACAAATCCCAAGTCTGATAAAATCTTTACCTCAAACGCTCGAATTAAAATTTGCCGAGGGTTAGTGGATAACTTGCGCAATACTTCCAACAAATGCTGGTACAAAATCCTATTTTCTTGATCTTCAGCAGTCATCTTATCAATTAGCTCAATAATATGAAAAGCATAAGTTGATAAGGTTAAATCTTCTTTAAGTTTTTGATAAGTTTCTAATCCTTCCGCTTCGGTTAAAATCGGCATACCTTTACCCAAAAATAAATACATGGAAACTCTGTTTAAAAGCTCAACATTTCCTGCCCTTCTTGAAGTAATTCGCCGTACCCCTTTTGCCAAAACGGAAATTTTACCTTTTTGTAGCGTAAAAACAGTTACAATCCGATCAGCCTCCCCAAAATTCCTTCTTTTTAAAACAATACCTTCAGTTTTAAGGGTCCTCATTGATGAAGTTTAATACGAAAACTACTAAAGTATCAAGGTTAGTTCTCAACAATTTCACAGTGACACAGATGAGGTACTATTCCTGGTTAATTACGGTGTGTAGTAGACAGTAATACTGATTGCATCAACAGCAACAGTAGTATTACCAGTGGCTGTAAAGGCCACACCGAAATTAGCAGCGTTGATTTGAGCAGGTGTATAGATGTCTCCCCACAGATCAGTTGAGCCACCGTGATCCTCAACTACATCACTTCCAGTATAAGGAGTTGTTGATGCTTTGTTGACTGAATAAATCGAACCTCTTAGTAACACAACGCTAGCATCTTGACCAGTCCCTGAATAGTTGGAGAGTTTTCTTTCAATACTAACTTTAATTCCCTTAATGATTGCGCCCGATGGAATAGTAAACCCATATCCATTACAGACTAACGCATTACTAACTAAGGTACCTGTAGTAACAGATAAATTGGCACTAGATGAATTATCATCGCTTGTTTTTGCATTGGCAGGATTAGACCAAGCCACAGTACCAATACCAACGAAGCTCCCGCAATTAGCAGGCGTAGAAACTGCTGTAAGTACTGTTGGTGTAGCTGTTGGCAATGGTGTAGGTGGAACTGGTGTAGGAGTTGGACTATTGGCAATGTTAGAAGCTTTGTATTCCACAGCCACCTCATTCCAGGTAGTATTAGCATCAATACTAAAGGGGGCTGTTTCAGTTCCAGAAGATGATAGCCGGTACTCACTGGCACCAATTTGATTACCGCTATCAGTCGATAGTTTGGTATAGTTGGTTCCGGAGGACCAACCTCTGCCCCCACTCCCACCACCACAACCAACAATCAAGTTACCACTGGTGGGAGAAAATGAGGTAACTGAAGGAGTTTGACTACTCGTCGGTCCTCCTGTAGAGCTGGTTCCCACAAAACCAGCGATAGCATTACCGGAAAATTCCGCCACATCAACATGAAAGGTACTTGATCCAGAGAGTGTGACAGTAACACTGGTTTTCCCACCAATAGTTTGTATAGCACTGGCAATTCCTGCTCCAGAACCACTACCAGCTAAGTTTTTATCAACTGTAAAGATGTTACTTCCATCAGTCACAGATGACACGCTTCGCCCATCAGCATTAGATGCACAGACCACCAATAAATTACCTGCTTTAGTAGCTGGAATAGTAACTGTCAGAGGAGTATTGCCAGTGGCAGTAGTTCTATTTACCAGGGAAAATGGTGAAGAGGCAGAAGCAGTACCCGTAGTTATCTGTCCTAGTACCACCCCACTACCAACTATCCCGTCAGGATCTACCACCGTAATCCTAATATCATAGGTTGTATTAGACAAAAGATTGGGTATCATAGCTGTGAAAAGATTATTAAAGATAACCGGTGTTGGGGTTGGAATCGAAGTCGGTAAAGGTGTTGGGGTAGACGTTGGAGTAGGAGTATTGGTGGGTGTTGGCAAAGGAGCAGTGGTAGCTGTAGGTACTGGGGTATTTGTTGGAAAGGGTAGTGTTGGCGTCGGTGTTGGGCTTAAACTAGGCAGGGTTGCCTGTGCTGCAAGCAAGGCATTCAAGACATTAATTCTGCCACAACCATAATACTGATTCCAACCGTTGCAGCCAAATTTAGTAGTATCTGAATAAGGATAATTTGCTGAATCAACTTTATCCGCAGTTTTAAGAATAATATCTGTTACTTGTTGAGGAGTTAAGGCAGGATTAACCGAGAAAATTAAAGCAGCAAGTGCTGAAACAACCGGCGCAGCAGCCGAAGTAGCATTCTGAATACCATAACCTCCTTGATAATAATCAGTTGCAATACCTCTACCAGGAGCCATCACAGCCAACTGAGGCCCAATATTAGTACCACTCCACCTGTGATACCAATCTTCATCAATAGCTCCTGCCGCAATGACATGAGTATTAGCTGCTGGATAAAGGATACAACAAGTGCCGCCATTGCCTGCTGCAGCCACTACTAGGACATTTTTACCCCAAGCATAATCAACAGCAGTTTGCATTGAGTTATAAATTGAAGCATCTCCCAAGCTAATATTAATAACCTTAGCTCCATGATCGGCTGCCCAAATAATACCATAAGTCACATTAGAAAATTGCCACTGACCATACGCATCTGTTACTTTAATTGGCAAGATTTTAGTATTCCAACCTAAACTAGCTATACCCACATTATTATTGGTATTCGACCCAACAATACTGGCCACACCAGTACCGTGACCGTAGTCATCAGCCACGGCAGCCAAAGCAGTAGAACTAGTTATCATATTCTTAACATTTGCTGTGTCGATTTTCCCGATTAAATCCTCATGATCATATTTTACCCCCGAATCCAAAACAGCCACTGTAATAGATGAACTGCCTCTACTAATATCCCAGCCAGCCGGAGCTTGAATAGCCGGTAAGTATGTCTGGGTCTGGCTGGTTGCATAGAGTGGATCATTAGGAGTGGCCAGTGATCGGCCTATTCCGTCAGCTTCTGCAAACTCTACATCAGGGTTATTTCTCAGCTCTTGGATCACTCTATCTCTATTCTGAGGAGCTATTTTCACTCGTTGCATATCAACCTTTTTCTTAAACACACGATTTCGAAAAACACTTCGGAAAACTCGGTTAAAAATATTGGTTGCCTTTGGAGCATTCTCGGTAACGTCCTCTCCATCCTTACTTTGTATCGTTTTCGTAATAAATAAACTGTATTTTTCAAACAGCGCTTGTCTATCTTCATCAGGAATTTCTTTTTTAAACTTTATGATAATGGCATCAGGCACGCTGGAAGGCTGTTGAGAAACAGTAGGTCTTGAGGTGGTGGCTGCTTTAACTGCTGGAGCGCTGGTATGTACTCCCTGAACAGCTGAGCGGGAAAGAGCTGGTCCAGTTGTCCAGTTGGTATCAGAGGTTTTTTTATATTCTAGGGTAGCGGTAGCATTATTGTTATCATCCCCAGTAAAGGCAAGTTGAATATTTACTAAAGTACCGCTAGCATTGACATTAAGTGTTCCCAGTTGAGTAGTGGTGGCAGCATGAGAGAGACGTTTAGGAAATAGTTTAGAGAAAATTCCACGGTTAAAAGGTAGGGATATTACTCCGATTATTAAAACAATAATAGCTAAAGCAGAGACAGAAAGTAATAAACGGTTACCTGGTTGATATTTTTTAGTATATTTATCAAGCAAATCATTTATTTTGAGTTTCATGAGTATGGCATTGGTGACACAACAGTCTGCTCTTTTTTATGCCTGCTTTTCTACAATAGTACGACTAGACTAAGATTTCAATAGGCATCGTTCAACCTGTTAAAGTTGCTAGTTATTATTATCTATATCCCAAACTTAAATTCTTTATCTCTATCTAATTTAAAATCGGCTTTTTGAGAGCCATTAATTTTTATAGTGTATTTAAAATCTTTAGCTCCTGGTTGTTTTTGAATTAATAATTTATACTCACCAGAGGGTTTATATGGAAGCTCGTACTCCATCTCCAGTTTCCTACTATTTCCTGGCCTAACCTGGATAAACGCATCAAAGACAGTTTTCCCCAAATCTTCCATAGTATTGACTTGATCCTCTGAACCTTTGGATGATATTAACTTACTTCCCTTGGGAACATAAAATCTGACATAATCTCGGTTTATCCCATTTAACCAAGTATTAAACGCTTGGGGATTTTTATATTCAACTGTAACTTTTTTTGTAACTTTTCCTCCAGAAATCTGAATTTCTTGAGTTACTATTTGGTCAACATAGAGATTAGATTTTCCACCGGCAAAATTGGAGTCATTAATGTGCAAGAAATCTCCTTCATAATTTTTAATTTCTCCTGTCCAGTTTAGCTTAGATAAACCAGCCTGCAGCGCTAAATCATGAACATAAAACATGACATGTTTATGATTTGCCAAAGTTGCCAAAGTTTCAATAAGCTGGGGCAGCTTTTCAACATCACTACCCAAAGCTTTTGCTAAAATTTGCTGCATTAAAACTCCCAATACCGCTTTCCTATCCTTTTCCCCTTTGGCTGCGATTTCAGCATAAGATTCCAATTCGTAAATAACATTTGGGCAATTACACCTCTTATCAAGTTCCGCAGAATACTTAGTACCGAAAACATCAATTGGTCCAGTTACTTCAATTAATGCTTCCACAACCTGAGAGTCAATATAAATAATCCCATCAAAGGGCAAACTCTCTCCCAAGAGTTGAAACATTCTTTCAAATTCTTTGGCAGAGGTCGGAACATCCGGTGAAAGATTAGAATCCCTCATGCTCCAAGCTGATCTTGGCTTGCCTGAGGCTTCTGGTAAATATTTAACAATAGGGGGTGGGGGAGTAAGAGGACATATTTTAGTTAAGCAAACATTTAGAAGCTTTTCGTCCAGCCTATAAATATCATCCGAAGTAGTAGAGCTGACCTGTCCACGTTCGAGCTGCAAGGTCGCAAAGGCTGTCATAAAGCCCCCTGTTGCCCGGATTTCTTTGTCATTTTGAAAAAGCAAAAGATAGTTTTTGCTAGATGGTATCCCCAAAGCCGCCGGAGCCAAAGTTAAGGCTTCTTTTCCCTCCCCAACTGCAATTGCAGCTCCCAATATAAAATTTTTTGCTACTTCCATACTTTTCTTTATTTCCTTATTCTTTAGCTTTTCTGGATATTTACCAGTATCAATATCTTTGACCGCCTCAGCGCCTTTTTTTAAATTACCCTCTACCTTTTCTAAAATAGGGACTGTTTTATCCAAAATCTTCAGCGCTTGCGAGACCCGATCCGGTCCACTTTTGGGATGATTATCAAAACCTAACTCTGCCTTACTTGATTCTAAATTAGTCAAGATAGTATCAAGGGCGGTTAAATCTTCAACCCCACCGCTAACTAATCCTTTTACATCTGAATAGTAACCACCTACCAAAGGAATTGCTTTTAACCAGATTAAAAAGGTCAAAGCAAAATTCATTTTCTGCAGACCTTTTTTTGTCTCAGCTGTTTCGTTTTTTAGCTGATCATAATTTTGCTCCTTGTACGCGGCAACTAAACTTTTACTGTGTGAGGAAACCTCTTTAAAACCAAGGTAGATAAATATTGAAGGTATAATTAAAAGAATTACCAAGACTACCAGGATTCTAACAAGGTTTTTTTTAAATCCTGAGAGTCGTTTGCTTTTGTAACTATAGTTTTGTTTATCTAGTTTTTTATTTAAGTTAACAAACATTGTTAATTCTTTAGACCGCCCCTTTTCCAGATAAAACTGCCGGGATAGTTTTTAAAAGAAGCCAAAGATCATAAAATATTGAACGTTTTTGAACATACGAAGCATCCATTTGCACTCTTTTGTCAAAATTAATCTCGGATCTTCCAGAAACTTGCCAAATTCCAGTAATCCCTGGTTTTCCCGATAAAATTATCTTAACATATTTTCTGGAACTGGGATATTTTACTTGTTGATGTTCCAGCTCATCTGGATAATAGGCCCTCGGACCAACCAAACTCATTTCTCCTTGTACTACATTTAAAAGTTGGGGTAGTTCATCCAATGAATATTTTCTAATAAATTTACCAACCGGAGTAATTCTTGGATCATTATATAATTTGTAGCTGCCCTTTTTATATTCTTTATAAAGAGCTTGAAATTTTGGATCTGTCCGTAAAAGATCATGTGCATTAGAAATCATTGAACGAAACTTAAACATTCTAAAGAGCTTCCCATTTTTACCAACTCTCATTGGAGTATCTGCAAAAACAGGACCACTTGAGTTAATTTTTATGGCCAATCCCACCAACAAAAGAATTGGGGACAAAATCATGAGTCCAATGATAGAACCTAAGAAATCAATAAACCTTTTGATAAAGTTATACATATTCTGAATTTAGACCAACATATATACTACAATAAAGAGGCAACTGCTTGCTTGAAATTCTTGATAAAGTTTTCCCTGCTAAAAGTAACCACATTTTTTTTGCAATCACTAGCAATTATTTTCTTTTTATCTAATTTTTTAATGGCATTCTCCAAACTCTCAACCGTTTGGTAATCAAAAAATAGACCTGTTTTATCCTCAATAATAGTTTCCAAAGCACCGCCCCTACGATAAGCGATGACCGGCTTACCCAAAGCCTGTGCTTCCAGTGAGGTTAACCCAAAATCCTCAATTCCGGGAATGATCAATGCCCTACATCCAGCTATTATATTAACAACCATCTCGTCAGTTAATCCCCCCTGTATGATTTTTAATTCCACACCTAAATTTTTACAGGCTGACTGTGCCAAATCAAATCTTTTATATTGATTAGATCTTCCGATCGCCACAAAATATCCACCGTCAAATGTATCAATTTCTTTAAATCTTTCAAGATCAATAAACGGATAGACTACTTTTGAATCTAGCCTATATACCTTTTTAATTCTGCTTTTGGCATTCTCCGATCCAGCTAAAAAGAAATCGACTCTTCTGGCCGATACCTGGTCATAAATTCTAAGCTTAGTCATGAAAAACTCAAGCCACCCATAATTTCCTGCCTGTGAGAAATGCCATAAAAACCTTGGGGGGGTATGGCAGTAACTGATATGAGCTGTGTCAGGTTTTGTAATTATTGATTTAGCAAATCTAGTGGTATGAGAAATTACCAAATCAAATTCAGAAAAATCAAATTGTTCAAAAGCTATCGAATAAAAAGGGAGTAACGTTTTATATAAACTTATTGATCCTGGGATTTTTTGCAAAAAAGATGTAACTACTGTTTTGCTACCAAATCTTTTTCGCAGCTGCTTATTTGAATAATCGAAAACAGAAGTGAATATGGGAGCATCGGGATATATGTCACAAAGCCCTTGCAAAACCCGCTCAGCTCCTCCCCACTGAACCAAATCATCATGTACTATCGCTACGCGCATTTTGAGTATACCTCCAGTGTCTGGTTCGCTAATTTTTCCCAGCTATACTTTTTATATCTTTTTTTACCACTTTCTATTAATTGATCTCTCAAGTCAACATTCTCCAGCACCTTAGAAATTTTGTTAGCCATATTATCTATGTCTTGTGGGTCAAAATACACTACTGCGTCCCCGCCAACTTCCGGCAAACTGGCAGTATTTGATGTAACAACAGGACAACCACAAGCCATAGCTTCCAAAATAGGCAAGCCAAATCCTTCTTCAAAAGACGGTAAAACAAACAGTTCGGCATTTTTATAAAGCGCCACTAATTCTTCATCATTAATAGATCCTGTATAAGTAATTCCCAGCAGTCGATATTCTTTTTTTATCCTTTCCCAAAAATAATGATCACCACCGGATAACACCAAACTTAAACTGGGATATTTTTGTCTTAACTTACCAAATGCTTTAATCAACCCTTCCACATTTTTATGTGGATGTGCATTACCTACATAAAAGATGTATCGCTGTCCAATCTTAAACTTATTCAGTATTCTCTTACCCTTTGGTTCTTTGATGCTTTCACTTAAGCTCATTATTTTGTCATCAACTGCTTCAGGAGTGACAATTATTTTATTGGCAGCCACTTGCCATTCACCAACCAATAGTTGTTTAACCGAGTTTGAAGGAACCATAATTTTACAGGAATTAGTCACCGCATGTTTAAATACTTTTTTGTAGCCGATCTGTTTTATTTTAAAAGTAAAAGAATTTAAGGTTGTAGCTCTTTTCATCTGATGATGTTGATGAATTAAATCATGAATAGTCACCACAAATTTTCCTTTATAAAAAATGGGAACGTTAAAATGAGGGAAATGCATTAAATCAAGTTTAAGTTTAGCTAAAAGTTTAGGAAACTTAAATTGCTCTGCAAAACCATACCAAGTGAAATCTGCTGCTACTTTTTGGAAATTCTTACTGGCTATAAATTGGGTTAAATCTTTGGGAAGAAAAAAAATAAAGTACTCGTTTCTACTATCCAAAACCGAAAGCTTTTTAATAAGATTTCGAAGATACCTCCCCACTCCGGATTCATTGTAAAATCTGGCATCAATTCCAATTCTCATCTGTTTGCTAAACCTTCATATATCTGACTTAAGTTTTGTGCTATTTGGTCCCAATTATTTTTTTCCTTAACTAATTTCTTGGCATTCTCAGCAATTTTTTTAGCCAGCTCAGGATTCCTGATAACCTCTACCGCTGCTTGCGCCAATTCTTCGGGATTATCTCTTAGAATCACTTCTTTACCATTCCTAGCATCTATTCCACCAATACCAATTGAAGTAGTCACAACAGGTAAACCGGAAGCAAATGCCTCAAAGTTTTTGTATCTTGTGCCTCCCCCACCATAAATTGGTGCCACCAATACCCAGGCCTTTTGATAAACCTCTCTAACATCGGAAACTTCATCAACTCTAATATGGGTACTGACTAAATTATGAAAAAAAGCCCTGGCATCTTTACCTATTATCCATAGTTTTGAAGATGGAATATTTTTACTAATAATTGGCCAAACTTTATTAATTAAAATCTTAACTGCTTCTCTATTTTGTAACCAGGTGAAGTTTCCTAGGTATAAAACAACTGGGTCACTAAAACGACGAGCCACCACTTTATTAAAATACTCCGTATCAACCCCGTTTGGTACAATCTCCGAATCAAGTCCGGGTAGTTGAAGTCTCATCGTTTTCTTATCCTCATCTGACATCGCCGCAACTATTGAAGCCTCACTCCAGAATTTTTTCTCCCAGTATTTAAGTTTTGCTACGTCAATATATAAAAAGGGCTTTAGAATAAAAAAAGGAAATTCGTCAACAAAATGTTTATAGACTAAATATTCAATGGTTTGTTCAACTAAAAGTATCGGAATCTTGGTTTTCGGAATATGCGGCATAACATAAAAAGTTTCGGCATGAATTAAATCAAAATCTTGCTTTT
>OBEQ011418638.1_pt1 | contig 14970 bp, 14 predicted proteins | sample 1670901 | NCBI WGS metagenome assembly OBEQ01 (sample SAMEA104232315, study PRJEB22302) | groundwater metagenome | biome: forest; feature: aquifer; material: groundwater | place: USA | collected 2011-08-07 | depth 5.4 m | reverse complement strand
TTTGTGGGTTCGACTCCCACCCTCTCCGCCTTCGATTCGCCGTAGTGTACGATCTAAGAATTAGAAATTATAAATTTTTGTATAAACAGATAGTTTTATGGTATTATATAATCATGAATATAATTACTATTCCAAAAAAATTAGCCGGAAGGGATGACCTTATTGTTATCCCTAAAAAAGAATACAAGAAGCTTTTATTAAGTAAAAGAATTTTTGAATTCAGTCCAACCATTACTGATAAAAAGAATTTAAAAAGAGCCAGAGAAAATAGAGTGATAGGTAAGTTCCTTACTCTCAATGAACTTAAACAGAAATTGGGTTTTACAGGTTGATGAATCTGTACACAAATTTCTTTCACGTATTCCCAAAAAAGATGCTCAGCGTCTTTTTCGGGTTCTATCCGATTTACCAAAAAATCCATTTTTCGGCGACATTCAAAAAATGAGGGGCGAGGAAAATGTGTGGAGGAGAAGAATTGGAACTTATAGAATACAGTATGAATTGATTCCCAATAAAAAAGTAATCCATGTTTTTATTGTAGAACGAAGAACATCAAGTACTTATTAATAGACTAGAGAAACTCGTCTAAATGGGCTATAATAGTCATTTGGAGGGTTCGGATAATGGTATTCCACCGCACTTGAAATGCGGCGTCCGCAAGGACTTAGAGGTTCGACTCCTCTACCCTCCGCCTTCGCCTCGCAGTAGCTCGGCTTCGACGTGACACAGTCCGCCAAGACGAGCGAAGGCGGGCAAAAAAGTGTATAATATATCTATGTCTCAAACTATTGACCTACGAAAAAAAGAACTCGTGGTTCCCAAACCTGAACCGGTGGTACCTGCTGACGAGCAAGTTTTAGAAGCGAAGCCGACGCCTGAAGTCGGCTCTCCGACTGGAAACGTCGGAGTCGCTGAACTGGAACCGATCACCGTCGGAGTTACGAGTTGGCTCACCCATCTTTCCCCGCCTACAAGCCGAGAACGAATCTGGTATATCGTCGGTATCTTAGGAATCTCGGCAGTACTGGTCGCCTATTTAACACATGATTTTTTATTTACGATTATCTTAATTCTGGCTGGATTTATTTTGCTGTTAAATGCATATCGTCCGCACCACCCCCATCAAATCACCGTCCACGCCACCGGAATTTCGATTAACGACGAACATCACCATTTTGCCGACATGAAATCATTTTGGATTGACTACCAACCTCACATAAAAGAAATCAGTATTGAACTTAAAAAAGGCTACTCGCCCATCATGAAAATCCCCCTCGAAGACGCAAATCCTTTGGAAATCCGCCAAGCCATGATATCCTATGTCCCAGAACGCGAACACGAACAATCCCTCCTGGACCATATCGTGCGATTGATACGGATATAGTATGCTCTCGTCGTTCAACGGATAGGACATTAGGTTGCGGACCTAAAAATAGAAGTTCGATTCTTCTCGGGAGCACATGGAATTAAAACACCAGCACCAACTGGTGTTTTAATTTAAATCTAAAAAAGAGTATACTAATGCCCAACGAAGCCAGGTAGTAGAACTCCCGACTGCCTGCGGCAATTACTAACGATCGGGAGTACACTACCTGGTATGACCGACCTCACTTTACCGATAGAAAAGCTTCGCAATGTAGGCACTCGCAATCTGCCCCGATTGCATAAGTTAGGTATTAAAACTCTGCGGGATCTGCTCTGGCACCTGCCAGCTCGATACGAGGATTACAGTCAGATTATCTCGATTGACGATTTAAAGCCTGACCAAAAAGCCACGATTCAGGGCACCGTCGTAAAAATCAGCAGTCGGCGGATTTTTCCTAAAAGACTAACCATTGTGGAAGCGATGATTGAAGATGATTCGGGTACCGTGAAAGCCGTTTGGTTTAATCAGCCCTACATCGCGACAACTCTTATCGAAGGCACGCGAGTCAGTCTCGCCGGCACGGTGAAACTCGATAAACGCGGGTTGTATTTAGCCAGTCCCAGTTACGAAAAACTCCATGGCGATGACTATCTGGCTTTTCACCTGACCCACACCCATGGTTTGATTCCCGTGTACCCCGAAACTGAAGGCGTAACATCAAAATATCTGCGTTTCCTTATTAAACCGATTCTTACCGAATTACAGATCGAAGATTATCTATCTCCCGAAACCCGTGAACGAAACGGGCTCATTGATTTACAAACTGCCATTCAAAAAATTCACTATCCCCTAATACTCGCTGAAGCCGATCAAGCTAAGGAACGCCTCGCTTTTGATGATTTGCTATTATTCCAAATCAAAGCTCTCCTGGAACGCCGAAAAATCAATCAGCTCAAATCCCAAGCCATTCCGTTTGATAAAGATCTGGTGACGGATTTCATCAGCCGTCTGCCATTTGAATTGACCAAAGACCAAAAAATCGCGGCCTGGGAGATATTAAAAGATCTGGAAAAATCATACCCCATGAATCGCTTGATGGAAGGCGACGTCGGTTCAGGCAAAACGGTAGTTGCACTCATCGCCGCCGTCCAGACCGCGAAAGCTGCTCGCCCGGACGGAGGGAGGGGCTATCAAACAGTATTTATGGCACCGACCGAAGTTCTCGCCCACCAGCATATGACAACGATTTCATCGTTAATTTCCAATTTCCAATTTCCAATTTCCAATGAAAAACCAATAGAGGTTGCACTTTTGACCGGTTCCACAGCCTGGAGCACGTATAGTTTGGGTAATAAAGCCGAAATTAAACGCCGAATTGCCTCCGGTCAGGCTAAGATTATCATCGGCACCCACGCCGTTTTACAAAAAGATGTCACGTTTAAAAATTTGGTACTTGTTGTAATAGACGAACAACATCGTTTTGGAGTTAAACAACGGGCACAACTCGTGAAACAAGAATCAAAAAAAGATCAGGACTCCAACATTGAAAATTGGAAATTGAAAATTGAAAATTCTCAAAAGGTGCCCCACCTTTTGAGTATGACGGCAACTCCTATTCCGAGAACTCTCGCCCTGACCATCTATGGAGACCTGGATATTTCAATCATCAAAGAAAAACCTAAGAATCGGCAAAAAATAATCACCCGTATCGTCCCGCCTTCCGGTCGACAAGAAGCATACCAATTTATCAGATCAGAGATTAAGAATGGTCGCCAAGTTTTTGTAATATGTCCCCGCATTGAAATGACTCATGGAGCAACCGAAACCTTACCTTTAAGCCCCAGTAGCGGAGGGGGACCCGACGGCCTGCCTGCCGGCAGGCAGGGACTAGTTCCCCCGGGTCTGGGGCAAAAAGGTAAGGTTTCGGTTGCCCGACAACAGAAACTGGCTCTAGCCCAAGAAATTAAAGCTGTTGAGGATGAATACAAAAAACTTTCTGAATTGGTATTTCCTGATCTGAAAGTCGCGATGCTCCATGGCAAAATGAAGCCGAAAGAAAAAACCGGCATTATGAGCCGGTTCAAAGAAGGTTTCGCTGATATTCTCGTTGCCACCTCCGTGATTGAAGTTGGTATCGACATCCCGAACGCCACGGTGATGATGATTGAAAACGCCGATCACTTCGGTCTCGCCCAGCTCCACCAATTCCGCGGCCGTATCGGCCGAGGTGAACACCAATCAACCTGTCTATTATTTACCTCCGGTGCCGAAAAAACGAGCAACCAACGCTTAAAAGCCCTCGTCGCTACCGATGATGGCTTTCTCCTTGCCGAAAAAGACATGGCAATCCGAGGTCCCGGGGAATTCCTCGGCACCGGTCAATCCGGCCTCCCCGACCTCGCCATGACCGCCCTGGCCAACGTTGAGTTAATTAAAAAATCCCGCACCGAAGCAAGACTCATCCTCAAAGACAGCCCCTCCTTAACCAAATACCCACTCATAAAAAAGCAATTAGATAGATTCCAGAAACTAGTTCATTTTGAATAGTAACTCGCTATATTTTAATTTCATAAAGTGAAATTTTTAATCTGTTCTAAAAAGAAATCAAGAATTTCTTTTTTTGATATAGCTTCTTTTAAAAATTTAATTTCAATATCTTCAATATCATCTAAAAATATTAGTTGTTCTAAGAAAAGACGGGAGTTAAATTCTGAACCAAACTTTATATCGGCACAATCAATAATTTCTTTCAGAGATGCGTGATTTTCTGAAATTATGTAATATAAATCAACGTAGTCTTTATATGTTCCCCTCCGACCGATGGTATATGCTTTCGTAGCTCCAATTTCTTTCACTGACATAACATTAATACCATCGAGTACATGAAATTTTTCTATAACCGGAAATGGATATTTTATAAAACTAACTTTTACATTATCCACAAATACCGTCAATTCATTTGGATTATTTATTGACGAACTTACAGAGAGACCTTCAAAAACTCTCTTGGTTTTTGCCAGAAGATTTGTGTCTATCTCTTTGTCTGAAAAGAAATCAAAATCAACAGAAATCCGATGTCCTATCTGAAGAGCGAGTCCGGTACCGCCCGCCAAGTAAAAACCGTCAAACTTATTTAGGAGTGACCAAATTTTTATACCATCAGGGGTGAGTACTTCTTGATGCATAATTAAAATCTGAAATTGAAAAAATTATTGAAACAAGTTCACGTGTTCTCGATTTTATTTCGCTCGCCGGGATTGATGTTAAAATTTCTTTAATCGTATCTCTGCCATACTGTTTTACAATCCAGCTCCAATGTTTTAATTCACCATAATTTATAGCTTGAATAATGATCGTTTTTTTGTCTCTCTCTACATCAAGTTTTAAAAAATCATACGACCATAAGAGGGGTCTAAATGACTCCGGTAACGACGTGCCATTAGTGCCTTGAGAATGTATATCCATACCCTTCAATTATATCATAACGAGAGTCTTTTTGGAATAGCAATAAGCCCGTTTTTGGCTCTAATTTGTGGGGTTTAGCTATTCAATTATTTCGAGTCCTAATTTTTGAGCTTCTTGAGTAAAAAAGTCTTGTACCTCTTCGGGTTCTAGCAATTTGATCATTCGAGGCACGTCTTGAACCTTGCCAGCCTGCATAAATTGTGTGCCAAGCTGAAGCGGATCAATGTGCCAGTCAAATTTTATTTTTGCTTTAGAAATCAAACTAGTTATCGAAAAATTTTTTGCTTGGCAAATACAGTATAAATCGATAAAATCGCGGGCTTTTGTCCGCTGATAGATCGTGAATAGTTTATTTACTGCAATATCTAAAAGACTATCTATCTGGACTCCTTTTTCTAACTCGGATGGTTCGATTCGAGGAAATGGGAAAAAGGTAAATTCAAGTTTGATAATTTCTTCATCAAAGTGAAGAAAAAACAGATTTCGGTTATAGCTTTGCTGGAAATCTATTTTTTTAATATTAAATTCCTTAGTAATTTCTTTAAAGAAAACATCCAGAGGCAAGAGATCAAACTCAAGCTCTGAAAAAAAATCTAAGTCCTCGGAATAACGATGCTTGAGATAAAAGCTAGCCAAGGCAGTACCGCCGGTGAGATAGAAATTGGAGACGATAAAATCGTTTCTGCCAATCCTAGCGAGAAGAGCTATTTGGCGATGTGTGAGAATGGAAATGTTTATCATTAAGAAGAAGGGCTAAGAAACTCCGGCGCTGAGGATCAATTTCAATTTGATACCAATATTTCTTTAGTTCATTTTTATTTAACTTTTCCCCGCCCAAACCAAAATTAATCATCTGCTCAAGTTTCCAGGCAGAATATTTATCGGGATTTAGAGCAAACTTTTTCTCATTCGTAGACCAGTTATACATACCTACATTATACCATATCTTATCTATTTTTTGGAGTGACCCAAAAACCCATGTACTTGCCGAGCATGAGGCGGGTTTGGGCATCCAGGGCGGGCAGAGCGCCGAAGAAAATGAAGTTGATGGGAAACAAAATCCATTGGAGCGCCATCCAGAGGAGTTTGAATTTGCCATACTGCGGCGGTTTCGCAGGCAAGAGAGTAATGCTTAAGATTGCCGATGTCACCAAACCAAGCATCGAAACATCCATGATCCAGGCGGTGATACGCGGGAGATTATACGAAAGGACTGAAGTCGTGAAACCCACGCCGCCGACCCAAATCGGCAACCAACTCAACAAAAAGATAATGATGGCATTGGTGGGACTGGAATGAGTCCGTTCAATTTGAATTAACGTTTGATGCCACTTCTGGCCCGAAGAAATATTTTTATTCTTCAAAAAACCAAACATGAAATAAGGATTATTCTCGACGCCATAGTGCCAACGTCGGATTTGTTTGTATTGATTTTTAAGCGTCTGCCAGAAAGTTGGGCCAACATTCGCATCCATGTAAACGGGATAATGCATAGGGATGGTCTGCCAATCGCCGTCATAGCGGAGCAAGCACTGCCAATAGATACGCGAATCTTCGCTCACAACATTCTTTTGCCAGAAGCCGACATCAACAAGGGCTTGGAATCCGATTGATTGCGATGAAAAAGTCACCAACTGTTCCTTACGCGCTTGCTGAATCATCTGCCAGAAGGTAGTCGAAAAAGCGAAGACACGGGCAAACGCCGGCGCTGCCCAAATATTATTGGTGAAAATCGGAATGGGTTGGAATGAGGAATGTAACGGTTTAGATGCGGTCAGATAATGCCAGGTTAAACAGGCAAAGAAATCAGCCGGCACAATGGTATCGATATCAAAAACAGAAACAATAATCTGACTGTAGGGAATATTCAGAGCATCAATGACTTGGGTTTTCACCTGCTCCCCCGCCCAAGTTTCATTTGAACCTTTGCCGGCTAACTCCCCTGCAATATCGCCCGGGTGCGTGGTGACCACGAATTTAAAAAAGGAGTTACCAAATTCCGCTTCCGCCTGACGAGCGAGTTCGACGCTATGCGAGCCGGATCGGCCTTCAGTCGCCAAAACGACAATCATTTTGTTTTTCGCATAGTTGGCATGAAAAATTGCCTGCAGACTCTCGCAAACCAGCGCATATGGTTCTTTATATGCCGGTAGAATAACCAAATGATAAATATCGTTCACGGTTACGCCGGATAAATGCAAATTCTCTGGCAACGACTGGATACGGTCAGACCAATTTACTTTCAGATTCTGACGCATTTTCATAAACGACGCACGGGTCAAGACCGAAAGATAGATAGTTTTAATAAGCCAATAGAGATCAAAGAGAATGATAAAAAATGTCGCAAAAACTGGTGCTTTAAAAGAAATCAAAACCACCAACGTTAGTGTTACCCACGCCAAAAGACCGGGAAATATTTCCAGGAATCGATAGAGACGGCGATCCCCCGGATCCGCCAAATCCGGTGCATTCCCCACATGAAGATACTCAAGCATATTGAACCTTAATTAAAACATAAATTCTAACTAAGGGCAAGTGAGAATAATCCGTCTTCGAGGTCGCGACAACCTTGTTTGATACCTTGTTCAAGATCGATGACTTCCTGATAGAGACGCTTGATGGTTTCAAGCGGAAGACGAGTGGTGGCAGAAAGCATTTTTTTGACGACGAACGGATGCATACCGGCTTTTTGGGCAATTTGAGCTGTGGGTATGTTTCGATCAGCAAAATCTTTCACAATAAGCATATTGCGAAACTGATACATCACCATGGTTAAAAGATAGTACGGATCGCGACCAAACGCCAATTCCCCGCACAATAATGAAAAAGCCTGCGTCCGGCGGCCGGAACCCAGAGCATCAATAAATTCAAAAACATTTGGCTCAGTCTCGGTTTTGATGAGCAAATCAATAGCGGCTGAAGATATCGAACTCCCGCAATAGTTGACGAGTTTATCCAAGTTCTGAATCCGTGCCCAGCTGTCACTGCCCGCTACGGCAATGAATCGACTCAACGCTTGAGGTGAAGCAAATGACACATCCCTGACAAAAGCTTCTTTTTTCAGCCAGGTTTGTAGAGGGTTACCCTCTACATTTTTAAAATCTCGCACTAAATTCTTTTTCTCTGTCAGTAATGTGAATAATTCTTTTGGTTTCGCCTGGGCACTGATACCGACGTGCGTCGCAAGAACAACAATCTTTGGGTCAGTTGCAATGGCATACTTAACCAACAGATTATGTATTCCCTCCGAGGTTTGCTGATTAGTAAAGATATTATTAACTAAAACAAGTTTCACTTCACTGAACAATGAAACGCTTTTCAGAGCTTCGGTAACTTGAGCTAAAGCCGAGACGATTGTACCCCGCCTGACCGAGTCATTCGGGCAGGCATCAATCTTGAACAAATTAAAACCGCTACCATGTTTGGCTTGATATTTCTCAATAATCTCATCCCGACTTTTCAAAAGCCGATATGAATCTTCGCCATATAAGAAAATGATCATGATGTTTGAATCTCGATCCACAATTGACCGGGCACAAATTGAATCTCTTTATTATTCTGATCATAGAAATACAGTTTACTATCGAGCCGCGACGGGTCTTTTTTCCAAGTGCCGGAAATTCGAATACCGTTTTGATAGATATCAGCTATTCCTTGACCCGTCGTTTTAACTGTAATGTATTGATCGCCTTCAACCAGAACGCGCGACGTCGTATGCATCACAGCAATCACACTCGCCGTGACTTGCGTACCAGTGTTTTTATCAATCTCTGGCGATCCGCCCCGATTTCGAGTATATATATTCTGATCCACTTTATATGTCCAAACCACATTATTGAGTGACGGATAATTCACAACCATCGAAGTGGCAATATTGGATATATTTTTCGCCGGCATGGTATCCGAATGCGGATAGCCCACAAAATCTTTGGTCAGACTGTAGCCAAATGTTTTTGCTTGCTGAAACAAAAGATTAAGTGTCGAAAATCCGTTATGGGGCGATTTAATACCCGGCTTACGATAAAACACTGTACCATCGAATTGTAGAGCATCAACATTATCCATAATACCCTGATTTAAATTCTCCAATGCGCCATGCTCTCCACCCCAGTGAGCATAAATTGATTCAAAACCGGCGGCAAGAGGGATAAAATCCTCCCGGGCGGAACGAATAGAACCGATTTCTTTCGGTGTTTGACATTGAAAGATTGTCATAAAACGAGTCACGCCATCAGGAGTAACGGGCATTTCAATCACCACATCGGCTTGACCGACACCTGACAAGGGTCGAGCCTCGGAATCAGAACCAAGCATCACCGCGACCGGTCGGCGTTGAGAAGTATCACAGTGGAGACCCGCAATCGAACTTGGTGTTTTTGTAATTTCCGCCTGATTTCCACCAATCGTAAAACTATGACCGGAATTAAATAGCCAAATCAATAAAATAAGTCCTACAATTACACCACCTGCTATAAATTTCTTATTTTTGCTCATATTTTCATATTGTATCATACCAGTATATTGATTTTTTAAATTCGTAATCCGCAATTCGTAATTACTTAATTATCTGATGTTTGGAACAGAAATGACCCGACCGACCCCCAAGTTTCAAGCGTTTAATCACGCCCCCATCATGCCGTAAACACTTTTCCCCCGTTCGTTGATACGCTTTATGAAAATTTTGGAAACTACCCTTCTCCCCAGATGGTGTACGATAATCATCCATACTCGAACCTTTATGACTGATCGCGAGTTTGAGAATCGCCTGCATTTCTTTGTATATCTTTTTAATATCGCTCATTTCCAAATGTTCCACCCGTGACGTCGGGTGCAAATTTACTCGCCAAAGAATTTCGTCGGCATAAATATTACCGATACCGACAATAAAATGCGGATCCATTATGACTTGTTTGATTCGCCCTTTTTTATGAGCAAACAATTCTTTGAATTCTGGAAATGAGACTTCAAGCGGTTCGGGACCCAGTTTTTTAATTTCTTTGATATTGTCGAGGGTTTTATCATCCACCAGCATGACTTTTCCAAAACGCCGCAAATCCGAAAGTGCTAACTGGTAGCCGTTATTTAAGTTAAATACCACTCGGATATGCTGATTTTTCGGATCGTTACTAAGGGGTCCGTCCATAGCACTCTTCCATCCCGTTAGAAGTCTCGCTCGCGACCCAGTCGCGAGTCCGGAGGACCTTGGCGAGGCTACTTCTAACGGGATCCATTTTCCGTAAAGAAGGTGTCCCGATATTTTTTGATGGATAAAGATACTCTTGGGTCCTTCAATATCAATCACAATAAATTTCGCTCGCCGCCAGACTTTGATGATTTTCTTGTTTTTGATTTCTTTTTTGAAATGAGTCAATCCCCCCGCCTGCCGCACCGTCTTCTCCCAATCACTCCACACATCCCCAAACCGAAGCCCCACCAGTTTCTTCCTCAACCCCCGCACTGTTGTTTCTACTTCGGGCAATTCGGGCATAATTATTTTTTATTTTTAACCACAAAGAAACATAACCATAATTTATTCTCTGGAAGTTCCAGTTTTTCAGTTATTTTTACAACTTTAAATCCTGAATCAGTTAGTATTTTCCTAAATTCTGATTTCCCATAATAGGAAAAAAATCTCTGTATATTATTATATCTTTTATCCAATATCATCTCTTCTCCAATATTTTTTTTCTTTCTAGGTTTCAAAGATATAAAACCAGTACCACCTTCCTTTATTACTTTAAATAAGGATTTTAAGATAGGTTTAATCTTATTTTTGGGAACATGCAATAAAGAAGCCGCAGCCCAAAATCCATCGAATCCTTTTAGATTTGGTTCTAGGTGATAGAAATCGGATTTTAAAAATTTTGCTTTCGGAACTTTCTGCTTTGCGATTTTTAACATGCCCGCTGAAGCATCAACACCTAGATAATCAAAATTATGGTCAGTAAACAAGATCGCATCTCTTCCAGTACCACACCCTATATCTATTACTTTTCTGTCTAACAAGAGGGATCTGAAAAACTTGAACTCATCGAGCCAAAATTCTGGTTCATAGTTGATTTGATTATAATCTTTTGCAATTTTGTTATAAGATTGAATCGTCTGCTTGTTTACATCGTTTTTCCTCATAATTATTTACGTTTATATATCTTATCTCTCATATCAATACTGAGTATTGTATCAAGAGATTTAAGGTTACCTTTCTTTTTTGAAAGAACAGATTTTTTAATTCTTTTAATTGTTTCTGGACGTAATTTAAAACCAAAATCTGGATTAGTCATATTTGTTTAATTATTTCTGGAATTTTATCTCTTGGAATTTTTCTTACTTTTATTTTTTGAATTCCAGTTATATACGCTTTCATTAATCTGTGGAGTCCATCGAGTATAAGCCAGTGACCTTTATTTTCCATAATATCAATCGGGTATTTAAGGTTCGCTTTCATAGTTCTATCATATTCCTCTTTGTATTTATCCGGATTCTCAATAATTTCTCTTGACTTAAGATTATAAACACCACCAGCGTGCCAATGAAATGGGATATCAAAATGCCAAGTTAATTCTTCTATATTAATTTCTGTTATTGGTATATCCAATTTCCAAACTTTCTCTTCATACCAATCAAAATCAAAGCCTATATCTTTTATAATTTGAGGTAATTCTTCTTTATCCATATTAATTACTTTTGTATTTCCTCCATGGTTGCCCAGTTATCTCCAAACTTAGCGTCGACGACAATCGGGACATGAAAGGTGTGAGTTTTTTCCATGATTTCTCTTAATTCTCCGGCGACTTTAGTAACAATATCGCTCTTAACTTCAAATAGCAGTTCATCGTGGACCTGCAACAACATACGGACATGGTTGGGATATTTTTTATCAATATGTTCTTGAATATTGACCATCGCGAGTTTCATTAAATCCGCTTCTGTACCTTGAATCGGGAAATTAATCGCCATGCGCTCGGCACCGGCTCGAACCATCGGAATCGTCGAAAGAATCTCAGGAATTGACCGCCGACGCCCGAATAATGTTTCGACATAACCATTTTTACGGGTCTGTTCCTTGAGTCCTTCCATATAGACCATTAACCCCGCAAATTCTTTGTGATAATTATCAATAAATGTCTTGGCTTCGGCGCGATTTACGCCCACCGCCCGTTGAAAGCCCAAAACACCCATGCCATAGAGCACACCGAAATTAAGAACCTTGGCTTGGCGACGCATATTCGCCGTCACCGCCGAAGGTTCGACACCAAATATATCCGCCGCAGTGCGGGTATGAATATCCTCCCCTTTTTTAAACGCGCCCGACAGCGCCAGATCGCCCGACAAATGCGCGGCAATGCGCAATTCCAGTTGAGAATAGTCGCACGACAGTAAGACAAAACCATTTTCGGCCACAAAGGCTTTGCGGAATTCTTGGCCGATCTCGGAACGAATCGGAATATTTTGAAGATTTGGATCCTGACTCGACAACCGCCCCGTCGCCGCGCCAATTTGATTGTAGGTCGTATGGACTCGGCCGCCGGAATCAATGAGTGCCGGGAAGGGTTCAATGTAGGTGGTCTTTAATTTCTGTAATTCTCGATATTTCAGTATTAAATCAATAATCGGATGCTCGTGGGCAAGTTTTTCCAATTCACTGTGGGCGGTTGAGAGTGCGCCTTTGCCTGTCCTGCGAACTTTACTCTTTAAATCAAGTTTTTCAAACAGCACAACTGAAAGTTGCTTAGGTGAATTGATGTTAAACTCCCCGCCCGCCATATCAGCAATCTGTTTCTCTAACGTTGCCAGTTCTTTCGTAATCGTAACTCCTAATGTCGTCAAACATTTTGCGTCAACTTTAATCCCCGCCCGTTCCATACGCGCCAAAACAGGACTTAACGGAAGTTCAATATCATCGAGCACTTTCTTCAAGGTCGAACCTTGAAGTTTTGGTTCGTAGCGTTCTTTCAAGAGCGCGATATACGCCGGACGCTTGAGCGGATTAGGGTCCATATCCCCGCCCGAATGACCGGAGTCACCCGGTCGGGCGGGCTTTTCAAATTCCAGGTAATACAATCGTTCTAAGAGAAAATCTTTGACGTCGGCATTGAGCAAATAAGCGGCGAGTTTGGTATCAAACGTAAATCCCACGGGTTTCATACCTCTGTCCAAAGTCCAGCGGCAGACGGCTTTGACATCATGACCAATCTTACTGATCGCCGGATCGCTCATGATTTTATTGAACCGCGCCGACAGACTCCCGTTTTTTAATAATGTTTCCGGAAAACCCACGCACTGTGTTGCGTGCCCACCTTTGGCGGGGTACGTTATTAACCCCAACATCACCATTCCCTGTTGAATATCCACGACCGTTTCTTTCTTCGATTCGATTGAATCAAAAACTTTTTCAACGTCGGCGACTGACCCTAACAATGTTGCAGTAATCCCGTTAGAAGTAGCCTCGCCGAGGTCCTCCGGACTCGCGCCTTCGGCGCGAGCGAGACTTCTAACGGGATCAATTTCATTCAACCGTTTCACGATGTTATACAAGGCTAAATCTTTGAGGAGTTTTTCCAGTTCGGGTTTATTCAAATGTTCGCGCCATTCGGTTTTTGACAAATCAAAATCAATATCAACATCCCGAATAATAGTCGCTAAATGTTTCGAAAAAAACGCCTGATCCTTGTGTTCAAGCAGTTTTTCAATCAGTTTTTCCGTAAGCGGCGGCTTGATTTTATCTTTGTCTTTTTTGTCTCCCTTCGAGAGATCTCCCGTAGGGAGAGAAATTTTCTTATACAAATTTTCTATGCTCCCGAACTTTTGTATAAGGAGTGATGCCGTTTTGTCCCCAATCCCCGGCACGCCGGGAATATTATCGGACGGGTCGCCTTTCAAGCCTTTAAAATCAATGATCTGGGATGGTTCCAAACCATAGCGCGCCATGACTTCTTTCCGATTATACGTAAACGTATCCGTCACACCCTTACGCAGTGTAAACACCACGACTTTGTCATCTTCGACTAACTGCAGTGTATCCAAATCCCCTGTCATGATAATCGTCTGTAAATCTTTGGTCTTCTTTGCCTGTTCGGCGAGCGCGCCGATTAAATCATCCGCTTCAAAGCCCGCTTTTTCAAATATCGGAATCCCAAATTTTAATAAAATTTCTTTGATATACGGAATTTGAATATACAATTCATCCGGTGCTTTCACTCGATGACTCTTATATTCCGCAAACTCTTCATGCCGAAATGTCGCGCCCGGCAAATCAAACGTCGCGGCAATATAATCCGGTTTTATTTCTTTAATCATTTTCACCAACACGGACATAAAACCAAAAATAGCGTTCGTCGGAACGCCCGTTGAGGTATTGAGTGTCGGTGGCAACGCATGAAACGCCCGATGCACCAGCGCGTTTGAATCAATGAGAACTAGCTTTCGCATAGGAAATAGGTTATAGGAATTAGGAATTAGTTTTCAATTTTTGTAGCAGAGCATTTAACATTTTCATAACTTCTTCTAATAAACCATCGGCTTTTTTATAATCAAAATTTAATGTTTTAGGTAACTTCTTGGCTATTATTAATTGCGTCTCTAGTTCTGCTCCTGAACCAAACGCAGTTGATAAAAACTGCTTGAACTCTTTACGATATCCGCGAGTCCGACCTTCAGCAATATTAGATGCAACAGAAACTGCAGCTCTTCTCATTTGTGATGATAGACCAAATAATTCCTCTTTGGGAAATTTATCTGTAATTTTATAAATTTCCAACACTAATTCTATAGACTTTTGCCAAACAATTAAATTTTTATATGAAATTATTTCCATTTTTTCTAATTCCTAATTCCTAGCTCCTATAACCTATTGTAATGTTTCGTTCCTGTTCCGTTACATGATCTATATGGACTACCCAATGCTGTTTCGGGAGAATCTCCGTCACCCGTTCCGCCCATTCAATCAATACAATATTTCCAGAATTATTTAAAATATTCTGTATGCCCAATACTTTTAAATCTTTATAGTCCCTCAATCTATAGCAATCAAGATGATATAATTTACGAAATTCATGAATTGCGGATTGCGGATTGCGGATTGTTTTTTCAATTCGTAATGCGCCTGCCTGCCGGTCAGGCAGGTAATTCGTAATTGGCTA
>OBEQ012543767.1_pt1 | contig 14974 bp, 9 predicted proteins | sample 1670901 | NCBI WGS metagenome assembly OBEQ01 (sample SAMEA104232315, study PRJEB22302) | groundwater metagenome | biome: forest; feature: aquifer; material: groundwater | place: USA | collected 2011-08-07 | depth 5.4 m | reverse complement strand
TACATCTTCAGCGCCATCAAGAAATTCGGCCGCTTCCCGGAGTTCTGTCTGCCGGACCGCTCCGAGGTCACCATTACCAGCCACTTCCTCCGCTCCTACTCCCTGCTGCTCATCAAGACCTGCCACAAGCGCGGGGCGCACGCCATGGGCGGCATGGCCGCGCAGATCCCCATCAAGAACGATCCCGCCGCCAACGATCAGGCTTTCGCCAAGGTGCGCGCGGACAAGGAACGCGAGGCCGGTGACGGCCATGACGGCACCTGGGTGGCGCATCCGGATCTGGTGGCCGTGGCCAAGGAAATCTTCGATCGCAAGATGCCGACGCCGAACCAGATCCACGTCAAGCGTGAGGACGTGAAGGTCTCGGCCGCCGATCTCATCGAAATGCCCAAGGGCGCGCCCACGGAAATGGGCGTGCGCGCCAACATCAACATCGCCATCCAGTACCTGGAATCCTGGCTGCGGGGCGTGGGATGCGTGCCCATCTTCAACCTGATGGAGGACGCCGCCACCGCGGAGATCTCGCGGGCCCAGATCTGGCAATGGTTGCGCCACGGCGTGGCGCTGGCGGACGGGCGGAAATTCACCCAGGAGCTCTACGCTTCCCTGGTCCCGGAAGAACTGGAGAAGATCAAGGCGCTGGTGGGGGAGAAGAAATTCTCCGCGGGCAAATACCTCATTGCCCGCAAACTCTTCGACGATCTGGTGACCCAGAACGAGTTCTCCGAGTTCCTCACCTTGAAGGCCTATGAAAACCTGGAGACGCCATGAGCGACGCGAACGCCGATAGACTGGAAAAGAGCTGGAAGGAGAATCCCCGCTGGAAAGGCGTGAAGCGGCCCTACACCGCCGCTGAAGTCCTGCGCCTGCGGACCTCGGTAAAGATCGAGCACACCCTGGCGACGCGCGGCTCGGAGCGCCTGTGGAACATGCTGCACACGGAACCGTATGTCCCGGCCTTGGGCGCGCTCACCGGCAACCAGGCCGTGGAGCAGATCCAGGCGGGCCTCAAGGCCATCTACCTGAGCGGCTGGCAGGTGGCCGCGGACGCCAATCTGGCCGGGCAGATGTATCCGGATCAAAGCCTTTATCCCGCGGACAGCGTGCCCGCGGTGGTACGGCGCATCAACAACGCCCTGACGCGCGCGGACCAGGTTTCGCGCATGGCCGGTCGCCATGACATCGATTGGTACGCGCCCATCGTGGCGGACGCGGAGGCCGGGTTCGGCGGCGTGCTGAACGCCTTCGAACTGATGAAGGGACTTATCGAAGCGGGCGCTGCGGCCGCGCATTTCGAGGATCAACTCGCGTCCGAAAAGAAATGCGGCCACATGGGCGGCAAGGTGCTGGTGCCCATCCAGGAATTCATCCGCAAGCTGATCGCGGCGCGCCTGGCCGCGGACGTGTTGGAGGTGCCCACGGTATTGGTGGCGCGCACGGATTCGGACGGGGCGCAACTCCTGACCAGCGACATCGACGATCGGGACAAGCCCTTCCTAACCGGGGAGCGCACCAGCGAGGGATTCTTCCGCATCCGCGGTGGCCTCGACTACGCCATCGCCCGCGCTTCGGCCTATGCCCCGTATGCGGATCTGGTCTGGTGCGAGACTTCCAAGCCGGACATGGAGCAGGCCAAGCGCTTCGCGGAAGGCGTGCTCAAGGCCCATCCCGGCAAGGACCTGATGTACAATTGCTCCCCGTCCTTCAACTGGAAGAAGAACCTGAGCGAAGGCGACATCGCCCGCTTCCAGACGGAGTTGGGCAAGATGGGCTATAAGTTCCAGTTCGTCACCCTGGCGGGCTTCCACTCCTTGAACGCGGGGATGTTCGAATTGGCCAAAGCTTACAAGACGGAAGGCATGACCGCCTATTCGCGCCTGCAGCAGCACGAGTTTCTGTTGGAGAAGGACGGCTACCAGGGGGCCAAGCACCAGGCCTTTGTGGGCGGAGCCTATTTCGACAAAGTGCAGAACACGGTTTCGGGCGGGGAGGCTTCGACGCAGGCTTTGAAGGGTTCGACGGAAGAGGATCAGTTCAAGCACTGATTCCGGGTTCCCGGAAGCCGCCCGGAAATCGCCGGGGTACTCAATGCTTCCCGGTCGCGGCGCCGTTCAGAAATCCGTGCGCATGCCGCTCCGCCGTATCCAAAAGCAGATCCATCAGGGGATGACCCGGCTTTTGGAATCCCTCCAGTTTCTTGTCGATAAGGAGCATGGACAAGCCGTGCAGCATGGCCCAGTAGGATAGGGCCGAACGTTCCGGATCCTGTTTGCGGAAATGTCCGTCCGCGATCCCTTTGATGAAAATCCCCGCCAGGTCCCGGAAGACCTTTTCACAGATGGGCATCACATCCTTTTGGACAGGATCATGCGTGTCGTAGGGGCCGAACATGACCTTGAAAAACGGAGGATTCTCTTCCGCCATCCCCAGGTAGGCCTGCGCGATGTCCCGCAGTTGTTTGACGGGATGCCGGGGGTGGTTCGCCATCGCCTCCATCATCGCTTCTTCCAGGCGACGGAACCCGCCTTCCGCCAACGCGGCCAGCAGCGCCTCCTTGTTCTCGAAGTGCCGGTAGGGCGCGCCCGAGCTCACTCCCGCCCGCAAAGCCACCTCCCGGAGCGACAGATTCTCCTGGCCGGATTCGGCCAACAACTTCAGCGCCGCCCGCAATAGCGCATTCCGCAAATCCCCATGGTGGTAGGGCTTGGTCTTGGATTTCGGCGCCGCGGCCACTTTAGGCATGGAATGCCCCGAACATGTAGACGATGTTTACATTTAATGTTATCATTGATTACATATCCTTCCTATCCAGCGTACCACACTCATGGGATGTAAAAATAGTCCCACAAGGAGGAAAAAATGAAGGAGCGCACCGCATTCATCACCGGAGGAACGGGGTTCCTGGGAGCCCACCTTGTCGAATCCCTCCGCAAACGCCAATGGCGGGTCGTCGCCCTCCATCGTCCCGGTTCGGATACGTCCCGGCTCAAGGCCCTGGGAGCCGAGTTGCGGCCGGGCGACCTCGACGACAAGGCCGCCCTCGCTCAAGCCATTCCGGCCGGAATCGATGCGGTCTTTCACGCCGCCGCCAAGGTTTCCTTCTGGTCCGGCGATCGGAAGCGCATGCATCAGGCCAACGTACTCGGCACCCGCAACCTGGTCGAAGCCTCCATGGCCCGCGGGGTCGGCAAGTTCATCCATACGTCCAGCGTGGCCGTTTATGGCTACCAGCCGGGCCGTCGCGTCCGCGAGACGTTCCCCCATGACGGGCTCCGATCAAACATCCCCTACCTGAGCACCAAGGCCATGGCCGAAACCGAAGTCCAGCGCGGGATCGACCGGGGACTCGACGCCGTGATTCTGCAACCGGCCAACATCCTGGGCCGCTATGATAGCCGCAATTGGGGCCGTCTGTTCCGGATGATCCGCGACGGCAAAATCGGCGGAGCGCCGCAAGGCACCGGGTCTTTCGTCCACGCCCAGGCCGTCGCGGAAGCCCACATCGCGGCTGTCGATCAAGGCCGCAAGGGCGCCCGATACATTCTGGCCACTACCGACGCGCATTTCCTGGATCTCTTCCGCTATGCGGAAACCTTGCTGGGCCGCGCACCCCGCCTCAAGCCGGTTCCCGCCGTCGTCATCTCGGCATTGGGATGGATTTCCCAGGGGATTTCCCTTATCACCCGCAGAGCGCCCGACCTGACCCCGGATGTCGCGCGCATCATGAACAGCGAATGCCTCTATTCCGGCGGGCTGGCGCAGTCGGAGCTGGGACTGAAGCCCATGGCCATGGAGGATATGTTGCGCGACTGCCATGAGTGGCTGAAACGCGACGGACTGATTTAAGTGGATGGAAAGACGGTTCGAAAAGCCCAGCGAATTGTTTTACTGATTGCTTGGAGCGATTAATTCAGGACGACCAGACCGGACTTGGGGCCCGATGCCGTGCGCAGACGGATCAGGTAAAGCCCGGGGTGGACCCGGAAGAGGGGGGCCGCCGCCGAAGGTCCTCCCTGGGCCATCCGGGAACCATCCAAGCCCAGCAATTCCCAGCCTTGGACGTCCCCGGCTGCGGATGTCCAGGTATAGGCGCCGTCCTGTTTGCGGAAACCATCCCGCAGGTTCCGGGTATCGGCCCCGGCCGTTCTGGGGGTTAAGCCGGTAGGGGTGGCGTTGGCCTTGAGTTCCGCGTGGAGCAACTGGTGGATTTGCCCGCTCGTCATGGAAACATACATGTTACCCAGGGCGTCCCTGGCGAAGGCCAGGGGCTGGGAGTTCAAGGTCCCGATTTGCGCGAACCCGGTCAAGGTCCGGTTGTTCTGGGTCAGCGCGAAAAGGTTCTTGAGGATGTGATCCGCGAAAATGTAGGTGCCGTAGAACGCGGAGGATTTGTCTCCTCGGAAAACCATCCCGCCGATGATGCAATTCGCCAGGCTGCGGTCCAGCTCCTTGACCGGCAAGGTGAATGTGGTGGTATTGCAATTGTTGCAGTGGGCGCCTTCCATTATGTTCCAGCCCATGTTGTCCCCTTTGCGCACCACGTTGACTTCCTCCCAGGTGCTTTGTCCCACCTCGCCCTGATACAGTTCATTGCCCTCCATGTCCCAGCTCATGCGCCAGGGGTTGCGGAATCCGTAAGCCCAGACTTCCGGTTTGATCCCATCCAGGCCCACAAAGGGATTGTCGGCGGGAACGGTATAGGGAACGGCGGGGTTGGAAGGATCAATTTTCAGGCGCAGGATATCGCCGAGCAACTCGGCCCTGCCCTGTCCGTTGGACTCGTCCCCGCCCGTGCCCACGGATAAATACGCCATCCCGTCCGGGCCGAAGGTGAAGTTGCCGCCGTTGTGGATGGATTTGCCTTCCGGTTGGGGGATTTCCAGGATGGTCCGCGGAGGTTTCCCCGAATCCTTGAGGAAGCTGGCGTCCATCTCGTATTCCTCGACGATCAGCCGGCGCGCCCCGTCCTGGGCGCTATGGTGGACGTAATATTTCCGGTTGTGGAGAAAGTCGGGGTGGAAGGCCAGGCTCAATAAACCTTGCTCCACTTCGGTTCTCACTTTTATGTTCAGCAACAGTTGTTTGGTATAGCCGCCGCCGGCCGGGAACAGGGCGAAAATGTTGCCGGAATTCTTTTCCGCCACCAGGAAGCTCTTGAGCTGACCGGGGATTTCACCGAACCAGACGGGCATGCTGAACCCGTTTTTGCCGTTCGTCTCAAATACCGCCGCGGTGGTGACGCCGGTGGGGATGGCGGCGCCGGCCGAAGCGGAAAAACCGGATAGCATAACAAGAGCGCAAGCGGGTAAGCGGAAGCTTTTCATGGTTGGACTCCGGGGGAATGGATTGAACCGTGACGAGATCATAGCCGCGCCGGAATCGCAGCGGAGTGCTTTAAAAAATGAAGCAAAGTATGGGTTCTCCCGGTGGAGAACGGGAAAAAGAAACGCCTAGTTTTCCACACAGGTTACTTGCATGTTTCCCATAGCTTAACGTCGTGAACGATGCCACGATGGTATCCGGACAAAGACGGGGGAATCATGAAACGCGAACTCATTCCTGCTTTCGCCCTCTCGGCGGCCCTCGCGCTCTCCGCCCTCCCGGCCAACTTCAAACGTACCGCCTGAATGACTTCGATCGTGAAAGAGGGGAAAACATGTCGATCCAGGAAAAAACCATCGCGTCCCGTATCCGGTTGGGGTGCCATGTGGTTAAGATGATAGGGGTGATGGGAGCGCTGGGAGCGCTCCAGCAGGCTTCGGCGCAGGGGGTGACGGCATATCCTTCCGCCAACTATTCGGTGCCCAGCACGGAAATCCTGTCCGTGACCGTGGGTGGGCTAAGCGTCTACGTCGAAAAATTCCAGAACTACCAATACGCCCACTTCGCCTTCTCAGGGCCGGTGGAATGCGCGATCTCCGTCAAGGACAAGATTGACAGCTTCACCATCCATCCCCACATCCGCAACATCCAAGGGCGGGCCGAGGGCAACGTCCTCCGCTTCACGCTCAGCCCCGATCCCGTCAAGCCGGGATACCTGGTGGTGAACATCAACAAGCTGGGAAAACTTGTACTGCTGGGGGACAAGCCGGAAGCGGACGCTCCCAGTCCCACCGGAGCCAAGGTCCATGTCATCACCGCGGCTCCTTACAATGCGGACAGCACGGGAAAAACCGATGTCACGGCGACCATCCAGAAAGCCCTGAATGATTTAGGCGCGGCGGGCGGAGGCATCCTGTATTTTCCTCCCGGCGTGTTCCAGGTGATCAACACCCTGCAAGCCAAAACCGGCGTGTCCATGTACCTGGCCCCGGGCGCGCGCATCCGCTCCAGCACCAATAAGGCCGATTTCGCGGGCGGCGGTTTCCTCAACCCGATGATCGAAACCAACGGCGTCTCCGATTTCCGGATCTATGGCAGGGGAACCTGGGACGCCAGCGGCATGGCCTTGATGAATTGGACCGACACCTCCAATCGCCGCCGGCTTTTTTCCGGAGGGGGCCTAAACAAAAACATCACCCTGGACGGCGTCATCCTCCGCGACGCCACCACCTGGACCATCGTCATGCACAACGCCGATTCCTGCCTGGTCCGCAACGTGAAGATCCTGAACCATTGGGATCAGAGCGAGATCAAGATCCAGAACGACGGCATCGACCTGTGCGGCAGCCGCCACGGGACCGCAGACGCCAACTTCGTCATCACCGGGGACGATGCCATGTGCGCCAAGGGGGACGGCAATGAAACGGCCTACCTGACCTTCAAGAACAACATCGTGCTGAGCTTCGCGGCGGGCAACAAGGTGGGCATGCAGTCGACCGCTCCCGTCCATGATATCCTGTTCTCCCATAACGACGTGGTGTCCTGCCGCCGGGGCATCGTGGTGGAATCCCTGGACGGCGCCCTGCCGATGACCAAAATCAAATTCGAGAACATCTCCATCGACGACTATCAAAGCCTGCCCGGTTGGGCGCAGCGCGCGGTGGAGTTCCTGGCGGAGAACGCGAAGATCGCCGACGTGGAAATCAGCAATACCGTGTCCTATGTCGCCAGGGACAGCCATCTGGACGGGATGGGGAGCGGGATCCAGAACGTAACCTTCAAGGGACTGTGGCTCGCTGACATCCCCGTGCTGAGCGCGGCCCAAGGGCGGTTCACGCTGAACAACGCCACCAATGTCACCTTCGAAGCCGGGGCTCCGCCTGCGACCGAGCTTTCGGTCCACACCAAGCGGTTCGCGCCCTCGGGGACGGTCCGTGTATCAGGCGGCCTGATCCTGCTCCCTAGCGGGGCGAATGGGATCCTCTCCACCGCGTACCATGCCGATGGCAAGCGGCTCCCCTCCGTGGCCTTGCCTTGAACGTGGGCAGGATATCCGCATTCTCCGTGGCGCTTGCATGCTTGTTGCAGAACGGCAACGCGATCCCCATCGGCATCCACGGGCGCGTAGTCTCGACCGGCAACGGTCCGGGCGCGGGTCCGGCTCCCCTGGCGGAGGTCGAGGTGGAATTGCTTCACGCGAAACTGAAAGCCTTTTCGGACGACAAAGGTGAATTCGTTTTCACGGGAGACACCGATCCGATCTCGATCCGTTTCCTCCCCGGGGGCTTCCCTTCCGTCCGCCTTTCCGGGGCTGCATCTGCGGTCGATGGGTTCAGGTCGGATGGGCGGCGGGTCCATGCCTTCATTTCCGCCGCGCCTTTATTCCGCACGCCGGAGGACCGTATGCCGGGGGTCCGGAAGCACGAAGCGGCGAGTGCTTCAACCCCCGGCGGCCTAAACGGAAATGGGGGCCTCGGAAAAGCCGGCGCAATCCCCGTCGTCGATTCCTTGCGCTTCCATAATGCCGGCTACCGCGATACCGCCATCGCATTGGAAGGATATACGCGCGATCTGGGCGATGTCCTCATGTCGGGCCAGGCGCGGGGAGCCGCGATGCCTTACCTCTCATATCAGGCCGAGGACGGAACCCTCGGCAAAGGCGCGGTCTTGAAAGGACCCTCCATGGACGACACCCGCGTCGAAGCCGAAGCGTCGGGAAGGGAATACGTGGAGCTAGCGCAAACCGGCGCCTACGTCGAATGGAAAGCAAGGAAGGCGGCCCAAGGGATGGTCCTACGTTTCACCATGCCCGATTCCCCCGACGGCGTCGGGATGGACGCGACCTTGGGATTGTACTTGAACGGCACCCGCATTGCGGGCCTTCCGCTTTCCTCCCGCTTCGCATGGCAGTATTTCGACGCCGGCAATAATCCCACCAATGCTCCCGGATCCGGCCGTCCGTTGATGCGCTTCGATGAGATCCGCTTCGCGTTCCCGAAGCCCTTGGCCGAAGGCGACGTCGTACGCCTGCAAAAGGATGCCGGGGACGCCGCGGCCTCGTATGGAATCGACTTTATCGAAATGGAACCCATCCCCGATCCGATAGCCGCTCCGACGGGTAGCATTGATGTTACTTCCTCGCCCTATCTGGCCAAGCCCGGCGACGACGGCGACGATTTCGCCGCCTTCCAAAAATGCATCGCCGATGCCAAGGCGGCCGGCAAAACCGCCTACATCCCTCCCGGACGATTCCGCTTAAGCCAACGTCTGGCCGTTTCCGGCGTGCAGATCCAAGGCGCGGGGATTTGGCGGACGGAACTGCAATTCAACGATGCCAACTCCTGCGGATTCACGGGCGGAGGCGGCGTCGTGGTCCTGAAAGACATGTATCTCGCTTCGGTCGTTAAGGGGCGCGCCGGGGATCGCAGCCTGCAAGGCTGGTTCGGACCGGGATCGAAGGTGATGAACCTTTGGAGCGAGCATTTCCGGAGCGGCGCCTGGATCGCCGATTACGGCGGCAAGGTAACGGACGGGTTACTGATTTCGGGCTGTCGGTTCCGCGATACCTATGCGGACGGCTGCAACCTGGCGCAGGGAACGCGCAATACCATCGTCGAGAACACCCATTTCCGCAACAATGGCGACGACGCCATGGCGATCTGGCCGTCCGGTGAGGGCCAAGTGCCGGAAGAAACCGGCAATGTATTCCGCTTCAATACGGCCGAGAATACCTACCGGGCCTCCGGCCTGGGGATTTTCGGGGGCAAGGGGCATGAAGCCCATGATTGCATCATCCGCGACGTGGTGCGGGGGCCGGGGATCCGTTTCAATACGGTGTTCCCGGGATACCCGTTCAGCGCCGCTTCGGACATGCTCGTCACCGGCATGACATTGGAACGCATCGGAAGTACGGACAGTTGGGGAGATGAGATCGGGGCCATAACCTTGGAGACGAGCAAATCGCCGGTGCACAACCTCCGCTTTCAGGATATCGACATAATCGGCCCCAAATTCCACGGCGTCTGCTACAAATCCGGCAACGGCAACGCCATCACCGATATCCATTTCGATAGGGTGAGGATCACCGGCGCAGGCAAGTACGGATTGTTCGTCAAAGACGGGGCGACGGGGTGGAGCGAAAACGCCAACGTCTCCATCCAAGCCTCGGGTTTGGGAACCGTCTACGACAATTCGCCCCTGGAATTACGGAAGACCCAAGGCAACGTGGGCTGGTAAAACCCCGGGTTGGTAGGGCCCCGGGAAGTTGGGAATGCGTGGGCAGCGAGGTGGGTTCTTAAGAGTGCCGGGCTCCCGGCTAATCCCATCCCTGCCCCATTTTTCAAAACCGATCCGGCCAATACAGCGTCGCATTCCCGAGCGGGAACCAAGCGTCCAGCAAATCCAACTGCGAAGACGTCGCCTGTAACTCCCCCGCCGCCAACAGATCCCGCGCCGTGCGGTACCCCATCGCCATCTGGAACAATGTTCCTTGCCCGAAGCGCGCGGAACCTTCCGCGCCCTGGGACAATGCGTCCCCCAAAGCCCCGCGGCCGTTGCGGAAGGTCAGGATGCAGGCGCCGGATTCGCAAGAGAGCGCGACTTCCCCTTCCGGCAGGGGATGGTCGGATCCGCGGCCCAGGCTTTCGGCCAACCGTTCCATGAAGGACGGGAAGCGGATGATCCGTCCCATGAATTCGCCGTTTCGGGGATAGCGGATATCGGCTTCGCAGCCGAACTTGCGGGCGTAGATGGCGAGAGGATGATCGGGAGGCATCGCCAGATGGATTTCCTCCTTGCGGAGATCCACGGCGCGCTGGGCCAGGAAGCGCAGGATGGAGCCGAGCACTTCGCCGCCCATGCCGCCGGCCTCGGCGGCCCGGCAACGGGAGGGGTCATCGTCGTAGAGGACGTAGCCCGTGACGCGATCACGAGCGTCCACGGTAACACGCACGGCGGGCTTTGTGAACCAGCCCACGCTGCGGGGGAAGCCTTTCCAGGTTTCCGCATCGCGCACGGCGGTGCCGGTACGCCAGGCGTTCTCGCCGTTGTACAGGCGCGCGATGGCGGGGTTGTCGCTTTCCTGGAAGGAGCGCAAGGCCAAGGGCCCCGGCGCGCGTTCCGCGTTGATGGTGGCGATGCGGATCCCGTATTCCGGCATGCAGGGCGCAAAGCCGAAGCGGTGATAGAAGTCCGGGATGCCGTGCAGCAAAGAGGCTTCGTAGCCTTCCTTTTCCATCAGCTCCAGGGCCGCTTCCATTACCTGCGCGGCCAGGCCTTTGCCTCTATAGGCATCGTCGGTGCCGACGGTGGAAATGCCGCCCATTTTCACCTGGGTCCCGCCGATGCGCATGGTGCGGTCGACTATCCACAGGCGCGAAACGGACTTACCGTCCTCGATCAGTTCGATCTTCCAGCCGGGCGAAACGAGATCAGGGGGGCAGTCCGCGACGCGGGTGATTCTCAGGTCCATCTTTTGAAAGATAGGAGTGCGGTCGGGTTTACGGGGCCGGAACCGAAAGGATTTCGCGTACTTTCCGGGCCAGATCCACTTGAGAAAATGGCTTTTGCAAAAACCGGGAATCGGGATCCTTTGCCGCGTTCACGGAAAGGATATCCTTGGTGTATCCCGACATGAACAGCATTTTCATGAAGGGATGGTGCGCCTTGAGGGCTTGGCTAAGCTGGCCGCCGTTCATGTTGGGCATGACCAGATCGGTCAGCAGCAAATCGACCTTCGCCAGTTTCGTTCCAAGGGCCAGGGCATGGGCGCCGTCCTCGGCTTCGACTACGATGAAGCCCATCTTGCTCAAGGTCGCCACCAGGAATTTCCGGACGGAGGGCTCATCCTCGGCGAGCAGAACGGTTTCGGATTGCGGTGCCGGATCGGGGCCGGCATCCCCAAGCACGTCGGCAGTCGGGAGCGAACCTTCTATATCAATCGGGAAGAGGATCCTGAAGGTGGTGCCTTCCCCCGGTTTGCTGTCCACGGTGATGCTGCCCCCGCTTTGTTTGACGATTCCATAAACGCTGGAAAGGCCGAGTCCGGTGCCTTTTCCCACTTCCTTGGTGGTGAAGAAAGGTTCGAAAATGCGCGCTTGGATTTCCGGCGGCATTCCCACGCCCGTATCGCTTATCTCCAACAGTACATTCAACCCTTTCGCGGTGCCTTCAAGGGACTGGCCGCTTTCCTGATCGATCACGATTCCAGACGTCTTCAGGATGAGTGAGCCGCCGTTGGGCATGGCATCGCGGGCGTTCAGCGCCATGTTCATGATGATTTGCTGGATTTGGTTGGGATCCGCCTTGATGAGAGGTAGACCCGGCTCCAGGACTGTTTTGAAAACGATGTCCTCCCGGATGAGGCGGGGAAGCATGCGTTGCAATTCGGACAAGGTATCGTTCAGGTTGATTATCTTCGGCTGCAGGATTTGCTTTCGGCTATAGGCGAGCAATTGCTGCGTCAAAGTGGCGGCGCGCTCGCCGGATTTACGGATCTCGTCGAGGTATTCGGCGACCAAGGATCCCGGATCGACTTCGGATTGGGCCAGCTCCGTGAAGCCGTTGATCGAGGTCAGCAGGTTGTTGAAGTCGTGGGCGATGCCTCCGGCCAACCGTCCCACCGCCTCCATTTTCTGCGCCTGCCGGAGTTGCTCCTGGGTATCCTTGAGATCGGTGATGTCCCGGACAATCTTGGACGCTCCCACGACATTGCCTTCGGAGTCGATGAGGGGTGAAACGGTCAGGGAAATGTCGATGATGCTACCGTCCTTCCGGCGTCGCACGGTCTGGTAGTGGTTGATGGATTCACCCCGGCGGATGCGATCAAGTATCTTGGGCTCTTCATCGATATGGTTTTCCGGGATGAGCAAGGTAATGGGTTTCCCGATCATCTCTTCCGCGGTATAGCCGAAAATCCGCTCGGCGCTCTTATTCCAACTCGTGACGATGGAATTCAGGTTCTTGCTGATGATGGCGTCGTTAGAAGAGGTGACGATGGCCGCGAGTTTGCGCGCCGCCTCCTCCCGGATCTCCCTCTGGTCGAGGTCCATCTGCAGGGCCGCATACATGTTCGCATTGTCGATTGCCACGGCCGCTTGCGAGGCCAGATTGACAAGCATGCGTTCGGAGTATTCCGTGAAGACGCCGGCTTCGGGATGGCCGTAGAAAATCCCGCCCATGACGGTTCCGGACCGTGAAATCACCGGAACCGACAGGTAGCTCCGTATCGGTAATCGTCCTGGAAACATCCAGTGGTAAGTCACCTGCTTGTCCGACTCCGGCTTCTGCCGGATATCGGCGAACCTTCGCACGTCTTGGCCTTCGAAACCAGGCGTGAATAAATCGTTTTTCCTGGGCACGGCCAATTCGGAGAAGACCTCGCGCGGCACCCCGGACAGGGAGTACGACATGAAAGCGTCGTTCCGTTCTTTGCCGGTACTGTAGAAGAAGGCTCCGTATGCGGCCTTGGTGATTTCCCGGCCTCCATCGGTCACCGTTTGGATGATTTTTTCGAGATTATATTCCGTGGCCAGCGTCTTAGCCACACGGTTGAGGACCTCGAAGGCATCATCATATCCGCGCAGCTTCGCCTCCGCGATCTCGCGCAAGTCCATTTCCCGTTGCAGATCGAAAGTCAAATGCTCTTTTTCAGAGTCGGTCAGCTCGGAAAATTCCACAGTTCCGCCCAGGCGATGTCTTTTCCACGGTTGCTCTACCGTACACATGGGAATGACGCTTTTTCGAGTCGCAAATCCTAAGGAATTTTTGATGTTTGAGGGGGACGGCAGATGGGGGGCGGCCCGGTTTAAAACCGGGGAAATCACCGGTGGGATCGGTAACTCAAGAACTCAGCCGGCCACCGCGGTTCGGGCCGAGGATCCGCCTTTTCCGCGCGCGATCTTTTCCGCTTCCTTCGCCGCCAGTTGTTCCGGGGTCGGCATCGCAGGCACCGACGCGATCAGATTCTTGGTGTACTCGCTGCGCGGGTTCTTGAAGATTTCTTCCGTGGACGCGTACTCGACCAGTTTGCCGTGCTGCATGATGAGCACGTCGTCGGCCAGGTATTCCACCACGCCCAGGTTGTGGGAGATGAAGAGATAGGTCAGGCCCAACTGCTTCTGCAGGTCCATCAAAAGGTTCACGATCTGGGTCTGGATGGACACGTCCAAGGCCGAAACGGCTTCGTCGCAAACGATGAACTTGGGATCCAGCGACAGGGCGCGAGCGATGTTGATGCGCTGCTGCTGGCCGCCGGAGAATTCGTAGGGGAAGGCGCCGGAACGGCGGGGATTGATGCCCACCATCTCCAGCAATTCGCGCACGCGCTTGCGGCGGGCCTCCTTGTCGCCCAGGCCCCAGATCTTCATGGGATCCTCGATGGCCTCGCCGATGCTCATCTTGGGGTTGAGGGAGGAAAAGGGATTCTGGAAAATCATCTGCATGTTACGGCGGTTGGGCCGGAACCGCGCCTGCGATATTCCGGAAATGGTTTTGCCGTCGAACACGATGGTGCCGGAATCCGGTTCGATGAGGCGCAGGATGCAGCGGCCCAAGGTGGACTTGCCGGATCCGGATTCTCCCAGGATGCCCAGGGTCTTGCCGCGCTTGATCTTCACCGAGATGCCGTCCACGGCCTTCACGGCGCGGGCGCCCTTGCCGAAGGTCTTGCGGATGTCGGTCGCTTCCAGGATGTATTCGCTATTTGCGCTCATGGGTTCCCTGCTAAAGCGGATAGTGGCAGTGGGTGAGATGGTCGGCGACGCCTGCGACCGGAAGGGCGGGCGGGGCCTCGTTGCGGCATTTGTCCGTGGCCATGGGACAACGGGGATGGAAACGGCAACCCGAGGGCAATTGCGTCAGAGGTGGGATATTGCCCTTAATGGGCTCGACTCGCGTGCCGCGCTTGCCCAGCTCCAGATTCGAAGAGAACAATGCCTTGGTGTAAGGATGGCCCGGATGCGAAACCAGATCCAACGCCGTACCGGTCTCCATCACCTTGCCCGCGTACATCACCAATATGCGATCGCAATAGTTGAGCGCCACGGGCAGGTTGTGCGTGATCATGATGATGCTGAGGCCGAACTCGTCCTTCATCTGCATCATCAGTTCCAGGATCTGCTTTTCCACCGTCACGTCCAAGGCCGTGGTCGGTTCGTCCGCGATCAAGAGCTTGGGATTGCAGGACAGGGCCATGGCGATCATCACGCGCTGGCGCATGCCGCCGGAAAGCTCATGCGGATAGGCGCTATAGCGCTTGGCCGGCTCCCGGATGCCGACCTTGTCCAAAAGTCCGATGACCTTTTCCTTCACGTCCGCGCGGGTGGCTTCGCCGTGGTGCAGCATGCCTTCCGCTATCTGGGGGCCGATGCGCATGGTCGGATTCAGGGAGCTCATGGGATTCTGGAATACGAAGCCGATGTCCTTGCCGCGGATCTTGCCGAGATCGTCCTTGCCCATCTTGAGCAGGTCCCGCGCCACCAGATCGCGTCCCATAAAGGAGGCAGTTCCCGTGGTATCCCGGTTCTCCTTTTTGATCAGGTCGGTGATGCTGAGCATGCTTACCGACTTGCCCGATCCGGATTCGCCTACGATGCCGACCACTTCGCCCGGTTCCAGGCGCAGATCCAATCCGTCCACGGCCTTGAGCATGCCG
>OBEQ010999636.1_pt1 | contig 14975 bp, 14 predicted proteins | sample 1670901 | NCBI WGS metagenome assembly OBEQ01 (sample SAMEA104232315, study PRJEB22302) | groundwater metagenome | biome: forest; feature: aquifer; material: groundwater | place: USA | collected 2011-08-07 | depth 5.4 m | reverse complement strand
TTGTTATGCCCACGTCATTTGCTTGTAGGTTATCTATATGAGTATATACTCATGCCGATGAATATAAATATGATTTCTGATGCCGAGCTTTACAGAAAATGTTGTGAAATAGGCCAGGTGATTCTTAAAAATCGTCGACAATTTTGCGGCATGCTCCCCGAAGTCGAGCGGAGAAAATTGTACGAAAAGCACGGCATGCACTCCATTTATGAGTTTGCTTCGAGGCTTGGGGGACTAAGCCGTGACATTGTATATGAAGTGTTGCGCATACATCAATTGCTCACACCGGTGCCACTCCTACAGGAAAAATTGGTTTCGGGCGAAGTGGGCTATACAAAACTGCGGGCGATTGCCCTCGTGGTGACGCCTGAAACGCAGCAAGAGTGGTTACAAAAGGCTCAGGATATGTCAAAACCGGCACTGGAAATGTATGTAAAAGAAATAAAAAAAGATGCACAGTTTCAACCGGGGCTTCCCGGGAAGCAACCTGAAAAATTTTCAGCATTTGAAACTCTTTCAGTCTCGCTAAAGTCTGCAACCATGGCGCGATTGCGCGTCTACAAAAAACGTCTTGAACGTGCACGTAAAAAACCGCTGAACTGGGATGAGACACTGATGGCTTTGCTTGAAGTGGGAGAGACTCGTCAAAAAAGGAAGGTGAAGCCAGGCGCGAATCGGTCTGCGCCGAATATGAAGGTCGCAATTCCACTGCCCGCAAAGCGCTACATCCCCGTAGCTGTGCGTCATGTGCTTGAAGAAAAATATCATGGGGTCTGCGCGTTTCCCAGTTGCACACGGCCTGCAGATATTTTTCATCATACCGAGCGATTCTTTTTAAATCCCCATCACGATCCTGCGACCATAGTCCCTCTCTGCAAATTGCACGAGCGCATTGTGCATTGCAGTTTGGTGGTCAACGAGGAGCAAGCGCCTGAAAAATGGCATGTAGGCCTGAATCCAGACACGGACAGTCCAAAATATTTTGTCGATAGGCTTGTGCAGCAGCATCGCATGGCGCCTGGGTAAGGCGCCTCCGAGATTATTTTGGCATCGGTGCTACAATATCCGCATGAAAACTGTCCTTGTGTATTCCGGCGGCATGGACTCGACCACGCTTCTCTATGAACTTTTGCATCAGGGCGACGAGGTGATGTGCCTTTCTTTTGACTATGGCCAGCGGCACAAAAAAGAACTCGTGGCGGCGAAAAAAATCTGCGCGGCGTTGCGCGCGGCGCTTGTTGGCAAGGCGGGGCATGCGGGGCGTGGCAAGAGGATCAATGGTGCTCTCGCACATGCGCGCGGGCGCGTGACCCACAAAATCGTCGATATCACTGCGATGAAGTCGCTCATGGCGGGATCGGCGCTCACGTCGCCGGAGGTGCCGGTGCCGGAGGGGCACTATGCCGATGCGACGATGAAGGCGACGGTCGTGCCCAATCGCAATATGATTTTTCTCTCGCTTGCGATCGCGCAGGCGGTGTCGTGGGGCGCGCGACGCGTGGCGATTGCGGTGCACGCGGGTGACCACGCAATTTATCCCGACTGTCGTCCTGCCTTTATAAAAGCCATGAACGCGGTTTCAAAAATCGCCAACTATGAACCGGTGCAAATACACGCGCCATTTTTGAATATGACGAAAGGGGACATTGCGAAGATAGGCGCCGCACGCGCGGTGCCCTTCGAAAAAACATGGACGTGCTACAAAGGTCTCGCGAAACCGTGCGGCACGTGCGGCGCCTGCGTGGAGCGCGCGGAAGCACTGGCAGGGCTCTGAGAACAGCGGCTCGCCTTTTTGGCTTTGCAAAGGCAATAAAACCGGTATAATGAATATGTATGAAACGTATTCTCGTAATAATGAGTCTGGCGATTGTTCTTCTCTCCGGTTGTGCGGCTGTTGATTTTGTGAAAAACAAAGTGAGTTCTTGGACGGCTGATGAGGTCGTCCTTCATACCAAAAAAGGTGATCATGTGGTAGCAGTTGAGGTTGCCGATACCCTTGAAGAACGTGAAAAAGGGCTTATGGGTCGCGCACAACTTGAAGACGGTCATGGTATGTGGTTTGAGTTTGAGGGGATGGCGCCACGCACCTTTTGGATGAAAAGCACGCTCATGCCGCTCGATATTATTTTCTTGGATGATAGTAAAAAAGTTGTGCGTATCATCGAGGCGATGAATCCTTGCACCACTCCGGTGTGCGCTCTCTATAACTCAGAAGTTCCTGCTCAGTATGCTCTGGAACTTCCCGTTGGGTTTGTGAAGGCGAAGGGGGTTGCCCTTGGAAACACGGTCGAGGTGAAGTAAGAGACTTCGCTTCAGCGAGCATGATTCGCGTGGCGAGATGCGGCAGATTTCGCTATAGTACGCTCGATGGGAGCCCCTGTTATCAGTACCAATACGATGATTGCTACCCGTAAAGCCTTTGGTGAAGCCATTGCACTTGCGGGGGAAAAATATAAAAATCTTGTGGTGCTCGACGCGGATCTCACAACGTCGGTGATGACGCAGTTTTTTGAAAAGAAATTTCCGGAGCGACACTTCAATATGGGCATCGCGGAGCAGGACATGGTGGATACCGCGGCGGGCCTGGCGATGGCGGGCAAGCTGCCGATTGCGTGTTCGTTTTCAATTTTTTTGACCGGTCTTGCGTGGCAGCAAATCAGAAATGGTATTTGCTATCCGAATTTAAATGTAAAACTGTTTGGCTCTCACGGCGGCATTCAAATTGGTGAAGATGGTGCCACGCATCAAGCACTCGAAGACTTTGCGGTGATGCGCGTGATTCCCAATATGAAGGTTTTTTGTCCGGCAGATGCGGTGGAGATGAAAAAAATGATTCCGGTGATTTTGGAAGACTATGGGCCGACCTACGTGCGGATGGGGCGCCAACCGGTGCCGGTGCTATACGATGATAGTTATAATTTTGTGATGGGGAAGGGCAGTGTGCTTATGGAGGGCGACGATATTGGCATTATTTCGGTGGGGAGTGTCGTGGGGCCAAGTCTGGCTGCTGCACAGCGCCTTCAAAAAGAGGGAATTTCTGTACGCGTGGTAAATATGAGCTCGCTCAAGCCGATCGATGCCAAACTGGTGGAAGAAACCGCGAGTAAAGTGAAGATGCTCGTGACGGCGGAAGATCATCAAATAGTCGGCGGTCTTGCCGGAGCCGTTGCCGACGTGCTCTGTGCAACCAAACCACGCACCTTCCATCGCATCGGTATGCACGATAAATTTGGAGAGTCCGGCAAGACCGCCGACCTCTATAAAAAATATCAATTCGACGCCGACGGTATTTACGATCAGGTTAAGGCCTGGTGGACAAAGCAATAAAAGTGTATAATGTCTAGTATAATATACTTTTATGGCAAACTTGGATGGGGCTGATGCTCCTCGACACAATCCACCTCAGGATCCCAGCATAAGGTTGGAAGGAGCGATTATGAAAAGGTTTGCTGATGAGTTGGCAAAACTTCATAATGTCCCGGATAAAGATATCCGTCGTCTACATACGGTGGTGGCCCTTTTTATAAATGAAAAACTTGGGGCTCTATTTCGAGAAAAGTGTCGTGCTCCGTCAGGGGGCTTTTCCGAGGCGTTTCAAGCAAGGCTTGCCCAAGAGCCAGGTGTAAACGGCATCGACCTTGCACTCAAAGTAATTGGCGAAGATGGCTTTGCGGAATTTTTTGCAAAGCATGCAGAGGAGGTGATGGATAACTTTAATGTGGTTCCCTATACCGCCGACATAACGACACGGAAGGTGTGGCGCGCAGTCGGCTAGCGATCAACAGGTTTTAAGTGCTAAAATAAAAACCATCATGACCGACAAAAAATTAAAACTTTTCACAGGATCTTCACACCCCCACCTTGCGGCGGCTGTTTCCAAGGGGCTTGGGGTACCGCTTTGCCCCATGGATATACGACGTTTTGCCTCGAACGAGATCTATGCGAAACCCGTTGAGACGGTGCGTAACTGCGAGGTATATCTCCTGCAAACGGGGACGTTCAATGTGAACGAAGATATGATGGAGCTCTTCATTATGATCGACGCCTTCAAGCGTTCTTTTGCGCATAAAGTACACGTCGTCATGCCTTATTTCCCCTACGCACGCCAGGATCGCGTGGCGACGCCGCGGGAGCCGATTACCGCCAAGCTCATGGCGAATTTGCTTTCAAAGGCCGGCGCCGATCACGTCATTACCTTCACGCTCCACAGCGAACAAGAGCAGGGATTTTTTGACTTCCCCGTGGATAATTTGAACGCCCGGGCGCTTTTCACCGAGTACTTTAAAAAGAAAAAATTGAAAGATGTGACCATCGTGGCGCCCGATGTAGGTAGCGCAAAAGAGGCTCAACGTCTTGCAAAACTCCTTGGCGCCGAGCTCGCGATTTTAAATAAAATTCGCTCCGGACACAATGTGTCGGAGGTCACTCATCTCGTGGGCGACGTCAAAGGCCGCACCTGCATTCTTTATGATGATTTGGTTGATACGGCGGGTTCGGTGGCAAACGGTATAAAAGTGATTCGTAAAAATGGCGCCAACAAAGACGTCTATCTTGCGGCCACGCACGCGGTGCTTTCTCGTGATGCCACGGCGAAACTCAAGGCCGCACATTTTAAGGAAATTATTTTCACCGATACCATTCCGCTTTCTAAAGAAAAAAAACTGCCCAACATGAAAATTATTTCCGTTGCGGATCTTCTCGTGCAAGTGATAAAAAATGTACATCTCGGCCGTCCCCTTAGCCCTTTAATCAATCCATATTCATGAATGCTGCAATGACCGTCTATTTTGGTTCCGATCACGCCGGTTTGGAGCTCAAACAAAGCCTGCGCACGCACCTGGAAGAGAAAGGTTTTAAAGTAATTGATATCGGCGTTTTTAAAGTGGAGCCTCCCGCAGACTATCCGGAAATTGCGCATGAAGTGGGGGAAAAAGTGCGTGAAAATCCGGGGTCGAAAGGAATTTTGGTCTGTGGCACGGGTATCGGTATGTGCATGGCGGCAAACAAAATTACCGGTATTCGCGGCGCAAACTGCGAGAGCGTTGCCACGGTGGAGATGTCGCGCAAACATAACGATGCCAATATTCTTTGCCTTGGCGGACGCGTTTTGAAATCAGAGCTTGCACGCCAAATGGTGGATATTTTTATGAGTACTGCCTTTGAAGGCGGCGAGCGTCATGTTCGTCGCGTCGCGAAAATAGAGCCAAAATCAAAGTAATACGTCCCGACGTACGGCGGGATGCTGTTTTATGAAAATCCTGATTGCACCATCGATTCTCTCCGCGGACTTTGGCAGGATCAATGAGGAGATTGCAAGCGTCGCGCCTCACGCGGATATGATCCACGTTGATATTATGGACGGCCACTTTGTGCCGAACATTACCTTTGGTGCGCCTGTGGTTGCCAAGATGAAATCAGAGAAACCGATGGATATTCATTTGATGATCGAGCACCCCGAGCGGTACCTCGAGGACTTCGCAAAAGCTCTTGATAAAGCCCACGGCAGCCGCAATGATTGCTACCTCACCGTGCACCAAGAAGCGTGCACGCACCTTCATCGTGTTATGCAGGAAATAAAAAAACTCGGCTGCAGGGCGGCGGTCGCCCTCAATCCCGCCACACCACTCGCTACCATTGAGCCCATTCTTGGAGAACTCGACATGGTGCTTCTAATGACGGTGAATCCCGGCTTTGGAGGCCAGGAATTTATTGAGTCCGTGGTGCCAAAAATCAAAGCACTTCGCGAGAAGTTTCCCAAGCTCAACATACAAGTTGATGGAGGTATTAATGAAAAAACCGCACTGCGCGCCACAAAAGCCGGTGCCAATATTCTAGTAGCCGGTTCCTATGTCTTTGCCGCAAAAGACCGTGCCGCAGCGATAGAAAGTTTACGTGTTGTCGAGGATTGACAAATTAAAAATGATCGTTTAGAATGCCCCTCGATCGTTTTTTTATGCATACACAAGAAACTTATATCGCACGACACGAGGTTGCTCCGCATCTTGCAAAACATGGAGTTCGATGGACTCGCGGAGGAAAGGTGAGTGTCGGCGACGAACATCATGGCCTGAGGATTGCCGACCTTGCTGTCGAGGAAAATCCACGAACCGGCGAGCAGGACGGTATTTTTATTGATCCGAAAACTTTTTATATTTCCGGTCGTTTCGATGCCTTTGAATCAGATCGGATTACCCTAGTTGTGCAGGCTGCCTTTGAAGACGCTTTTCGTGAGGTCCTTAAGCAGAGAAGTATCCCGCAACAGTCCATAGAGGCAGATTTTTTTGAGGATGTAAAGCTCGCTATTGCGCTTCTCCAGAATCAGGTTAACGCGGCCCTGGCTCCCATAAAAGCAGCACTTTCGCCCCCTGAAGCGGAGTGAATTTCTTGGCCGCTGCCGCTTGCAGACGGCACTCGCGCCTTAGCGCTTGCAAACTTCCGCGAAGTTCTATAGCTTGTGGCAGATGATTATCGCTACGCTCAGAGAAGTGAAGGATAATGAAAATCGTGTCGGGCTCACGCCGCAAGGTGTGCAAAAGCTCGTCCAGGCGGGGAACACGGTTATTGTCGAACGCCAAGCAGGTTGGGGCTCCGGTTTTACCGATGAGATGTATGAGAAAGCGGGTGCCAAACTTCGCGACTCCGCCTATGACATTGTGCAGCGTGCCGACATTATCGTGAAGGTGAAGGAGCCTGTGCAGGCCGAATATTACTGGCTCGACCTCTTCAAGGGAAAGACGCTTTTTACCTATCTGCATCTTTCCGGAGTGGATCCAGAGCTCACGCAAAAGTTGCTTGAAAATAACATCACTGCGATTGCCTATGAGACGGTGGCCAAAAATGGAAAGCTGCCACTACTTGCACCGATGAGCCAAGTGGCGGGTGTGCTCGCGTGCCAGTACGGTGCGCACTATCTTCAAAAGAAACACGGCGGTGTGGGCATCACACTCGGCAAGATTGATGGTGCAGATCCGGCCCTCACCCTCATCGTGGGCGCGGGTTTTGTGGGTGTTACCGCGGCCATGACGGCGGGTGGTATGGGAGGAAAGGTGGTGTTGCTCGATATCAATCCAAAAGTTATTGCGAATGCCAAGAAGCAAATTAAATCGCACCTCGGCGCAAAACTTTCCAAGAACGTGCAGGTGATCGTTTCCAACAATGCCATTCTTTCAAAGTGGATAAAAAAGGCGGACTTGCTCATTGGAGCGGTGCTTATTCCGGGTACCAAGGCGCCGCAAGTGGTGAACGAAGAGATGATTAAGTCGATGAAAAAGGGCGCAGTGGTGGTGGATGTCTCCATTGACCAAGGCGGCTGCATTTGGGGTTCGCGACCGACGACGCACCGCCATCCGATTTACGATCTCGAAGGTAAAATTTTCTGCTGCATAACCAACATGCCGGGCCAAGTGGCGCACCAATCCACACAAGCACTCACGAGCGCTACGCTTCCGTACATTTTGGAAATGGGACGCATTGGTATCGTTGAGGCACTCAAAAAAAATCGTTCCCTTCACCGTGGGCTTAACACCTACAAGGGCAAGGTTACCTATCCTGCCGTGGCGCGCGATCTGAAGCTTCAGGAGATGTATGTTGATGCGGAAAAATTGCTGGCTTAACCCAAGAGACTTGGGGTATGTGGCCGGCTTGATAAGTTGCTCTTTCGTGGTACAATCAACCCCTCTTTTGCATATAGAGATGTGGCCAAATCTTCTTAAAAGAATGAGTAGGTCTTCTCGCGCAAAGAGCCGTGATTTCCTGTGACCCTTTAGATGAGGGGCCACGACTCGGGCCCAATGGTGGGCACACAAGGCAGTAAAAGGAAATGGAGGATACACACATGAAGTCGGAACACGTGACAAGTCTGACCCTTCGCGAGTGGGTTGGCGTCACGGGGCTCCTGGTGGTGCTGGGTGGATTCATGTCTTACTCAGCGCTTTATCAGGGGTTTAAACTCGGGCAATTTGATGAAAGTCAGATTTTGGTGCGCCCACCAGGAATCGAACCTGGATTTTGAGCTCCGCAAGCTCACGTTCTATCCGTTGAACTATGGGCGCATGGTGCGAATTTTTCCTGAAGCATTCTGGCGAAGTATAGCACTTCTTGGCGAAGATTTTCAGCTCCCCGGCCATACTTTACAAAGCATATCCCTGCAAAATTCTTTTTCTTCTTTTTTGATTTCTTTCGCCTCTTGATGTAAATTTTTTCGAATTGAGTTTTAGGAACGCGAAGCAATTTTGACCAGAAATCTTTTGTGCGGGCTACGTTGTGATAATGATGTAAATAGAGGCAGATTCTAATGTTATATTCACTAATAGGCAATGTATTTCTTAAAAGTGTAATAAATAGGAAGCACAATGAGGGATCGGTATTTGCGAACTTAAAGTAACCAGGTACTGTTTTTGAACCTTCTGCCCAGTATAAGCATGCAAGAAGGGCCTTCTGTACCAAAAGATTTTCAAAAGGGAATTGTTCTATTTCTGAAAGAACCCTGTTTTGAATGGAACTAATTTTTAAGGAACGTTTTTTACGATTAGCTGCTGCGGCGAGGACGCGGGCACCGGTGAGATGTTTTAGTCTGGCGGCCGAGGTGTATCGATTGGCTCCAGAATTTTTGACCCAATAATAGAGTGTACTTTTAGCGATGTTGAGTCGCTCTGAAATTTTGTTATAAGAAAATCCTTTATTGATTAGAGCTTTTGCTTGCCTCACGAGAAGAGAATTTGATGACAGCATAGTTCGAATACAGTATATATTAAATTCATACATATTTCTATAGTTTGAATTTGTAAAAAAAACAATTTTCCGCCATACTCTGGCCACTCTCATCTTATGGGAATTCTTTATTTTCTTGCACTTTTCCCTTTTGGCCTTTGGGGGTCAAGTGAGGTGCCAGTCCTTCCCGCGCAGCCGCTTCATGGGATCTACTTCACCAGCAATACCATCGCCCACTCTCGCGGAGATACCATCCTCGACCAATTTTCAAAGGTGGGCGGCAATATGGTTATTTTTGACGTTCAGGATGCCAACGGCCATCTCGCGTATCCGTCAAATCTTCCCGTTTCAATACAACTGAAAAATCGTGGCGTGCAGATTCCCGATCTTGCAGAAACGGTAAAGCGTCTGCATGCCCGCAATTATTATGCGGTGGCTCGTTTTGTGCTTTTTAAAAATCCATTTATCGCCGCCCAAAAGCCAGCGTGGACGATTAAACGCAAGGGCACAGGTTCCCCATTTGTGAGCCGCGACGGGCCTGTGTGGCTCGACCCTGCGAATCCAGAACTCAAGGCATATTTGATTGATCTTGCGCGGGAGATTGCGCTCTCCGGGGTGGATGAAGTGCAGTTTGATTATGTGCGATTTCCCGAGTCGGGTACGGCGCGCAATGCACCCTATGACTACACCGATAAAAAAACATTTACGCGCGAACAAACAATTCTTAATTTTGCAAAAGATGCGGCAGCGGCGGTGCACTTCCTTGGTGCGCGTGTCGGGCTTGATATCTTCGGCATCGTGGTATGGGACAACGTGAGCTGGAAGGTTATTGGGCAAAATGTGCCTGAGTTGGCAAAGATCGTGGATGTGATGTATCCCATGCCCTATCCTTCGCATTTTGGTCCCGGGTGGGGCGGCCACAGAAATCCCGCGGACGAGCCGTATTTTTTTGTAAAAGAAACGACGAAGAAATTTGTCGAGCAGACAAAAAATTCTGACGTGGCAATTCGCCCCTGGCTTCAGGGTTTTGCGCTCCGTGTTTCTCGCTACACTTCGGAGTATGTGCAAGAGCAGATTCGCGGCCTCACCGATATTGGTATTCAGGAGTATGCGGTGTGGAATGCGCGCAATGAATACGGCATAACGTTTGCGGGGTATTAGGGCCTGTGCACAAAAAAAATTACGATGGTTGAACCGGAAAGATGGCCGGATTCGCGACGCGAGGAGCGCCGTGGAGCCGTTGCGCTCCACAAGCGACGAGCAACAAAGAAGACGGACAGCTTTCCGGTCAACCCGAAGGGAAGAGTCATATTTTGCCCATTTCGGCGTCACTCTTCCTCGATGTGCCTTTGGGCACACCTTCGTCGTCGTTCCTTGAACTGAACAAAATATGACTCTTCCATCTGTAATTTTTTTTTGCACAGGCCCTAGCCTCAAAAAACCGGTGCTTCGGGCGAGTCGGTGCGGTAGGCAGGCAAAACTGTGCTATACTGGAGCGCATGCAGAAATTTAAACTTGTCTCGCCCTTCAAGCCTGCGGGAGATCAACCACAGGCAATCGAAAAATTGGTGAAGGGGATTAATGACGGCAAAAAGAGCCAAGTGCTTCTTGGTGTGACGGGCTCCGGAAAGACTTTTACGGTTGCCTCGGTGATTGAAAAAATACAAAAACCAACGCTCATTATTTCGCATAATAAAACGCTTGCGGCCCAGCTCTATGCAGAGTTCAAGGAGTTTTTTCCGGAAAATGCGGTGGATTATTTTGTGTCGTACTATGACTACTATCAGCCGGAGGCTTACATGCCGCAGACCGATACCTACATAGAAAAAGATGCGGCGATCAATGAAGAAATTGCAAAGTTCCGCCACGCCGCCACGATGCATCTGCTCACCCGCAAGGACGTTATTATTATCGCCTCGGTGTCGTGCATCTATGGCCTTGGTTCGGTGCAAGAGTACGAGGCTCTCGCGATCACCTTGAAAAAGGGCGAGCAGTTTCAACGTGATAAATTTTTGCGCCGTCTCACCGATATTCAGTACACCCGTTCGCAAATGGAGTTCAAGCAGGGCATGTTTCATGTGATGGGGGACACGGTTGAGGTCTTTCCGCCGGGCCAGGATACGATCTATCGCTTTGAATTTTTTGGCGATGACTTGGAGACAATCACGGAGGCGGACTCGTTCACGGGCGAGGTGATAAAGGATTTTGATGAGATCACGATCTTTCCCGCGAAGCACGATGTGACCACGCAAGAGAGAATTCAGGGCGCGGCAGAGGGCATTCGTCTTGAGCTGGCCAAAGAAGTTATCGAGATGCAAAAACAAGGCAAAATGCTGGAGGCGGAACGCATCAAGACGCGCACGGAGTATGACCTCGAGATTATGAAAGAAACGGGCTACTGCTCGGGCATTGAAAACTACACGCGCTACTTGAATCGCCGCGAGCCGGGCCAGCAACCGGAAACATTGCTTGATTACTTCCCCGATGATTTTCTGATGGTGGTGGATGAGTCTCACATGACGATTCCGCAGATCGGTGGTATGCATAACGGCAACTACTCGCGCAAACAGACGCTCATTAATTATGGCTTCCGTCTGCCCTCCGCGCACGACAATCGCCCCCTCAAGTTCGATGAATTTCAAAAGCACATCAAGCAGGCGATTTATATTTCTGCAACACCCTCTGTCTATGAAATGAAGGAGGCCGATGGCGCCGTTGCCGAGCAGATCGTGCGCCCGACAGGTCTTGTGGATCCCACGGTGGAGGTGCGTCCTACCAAAAATCAGATTCCGGATTTGATCAATGAGATTAAAAAGCGCGTGAAGGCAAAGGAGCGCACGCTCATTACCACCCTCACCAAGCGCTCCGCCGAGGATCTCACCGATTATCTTGTGGATGCTGGTTTCAAAGTGAAGTACCTTCACTCCGACATCGACACCATCGAGCGTATGGAAATTCTCCGTGACCTGCGTCTTGGAAAAATCGATATTCTTGTGGGAATTAATCTTTTGCGTGAGGGTTTGGATCTTCCGGAGGTTTCCCTTATCGCGATTTTGGACGCCGACAAAGAAGGGTTTTTGCGCTCGGCCTCGGCGCTTATTCAAACCACGGGTCGCTGCGCGCGTAACGTGAACGGTTTTGTGATTATGTACGCGGATAAAATGACGGCGGCAATGAAGTTGGCGATTGGCGAAACAGATCGTCGTCGTGCAATTCAAACTGCGCATAATAAAAAACATGGCATCACACCGCAGACGATTGTGAAGGCGGTACGTGAACTACAAATGGAAAAGAAGGACAAGAATAAAAACAAGCACATCGATATTAAAAAAATTCCGCATGAAGAGCTTGGTCGCTTTGTGAAGAGTCTTGAGGATCAAATGGAGCTTGCCGTGCAAAATCTTGAGTTCGAAAAGGCTGCCGAGTTGCGCGACGAAATTGAGGAGATTAAGACGAAGATGTCAAAAGCTTAAATAAAAAGCGCGCCATAGTCGCGGGTGCGGATTCTGCTGTCGAGGAGGTGGCACGTGTGGGCGCCGCTTTTGCGTAGTTCGGCAAGGATCTCGCGGAACTTGGTGAGGGCGCGTGGGAGGGTGTAGTGCTGAAAGGCGTTTTCGAAGAGCATGCCGCGGAGTTTGAGGACGGGATCATCGGGCGGATCGAAAGGGAGTTTTTGGAAGACGATTGTCTCGAGGCGGTCTTCAATCTCCGGCAGAAAAGGAATGATCTGCGGTGTGGCAAGAATTACCGCGTGCGCGGGGTGGGCGCGGAAGAGCGCCATGGTTTTGCCCACGCCGCCCGAGGGGCCGATGGCGAGAAGTTTTACGTTGTGCTCACGCGCGGTGGAGAGGAGCGCGGTGTACATGGCCTCGACGGTTTTTTTTGAGGAGAGGATGAAGAGGCTCGTGTTTTTTTCGGTGATTATTTTTGTGAAGAGTTGAAGGCAGGCGCTAAAGTATCCGGTACTCATGGGCTCGGGAAATTTTTCAGGAATTTCCAGCTTGAGCGTTGAGGCGGGCGTGGGTTCTTTGATCTCTTGCCACGTGGCGTCGAGGGCGAAAAGTTTTTTGGTGAGGCCAAAACTGCCTTCGCCGGAAAGTGCGGGGCTTGCAAGGGCGACGCTTTCAAACCCCTCGATGCTTTTGTGGAAGAGTTCGTCGAGGGCGATGGGCGCGCGATGAAATGATACTTCTTCGGCGAATGAGCTGATCCACGCGACGTAATTTTCTGCGGGGGCGAAAGCTGCGAGGATAGTAGCTTTTTGAGGATGATCAGGGAGGTTTTCAAGAGCATCGAGTGCGCGTTTCCACTCAGTCGTGGCGCGGATGTCGTCATTCACGATGAGGCTTGTGGAATAACCGGAGTAGTCAGGTGCGCTATTGCGTTCGTAGCACATGCCGAGAAGTCCAAAAATAATCGCTGCTTTTTCTTTGAAGTAAGGACGCAAAGCGCTCTCGGTATAGGTGATGCGGTAAGCGTTGGTAAAAGAATCTTCGAGTCGTGAGGCATCGAGGACGATGAGATTATGCGTACTTTTTGTTATGCCAAGTTTTGAGGGAACATCGTGTGCGAGGCTGTGGTGGTGCATAAGAATGATATGCGCGCGCGCCGCTGATTCTTTGGCGCGCGTCCAAAATGCATCATTTGCTTCGTTGTCTGCGAGGGCGGCGAATTGTCCGTACTCACCGCGTTCGAGCGAGAGCTCCTCGCGTGAACCGGTAGTAGTTATCGTGCTCCATAGGGCAATTTTGAGAAAAAAGGGGACTTCGTCGGAGGGGATTGGTGTGTGTATGCTTGCGGCGCCCGCGGCAGCGAGCTTGCGGGGAGAAAGATACATCGTTGGTTCGCATACATGAAAAGTTGTAACGCCCGCCGCGGCCGCCTCCGCAACCACCGCATCCCGCGTGCGCGTGGTGGCATAGGCAATCACCAGCGGGGTGCCGGCGAGTATCTCTCGTGGAGGAAGTCCCATTGATTCAATGAGAAATTTCCCCCCTTTCAGAAAACTACTATCAATATCTGCGCTCCACTGCACCGGTCCCACTTTTGGCTCAGTATAAACCGCAGGAGCCTTTACCTTCGCATGCACATCGTTAAACTCATCCGATGGCATCGTCCCCATTTTTTCAAACGCTAAGGCACCCGCCCATGCGGTATTTTTTAAAAAAGGCTCCATCATTTTGCATGCAACTCCCGGCATTGCCACTATTTTTTTCTGCAAAAACTCAAAAAACTCTACGGTAGTTTCGGTATCCACCATGGCACGATGAGAGTCACGCAAGGTCAAGCCATGCTTTTTCATAATCACCTCAAGGGCATATGAAGCTTCCTTGGGTAATAAAATGCGCGCGAGGGCGAGAGTGTCGATTTCCTTATTCTCAAGCGCCACGCCGTGAGACCGCAAAAACGCAGTATCAAAAGCAATGTTGTGTCCCACAATAGGCAGCGTACCGATAAACGCCTCCACCTCGGCACAAATTTCAGAAAACTGAGGTGCTTCTTGCACCATCGCATCGGTGATGCCCGTGAGCATCACGACCTCGTGCGGAATCGGTACTCCTGGCTTCACCAGACGATCAAAGCGCTCGGTAATTACACCATTCTCCCAGCGCACGCAGGCAACTTCGATCACGCGATTTTTTCGCGCATCAACGCCGGTGGTCTCCCCGTCAAGAAAGATAAAAGGGCCCATCAAAGCATTTTTACGAAGTCGTCGAAGAGAAACGCCGTATCGACCGGTCCCGGCGTTGCCTCGGGATGAAACTGAACCGCCATGAAGGGAAGTTTTTTGTGCTTGATACCCTCGACGGTTCCATCGTTCACATTCTCCATCCACACGTTCCAGTCTTTGGACAGCGTTTTGTAGTTCACCGCAAAGCCGTGATTTTGAGTTGTAATAAAACACCGTTTGGATCCATGCATAATACAAGGTTGATTTTGACTTCTGTGGCCGTATTTTAGCTTATCCGTATCTCCGCCGGCAGCCAAACAAAGGAGTTGATGCCCCAGGCAAATTCCTAGTATTGGAAGGTTTAGATTAAAAAGTTTTTGAATATTTCCTATTGTTTTGTCAACGAATTTTGGATTACCTGGGCCGTTTGAAATTATTACACCGTTAACTCTTGTCCGCAGTTTATCCTCCGACAAATCAAAATCCCAGGGAACCGTAATCACATTTACACCCTTTTTGCTCAGCGATCTTTCTATGTTTTTCTTAGCCCCACAGTCAATTAAGAGAATGTTCTTTGTATTTTTACTGCGTGTTA